>WLWD01001308.1_pt1 | contig 39480 bp, 20 predicted proteins | sample 6712731 | NCBI WGS metagenome assembly WLWD01 (sample SAMN12718690, study PRJNA576275) | sponge metagenome | isolation source: marine sponge | host: Mycale hentscheli | place: New Zealand: South Island, Marlborough, Capsize Point | collected 2014-11-01
TTTATTTATAAGGAAAACTGTTTAAGTCTAAAAAAAAGATCGGTTCACATCATATATGTAGGTAAAGATCACTAAGATATGGCACTTACTGGTGAGGAATACTAAGAGATGGTTTTTCTTAGAATAAGATTTGAGAGATGTATTTATATGTATAAAGAGTCAATGATTGAGAAGTGCTTGATCACAGAGATGTATTTATCATTAAGGGGGCATGTTCATGATTAGGAGAGGCATTTTGGGTACAGATCGACAGTGTTTCAAGCGATAGGGCCGTCCTGAGATTCCTCCCCCAGCCACAGAGTTGATAGGTACAGGATCATCGATCTATATAACGAGTTTGTTATAATGGTTACGTATATACATGAGATAGCGGCATTCTCACTGATGGTTCAAGTGGAACTCGATTAAAAAGATGGTTTTAATAATAGGTAAATTGAGTAGATATGTTTATAGGTAATGGTCACAATAAATATTGTTCATGGGTAAGGGTTGCTAAGTAAGTTGCGTGCATAGGTAAGAGAGAGGGGTTTAAGGTAAGGGTCAATAGTGGATTTGTGTTTAGGTAAGGGTCACTGATAAAACATTATCAATAACAATTTCTTCAACAAAATGCCATTGATGTCTGTAAAATTCCTTTCTTTGAGTATTAAAACTACATTGACTGATATTATATGTATATATGATATAGGCACGTAGGACACGAGACAGGAGAGAGGGAAATACATTCATCTGTGCAAGATGAAGAGCATGTCAAAACAAGGTACAAGGTACTTGCTATTAAACTTGTTTATTTAGTGGGTGTGTGTGTGTTTTGTCAATGTAGCTACTGAGGTAGTTGCACCCTTGCTCTATATAATGCACCACAAATAACATCACTTATACACATGTGTACACACTAGTGTATTTCTGGAGAATACTACTGTTATACCTAATGACGTACTACGGTACTTATGAGCCACTTTCACACATGGTGTATACCTGAAGAATACCAGGAGTATTCCAATTATCATTGTTATACACCATAGTGTATATCAGACTTTTTGCATGGTGAGACATGCAGCACATGTACCACATCTACCAGGCAGACATACAGCACATGTACCACATCTACCAGGCAGACATGCAGCACATGTACCACATCTACCAGGCAGACATACAGCACATGTAACACATCTACCAGGCAGACATGCAGCACATGTACCACATCTACCAGGCAGACATACAGCACATGTAACACATCTACCAGGCAGACATGCAGCACATGTACCACATCTACCAGGCAGACATGCAGCACATGTACCACATCTACCAGGCAGACATGCAGCACATGTACCACATCTACCAGGCAGACATGCAGCACATGTAACACATCTACCAGGCAGAGATGCAGCACATGTACCACATCTACCAGGCTGACATGCAGCACATGTAACACATCTACCAGGCAGAGATGCAGCACATGTACCACATCTACCAGGCAGACATGCAGCACATGTACCACATCTACCAGGCAGACATGCAGCACATGTACCACATCTACCAGGCAGACATGCAGCACATGTACCACATCTACCAGGCAGACATGCAGCACATGTACTACATCTACCAGGCAGACATGCAGCACATGTACCACATCTACCAGGCAGACATGCAGCACATGTAACACATCTACCAGGCAGACATGCAGCACATGTAACACATCTACCAGGCAGATGTGCAGAAATATACCATAGTGCTTGTGTGCCACATACACAAAAATTGAAACGCGCCACAGGCATGCAGCATGCAAGTAGAAGGGTGCACAACTCATGAGTGGCATACATGCCACTGCGCATGTATAGCATACAAGAGAATGCACACATGTGGCATGCTTTTTTGTGCACACATGCATCCCTCATATGCACATATATGGCACATGTGAGGCGCTGTTTCAAATTTTCTGTATGCAGCATACATGCTTGATAGCAGCATTATGCCTGCAGCACATGTGCACAGGTTATGGAGTCAAATTCACTGGATGAACCAGGGGTCCAAGAGGTCCTAGAAGAACTGAATGTGGTGTGACCACCCCACAGCAACATATATACTACACATGTATTCTAACATTATCTTATTCATGCATACATTTTCACTTAACATACTAACACGCATACACAACATATTATCATTGGCTGATACACTCTCAACATTACCATACAAGGAACTCGTCATTTATGCAAGCATGCCCAGACTCACTATATGTATACAGTTTCCTTTCATTTTGTCCAGTCTCAGCAGTTTCTTGAAATAAAGCTTTGTACAATTCCACCTAAAGCTCCAACTGTCAACGGGCACCTTGAGGTTATCGAGATAGCTAGTCTCAGGGTTGGTGATTTACAAGCCTAACCTTAGCTGCAGAATTGGTGAGGTTAGCCTGCTGAGTACTCAGGTGGCAGCATACTGTGTGAATAGTGTCTCTCTACCACTGGGATAGCAGTTAGTTGTCTCACCACATCTGGTGACAGCGGTGCTCCTTAGTTGAAGCAATTCCTTCGGAGTTAAGAGACGATTCTACGCCTATTTATAGTTGCTCCGCTACTTCGATAAATTCATCACACTGAAATAATTCCCTTTGTTTAAGCTTTTTTTTTTCAAACTAAAGTTTCCAATTCAACCGTTATAATATATTTTCTTTGACTTATTATGTCTGATTCAGATACTCCAGCTGTGCAGTGCAAACCAGTAAACAAGAGACCTCATCGCTCTCGTGCTAGGGTGACCTATCCAAAAGAACAAGAACCCTACTTTGAAGATGATTTCTCTGTGGACAACTTGGTGCTCCGCGCAAGTCAGATGAAAATTGATCTTGATGCCTCGGCTTCTAATGCCCCCCCCCAGGATGCCAGCGCTTCTCATACTTCTGTACCTGCTCAAGATGACCTCCAATCTCTTCGACATCTTACTAGCCATTTAGCTACTGAAGCAGCTTCCTCAGACCCATCATCTGCTAAACTTTTGTCTTTATTTGTATCACAGAATGAGCTGCGTGACCGGGAGCAGCGTCTTCAACGTCAACAGGAGGCATTATGGCGTGAACAAGAGAAGTCTTTTCAGACTCAGCAGCTGGAGTTCATGAGACAAACTCTAGCCACTCAGACTGCCATCACTCAGACTAGACAAAAGGAGGATGATGAGCGTGAAGCTATAAGACGTGCTGACAAACTTGAACAAAGACTAGACCGTGTGCGTTCTTCTTTGGTGCCTATGTCCAGTGCTGAAGATGCCTTTTCTCTCCTATTGAGGTTTGAACGCACTATGGTATCGCGCAATATTGACAAGTTCCAATGGGTGGTTCTGGTTGAGGTTGTGTTGAGGGGTAAATTGTTAGATACTTACCATTGTTGTGTGGATTCATGCATTGGTAATTGGGAATTACTGAAGGCCAAGCTCTTAGAATCTGGGGGGTTTGGTACACATGATTGTCTCGATATGTATTACCCAAAGTTTAGACAATCTGGTAGTCTAGAAGCTTCTACTTGGGCTAAAATTACAAGCTATCGTACTTTTGTTGTTCTTAAGAATTCTGGTGTCATGTCTAAATTTTCTGATGATGATCTTACGCTCGTATCGCAAACTGTTGCTAACTGTGGTGTACTGTCCTCTCTGTCTAGACCTGGTCGCTCCTTTGTCTACAGTCAAACTCTAAACAACCCCCAAGATATTCTTACTGCCTGTGACCAATACAAATCCAAGAAAGAATTCACTGGTATGTTTCCCTCTCATTCCAATTCATACCGGCCCTACTCTGAGAGACCACAAAATCCTAGCCTTTCTGTTCCTGCTAGAGCTCCATCCGATAATTTGTTTTCTCATAACCCCAAAATTATCACCTGTTTTAAGTGCAATGCTGAAGGTCACTATGCCAATGCTTGTCCAGAGCGTAAAACCAATCATGAGAGCAATCAGTTTCCTCCTGCTCATTCAAATCCCACTGCCCAATCTACGTCAATGCCAGGCTTTCCAGCCTCTGCTAAGCCAAAAAAGGACTTTGATCACAATGTACGATCTGTAAAACAGACTGTATTGAAATCAGATCAAGGTCATGAGTATGTAGAATCTATTCTGCCTGACTGTCTGAATGTTGTAAATGGCTTTCCTAATTTAATTAATCTCACTCTAGATGGTAGTGTGAATAATGTTCCAGCCTTGTTGATCTTAGATACAGCTGCAGATGTCTCTATGTGCTCATCCAACTTAGTTTCTAGCTCTGACTCTCCTGTGTGTCGTAGAACTATTAGTGGAATTGATAATGTTAATCATTCCTTGCCATGTTATTTGTTGCCACTCTCCACTCATGGTGTACAGGGTAAATGTCTCTTTGCTTCGTTTCCTAAACTCCCCCCTGGTTCAGTCCTTGTTGGTCGTGATTGTGGGGACACCCTCACACACCTTATTGATGTGGCTAAGTGTACTCCTAATAAAGTTTTGGTCACCCGCGCTCAAGCTAAAGCCCATGCAAAGGTAGAGCATGAGCGTCAGCTCAGGCACGCTGTTGAAGGTGCCACTCCCATTTCAGTTGATTCTATTCAAGATGACGAAACAGTAATTCTGTATTCTGATACTGACACTCCCTCTAATTCTGATTGCTTAGAAGACTCTGATTTTGCTGACTCCTTACTGCTTGAAGTGCCTCCTTCCACACATAGTGGTAGTGCTTCTCCTGATGACCTACCTAATTATTCCCCAATAGCCTGTCCGCCTTCAACAGTTGCATCCACACCTACAGAGTCTTTGCCTGATGTTTCAGTTTACTCTGATGCACAGCCCAATGCTTCAAATTCTATCTCTCATTTAGTTCCTTTCCCTCACTTACAATTTGATGGTATTTCTAAATCTGATTTTATCAAACTTCAAAGATCAGATAGTTCAATTGCTCACATTTGGTCATGGGCAGAACAAGGTGTTAAAAGGTGTTTTGTTGTTGAAGATGTATTAATGTGTCTCAGTACAACCAATGGTCGTATATCTCACTCTATTGTACTTCCTAAACAGCTCAGACAAGAAGTGCTCACTATAGCCCACAATCACTCTGGTCACTTTGGTGTAGGCGCCACTAGAGCATTAATAAATCCATATTTTACCTGGCCGGGTTTATATCGTGATATTAAAAATCATGTTAAATCTTGTGTGCAATGCCAAAGGTTCAACTCTTCTTCTCCTTCTAAAGCCCCACTGATTCCTCCCGAGATCATTACAAAGAGGTTTGAGAAATTGGCCGTTGATGTGGTCGGCCCTCTCCCTAAATCCAAGCAGAACTATCGTTTTATTCTCACTGCGATGGACTTAGCCACTGGCTTTCCATTTGCCTGTCCCATGCATGGTTTTACAGCTGAGGAAACTGCACAAAACCTAATTTTAATATTTTCCTTTACTGGTTCCCCTGTTGCCGTTCTCTCTGACCAGGGTAGCAACTTCTTGTCCAGGGTTATGTCATGTGTTTATGCTAAGTTTGGGATCCTGCGAATTAGGACATCACCCTATCATCCCGAATCCAATGGCAAACTTGAGCGCTTACACTCTACCCTCAAAGCTGTTATCAGAAAATCACTAGATAATCGCTCAGACTGGCCTGCTGTCATTCCTCTTGCTTTGTTCTATCTACGTAACCTCCCCCATTCTAGACATGGCCACACCCCTTATGAATTAACATTCCTTAAGCCAACACCCCACATTCTATCCTCTCTTCGTTCTATCTGGATCTCACCTGACTCATCTGTGAATGTACCACGTTTCCTTGATGAGCTTAATAACTCCATGGAAGCTGTCCTACTGGCTTTAAAGCAACGTGTAAAAGATGACGTTGTCAGAAAGCGTGAGTCCCGGGATCATCGTAAACTTCGTGTGTTTGGTATTGGTTCTCTTGTTATGCTGAGAATTCCTGGGTTGCATGGTAGCCTGGAGGCTTCATGGGAAGGCCCTTACAAAATTGTTGCTCGCACATCAGAAGTTAACTACCGGGTCATTCCTGTTGGTGCCCAAAATAAATCCAAATCCAAAGTTGTTCATGTAAACCTCTTAAAAGAATTCAAACAAGGTTCCCATGTATTTGCTGTTGTTGCAGTTCATGATGACTCTCAGGTTATAAGTAACTCCATTTCCTCTTCAATCTCACCTGAATTAAGTCTTGACCACCACTCTGAAATGTCATCTTTACTGTCATCCTATACCAGTGTATTTTCTGACACTCCGGGGTGCACACAGACCACTTCCCACTCCATTTCAGTGACTTGTGACACTCCAGTGTGGACACCTTCTTACACTATACCTGCACAGGTTGAAAAAGCCTTCCAAACCTCTATTGAAGAATTGCTTGCTTTGGGTATTATTGAACCATCCCAGTCTCGTTGGTCTTTACCACCCATTCCTATCATCAAAAAAGATGGCTCAATAAGAATTGTTGTTGACTATCGCAAACTTAATTCTGTCACAGTACCAGAACCCTTTCAGATGCCAACTGTAACTGAGATTGTTTCCCGTTTGGGTAATGCTGTGTACTTATCCAAATTAGACCTAATGAAAGGATTTCATCAAGTGCCTATGGAACCTGGCTCAAGACAATACACTGCTTTTAGCTGTCGCCACGGCAAATTTCAGTACTGCCGCATGCCCTTCGGATTGCGTAATGCGCCTGCCACATTTCAGCTGCTTATGCAGACCGTACTCAGAGGGCTTGAATCCTTCTCTTCTGCTTATATTGATGATATCATCATCTTTTCTCTATCATGGCATGATCATCTATCCCATATCAATCAAGTTTTATCACGTCTCAACCATCATGGTCTTACTGTAAAACAATCCAAGTGTTGTTGGGCATTTTCCTCCTTTGACTTTCTTGGTTATAATGTTGGTAATGGGTCCCTGTCTATACCTGAGGCTAGAGTGAAACAGTTAAGGGAGTATGCCAGACCTAAAACTATACCTCAACTACGTTCCTTCCTTGGGCTTGTCAATTATTATCGTCATTTTGTGCTGAACTTTGCCTCGCATTCGCGTCATTTGACTTGTCTCACAAAACGGGGGCTCCCCCAAAACATCGACTGGAACAACGACGCTATTGATGCATTTGATGTTATTGTTTCATGTATTTGTAACAACATTTCCCTATGTGTTCCTCTTCTTTCAGATTCCTTTGGTGTATTTTGTGATGCCTCTCAATCTGGCATTGGAGGTGTATTGTGTGTATACAGATCAAATAGCTGGAAAACTGTAGCATTCTACTCCAGACAATTGCAGCCAAGAGAAAGTCGATATTCTGCAACTGAAATTGAAGCTCTTGCTATGTTATCGTCAATTGAACATTTCGCATATTACTTGACTGGTCAGGATTTCAAGGTATTCACAGATCATCGTGCTCTCACTCATCTGTTTGATTCGCCATCCTTAAACAATCGCCTGTGAAGATGGAGAGTACGCCTGATGGATTTTTCCTTCCAGATCGTCTACATTCAAGGCCACCTTAATGTTCTGGCAGACGCGATGTCGAGACAAGGATGGACACCACTTCCATCAGAAGATAACGATACAGACTTAGCTTCTGTCGCCGGTCTCCGGTCTTCATGGGGGGGAGGTGTGGTGTGACCACCCCACAGCAACATATATACTACACATGTATTCTAACATTATCTTATTCATGCATGCATTTTCACTTAACATACTAACACGCATACACAACATATTATCATTGGCTGATACACTCTCAACATTACCATACAAGGAACTCGTCATTTATGCAAGCATGCCCAGACTCACTATATGTATACAGTTTCCTTTCATTTTGTCCAGTCTCAGCAGTTTCTTGAAATAAAGCTTTGTACAATTCCACCTAAAGCTCCAACTGTCAACGGGCACCTTGAGGTTATCGAGATAGCTAGTCTCAGGGTTGGTGATTTACAAGCCTAACCTTAGCTGCAGAATTGGTGAGGTTAGCCTGCTGAGTACTCAGGTGGCAGCATACTGTGTGAATAGTGTCTCTCTACCACTGGGATAGCAGTTAGTTGTCTCACCACACTGAAGTGTTCTGCCATATTTTGGTGGAATGGTTTAGACATTGGAACTCATCAGAGATATTGTGCTTATAGCTACAAATTGAGATGATGAAGTCAGCTAACAGAACAGAACTTGGTATGAACAAAAGAAGTCATTGAAAGCTAAAAAAAATTAAGAGAAATTTTTTACTGAAATACACGACAATTGCTTGAACCAATTTATGCACTGAAAGTCAATAATAGCAACATTTGATTATTTACAATACACTATTCATTCACTTCTGATATTCTCATGTACAGTGCATCTATTACCTGAACTAATTGGGAATTAAAATGTTCCTAAAATACATAACAATAAAAGAAAAAAATGTTTCTGCTATTTTCATAAAGGACCCAAAAAATGCAATTCATTTTGGAAGCAAAAGCTGTCAAATAGAAATAGCACTCCAGTATTGGTGACCAATGCATTATCATCTACCTATTGGAACCATATACTACCAACTCACGCGGGAGAACACTTACCACGCCATCACTTCAGCAACGAGAGCTGGTGGCAGGAGCTCCTAGAGAGATAGCGATTGAGGTCAAAGGTGAATATCAGCTTTCTAGTCAGTATTTTGGGTGTGGTGGGTCAGAGATATTAGAATAATAAATAGAGGATGTGGGAACGCCCTATTTAAGACAGTCGATTCGAGTCAGTATTAAGCAAGGTATGGCGGAAAGCCAGCCTCAAGTTCCTACAGAGGTGAGCACATAGCTACCGCTAGCTGATTATTAAATCAAGTGTTTGTTAGCCTAGATCCAGCCTTCCCTATATAGACCACTGTTTGTATAGCTTTTACAAAGGGTTGAAAGAAGGGAAAACACTGCTACCTACATACATGCCAAGTGCTTAGCTTAATTTTTTTTACAACTAGAAAAAGGGAAATTAATGTCTGATCATTAGCTATAAGGCATCAACAACTGGATAGAGAGGGAAACTTATGTCTGAGCATGCTCATAAAGAGATACCACCAGCGCTAAACTGGAAAAAAAAAGAGGGAAAGTAATGTCTGAGCATGCTCACGCCAATGCACTGGCAACTGGAAAAAAGAGAGGGTAAAAGTCATGTTCCTGAGCATGCTCTTAAAAAGACACCAGGTTCTTTCATGAGCATGCTCAGATGACTTTTTTCCAGTTGCTAGTGTGTTTTTGTGCTGGAGGATGGTTAGACTATCCCTGTCTTTTTTTGCTACAGCTTGTATCTATTTACTCTAGCTATTTGAAGTCTAGTTTGTTCCAGAAATATAGTAAGTTGTCTGTTTGTAACACATAAACACAGCATAATATATTTGTAGTCATTTTTTTGTTGTTGTGTTTGTTAGTGGTTTATTTACAGTTTTTACTATGTGTAAATAATTTGTATTTGGGATGTATATTTGTATGTTTGTGCACTTTATAGGAAGATTATGTTTTTGGGTTGTGTTTTTAATGTATATGTTCATATGTTAGCTTTCTATACAGCATAGCAGGTGTCTTTCGAAAAAAAAAAAAGCTTTTGTTTTTTACAATTTTTTCATTGCGTTTTGACTAAACAGTTGGTACCGTCACATTAAAATTTTTACTAGTCAAGTTCTCATTTCAGTTTTTTTACAGCTAAAAGCTAGAAACTCTTCCACAGCTATATCTGCAAGCTAAGTCTTGTACTACCCTCTAAATGCTATAGAGGTCATGCTAAACTGCTTGCACAATAAAAAAAACTGACTTGCTTCGATTAAGCATACTGACTGGATTTTCGCTGAACTTGCTGCTCTGACAGGTCCCTACTTCTTAGTCTTTCTACCAGCTACAGTTGGGTCTCTAGTAGTGAGAATATCTAAGCCAATGATGACCCCAACATTTAAAATAGCATCATTTTTTACATTCCTGAAAGTGGTATATGGTAAACATTGAGCATTTAAACTTTAACACAGTCGAACTGAAAAACTATATTTTATCAACTGCCGTAACATTTTCTCTCTTTTTTCTTTTTGTACAATAGCTCCTTCAGTGCAAAACAAAATCGTTCTACTGAACAGAATTGAAAACCTATCTTTTCTGGTGCCTACTGTACATTATTTTAGCACAGGAAGAAACAGCTCATTCTCTTATTATGTGTTTGTGTGTTTGGAATATCATGTCATTATTTGTGTTTGTGTTGTGTGCACATATTTACGCATTGTGCCAATTTGTTTATTTCTCAGTATTGTTTTTTTTACTATTTTTATATACTAAATATTGTATTGTATATAAGCATTGTGTGAGAACTTGTATGTTTGTGTGTTAGTATGTCACGCAGTTGCTATTGTTATACGTGTACATTTCTGTAAATTATAGAGTAAAATTGTTTATTTGTGTGTTTGTTTACATGGTTCAATTACAATATTGTTGTTTGTTAGTATTTTATGTAAAGTTGTATAGAATGTTTATATGGCGTATAAACTGCTGATATAGAAATAAATTTGTTTGTGTCATTTAAATAGCACTTAATGCTTTTTTTTGTTTGTTTATCACTTTAATTATATATTTGTTTATTTATTTGTATTTAGAGAGATCTCCGTCCTCCAGTCTCTCTTCACTGGGAGCGCTGCCATACATGGAGTAAGAATGTCAATCCTGTACAATGTGCAGTACTAAAGAATAAAGTGCTAGTTATGCATGGTGATTATCACACACTTCACATCTCTACTGACCTTCACTCATGGACTACTACTCATGCACCATATGACGGCTCGTCCCTAACTACCTACCAGTCTAAGTTTGTATTGGTTGGTGGACGTCATCCCTCCACTTGGGAACTCACAAACTCTCTGTTGACTAGTACTACTGGTCTAGACTGGAAGCCATCGCTACGTGCCATGCCTACTCCTCGCTTCAGTGCATCATCAGTTAGTGGAGGATCACCAGAGGTCCTGGTCGTGGCTGGTGGGGTTGGCTCACATCACGAGGACTTGGATGTAGTGGAAGTTCTACTCAACGACCATTGGACGACTGCAGACTCACTTCCTTCTTCATGCTGGGACATGCGATCAACATTCCATGAAGGCAACTTCTACTTCACAGGAGGAGCTCTCAAGGAGAAGATTCTGTTTATATGCAGTCTAGAGTCCCTCATAGCATCTGCTAGTAATGGCAGGACAAGAAGACAAACAATATGGAGGACAGTAACCACACTTACTGCCATCTTAGCTATCATCTCCTATGTATCGAATCTAATCGGCATCGATATCTGGTCTACCATTAGCAGTTACTCCAACAAGACAGAGGAGTGGATTGAGACTACTAGTGAGGGAGATAGACCAAAACAGAATAATAATGAGGAATGGATAGCTACTGCAGTCTTGTCCACTGGACAGTTGCTGGTTACTAGTGACAATGGAGTACACAAAGGAACTCTGTCAGGTTAGTATAAGCAAATAGCAGCATCTCTAGTAAGTCATCTTGCCTTCAGTGATATTGGCTTCTCTTTAGAATGTCCCATTTATAGATTATATGGGAAACTAAAGTTAGGTATTAAAAAACTTGTACTATAGTAAAACTAGAATATTATTATTTATTATTAAGTTAATTATGTTAAAACTAAATATTTATTATGTTAATTATGATATTATAATAAGTAAGGTAATTGATTGTCTTTGCCTAAATTGCAAGTGCTAGAGTGCAGCTGCTTCTACTGGCAGCTGCTTCTACTGGCTTAGCTCCAGGCTATAAAACCAGCTTCCCACCCTCTGTATTGCACTGGAGCCAGCTAATAGTACTGGTGCTGTGTATGGGTTACTTGTACTGTATAACCAATTGGACTGTAATAACTGTAATTAGTGTTTTATTTGCAATATTTTATAATGCATATTTTATTATATGTTTAATAGTTGTTCTAAAATATGAAGATGCATATAAACACTTCATTGTTTCCAAGGAAGTATTGGAGCTTCTGTCTTTAAAGTTTATGTCCCTTGGTCCTCCAAGACAAGGCAAGAGTACAACTCTCAGGAGAATAAAGAAAGAGATCATAGATCTTCTGTCAGCAAACGAAGAGGAGCAGATTCATGGCAGCACAGGCACAGTGGAGTGTTGCTCCAATGTGGTAGTCCAATGCAAGTCTGATCCAACTACAGCAGAAAGAAGTATAAACTGGACCATTGTAGAGAATCTCATCGAGGAAGCTTCTCTACTCTTTCACACTCTCAAAGATAGTCTGGCGACTGAATCCACTTCTGAAACTGAATTCACTTCAGAAGCTACAGCTGATTCCCATAGAGGTAGTGACACCAGGTCAGAGGTCAGTCAGGCTAGCAGTACACTGCAGTCTCACTCTGTTGAAGAGCCACCCCAGCCTTCATTATTGCAGAAGATGATGGCAAGATTGAAATCTTTTACCCGAAATAGGCAACCCAGGCATAAGGAAATCACTCCACTCTCAAGAACACATGACCAACAAGCTGATCAGGCAGTATCATCACCAGATTATTCTGAAATAGCTGCCATATTCGAAACAGTGTCCAAACAACCACACTTTGCAGAAAATGTGAAGCAATCTTTTAAAGCTTTTTTGAGAATGGAGGACACCGGAGGTCAGCCTGAGCTGATGGACATGCTACCAGCACTCACCATAGGACCTGGCCTCTACTTGCTGTTCTTTAGCTACCAGTTCCAACTAGATGAGGAGTATCGGGTCTTTTATCAGAGAGCTTCAGGAGAGACAACTGCACCAGAGAAATCAGAGTTTACTCTGCAAGAGATGCTTTTGCGTACTCTGGCCAGTATATCTTGTTTCAGTTCGTCCACCCATCTTCAACCTCAGTCAGGAGCAGACAACTCAGCCATTGGTGAGATACTGGAGTCTTCCAAGTCAGTAGTGTATATAGTGGGTACTCACAAAGACAAGGTTTCTGAGGAAGTCATCGCTACAGTCGATGCGCAGCTTCAAAAAGTGATTCGAGACACGGACTCCTACAAAAAAGGCATAGTTCAGTTCTGCTCAAAAGACAAGCTTGTTGTTTCTTTAGACAACATGGGAGGCGGAGTAGAAGAGATCGATCACTTGCATCAGCTACTGGAGAATGCCATGGAGAAACACTTTAAAAAGCTGAAAATTCCAGCCGTGTGGCTTCTGTTCAGCTTGTGTCTTCGCATGAGAGAAGTGAGGACAGCCAGCCTGGAGACCTGCTTGGCCTTGTCCCATGCCTTCAATATGACACCCTACGAGACCAGAGCAGCTCTGTGGTTTCTTCACCACCATGCCGGTGTTCTGATGTACTTTCCCAGTGTGCCTGGTTTGGAGGACCTGGTCATCATAGACATCCAGGTAGTGTATGACAGTATCACTGGTGTCATTCTTAAAGCCATGAGCTTTGATAGTGTAGGTCAGGCTACAGCCGAGAGATTTAGAAAGACAGGTCGATTCACTATGACAGATTTGAAGACAGCTACAGCTGACATTTCAGGAGATCTGATTCCACCAGAGCAACTGGTAGCTTTGCTAGCATATCTTCACTTGATAGCTGAGATTGTGTCAGTCGAATCTTCTGATACTAACTCATTATTAGAAGAAAAGAAAGAATACATTATGCCTTGCGTGTTAGAAAACACTAGTGCAAAGGAACTTGACCTATTCCACAATGAATCCTGCAGATCTTGTATCGTGGAACCTCTCTTGATGTACTTCAGTAGTGGGTTTACTCCTATGGGACTCTTTCCTGCTGCAATGGCATGTCTCGTATCCAACAAGTCCTTCACTTTCATTGGAGAAGGAGTCAAGAAAAACATGGTGCACTTTTTGTATGGAACAATAAAAGTTCACGTGTCTTTTGTATCGAAATCTAAATATTTCGAAGTCGTAGTTTCTTGTGATCCTACTTTCCAAGACTCCATTCACCATGAATGTATTTCTCTAAAACAAGAAATAGAGGACACTCTAAAGGAGGCTAGTTCCAGAATGAACTACAACAGCTACATGGACTACCAGTTTGCCTTTGACTGTCGTTCACATGAAGGAGAAAATCATCTTGGAGTGGTGGATGGTGCAGACACGATTCCAAAGGTTATGACATGTCTCTTCAATCCAGACTATCCACAAGCAGTTGTACTCACCAATAGACACCTCATTTGGTATGGACAGGTATGCAGAAATAGACTATGTATTCAAACTTGCACTAACAATGATATTATTTGGTTTTAGAAATACGAGAAGAAAGATCCTGTGGTAGAGGTCTCTGAAAGTAAGTCAAGTTATTGTTTTTAATTCCTATCATTATAAATGTTTTATTATTAGGTGGCAATAGCTTAAGTATATTTCTGAGTGTGTATCCTTACTTGGTCCTCTCAGTGAAGCCTTGTGTTATGACAGTAGCTGATCACTGCTACAGTATTGGACTCATATCTCCGGACATGTATGACCAGCTCCTTCAACGTCAGAACTGGATTGATGTAGAGAAGACAAGGAACCTTCTGAGTAGCATTCGTACAGTCTTATCAACTAGACCTACTGCCCTCGAGGAGTTTGTTACTGTATTGTCTCAAGTGGACTATTGTAGACAAGTGGCAGATAAATTAAAGCAACAGCTCCGGTAAGAATATTGTTATTATAGTAGCATTTGAATTATTGTATTGTTTTTGTTATAGAATTGCTGTGGATTGAATCCAATCAACACTACAGGGACATACATTTGAAAACACTCATTGAATTTTATGATTTATGTATTATATCCCATATTTCAAATTTAAACGTTGTGGATTTATGTCTTTTGTTATTTTTGAATAAAAATTATTGAGTGTATTTTAACAAAACGTTCTATAATTCCATACAAGAAATGGTCATATACTGACAGAGTCACAATACAAAGACAAATTTGTTCATATACTGCAACACTTAAAATAGTCCATTATAAATCAGTACTACTGGTAACAGTAACAGGTTCTGGCTGGTTACATGGTGGTTTAGCTTCCTTACATCCAGCTTAGTTAGCTAAAAGAAAAGAAAAGGATATAAATGATAATAAAGCAGCTAGTGTGAGAGGGAGTGATACATTAATAAAGTAATAGTAATAGTGGAGGTGCGTTGGAACTTAATTTCTAATTTACGATTAGATGAAGATCTTGTGGACCCAGAATGAAAGGTGACGTGATTAAATGTTGCTGGGAACCATAGCTGGGAACAGTAGGTCAGCTCATGAGATCTTACAAGTGATAGATAGAGGGACTTCTCAATGTTAACGGGTGATGTGCAAGGAATTGCTCGCCTAATTAAATACAGAGACCGATAAGCTTTGCTGCATATTTCTTTGATGTGGACAGACCAAGATAAACTATCAGAGATTAAAATACCTAAATCTTTCTGTTGAGTTATGTTTTAATTGTATCATTACCCATGGTGTAATTGTTGTTAGTAGATGATGATAGGGAGACGTTCATGTATGCACATTTAGAAGTATTTAAAGAAAGCTTCCAAGGTTGACACCATGACAATAAATTGTCAAGATCCTTTTGAAGAGCTAAATTCTCACTTGCAGAGTTCAGAGAGGCAATAAGTTTGGCATCATCAGCAAATAAAACAAACCCTTTCGTTCCCAATCCCGCTTTGAAGCGGGTGAAGACCGGTTGGCTTCTCCGAATTTTAAAAAATAGTTACTTTATAGCTAGAACCGTCAGATTGCATACACAGGTGCCCAATGCGTTGGAGAAGCATTTAAAATAGCTTTCAGCCAGGGCTGCTTCGACAGTACCTCACAGCAGTTGCTTTTATTTCTTCCTCGGCAAAAAAAAAAACATCGGTTCTCCGTAGAATTTTAAAAAAAGTTACCTTCTTCACAGTAGCTTCATTGATGTATCCAGTCATCTCCAGAGCTTTGTAGAAGCAGCGAAAAATTGCTTGAGCCCAGTAGCCTTCCGTAACACATTGAAACAACCACTTCTTTGCCGACAAAGACTTTGCGGTTTGACTTACTGTCTTCTTTTTTTTTATAAAATCGCCAGTTCAACTGGGGGCCTCCCCATTACGTACAGTCTTAGGTAATGCTTATTACATCATAGGAAAAAAGTGAGCGTGTCATGTGATCCAGGTAACTATGCAAAAAAAAATTTTTTTTCAAAGTCAATTTGGAAAGATGGAGTCTACCAGTTACAGTGCTGTGGAAGTTTTAGACTTGCTTGAAACTAACTCTAGCGACTCAGGATCAAGCGGAGAAGAGGGAGACGACATCTAGGGCTATAGGAGGCCCTGTATCAGGGTTGGGGACTCACCCCCTCTCCCTCCCAAACAAAAATCCTGTATGAAACCGCATACAATACATCATAAAGTTGCAATTATATAGGATCATGAATAATTTGTTGTTTGTATTACAAATATCTTTGTTGTTTGTGTTTTTGTGTATATGAAATTGTTTTGTAGTGGAGCTCCGATGTCCGATGGCATATGTTCCTTGTGGACACTCATAGATGTCTCCTACATGATCACAATCAGCACCAAACACAGCAAACAACATATTTTATTGTTGAACTAATATAATATTGGTATAAAGTACATCAAACAATATTATTTCTATTTTTTTTTTTTTATTATTGATGGGAAAAGTGGAATTTTTTGGGGAAAAAAATTTTTTTTTTTAAAGTAATAGTAGAGGGCCTAAATATTATTCAATTTTCTCAATCAAAAAATGAGGGGAATCCCAAACTCTTGGTCTATTTAGTGATATATGGTTGCTATGGGGTTTTCCCAGCCAGCATCGAGTTAAAAAAATAAAACGGTAAATAATAATCTAAAACTGCTGTTGTACATGTATACAACTACACTATGTTTCTAATCCTAGCTCTGCACCAGAGAGAGTTTTGCGACACAGTGTTGTGACTCTAGCTACTAAAATTTATAATAATTAGTGTAGTTGTGGTACAGGGATCTCAACATTGTTGGCTACTACAGACTGCTATTGGTTGGAATATGGCTGCTACAGTAGGAAAGGTACGCGAGTGGTGCGTGGCTGGTGAAGTTGCTGTTGAAATAGTTGTTGTGTGTGTCTAGGATATAATCTGCAAGGCTGCAGTCGCTTGGGAGGCTGGCAAACCTCTCTCTATAGAAGACGTGACCGTCGCTCCTCCCAAGCTGGGCGAGGTCCGAGTGAAGGTACGCACGCTGCAGCCTCAAGAACTGCCTCAGATCGCCATTGTGTGGCGTGTTTGAGCTAGCTAGCGTATGGGGACCAATGGTAAAAATTGTAGGCCATCCAATTTGGAAACTTTTTGTTGTTTTTAGATTGTAGCAACAGGAGTGTGCCACACTGATGCATACACTCTCAGTGGGACTGACCCTGAGGGCCTCTTTCCATGTATTCTTGGGCATGAAGGAGGGGGCGTGGTGGAATCTGTTGGTGAAGGCGTGACCAGTGTGGAGCCAGGTATGGCTGCTAGAGTTTGATTTTCTCTGTGTAGACATATAAATTAGTTTTAATTAACAAGTTTGCTGAGGGGCGTGGCTAGGTACGTCATTCAGTTAGCCTGAGCTCCTCCCTTCTTGCTGTGGCACCTCAAGAAAGGGTGTATGCAGGAGACAATGATAGATTATACAGTCAATCAGTCAAAGTTTGTTGTTATTACTGATTTTGAATGTGGTGGAGAGAGAGAGAGAGGTTATTGATGAGCAAATGAAGTGAGCCAGACAACAAGAGGTGAATAATTGAAAGTCAGTTATATCGTTGGTATATATAGTTCTATATTTGGTATATATAGTTCTATATTTGGTATATATAGTTCTATATTTGGTATATATAGTTCTATATTTGGTATGTGGTCCCTTAAGCGCTCGAGCAGATTCCTTGTACTCTCTAAAACCTGGCTTTTTAGTGCTTTCTGTCACTACAGTTGCAAGCAGGTCTCATTTTAGGGTTAGTTAGAATTCTAAATTGTTCCGGAATTCCTTATACTTGGCTGGTACCTGTTCTTCTAGAAATAAAACAGAGCTAGTTTCAAGAGCTTCTAGTTCTTCACGTGGTAGAGCAGCTAATTAGTACTGTAGAAGCTTCCATTATTGAAGAAAATTGGAGTAACAATAATTTAGTTGCTGTTTGCTAAAATGAATTGTTGTCAAATATTATACTTGAAGTTTTAAAAATGACCCATCGGCAGTGCAGGAGCAGGAGTAGGAGGTGTGCAGCATTTGAATTCAGGTGAAGTAATTTAAGGTAGCCCGTGCTTTAGGAATTCAACCTTATCATAGTTGAGTTCTCAGCAAAAAAATCTTACTAAGATCTTACATATCTTATTAAGATCATGCAAGATTTGATAAGATTTATGATAAGATAGGAAGATATTAAGAAGTTATTAAGATATTAATAAGAAAATTGTGAAGAACTTAGCTAATAAGATTGTGAAATGGTTTTCTTATTAAGATTACAAATTAAGATTTCAGTAAGTTCTTTATAAGATCTTAATGTAGGATCATATCTCAGAAAGTTAATTAAGATTTTAGTAGATTCTTAATAAGATTGTATTTTAAGATCTTAATTGTTTTCCTATATTAAGATATTTCATAAGATAGTTAGTAAATAACTTAATAAGATTTAAAAATGATTTTCTTATTAATATTAGAACTCAAGGCTGCATTAAGATCTTTGTAAGATCTTAATGTAGGACCATATCCCAAGTTCTAAAGACTTGGGTATTTCTTGATAAGATTGTATTTAGTCAGTTTTCAATACCAAATAGTATGGGATTATTTAGAAATACCACAGTAGTGGGGAAATGTAATAATTTTATGTATAATACACTTTGTTGCACACTCTCTGCTTAGGCAACATTGTGGTGGAATTCCTGGGCAATGCTACAACAACGGAAATGAATAACGGAAATGAATAATGGCAGAATCAGAGCGGCCACCAATTTTGAACACATTCGGACAAATGAATTAAAATGTGCATGTTAGCAGTACGCAATTCTTCATTGTAGAGCTCAGGAACTAAGTAAAAAAACAGATTTAATTGCTCCTGTGCTATCTTGACATCCGCAATTGAAATTATATCTCCAAGTAGAACATGCATTGCTGAGACAAGTAATGATAGATGGTAAATATAATCTGATGGTAGCAGGTTACTCAAAACTGGTAAGCAATAATATAACAGCCATGCACGGTATTCAGATGCTTTCCACTGTTTAAAGCTCGATATTGACCTATAAGATTGACCGATAAGATTTAGGAGATCTCCTAAATTCTTGAGGTGGTTCTATGCTTTTAATTTTTTTGTCCATTACTTCTATATCTCTTCCAAGATAAAAGCGACATGAATGATTCTTTGAATCAAGGCAAAAGGACAGAAGCTTTCTTGAAATTCCTTCCAGCACAGCATGCATATAATCTACTGTCACTGCTTCAGTCAAATCAATAGCAGATGATAGAACAGATTTGCCTTTACAACCCATTACTGGTTTATGTTTATCTTCTGCCTCTTTTGCATGCTGTTCAAGAGTGCTGCTGTGACGAGGTACATGTTGCTCACTAGGTAAGAATACCTGCCTATGCATGATATGAGCTCCTTTATCAAGGCAGTACAAGCAACTATGGTTTCCATTAAATTGAAGAAAATTAGTTGCACCTGCTCGAGCCGGTAAGTCAAACACAGCCATTATTAACTTTCCTTTTACAATCTTAGTCCCATTAAAATGAGGAGATTCAATGGGAACTCCTTGCAGCTCAAGTTGTGCTATTTTGTCCAATGCTTGCTTGAGAATATTTTGCATTGGTGGTTTTCCTGTGCCCTGCCATGCACCTGCCAAAATAAGGTTTTCAGCATTCATTCGAGTACCAGGAGGTAAACTCGTAATTGCTAAAAGTATTGGCCAGAAGGACTGACTTGAAGACTTGAACAATTGAACTCCATCACAGCAGAGAATGAAGCCTACATTTCCAGGAATAGAAAAAAAACTACCTTTTTCTGTTATTTTTTATAAGCATTACCATCTTGAATATCTTGGTACACATCGTGAACACTATTCCTAGTAAATGGATACTGAATCTCTCTCCATTTTTCTATACAATGCAATAATAATTATTCTTAAAACATTTATAGCTTAATATAATGATTTTTCAAGCCATAGTTTATAGGAGGGGGGAACACAAAACTGATAATGCAATACCCTAACTCCTGCTCTCTCCCCACCTTCCCTTCACTTACCCACCCCTACCCTCTCATGATATTCTAACACTGCAACAGAAAGTCATCTTAGCACACTAACAAGAAAGTTATCAATGGATATATGTACTCAAAATGTTTCGATTCCAGTGACCTTAGGGGATTAATACTTCCCCTTCCCGTAAGTTCTCCTGCTAGTGATAAATTTTGTATCCGCTTTTTAAAATTTATCAATACTACTTCCATAATAATTTCTGTATAAATTCCCCTTGAACTTACCGGAACCATCTGCGAATTGATTCTCAAATGGCAACAAAGTGAAATGAGACTCACCAGCTTTTGCACATCTGTTGCCTATACATTGGCTTGCATCTTGGGGAATTTTTGCCATACAGGATAAACAAAATTTAGTGATTTCTAGGGTTTCCATGGTTGAAAAATGTTTCTTGAATGTATGTAGACTTTAAAGGTACTGGTTTGGTTTTGGAAAATGTAATGCATTAACTGAAGTAACTGTGATGTTGCTTGATATGATAATTTATTTCGTATTGAATAAACATATGTGGAAAATATACTTTCTTCCAAAGTAAGGGGAGCATTCTTAAATAGTGGCTTTGGGTAGCTAGTTGAAAAAGAATTTGAGAGGTCTTTATTTATTGCCACTTCATCATAATTTTCCAATTCACTCTCGTGTCCTTCAATATCCACTCTCATTTTCGCTGCTTGCCTCTGAACCACTCTCTTCAACAGTGTTACCATCAAAGTTACTCCTTCCTCACTACATCCATCAACATTGTTCCCTTCAATGCTGCTGCCCTCTATGTCACTCCTTTCAATACTGTTACCTTTAACTTCATTGCTTCCTTCATCACTGATATTTATCTCATCCGCACTCTTCCCTTCATCTGTGTCGCTCAGCTTGTTCTCAGTTTGAACAATCTTCTCTGTGTTACCCATGTCTTGCTCATCATAATAAATCCCACTCATATCTACACTCTCTCCCCCAATGTCAAAGTTCACCATTTCGTCACTTCCCACACTCACTTCCTTTTTCTGTATTTCCATTCTCACTGTTATATTCCTCACTGCCACATTCACTGGTCATACCATCTTCAGCTACATATCCACTTTCACTGTTCTCACCTTCACCATTGGACTCTACAGCATCATACTTTTTCTTCCATCTCCACAAGTTGACTTAGGAATTCTACAATTTTTTTGATGATAATTCTTCCTTTTTTTGACCACATTTTGCCCTGAAACTGAATTTGCTGCAAATCCTTTGTGGTACCTCCATGCTGTTGTCTTTGGAACCACAGCACTTGAAACATAAAGATAAGCTCTTCTTTATTCCATTATTCAAAATCAAAACCACGCATGCCCCCTACTTAGAAAACTACAATTACTAAGCAGAACTTTCCAGCTACAGATAGCTGCACATAAGAAAATTACAGCTGCAAGGCACTGTAGTGGTAAAAATGTCTTCTAAATATAGTAGGGAAAGGAAAATTCCTCTTAAGTTGAGGGATAATGCCATCAAGGAATCTAGGGCTAAAGAAACCAGTAGGTACTAACCACCTATATAGCTATTTATGGTCTAGAATAACATTTCTTGTTGTTGTCACAGGATGGTGTAAAGTTTTATGTATAGAAGACAACAAGACATATTCATGCCCAGTGGTAAAATTAGAATCAGATGATGGACTTGGTCTAAGTTCCTCTGACATTGTCACTGGAACAATGGTCATATGGAAACATAGAGGAACACCTTACATAGCTGAAATTTTATCAGTATGTGGTAAGATCACACTTAATCTAAGCAAATCAAGCTATATTGTGTTTTCCCTTATTATAAGTAATTTCTATTAGCACCTACCTTCATATAACTGATTGATTTTATAAAAGTATATTTAGCTGAAACTATTTTCCACCCCTTCCTTCCCTATCCTAGCTATGTATTCAAACAAATACTTTATTTAACTTCATGTGCATCCAAGGTCCAAGGGATACCAGCAAGCATACCCCCCTCCCCCCTACCAAACTCTCCATTTTCAAGCCAGTTGACACTAGGCACTAAATTACCATGTAAATGGAGTCACCAGTCTCTTTCAGTAGGGTGGGTCAGCTACTCCACTTAAGTGGCCACCAAACTTAGCCTCCAGCTGGTCCTGGCTGAACAGTTTAGTGGTGGTTGGAGCTGAAGTGGTTGTGGTTGATAAAGGTGGTAAAGTGGAAGCTATAGTAGCAGGGTATTTGTATTAATCTTAGACAAAAAGCCCAAGTGTACAGCTTCCAGAATAGAACATACTGATGATGAGGACACTGATGATGATGGCCAGGATACTGAAGAAACAGCTGAAGTAGGTCATGCAATATTAGTGTATATAATGTATACATGTATGTATGTGTTATATGTGAATATTTTCAATGATCAATGATCAATATGCATAGGATGCAGGCTCTTTATCGTGTTCCGGAATAGGAAAAAAGTTCAACTTAAGCCAGGTACTGTATTCTTGGAATGCAATTCATCAGTATAGAGTGCTATGAATGAAATTTATTCCTCTCACAGACCAATCGTGAAAAAGAAATATCAGTGATAAAAAGGTATCGGCCCAGAGAAAGGTATATAGATAAGCTGCCTTATTCAACTTATAATGATGTGAGAATGTCAATAGAGTAATGAAGAAGCAGAAGTTTTAGAAGATTCCATGAATTATGTTGACGATGAACCTGCTGAAGTAGGTTATCTACTTACACGGTTTTTTTGTCTTTAAGAAATTACTACACAATAATATTGTGTAGGACACTGTTTCTGTATTGCGATTCAGCGACAGGAAAAAGTTAACTCAGGTTAGTCTTGTGGTGCAACTTTTACATTTTGTGCTTCATATGTTGGATGTATCCAACATTTTTTCAGGGCAAAAAGCATTCTCTTTCACTCGAGACTAGGCCACCTAAGAGAGCAAGGCTATCTGAAAAAGTAAGGCATTATTAGTCCAAAGTAAAGTAAATGCTGCCGTATTAAAATCATGTGGGGTGTCAATAGGATCATGATGATACTGAAGATTTCGATGAAATCAGCCAATCATCTACTTATTCTACTTCCATTGTAAGTAAGCTTTTTGAAATATTTTTGTTTAGAATTGTAATGACCACTTTAATTCTATAGATTCAAAACGATATTTTACAACAAATTTGGGACAGACAAATAAAATTGAAAAAAAAAATGAATAAAATTCTATTGTACTTAAAACCTAAACAGTCACAAATAGTTAATACTGAAGACATTAATGATCCTGAGTTTGTTACAGTAAGTCAACATATTACACACTCGATGTACAATAGATGTTTATGCTTGTATTTGTAATATTAGGAGAATGGATTCAACTTACTTACGTTTGGGATTCAACAGCCCGACAAGTATGCATTGGCACTACTTGATGCTTTATTTAGTGAAGACGAACTGGCTAGTAGTTGTTATGCTACAACTAAGCGCAGCAAGAAACCACATTTGCCTTCAGAGAAAGTTGCCATTCTTGAAAGTAAATTGTGTATTTTTTTGAAGTTAGTATGTTGAGTGAATTTTGATTCCAGTCCATATAATAAATATCTAGTATTCTAGCAATGTAGAGTCTAGGATAACTAATAAACTATAATTGAGACCCATTCTTACTTTTGTTTCTATATTACAACCAAGTATATAGTTTTTATTTAATTTACTGAATATTGTAAAAAAAGGAAAAAACAACAAGTATGACTAAATAATAGATAGACAACGAAATTGAGGGATCTACCACCCACAGAACCTTGAGGGCCGTGGGCTGTACCGTCCCGAGCGTAGCAAGGGCGATACTAGCGGCCCGAGGGGTTAGACGGGCGGTAGTTCCCGAGATTTCGTTGTCTATCTGTTTTAGAACTAGCAACTATAGCCTTAGTTACCAAACAAAAATTTCTATCCTTTGTTCTATGTTGACACTCTACGACAAAGACGGCAGAGACATTACGGAGAGGTGTCCAGTAATTGCAGCAATTCTAAGGAGCCACGGCGCATAGAATATTTTCATGTGTTGTGTGCTCGACTCCAGTGAACCGGCAAAAGTGATGGAATTAGAGTCAGGAGAATCAATATCACTGCGTTTTCAGCGAACTTAGAAAGAACATTCCACAGCCCACCTGTCTACATTACCTATTTTTTGCATTTCAGCTAAATTGGTGAGATAAAATTTACAAAACGGCTTTGTCTCTCCTAAATCTTCTTTCAACCAGCTACTCTTCCACCTTCTTCAACTCAATCATCTCTCCTTTATTTAGCTCCTCACAGTCAGCTCTCCAGTCTAGCTCCTCACCGTCAACTTTCAAGTCAAGCCCCTCACAATCAGTACTCTAGCTTTGTTCTTTACAGTCAATCTCCAGTCTAACTTAGCTTTTGAATCAAGATTTGGTCAACCTTTACATGATGATGAAATTTTGAAAGATGTAAGGCCATGCAAAAAGTTTGTATTTACAGTATCTGACATTGATGAACAGCTTGCGATGGATAAGGAAGGATTTTGATTACATAAGCAAAATACAACGAAAATACCATGAATATAGTGCTTTTACATTGCAAACAATATACTAGAAGGGGTGCCTTTAATTTTCATAACTGTAGTGATATAAACATCCACAAGAATAGTACTAAAATTTTTAAAATAATATATGCAACATATATAACTGCTTTTTTATTGTTCATTATGTTATTGGTTTCTTTCTCACTTTCTCATTTTGGTGATGAATGTATTAGTTAAGAAAAATATTGTTAGTGTGCAAGGCATGTGATGAATCCAACTTATCTTTCGCATCTGACAGGAAAACCGTGCAAACAACATTTGCACCATAGATAAAATAAAAATTCTTTAATTAATGCTTGCACGACTCATAAACAAAAAAAAACTAATAAAATGCTAGAAGGGAGGATACTATTAGCCAGAAGGGAGGATACTACCAGTAGTATCCTCCCTTCTGGCGTTTAGTATCCTCCCTTCTGGCGTTTAGTATCCTCCCTTCTGGCGTTTAGTATCCTCCCTTCTGGCATTTAGTATCCTCCCTTCTGGCATTTAGTATCCTCCCTTCTGGCATTTAGTATCCCTGTGCACTCACTTGAACAACACTATGCTGGATAGAATGCCTACTTCACAATACAAACAAGGTGTTAGCTATGTAGTTGTACTTGCAAATATGGTGTGCTTTTACTGGAGACCACAAATTTTTCTGCCATAAGTCAACAAATTTAACAATTTCAGTGGCTTCTAAAGGAAGATCCCTATGATTTGGATAACCTAATAATATTTCTGAGATGGCGTTATTTCTGATCCTAACTGAAATACCAAATTTTCACAACCACATCTACTAATTTAATAATGATGTTTATCAACAAAATTAAGGGGTTCATTGTATGTATCTAGAACACTTTGGAACCTGCAAATATACTTACAGCAGATCAACAATACCTGATGACTTCACTTACTTTCAAGTTATGAGATAATTTGTTTACCGGCTTTACTTTTTTTTTTATAAAAAGGTAGTGTGTCAAACAAGTTGCTGCATGATAATTTTTTTAATAACTTTATGATTGGTTGCACTATGTACATTATGTCTATTCTGGGAAGTAGTAGGATTATTATTGCACCTATTTATACCAAATTGAAGTGCCCCTGACTTATTTTGATTAAACTTGTGAACTTGTGGTTAAAGGTCACAGCTGTTGTTACAGATAGCAGTTGGGGGTATCTATGCAACAGTTTGTGAGGTTGTGTGTCTCTCCAGATTTACAGATCTAGTTAATACAAACTGATGCATAGCAGTTTGCATGACCCATTATTTCAGTTCATGCCACTGGCTAACTTGAACACATTGATTTCCAGAGTTTAAAAATAAAAACAACAACAACATAGAATACAATACTCACAGCATGCAATATACTTTGTGTTGTGGTATTAGGTGACCACCCCAGTTATAACTATTAAGCAATCTGTACCAGTAAATACAACTTAATAACTAATTGCTTTATCCTTACCTCACACACTGGATAGGTATTGTACTTATTTGCTCATTTTCCATAATAAAACCAAAGTTCTGTCTAAATGAAAATTAAACTTCAGCTTGCTTGACTAAAATGGGTTCTATCTATTATAAATTTTTTCTCACTTTAACTTTATGTATTTTTATATTTTTATGAAGGTGTCTTGAAGAAGTTTGTTCAGGCCACTGAACACTGTAACATTCATATTAGCTCACTTTATTTTGTGTATTCTAATCTTATTATTTCATTGTTGTTGTCCTACCACTTTCCACTACTTCCGCTCCCCTGGTGTGTGCCGGCAGCTGATTGGTCAGTTGTTAGCCATGCTTTCCAACTGTTTCCATGTTAGCTGTTTTGTTATCACTTTTGATTAATCTCATACTTGCGGTCACTTGACTCTTGCATTTAGTGGTCATTAGCTCTAGTGCTTGTGGTCTACTATTCTATATCAAACTTGTCTATCCAATATATCTAATTCTGTGTGTGTGTGGAGAGAGTGTAACTTGTCAGTGGATTTACAACCCATAAGAGTTATATATTTTAGCTTCTAATACATACACTCAGGACTGTCTCTAATTCAGGATTCGCATTGGATACTTCCGGTGTCAGAACCCGCATCAGCATACATTTTTTGGTCCTTCGAGCCAGATATAGCAACAAGCTTATCTGTTATCTCCTCTACTATTCTTCAACTCAACTGAGTTCCAATTATCTACTATTCTCCAACTCAACTGAGTTCCAATTATCTTCTATTCTTCAACTCAACTAAATTCTAACCTCCTTCATTCATTGTGGCTACAGCTTTGACCTATTCAAAGTAAGAACTGAAATTGTAATTTGCTATTGGACATCTCATTCTCATCTATTTTGAAAATGGCTACATCAGAGTATCGAAAACGTCGTTCTACTGCAAAGAGCAGCCTTACAAAAATCATCACTCAGATTCAAACTCAGGAATCTATTGAACCTAGTCATCGAGACAGATACACTCTTGATCATCTGTCTGAACTCTTACAGCGGGCAGAAGATGCTTACACAATTAACTATGAGTCATTGGAGTCTCCTTCTACTGAAGAAGAGAACTATTATCATGACTTCACTAAACTTGCGGATGATGCACGGCTACGCATCAGTTCCATGATGGAGCAACATGAGTGCTACAGAATGTTTGACACTCTCAGTCATGAGGTTGAGGACTGGGAGGAAGTTGATACTGCGGAATTACAAGATGTATTTTTAGCTGAACTCCCCAGACTTCAAAAAACTTTAGATGAATTTCGTATCAGCTCCTGTTTTACTGGTGCTTCCAAAATAGCTTCGCTTAAGGCCCGTGCTAAGGACTTACGATGCCGTCTGACCAGACTAAAGCAGAGGGCATCTCCAGAAACATCAGCTACAACACCAAGAGAGGTTCACGATGACTCAGAAGACACTTATCGTCATGAGAAGAAAGCTCGTATGGTTCCTCTACCTACCTTCAGAGGTGATCTTGCTGACTGGCGCTCCTTCTGGAGGAGGTTCCAAGATTATGTCGGAAAGCTTAAGAGGATCACAGATGACGAGAAACTTAGCTACCTTCAAGACTGTTTGAAAGATCCAATTGCTCAGGATATTGTTGCAGATTCGATTAGGAATGGTGATAGTTTTAAAGAAGTGGAAAAGCGTTTACAAAGGAAGTATGACCAGCCCAGGGAGGTTTTCACTGAAGCTTTACGTGGAATGATGAATGTTCCTAATGCCTCTTACTCACGTACTGGTTTGGCCAACATGGCCAAAGAGTTCAACAAGTACAGGAATATTCTACTACGCTATGGTGATGGCACTGCAGATCAAGTGTTTACAGCAGTAATGGAAACTCACATGAGTCACAAGCTCCTAGAGGAGTGGCGCCTATTCACCAAAGATCAGTCTAGCATTCCACCTGGAAGTATGCTCATAGACTTCTGTGACCAGCGAGAACTTGTTCTTAGTTACAATGACAAAGATCGCAGTCATGATGTCAAGCCATCTTCTCACAAGCCTTTCTCCAGGCAGACTAATGGATCATCAACTACGAAATCCAATAAGTCACAGTTCTCCCTGCATGCAAAGGAACTGGTCCACTGCAAACTGTGTCCATCTGAGAAGCACCAATTGTACTTGTGCCCAGAGTTCAAGTCTCGTGATGTATCATCTCGCCATCAAACTATTCAATCACTGCAAGCATGCTTCAATTGTCTGGGTACTAATCATTCCTCTAGACAATGTACTAGTAAGTCACTATGTAAAGTATGTGCTGGAAAACATCACACTCTCCTTCACCAGCCTGACCGACCTACTATTACTACTTCTCAGACCCCAGCTGTTTCTCAAGCTCCAGCCACCACTACTTCTCAGGCTCCAACAACTACTTCTCAAACACCAGTCACTTCAACTGCTCCGGCTCAGGCTTCCTCACTTGCTGTGACTATTCCTGACAAGACTGCTCTCGTCTGGTCTTGTCAAGTTCTCCTTGAAACTGATGGTCATGCACAACTGGTGAGAGCCATAATTGATCCTGGTGCAACCTCATCTTTCCTAACTAACAAAGTAGCTACTGCTCTCAAAGCAAAACGTATTCCTTTTGCCACTTCTGTCAAGGGTCTAGCAGAATCACATGCCGCTACTAGCAACTTCAAGGTGAATGTTACTCTCAAGGCAGCCAACAAGCCGAACGAACAACCTCTCCAACTTTCTCCATCTGTTGTTACTTCAATAACAGGCAATACTCCTGCAAATGATATCACAAGTCACAAGAACTTGGAGTTCACTAGTAAGTTGGAGTTAGATGACCAAAGCTTTGGCTCTCCTGGCAGGATAGATCTTTTGCTGGAACAAGACATCATTTATCGCATACTGCGACAAGGATTTTTGAACTCACCTACTTCAGACCTCTATAGTGTCAATACCATGTTTGGTTGGGTCATTGGAGGCTATTGCACTTCTCCTTCCCAAGTAGTGACTGCTCATATCTGTTGTAAAGCTAGTATAGACGCTGACACCAATGACTTGTTACGGGCATTTTGGGAATGAGGAACCTCCTTCTGATGTTGACCAGCTATCTCATGATGACCAAGTTGCTATCACCCATTTCAAGGATTCTGTGTCAAGGGAAAATGATGGTCGGTACATAGTCCAACTCCCCAGAAGGGAAAAAGCTCCACCATTGGGACATTCTCGTTATCAAGCGTGGCAAGTGGTCAGACTTTCAGACTGCTGTGGATGAGTACGCTGTACTAGGCCATGCTGAACTGGTACCTACTCCTGATCTTACCAAACCAGACTCTTAGACCTTTCACATGCCAATGCATGGTGTTGTGAAAGAATCTAGCACATCCACCAAACTCAGAATAGTGTTCGACGCTTCAGCTCGTACAACTTCAGGTTATTCTTTGAATGACACACTCATACCTGGTCCAACACCCTATCCTCTCCTAACTAATGTCTTACTTCGCTTCAGACAACATGTCATTGGGATGTCAGCGGACATCTCAAAGATGTTTAGAGAGGTGTCACTTCACTCTGATGACCGGGACTTACATCGCTATGGAGTCAAGGGATAAAGCTGGACAATACCAGGATTATAGAATGACCAGACTAACTTTTGGAGTAACATCTTCTCCTTTCTTGGCTACCCAAGTCCTGCGGCAGCTAGCTAGCGACTATGAGCAGGAATTTCCTGAGGCATCAGCTCTCATTCTTTCATCATTCTATGTGGATGACTGTCTTACTGGTGCAAACAACTTGGAAGAAGCCACACACATATCAGAGGCACTTAACCATCTTCTGGACAAAGCACAGATGACTCTAAGAAAGTGAAGATCAAACTCTATTGATCTGAAGGCAAATATTCCAGAGGGTTTGCTAGAGAAGGATGAAGTTCAATTGATTTCTGCTCCATCTTTATGTCATAAAGCACTTGGTGTTCACTGGAACACAGCCAATGACTCACTCCGCATTGCTACACCAACACTTGAGGATATTGACTTACCAACCAAACGCCAGGTTTTATCGGATGTAGCCAGTGTTAGTGTCGCAAGTACTGAAACTCTGGCTATTCAGCTATAGAGTTGTTCTCATTTTCAAAACCTGGACACTCTCAAAAAACAGGGAGCACCCAACCAAAACCAAGAACAAAAAACATGAGTCAGCATATGTGAAAATCAAATACATTAAAAAGAGTGTTTAATGGGTTTTATGACTCCATTATTTAATGAGTGTTGTTGACTGTTCAGTGCTGCTCAACAGCAAATAGTTAGTTGATGTTTGGGAAACCCAAACATACTCCGGCCACAACATTGAAGTAAGATGCACTAATAGAAAAGGTGACACCGCGTAAACATTGAACATGTAATCCTTGTTGGGACAAGTAGCCAGTGACATTGACTTTTACTGTGTAGATGTGGTGTTGGTGTTCTGGCAGCCATCGGCTTTTGAAGTAGAGTTGGGTTGAGGAGATGCTGCTTTGTTTTCATCTGCTTCTAGGTGAAGTGGAATCAGCATATTTATAGCTCTTCTGTACGTTTTGTTGTTGCAGTAAACATCCACCACTCTGACAGCTCCGTCATTTCCAGTAAACAACTTTGTTATTCTCCCAAGTGGCCATCTGTCATGCTGCTTCAGGGTGTCATCCTTCACAAATACTATGTCACCAACCTTAGGATTTTGTTCAGGCTTCCTCCATTTGCTTCTGGCTTGGAGTGATTGAAGGTAGCTGCTTCTCCATGCTTGTTCAAAGTCTTGCTGCAATCTTTGCACAAGTTGCCACCTTCTGAGAGATGTGATTTTTGCAGCTGATATTGCTGGAATGGGGGGTGCCTTCATTGGCCTGTAGATAAGGAAATGAGCTGGAGTCAGAGCCAGTCCTTCCTCAAGTTCCACTCCTTCAGCAGATAACAGTGGTCTGCTGTTCATTAAGGCTTCAATACTGGTGATGACATTCATGAGCTCATCAAGTTTGAGTGGATGTGGTTCCACCATTTTCTTCATCAAGGTCTTCATCACCTTTATTCTTGCTTCCCAAATGCCTCCGAAATTTGGAGATCTTGGTGGTGTAAAGTGCCATGTTCTGCACATGAGCTTGCAGTTGTTGTTTTGCCTTCTTCACTATCTGTTGAAGCTTGTAAAACTCATTGGCTGCACCTTGAAAGTTGCTTCCGTTATCTGAATACATTTCTTGTGGGCATCCTCTTCTGTTGCTGAACCTCCAAAAGGCAGCTAGGAAATCTTCAGTGCTGAGTGATTTGCACACTTCCAGATGCACACACCTTGTGCTCATACAGATGAACAAGCAGAGATAACTCTTGAAGAGTACAGGCTTCCTGGTTGCTCCCTCTCTCAGTGTGACTGGACCAGCAAAATCAACTCCACTGATGAAGAGTGGAGGCTGAAGCTTGGTCCTGATGGATGGCAGCAATCCCATTCTCTGAGACATAGGATGAGCATTTACTTGTTGAAACTTTGTACATGTTCTTGATATTTTCTTCAGCTGATTTTTTATTCCAATGATGTAGAATTCATTTCCCACAATGCTGATGAGTGTAGTGTTGCTTGCATGAGAGTAGAATTGATGAAGTGTCCTCAACATCAGCTTAGTCAGAATGTGCTTTCCAGACAGAGGAATCAACTTTCTGTCACTGACTCTTCCGGAAACCATCAATACTTGCTTGTCAGAGATGCTGACACTCAGGCCCGCCAGAGGAGATGACTTGGGAAGTAGCTTGTTTTTTGAGATCGAATTCCATTCCTCAGGAAAGCTGTCCATTTGTTGCTGCCTGAGCAATGTAAATTTTGCATGTCTGATGTCACTGTAGGATAGAAAAAGTTCGTCATCTTGAATGGTGGTGTTATTGTTGATAGTTGCTGTTTTTATTTTCTTCTTTTTGGCAAGGCAACATCTGTGGAATCTTAGAATCCAAGCCACAATCCTCAATAACTTGAAATATGATGAGTAAAGTTCCCAGAGAGTGCAGTTTTCTTCAGTTTTGTGTAGTGTCAACAGCACAGTGGTAGTGGATTTCATCCCAGGCAGTTTGTCACCAGTGAAGTAGTGGCAATCATTTGGCCATTGACTTTTGTATTGCAGAATTGTGGGGCCTTTCCACCAAAGTGTTGATTTCACCATATCATCAGCTGAGATGCCTCTGCTTGGCAAATCTGCAGGGTTTTCTTCACTGTTTATGTGTCTCCATGGTACTCCAGGCAGAAGTTCTTGAATAATGGCAACTCTGTTTGCCACAAAGGTTATCAACTTGTGCAGTGGCTTCTGCATCCATGACAGTGCTATCATACTGTCTGACCAGCACATGGAGTTGTTAATTGGAATTTTGAGTGCAGCAGCAGTGTGGGAAAGAAGTTGAGCAAGTAGTTTTGCTGCCTCCAGTTCCAGTTCAGGCAGGGTTCTTGTTTTGAGGGGGCACACTCTTGCCTTGCTGCACAGAAGTGTTGTCCTGACTGAGCCATCCTCACCCACATTTCTCAAATAGATTGCAGCTGCAAAAGCCTTAGTGCTGGAGTCTGCAAATCCATGCAGCATGGTGTTGTTGTTCACTGCCCCAGCAAATCTTGGTGTTGGATGACATCTCACAGTTTGAAACCCATCAGTCCATGTTTTCCATTTTGGTAGCATTTCTGCAGGAATACTCTGATCCCACCCAATATTCAATTCCCAAAGCTTCTGCAGTATGATTTTTCCTGAGATGCTAAATGGAGTTATAATACCCAGAACATCATATAGCCCAGCCACCACCTTGGCAACCACCCTTTTAGTGATCTCACCATTCTTTGAAGTGATTGGCTGTGGAGTTGTGACAAATAAGGCATCCAGCTCTGCATCCCAGTGAGTTCCCAGAGTCTTGAGGGATTCATCTTTCATCATTAATTTTCTATCTTCTTTTTCTTGGATTTCTTCTGGAATTTGGTTGAGCACTTCAGTGTGGGAAGACCTCCACTTTCTCAAGTTCATCCCAGCCATGCTCAGTGTGACTGGAGTGGTTCTCCGCCAACTTAATACCAAGTGGAGGCAACAAAGTAGATTGTTGCTGCCACCAGAATCAGCAAGGCACTGGGTCCGTATGCCTAGCTATGGCCTCGTGAGGCTCAGTTAGCTAGAGAGTAACAGATTGCCAGAGGTTAAACTAATTTAACAAACTATAATACTGACTGACTTCTAGACATGTGCTCAGCCCTCATATATTCAACCTTGCACATGCCCAATAACCAAGTGTGCATGACATAGAACCAAAATAGGTGTGTTTATGTTTATACATGCCCTATACAAGTGTTACAAGTGTGAATGACATAGAACTAAGAAAATACATAAATAAGGAGTTCTGTCTCCAATGTTCATGTGAGAGGAGTGGCTTCTCTCACATCTCCCCCCTCTTTTAAGAATGGGCTGCCACTGTTGCTATAGAAGATGGCAGCTGCTCCCTCGCTCCAGTCTCCGTTTCATTTTCTTCTCTTTTTCCATCTTCTATCTCGTCTTCCTCGAACTGGCGGCTCAACCAGTCAGCCACTGTGTTCTCTTGTCCCTTTCTGTACTTGATACTGAACTGGAAGTTGGTCAGTTCCAGCGCCCATCTCAAAATTCTTTTGTTCTTCTGTTGGCCATCCGGAATGGTCGTCAGTGATTTGTGGTCTGTGACCACCTCAAACTTCTTCCCATACAAGTAGAATTCAAAATGCCTCAATGTCTTCACTAGGGCCAGGCCCTCTAGATCCTGGGACGAATAGTTCTTTTCTGCTCCCTGTAGCTGAGCCGAGTAGAATGCCACAGGAAGTAGCTGTTGATCTCTTCTCACCAGTAGGACTCCTCCCACACCAGTGCCACTAGCATCAGTCTCCACTACAAATGAATCTGAACAGGTAGGGATGCACAATGACACATGATTAACTAAACACTTACGGAGATGATTAAATGCCTCCTCCATGGGTCCAGTCCATTTCACCATTGCAGGCTCATCATCAGAGGTGGCAGGCGTCAGCGTGGACGTCCACTTGTGAATCTTGGAGACAAACTTCCTGTAGAAGCCTACAGTCCCAAGGAAAGCACGCAGCTGCTTCTTGCTAGCTGGTTTTTTGTACTCCAGTAGCGCTTTCACCCTGTGCTCCGGTACACTCATGACACCTTCTCCAATCTGGTGCCCCAAAAACTCTAACTTCCTCCTACCAAAGTCGCACTTGCTAACCTGGCAGGTAAGGCCTGCTTCTTCTAACCTCTTAAACACAACTCTCAAATGAGTTAGATGTTCGTCCCAACTACTTGAACCAACCAAGATATCATCGATATACACATTGCTAAACTCCTCACATCCTGCAAGCACCCTGGTCATCAATTTCTGAAATGTAGCAGGGGCGTTACACAACCCAAAGGGCATTCTCAAATACTCCCACTTGCCCCATGGACAGATGAAGGCTGTCTTTTCTCTGTCCTCTGGGTGGACTCCCACCTGGTGGAATCCCTTTACCAGATCCAACTTGGATAACACTTTACTTCCCCCAATCTTATTCATCATTTCTTCAAAGCCAGGCATATAGTATGGCTCTGGGGTTGTGACTCCATTAACTTTGCGGTAGTCCACACATAACCTCACTTTACCACTCTTCTTCCTTACTGGCACCAATGGAGATGCCCAGGTGCTATCTGATCTCCTAATTATTCCTGCTTCTTCCAGAGCACTGAGCTCATCCCTCACACTTTCCCTCATGCTGAGAGGTACAGAATATGGGGGTTGGGCTATGGGTGGCGACTCTTTTGTATCAATCCTAAGCTGTACTACATCAGTGCTGCCAGTATTGCCACTGAACACAATTACAAATTCCTCAATTAGCTCCTCTAACTCCTCTCCATTATACCCTTCACACTCCCCACTCAACTTGCATCCTGATCCGCCCATTTCCTTTTCCGCATCCTCTTCTAACACCACATTCACTCTACATACATCTTTTCTCTCATTATATTTCATCAAGTTATTGATGTGGATTGTCTTCTCACCTCTAACTTTCCCTTGTCTCCTAATTTTGTAAGTGACCTCACCTTTCCTCTCAACAATCTCAAATGGTCCATCCCAACTCTCACTAAGCTTATCATGAAGCCCTGGGATGCGATACCACACCAAATCTCCTTTCTCAAATTTTCTGGCCTTTGCATGCTTGTCATGCTGCCTCTTTCTCTTCTCTGTGCATTTTGCTGCACTTAAAGCTGCTATTTCCCTAACCTCTTCTAATGTGCTAGCCATCCTGTCCACCCACTCACTCACCATTAGTTGTTGCTGCTCATGATGCTGCTCAACCAGGTTGTGATATATAGCCTCCAGTGGTGTCCTTTGCCTGAAGCCATGCACCAAATCGAATGGAGTAAATCCATGTCCTTCAAGAGGTAGGCTTCTCAGGGAGAACAAGGCATATGGCATTTGAATCACCCAATCTTTTTTTCTGTCAATTATCTTCTTAAGAATGGACTTAAGCGTCCTGTGCATCCTTTCTATGCACCCGTTGGTCTCAGGATGGTAAGGGGTCGTCGTGACCTTCTCAATTCCAACTAGAGCACAGAGCTCCTTCATGGCCTTTGCCATAAACTGTGACCCACAGTCTGTCAATATTCTCTGAGGTATTCCAATCCTGGAGAACACCTCCCACATAGCTTGTGCAACCGATTTTGTTGTGATGTTTCTCAATGGCACTGCATCTGGCCATTTGCTGGCCAAACAAACACACGTCAAAATATACTGGCATCAACCTTTCCCCTTTTCCAGTGGCCCCACTATATCCAATGCAACACTTTCAAAGGGTTCAGTGAGCACCGGATGTGGTACCATTGGAGCCTTCCTGGGCCCATAGGAGGTGTGACTCTGGCAGGTGATACAACTAGAACAATAATCCTGCACATCTTTCACCATACCAGGCCAACTAAATCTTCTTCTAATTATACCCAGCACTTTCTCTGCTCCAAAGTGACCACACCTGTCATGCCCAACCTCTAACAGCTTCCTCCTAAACTTTCGGGGTACCACCACCACATCTGCATACACTTCCCAATCAACAAGTCTTGTCTGTACCAGCATGCCTTCTCTCCATTTATATCCTCTCTCCTTTCTACTTGCCAGTTCTCTAGCTGTTGCTAAGCTTTCATCACTCTCTACTTCTTTTATGAACTCATTCCTCTCCTCTCCTGCCTCTACCGGTTTCCATCCTTCTACCAACTTAACCTCCCAACCATTACCAATTTCCTCATTATTAACTTCCTCTGTACTACTGCTATTGCTAGCCTGTGTTACTGCCACACCCTCTCCCTTGCAACCTGCTTGCGAATTCGGGGCTGGCTCTCTCTTCTTGGCAGCTACAGTCTGGTCTGCTGCTTGTGCTGCTCGTCTGGCCTTTTCTCCTGCCTTAGACACAGCCTCCTGTGCTGCTGGGGTGCTGCTGCAGATTGGTGCTGCCTCGGCGGGAAACTCGCCTGACTCCTCTTGGAACGGCATTGCTCCACCTTCTTTCTTCTTCCTTCCCTGACTCCTTGCTGGAACCTTGACTGTTACCCCTTCTAGTGGCGTTATTACTGCTTCCTCATCATTTACTTCTTTGGCTGCCTGCTTGTGCTGCAACCTAGTAGTGACCTGGTTAACTTCTACTACTTCATCTTCTTCTACATTCTGGCTCCCTTCTAACTCTTGGAACATTTTTGCTACATGGCTCACTTCTGGCAAATCTCTCATATTGAGAGGGAACCAACACTCGGGGGGATGACATCTTTCCTTATCTATCATAGCCTTTCTTCTAAATGTTCTATCACCAAGTTTAAACGTCCCCCATGCTACATCCTTCAATCCCCTTCTGGCTCCATCTGCCCAAACTCTCTCACCAGTGTAGTCTCCATCTCTGACCCACCTGATTGGGGCCACTCCCACATCTGCACCACTATCAATTAGTAGATCACATTCTTGCTCATTCAGCTTTCCTCTTAACACATTCCTCTTTCTGCTTTCAGGACTCACTACTACAACCCTTCTGGCATTTGCGCCACTAAATTCCTTCTTTACACCACCTTTAGTTGTTGGGGCCTTGTTGCTCCTGTTGTTGGGGCAATCCATGCTTTTATGACCTTCCCTTTTGCATATGAAACAAGTTAGTGGGCGGGGTGCCGGACTGGAATTGTCTATGCTTCTCCCCTGCCTGTACCAACATTGCTCCTGCCTGTGGCCCATCCTACCACATATAGAACAACTCACTTTCTCCTTGTGATCAGCACTTCGGTCTGATCTGCTGCTGGCTTCCCTGCTAGGCTTGTCTGCCTTGCTGCTACTGCTGGACCCTGGCACTCTGGTCATGTCTCCAACTGCTCTGGTAGACATCCAGGCATCCAACACATTCCTTAGCTCTTCCATGGTATTGCTAGTGGAAGATTCTAAGAACACCCTGCCATTCTGTGGCAGGTGTTCTCTGAGGAGTGCTTTCACCATGGCATACACAGCATCATCTTTGGTATTCACATCTTGAAATAGTCCCTGGACTATCTTTGTCAAGTGGTCTATAACCTGGCTGGAGTTTAACTTTCTCAGGGACTCTGTGTTCACGGCAAACAACTGGTGACCATAAACAGCCACAGTAGCTCCTACCATTCCCATCAGAGATCCTCTAATCTCATCATAGGAGGCACCGGCCTCCATTCTGGGTCTAACACTTTCTGCAAGTTTGGGAGTTAGTCTGGGTAGTAATTTCACACACCACTCCTTCTTATCAACCTTGCTATCTTTCAGGGCAAACTCAATTTGTCCTAAGTAAGCCGCCAAATCTTCACCCTCTTTGTAACTTCCAATACCCCTCAGCCTCTCTTTTAATCCTTCAGCCCTCAATCTCATTTCTTCCTCCCTTTTAGTTTTCTCCTCTTCTCTCCTGGCTTTGTCAGCCTCTATTCTAGCTCTATCCACCTCCATTCTTTGTCTCTCTAATTCCAATACATCTGCATTCCTTTTTTCCTCGGTTCTGAGCCTATTTTCTTCCGCCTCCTTCATATACCTCAACCTCTCTGCCTCCAATTCTCCTATTGTCTTCTTCCCTCTGCTGGTTTTGCTGCTGAAGCATGGCCATCAACAACTGGGACATGTCTCCCGTCCCACTACCTGTACCACTTGCTTCTGTCATCTCGCTCTCACTGGGTAAGGGGTTGTTAAAATCACTGGGATCACTCGCACCTACTCCCTGTTCCCACTCAACACCTCTACTATTACCACCTACAACTGTTACCTCAGCAACACCTTCAGCTTCTTCCCAACACTCACTCTCCTCAGACTCCTCCCCCTTGCTACTCCCACTCACTTCTGCTTCCGCTGCCTCCGCTGCCTCAGTAGCTGTGCGTGATCTGGTACGGTGGGGCGAGTTTTTAGGGTGAGTTCTAGCTTGTCTGGAAGGGTGATAAGCTCGGTCCTTCTGCTTTGGTGCTTTCCTCGCTCTGGTGTGTCCGCCGCTTCTTCCTGCCACCTCCTTTGCCTCTGACTGCATAGGGTGGTTGGAACTGGTCCACGGAATCAGCTGAAATACACACACACAAACAAAAAAATATGATGACGGGCACAAAAATGAAAAATAAATTACGCAAGGGATATTATGGTTACAAAAATAAATTTTACGGGCACAAAAATGAAAAATAAATTACGCAAGGGATATATGGTTACAAAAATAAATTTTGCGGTGACGCTTGGTGTGAGTGGAGCTGGTTCTGCCGTTGCTCTCTCGTTCTCTGGAGGTCTCTCTCTGTCGCACTGGTTTGTGTGTGTGGAGCTCGGACTGGTCTGGTTGACTGCTGCCGTCGCTCCAGGGTTCGGGGATCCCGTCTTGTCTCGAACGCAACGAGAATCCCACCGCTGCCACCACTTGTGACTGGAGTGGTTCTCTGCCAACTTAATACCAAGTGGAGGCAACAAAGTAGATTGTTGCTGCCACCAGAATCAGCAAGGCACTGGGTCCGTATGCCTAGCTATGGCCTCGTGAGGCTCAGTTAGCTAGAGAGTAACAGACTGCCAGAGGTTAAACTAATTTAACAAACTATAATACTGACTGACTTCTAGACATGTGCTCAGCCCTCATATATTCAACCTTGCACATGCCCAATAACCAAGTGTGCATGACATAGAACCAAAATAGGTGTGTTTATGTTTATACATGCCCTATACAAGTGTTACAAGTGTGAATGACATAGAACTAAGAAAATACATAAATAAGGAGTTCTGTCTCCAATGTTCATGTGAGA
>WLWD01002872.1_pt1 | contig 39478 bp, 33 predicted proteins | sample 6712731 | NCBI WGS metagenome assembly WLWD01 (sample SAMN12718690, study PRJNA576275) | sponge metagenome | isolation source: marine sponge | host: Mycale hentscheli | place: New Zealand: South Island, Marlborough, Capsize Point | collected 2014-11-01
ACACACTGTGAACCAGATGCTACACACACACACACTGTGAACCAGATGCTACACACACACACACACACACATACACCGTGAACCAGATGCTACACACACACACACACACATACACCGTGAACCAGATGCTACACACACACACATCGTGAACCAGATGCTACACACACACACACATTGTGAACCAGATGCTACACACACACACACATCGTGAACCAGATGCTACACGCACACACACCGTGAACCAGATGCTACACACACACACATTGTGAACCAGATGCTACTCACACACACATTGTGAACCAGATGCTACACACACACACACACACACACATTGTGAACCAGATGCTACACACACACACACACACACACATTGTGAACCAGATGCTACACACACACACACACACACAGTGAACCAGATGCTACACACACACACACACATGCCCCGTGAACAAGATGCTACGCACACACTGTGAACCAGATGCTACACACACACACACACACATACACCGTGAACCAGATGCTACACACACACACACATACACCGTGAACCAGATGCTAAACACACACACACACATCGTGAACCAGATGCTATACACACACACTGTGACCAGATGCTACACACACACACACACACACACACACACATTGTGAACCAGATGCTACACACACACACACAGTGAACCAGATGCTACACACACACACACACATACCCCGTGAACAAGATGCTACACACACACACACATTGTGAACCAGATGCTACACACACACACACAGTGAACCAGATGCTACACACACACACACACATACCCCGTGAACAAGATGCTACACACACACTGTGAACCAGATGCTACACACACACACACACTGTGAACCAGATGCTACACACACACACACACACATACACCGTGAACCAGATGCTACACACACACACACACATCGTGAACCAGATGTTACACACACACACACATTGTGAACCAGATGCTACACACGCACACACATCGTGAACCAGATGCTACACGCACACACACCGTGAACCAGATGCTACACACACACACATTGTGAACCAGATGCTACACACACACACATTGTGAACCAGATGCTACTCACACACACATTGTGAACCAGATGCTACACACACACACACACACACACACATTGTGAACCAGATGCTACACACACACACACACAGTGAACCAGATGCTACACACACACACACACACCCCGTGAACAAGATGCTACGCACACACTGTGAACCAGATGCTACACACACACACACACACATACACCGTGAACCAGATGCTACACACACACACACACACACATACACCATGAACCAGATGCTAAACACACACACACACACATCGTGAACCAGATGCTACACACACACACATTGTGTGCTACACACACACACACACAACATCGTGAACAAGTGCTACACGCACCACAACATTTGGAACCAGAAGATGCTACCACACACACACAATTGTGAACCCAGATGTTCTACCACACACACTGTGAACCAGATGCTATACACACACACCAACAAATTGTGAAAACCAAGATGTACACCACACACACACCAAACACCAGTGAACCAGATGCTACACGCACACACACCGTGAACCAGATGCTACACACACACACACACATTGTGAACCAGATGCTATACACACACACACTGTGACCAGATGCTACACACACACACACACACACACACACACACACTGTGAACCAGATGCTACACACACACACACACATACCCCGTGAACAAGATGCTACACACACACTGTGAACCAGATGCTACACACACACACACACACTGTGAACCAGATGCTACACACACACACACACACACACACACTGTGAACAAGATGCTACACACACACACACACACACATACACCGTGAACCAGATGCTACACACACACACACTGTGAACCAGATGCTACACACACACACACACACACACACACACACACACACACACACACACACACTGTGAACCAGATGCTACATGCTTATAACATAGTACTATCCAACCATTTAGTTTTTTAAATTCACTTTTTTTTTTTGATAAATTTCACACAATGTTATCAGTTATGCTGCATTTACATTGGTAAGGTATGACTCATGAATCCACACGCAGACTTGTAAAGCTGGGAGGTATACCGGCATGTAGTTAATACAGACTTTTTCGTACAACACCGTACTATATACATAGAGCGCACGCAAATACCGAATGCTCGCTTTCTGCACGCAATTAAATTACGCGTGCCATTTAAATTCCAGTTGTTGTTTTTTTGTTCTAAATGGCACGCAACAACAATAACTGAGTTCACAAAAGAGCACAGCAGCTGAAGAATGTTGGTACTGTTAGCCAGTTCTATCGCTGCTATGCATGGTAGCATTTTCAATCTGCTCACTTATCTTAGGATATATCACAGCAAGGTAACCATGATCATGGCAAACGGTAAGCGAAGTCATTGAGACTGCCCGCAAATCCAGCTCACACTTGGAACAGTGCTTGAAAGTACTTAAGAGTATGAAGCAATTGACCAAATCCTTTATTACGTTGTTGTTGTTATAAGCTAAAGGTGGTCAGCTCACGCTACCTGCTCTCTCCGGACATTTGTCACACCATTCAGAACTTCATGAATCCTCAAGAATTATACATACATACATGCTTACCTTTTTAAAACACTTACAACAATTCTATTGGCTTTTCTAGAAGTTGTGCATAGGTAAAGCGTCGTCACCTTGTCATAGGTAAAGCGTCGTCACCTTGTCGTAGGTAAAGCGTCGTCACCTTGTCGTAGGTAAAGCGTCGTCACCTTGTCATAGGTAAGGCGTCGTCACCTTGTCATAGGTAAAGCGTCGTCACCTTGTCATAGGTAAAGCGTCGTCACCTTGTCGTAGGTAATGCGTCGTCACCTTGTCGTAGGTAAAGCGTCGTCACCTTGTCATAGGTAAAGCGTCGTCACCTTGTCATAGGTAAAGCGTCGTCACCTTGTCATAGGTAAAGCGTCGTCACCTTGTCATAGGTAAAGCGTCGTCACCTTGTCGTAGGTAAAGCGTCGTCACCTTGTCATAGGTAAAGCGTCGTCACCTTGTCGTAGGTAAAGCGTCGTCACCTTGTCGTAGGTAAAGCGTCGTCACCTTGTCGTAGGTAAGGCGTCGTCGCCTTGTCGTAGGTAAGGCGTCGTCGCCTTGTCGTAGGTAAGGCGTCGTCGCCTTGTCGTGGGTAAAGCGTCGTCACCTTGTCATAGGTAAAGCGTCGTCACCTTGTCGTAGGTAATGCGTCGTCACCTTGTCGTAGGTAAAGCGTCGTCACCTTGTCATAGGTAAAGCGTCGTCACCTTGTCATAGGTAAAGCGTCGTCACCTTGTCATAGGTAAAGCGTCGTCACCTTGTCATAGGTAAAGCGTCGTCACCTTGTCGTAGGTAAAGCGTCGTCACCTTGTCATAGGTAAAGCGTCGTCACCTTGTCGTAGGTAAAGCGTCGTCACCTTGTCGTAGGTACAGCGGTCGTCGTCACCTTGTCGTAGGTAAAGCGTCGTCACCTTGTCGTAGGTAAAGCGTCGTCACCTTGTCGTAGGTAAAGCGTCGTCGCCTTGTCGTAGGTAAAGCGTCGTCACCTTGTCGTAGGTAAAGCGTCGTCACCTTGTCGTAGGTAAAGCGTCGTCGTCTTGTCGTAGGTAAGGCGTCGTCGCCTTGTCATAGGTAAAGCGTCGTCACCTTGTCATAGGTAAGGCGTCGTCGCCTTGTCATAGGTAAAGCGTCGTCCCCTTGTCATAGGTAAAGCGTCGTCACCTTGTCATCGGTAAAGCGTCGTCACCTTGTCATGGGTAATGCGTCGTCACCTTGTCATAGGTACAGCGGCGGCGCCTTGTCATAGGTAAAGCGTCGTCAACTTGTTATAGGTAAAGCGTCGTCACCTTATCATAGGTACAGCGGCGTCACCTTATCATAGGTAAAGCGTCGTCACCTTATCATAGGTAAAGCGTCGTCACCTTATCATAGGTAAAGTGCCGTTACATTCAGTAGAACGTGCTGGTTATTTCTAAAAAGTGGGTGCAATAGATGGAAGGCGACGTAGGTTTCAAAAAAAGGAAGGCAAAATTACGGAAGAGAAGGTAAAAGGTGATTAATCGTAACTGAAAAGCAGATGGAATCGGCGAGGTAAGGGGTGTAGGTTTAAAATGGAAGGGAAGAGAAGGCAAAAAGGCAAGCGATTAATTATAACTAAAAAGCGGGTGGAATCGACGAATAAAGGCGGGGGTTAGTTTTCAAAAGAAAGGCTAAAGTGCGAAATAGAAGACAAAAGTTTCTCAAAGTAGGACAGAAATGCAGGAGAGATTAGAAGTGTTGAAAGAGGAGGATTAGTGTGTAGGGCTAAATAAATAGCACATGTAGGTTTGTGTCTTCTAGTACACCTTGCACCCACGTACACATACAACACCCACATACACACACCCACACACAACACCCACATACACACACACACACACAACACCCACATACACACACACACAACACCCACGTACACACTCATACAATACCCATGTACACACTCATACAACACCCACATACACACTCATACAACACCAACATACACACACACATATAACACCCACATACAACACACTCATACAACACCCACATACACACTCGTACAACACCCACATACACACACACATACAACACCCACATACAAACACACATACAACACCCACATACACACACACACACACATTTCTAAAGGCACACTGGGAGGACTGACTCACGTAGTTGCAAATACGATGCGGATCACTGAGACAACGATGTAACAGAGAGCAGCAAAACCAATGATGGCAAATCCTCCGATAATCAAATCACAAGCACCGGAGTTGTTGTAATGAAAGTCACACGCTTTGTTAGAGTTGATATCACACCTGGAGAATAGGATGCACGTGCGGTTGCTGCTGTCGTTGTTGTCTGGGTGCCCGGACAGCTAAACACACATCAACAAAATTTAACAGACAATAATAGCTAAGACCCTCATATGTATACGGAATATGGAAAATCAGATGGAAAATTATCTTAGTGGGGCTTGAATCAGGGACCTCAGTAGGCCTGAGCCAATTATGCCGGCATAATAGGTGTGCCAAAGCATCGAGCATAATGCCAGCGTAATAAGTGGTCTTTGAGGATTTTTTTTTTTTGAAGTGCAAAGAATTAAATAGTTGTCTAAGCTTGCATCGATATATGAGAGAAGAGACTCTGACACATGTGAAAGCACATGGTACATTTAGACTCTGTGGTAGGTAGTGTCAACCAAGCAATATACTGATTTTTTTCTCTCTCATAGTACATTTTCTTTGAACATCCAAGTTCACTATCATTATGACTCCAATTAATAATTTTCCGTCGTTATTGGAGTATTTGATTGGGCATAATAGGAGCATGATAGATAAATTTCAGAAGCATAATAGGTAAATTTGACAAGCATTGGAGCAGAGCATGATAGGTGAAAAATGGAGCATAATTGGCCCAGGCCTAGCCTCAGGCCCTGAGCCAAGGACACAACCACTACACCACACACATGCGCACACACACACACACACGCACACACAATTAACAGACACGAATAAGCTAACACTCGTTATGCACATATCTACATACACACACACACTCTACCTCCCCCCTCCCCTCCCCCCCCACCTCACATCATGTCCCAATCTACACACAACACAAGATATGGCACAGCACTGAGGCCAGTGTCGAGAGGGAGGCCAGTGTCGAGAGGGAGGCCAGTGTTGAGAGGGAGGCCAGTGTTGAGAGGGAGGCCAGTGTTGAGAGGGAGGCCAGCGTCGAGAGGGAGGCCAGTGTTGAGAGTGAGGCCAGTGTTGAGAGGGAGGCCAGTGTTGAGAGTGAGGCCAGTGTTGAGAGTGAGGCCAGCGTTGAGAGGGAGGCCAGCGTCGAGAGGGAGGCCAGTGTTGAGAGTGAGGCCAGTGTTGAGAGGGAGGCCAGTGTTGAGAGTGAGGCCAGTGTTGAGAGTGAGGCCAGTGTTGAGAGGGAGGCCAGTGTTGAGAGTGAGGCCAGTGTTGAGAGGGTGGCCAGTGTTGAGAGGGAGGCCAGTGTTGAGAGGGAGGTTAGTGTTGAGAGAAAGGCCAGTGTTGAGAGGGAGGCCAGTGTTGAGAGGGAGGCCAGTGTTGAGAGGGAGGCCAGTGTTGAGAGAGAGATTACAGTAGTGGATGGTATTTCTATAATTAGTCGTTTTATTTGGTGTTCCCAGATTTAATGGGTTCTGTATTGTCAGTTTTGGATAGCTCAATACAATGCCACACTTTAATCTACAGTTTTAAGTACATACCACTAAGGCACCTGGAACAAACCAGTACCATGGCTCCTGGAGGGCCATTTTAAGCTGGGGACATATTTCGCGATAAGTGGAAAATAGTGGTTGACAGTTTTTGTCACTGACTTCCGGAGACTATTTTAGTATGCATTACAGCTACTTAGCGCACAAAAGCTGGGAAATAATGTCACATATAAGTCGTGATCATCTTACCAGAAGACAAAACAATAAACAAGAAAAAATAAAATTAAAATTAATAAATGACGGGCTCTAAATAGAGAAAGAAGAAAAGTATTGTTTGCCATTGACGCAGCTAAATTCAACTGCAAAAGATATACAGCGTGCTATCAGAGTTCTGCAAGATACTATTCTAAGGGCTCATCTTCAATCAAGAAATACTTGTGTGTACACGGCATTAATAGGAGATGGACTTGAATAATCTATGATATCACTTGCAAAAATGAATACATATACATGTAGCTGTTTGTTTGTTTGTTTAGTTAGGGCACTCATTTTAAATGGTGTGGATCAACTTGAAAGGATAGTGAGCTATAATGGAGGGTTCTCTTTGCGCGGCTACATTTTTAATTTGAATAGGAGCTAGAGGTCAAAGGGCATGCTGGGTATTCCTCCTTTTATACCCAGACCTCCGGAAGGAGTTCAGAATGTGGTAAACGAGGCCACAGATTCGTGTACGGAGAATAGCATTGAATTATAAACGCGACCTCTACGTTTGACCTATTCTTAGCCTTTTTCTCTTCTTTTTTGCTTCCACTTTTTTTGTTCCTACCTATGTTCTTCTTTTTATTCCCTTTTCCTTCATTGTTTTCTTTTCTCTCTCTCTTCCATTTCCCTTCATTATGCTTTCTTCACTTCTTTCATTATTGACTCCTAATCTTAGCGCTTGCCCTGCCCACCCCATCCACTCTATATAAAATTCCTACTTTCTAATGGAAACCTTGCATTCACTGTTGAAAGTCACGCTTCAAAAGGACGTGGAACACACATTAGACCAAAAGTATGAGCCGCCTAGTAGAAAATGTGATTTCAAAAGCTGCCATTCCTTGCTAGCATGCCTCTGCTAAAGAAAGAGTCATGGCTGAAATTGTTAGCACGTACTGCTTTACCTATTGTTACTTACTAACTTAATTGTAGTCAATCTAAAATTTAGTCACTAATTAGTTGTTTGATAATTTTTAGTTAGTCAATATATTGAGTCGAATATCATCCACTCCTAGTTTATGCTCAGTGTAATTCAAAAGGGAATTGCTGGAGTTCTTTGCAAGAAGCTAATAAATCACATAGATAAATACCATAGCAACATGCATAGAATATTTGACACCTCAGTGCACTCTGCTGTCCTCCCAGTAGATGACAGAAACTCAACCACTCCTTAGGTACATGTAATTCAAAATGAACTCTCACTAATAAGTCAAGCAGCAATTGTATCCCGAAATTTCTGTGGGTTACTTTTGCATAAATAAGCTATACATAAATAAAATAGCAGCTGGGGAAGCTTATCCACCAAATAGTGCTGCAGGCCAGCAGTCAGTCAGTCTGAATAGTTGACAACTGTTCTGATACTGTTAATGAGTTCGGAAATAATCACTATATTAACATCACAGGAACACAAGGACACCTACAAATGAAAAGGACTGAACCAACTTATTGAAATAAGGAAGCTTACAACAAGAACACACGTATACTCAAGCAAACAATATAAACCAAACTAAACCACACAAGGAACACTCCAAGCTGTCTACACTCACCGCAAGCTCTTATCGAACACTATGACTCACTTTGGAATGAAGCACAGCCATTGTCGCCGTCACAATTAGAGCACTCAGCATCAAGAAAAAATAATTGACGATAATGCAACCATTGACAGCTCGCCCAGCTGTACAGCCCTTTTTTTTTTCTTCATCTTCAAAATGTAACTCAGAACTGTAGTCTTCCTCGCCTTCAGCCATTCCTCCCGCAAGTAAAAAGCACAGATACAAGTAAACAAGGGTACCCCGCCCCTACTTTTATCCAAACACGTGCGTATCAAGTGCGCATCACGTACACGTGACCATCACGTGCACGTGCCAATTCGTTTGCCTTTTAGCTTTGGGGAGGTGTCTTATGTCTGCGCTCTGATTTCGAGCTTATAAAGGAGAGTGTGGATAACGAAGTTGTGTGATTCCGATTCAGAAGGCAAAAGTAAGTTATTTACTTAGCTGTTATAGAGTTTAAATTTGCATTCACCTTTGCTTGGTGCGCCTTGCTTAGAATATAGTTTGTTAGGTGGAGTCGTAGAATGTGAGCTTTAATGTTAAATTAACGTTTTGTGTAATCCTGAGAGTGTAGTGATAATTTATTTATTTTTGTATGTCTTGTCATTGCTGCAGTGAGCAATAGTGGGCAGACTTCAACTACCAGTGGTCCCACTGTCCCAAGAGTTCATGTAAGAGATTTAGGCAATAATGGGGATAAAGAAGAACTTCGTCGTGTATTCACAAAGTTTGGAGGACTGATGAATGTGTGGATTGCCAATAATCCACCTGGTTTTGCCTACATCTTCTATGAGACATTTGAGGATGCAGAGAGAGCAGTGGAAGCCATGAATGGCAAGAAAGTGTGTGGGGTTCGTGTTCGTGTGGAGTTGTCTCCAGTGGAAGATCGAAGGCGCTCTGCAAGAGGTAGAGGCAGGGGAGGAGCTGGAACATATGAATCAAGAGGTTCTTATCACAGACACTACAATGATAGAAGTGGAGATCGAGACAGGGACCGCGATAGAGAGAGGGATAGGGATGATCATTCCCGAGACAGGTCCCGGGATGACAGGGATAGCAGTGAAGATAGGAGTGATCGAGAATACCATTCCAAGAGTGACAGGGAGTTCCAGTCCAAGAGTGATCGGGACTACCAGTCCAAGAGTGATCGGGACTACCAGTCCAAGAGTGACAGGGAGTACCAGTCCAAGAGTGACAGAGAGTACCAGTCCAAGAGTGACAGAGAGTATCAGTCCAAGAGTGACAGAGAGTACCAGTCCAAGAGTGACAGAGAGTACCAGTCCAAGAGTGACAGAGAGTACCAGTCCAAGAGTGACAGAGAGTACCAGTCCAGGAGTGACCGAGAGTACCCATCGAAGGGTGATCGAGAGTACCCATCGAAGGGTGATCGAGAGTACCAGTCCAGGGAGTACCAACCCAAGAGTGATCGTGATTATCACTCCACCAGAGGTGATCGTGACTATCAGTCCAAGGGTGACAGAGACTACCAATCCAGAGGCGATCGAGAGTATCAATCCAATAGCAGAGGGCGTGGCAGGTATGACGACAACAGCGGGTATCATCATCAGGATGGAGGAGGTGGTCGCAGAAATTATCGCAGCAATGACGACGACGATGACTACCAAGACAACCGTTATTACAACAATAATAGGGGGCGTGGCAGGGGAAATTCTCGTGGGGGTGGAGGTAACTACTATGACCAGGGTGGTAGAGGTGGACGTGGTGGAAGAGGAGGAGGAAGGGACTACAATAACTATGGTGACAACTACGGCAACCGTGATAGAGGTGGGCGTGGTGGTGGGCGAGGCTACTACAATTCTGGTGGAGGATATAATATGCGTGGAAGAGGTGGCAGAGGAGGAGGAAGGGGAGGAGGTTACCATGACAATTATGGCTACGATCAGGGTGGTGATTATAATGATTATTCCCGAGGGCGGGGTCGTGGGGGACGAGGTCGATACAACAAGCAGGACAACTACTACTATGGTAGTGGAGGAGGAGGAGGGTGGAAGAATTATGGTGGTAGTGGGGGAGGCGGCGGTGGAGGAGGAAGGAACTATGACAACTACAATCGTCGCAGTGGAGGCGGTGATGGAGACTATCAGAGAGTAAGTCGCAAGGATGACTTTGAAGCCAGATCCTACAAAAGGAACAGTGGAGAATTCTACAACAAGAAGGATTACGGTGGTAAGGGAAACTACCAGGAAGGCGGCAACATCCCAAGCCGCTGGGATGATGATGATGATTCCTATGGACGCAGTAGGTCTCCTCATCGCAAGAACCCTCGACACGGCAGTGGCGGCTACCCGAAGCAATCCAAGCATTCGCGATCTCGTTCCCATTCCTTTGACAGCAGAAGCTACACTTCCAGTCGTAGTTTGAGCCGCAGCTCCTCTCCACTCTCTTCCAGCAATGCTAGGATTTCTAGTAAACGTCCGTTGAAGCGGCACAAGGCTAAAGACAGTGATTATGACAGTACCTCCCAGTCTCCACCCCCAAATAAGTCGAGGCTGTATTCCACTCTTCCCAGTGCTTACCGTGAACCTTATGAGGATGTGGGTGGATTCAAGGGTGAAAGTGGAGGGTTTAGTCAGAACCCGTACGAGGCGGAACCGAGGTCTAAAATGGAGTATGAGGGCAACAATCGCGAGTATGTGAAGAGGAAAAGAGAGTTAGCTTCTCGAGGTCGTGGTGGCATGCAGGAGATGGGTTACAGCGGAGGTCAGGGGGAGGCGCCTCCCTTTGGGGGAAAGAGGGACTACTCTCAGTCCAACATGACAGATGTGTCTCCTCCAATAATGCAACATCGACCCACTCAGAAGCGGAGAAGGTATGTGATATGAGTGATGTTTAGTTGTGTGTTTGTGCTTTAACATTTATTTACTACATTTTTTTTTTTGTTCATCTTGAACAGGAATTCCTCGTCTGTTCTACTTTAGCTCTTTTCTCCCTATTCTATTTATTAGTCGTGTTAGGTTTGGGAAGAGATAATTCATTATAGTGTAGCTCAACGTGGGCGAAGAATACCCAAAGGGGTTTGCCTTGAGCCGCATCCAATCTAATATAAATATGAGCTGGAAACATCCTTTATTCTCGAAATACCACCAGCAAAATTAAATAATGTCTTCTACTCAACCAGAATTATTATTTCAATTTGAGGATGTGGTTTTAATTTTATATTTGTATTGATTAACAACATAGTCTTCAGCAATTGAAGTGTCTACAGCTCCAGCTTCTGACATGTACCAACTGGCCAATTGGTAATCAAGGTCTTTGTTCTGACAACTCTATGGGTGCCTTCTCTCAATGAGTTTATATCTTACAGAACTCAAAGTGTTCTTTCTTCAGTCACCTCAATGTTATATTACTAGTGGCATCTGCTGCCTATTATTTAAGGTCAAATTGATCCAATGCATAATCAAAGAAAGGATAATAATGTAGTGTGCTTAAAAGCTTATTCATGAGCAGTCAATTTTTTTACGGACAAGAAATAAATGAGATACCATTTCAGCTGCTGGTTTATTAGGTTGATTCATTCAATATATGCACAAAGAAAGACGTAGCTCATTTTTGAGCTGTCAAAACTTTCAACAAGAAATGGTAGTATAAATAAGATTAAAATAATAGGCTTGTTTATTCACTGCACCTAGAGATAATGGAGTAAGTGGCCTAGAAATGGCTCAGAGAAGGGAATATTGAGAAAGTACTGTGCAAGTCACAGTCTGTATGACCTTGATATGCTAGCCATTCAGTTATCACAGTAAGCACCATCAGTGATGGCTGCGAGTGGTGTGCATCCTACAGGTTCTACATCTGTCAGAGTTTAAGAGTGTTGTTTACATGTTGTTGTTTGTTATCTTCTATAGCCGCATAGTCAGTAGAAGCAGGAGTCCTTCACACTCCCTCTCTCCAATTCGTTGATCAACATCAGCTTACATTTCTCCAACACTTAATTTTGGTCAGTTAAAGATGGACGTTAAGTTCTGACTTGCATCATTTGTGTTGTTTTGATTATGTTGTCCAGGTTTGTGATATCCACTCAAGTTGAAAGGACTTAAAAAAGTACTTTTGTAACTTAAATGTTTGTGTGTTCCTCACATACTCTAAATAATGCACATGTTTGTTAGTCTGTAGTATGAAACTTATGAGCAAAACTTTGACTGTGATATGTAAGACATAATGGCTTAGTGGGTGTGGTTACTTATGCGGAGACACATTATGGGCTTGGATCTGGGATGAGGTTACTCCTCAATTTATTATTATTCGAAATTTTAACTATTCCTCTCTATCAACTATTCTATTCTAACATTTTTTATTTTTTTCTATTCCGACCTGATTATTCCGAACAGTAATCAATTCACTTCAGACTCTGATTATTCCATTTAAAAACCTCTAATTATTCCATTCCAGCCCTGACATTTTATGAAACTGACCGTACCACTGTTTTGTCATTCATAAAAGAAAGTAGTTGTGTAAAACTGAAGTAGCTAATCAAGTCTTTGATCAATTTGGCAATTCTGGAAGTTGCGCATTGAACTTTCTTGGAGATACACCAACCTTCACTAGTCTCACAGCGACACGACGGCAACACCCACGAACATGGTCGGGCTAGTGATACGGTGTACCTCATGAATTATAGTTCATCTTCCATATCCTTGTTCTGTATGCAGACAGTGGTGTGCAGGGAGAAAAAAATTATAGATATTGGAACCCAAGCCAGTTGGGCAGCCAAGACTACTTATATCATTGAGTGAAGTCTGCTAGTGTATCTGCTCTGCCTCATTCCCTATGTAAGCATCTGTCTCTGCTAGTCTATATAGCCGCATTAGTTCTCTTTGGGCCATTGTGGACAGCAGTCTTTCAATAATACAAATAACTAACAAAATACAATGGACTAGGTTTCACTAATAAAAGGTTCCAGAAATTCTGTTATTGCAGTTCTAAGTGTTGGAGATGCTGGTATGTAATGTCCCCCATCATGACGGTACACTGTAGCATTCTTAAAAGTAGCAGCAAGTTCTTCACTCGCAGCAGATGGTATCACTGCATCCGAGACACCAATGGTATGGAAACTAGGGCAGCACAGAGGACTGTGGTACATGGAAGCATGAGGAGTTAGCTGAGATTGAAACCCAGCTATAATGATCACAAACTCGAAGTCAATTGCATTGTCTGGTTGATCTTTAAGTGCACTTAATAAAGAAGCAAAACAGCCACCTTGGCTAAAGCCTAGGATTCCATCAAAAGGTCCTTCGTTAGCAATCTTTTCAGTTACAAAATCCAAAGAATTTTGGTATCCTAGAATAATGTCCGTTCTATCCAATGCATTGTAACCCTTCTCACGCCTAGAAAACCACCACCCCCTTTCCTGTTCTTCATCTTTTCTTTCAAGGTTACCAGCCTCAGGAATGATATGGGGGGCGGAAGCAAAAATAAAATCAATATTCTTCTTCAGGAGCTTCCTCAAGCCACCCGTTTTTTCTCGAAAAGATTTTTCATTTTGCCTGTAGCCGTGGAGGCACAGCACTCGGAGCTTCATCTTGTAGCTGCGCCTTAATTAGAAGTCAGAAGGCGTGGTTAATTTGGAGGGTTTGGCGCGCGAGACAGCTTGACAACAAACTTAAACCTGCGACCTTACCACTGTTTATTATGTACTACTACTAGCGTGTCACTGGATGATTAATAATGCCCAGAAAGAAAGGGGGCTATGCTAAAGAGAAAACAGTAGATTCCGGGCAGTATGGGTCACAAATGAGGCGAAAATCAGAGAGGCGGCGCAGGACTCCCTATGGAGGCATGTCTGCAGGTAGATAAGTATTTTTTTAATTTGTAATTTAGAGCAACTAAGCCAAGCATTTGACTCCCAGTGTCATACTTCCCCCTCTCACTTTTATATCTACTGCTTTGCCAGTAGTACCTGTACTCAAATAGTTCATGCACTGCTCTTCAAGTTGTTATGCCCAGACTAAATTGTGTAATTAACTAACTAGTGGAACTCTATTAGGTACTCTTGTACTAGTTGGGCGGAGCCCGACCTCTGCTGGGGAGAGGTCGGGTAACAAGCCTATACCCGGGTTTGTTCCCTGCTGCAACGTACGTTGCAGTCCAATCAGATTGAAGTGTGGTTAAATGCTAAGGAAATTAGCTAACTCAGCAGAACAAACCCGGGTATAGGCTCGTTACCCGACCTCTCCCTTCAGAAGAGGTCGGGCTCCGCCCAACTACTCTTGTACCATGGTATGTTCAAGCTGTCCAATCAGGTTGCTCAATTCGCAGTGAATATATTCATACCCAGCTCCTAGAAAGTGAGTAAGTAAACTGTCCAGTCATGCATTTCCTAGAGCCATAGTAAAAGTTAGTGGCACCACTTCTTTTGCCAGGATTTATACTATCTTCTGGGTCTTTGGTTGTGTGAATCCCAATCCCATATTGACCTACATGTCATGATGTGACCTATACATAATGTTCCGATGTCGTGATATGATATAGTGATGTTGCTTTTATTATTACAAACTTAGAAGTGTCATGCAGTTCAGTAAAAACTGTTGCTTTTTATTTTAATACTCTTTCATTCTTGTTTGTTTGTTTTTTTGTTGTTGTTTTTCCAAGACAACTATATGCTAGTATATCGGTCTGCGACTTGAAACAGGTTGCTCCACTTGTCGGTCATAACTTATTTGTTACTGAAGCTGTAAGTAACATTTAGGCATCACTACATTTTGAACCCTGAACCAAAGGATATGGTACAGCATGCGACTATTACCATTTTCTGGTCATCAGACAACTATTAAATGTCGTCTGACTGCTACAAATTGTTAAAAATTGTGTACCGTTCGTAGCTTCAGAGTCCATTTGCTGATGCACTCTGAGTGTTCTCTGTGGTGTGTATTAGTGTTGCCAGTGTTGTCTGGTATATGTTGGTGTAGTTGCCAGTGTTGTCTGGTGTGTGTTGGTGTAGTTGCCAGTGTTGTCTGGTGTGTGTTGGTGTAGTTGCCAGTGTTGTCTGGTGTGTGTTGGTGTAGTTGCCAGTGTTGTCTGGTGTGTGTTGGTGTAGTTGCTAGTGTTGTCTGGTGTGTGTTGGTGTAGTTGCCAGTGTTGTCTGGTGTGTGTTTGTGTAGTTGCCAGTGTTGTCTGGTGTGTGTTGGTGTAGTTGCCAGTGTTGTCTGGTGTGTGTTGGTGTAGTTGCTAGTGTTGTCTGGTGTGTGTTGGTGTAGTTGCCAGTGTTGTCTGATGTGTGTGTTGTGTGAGTTGCCTGGGTTGTCTGGTGTGTGTTGTGTAATTGCCAGTGTTGTCCTGTGTGTGTTGGTGTAGTTCCAGTGTGTTTGTCTGGTGGGTGTTGGTGTAGTGCTAGTTTGTGTGTGTTGGTGTAGTTGCCAGTGTTGTCTGGTGTGTGTTGGGGGGGCAGGTTGTGTCTGTGTTGTGTTTTGCCAGTGTTGTCTGGTGTGGGTGTAGTTGCCAGTGTTGTTGTGTGTGTTTGGTAGTCTTGGTCTGTGTTGGTGTAGTGTGTAGTGTTGTGTGTGGTTGTAGTGGTTCCAGTGTTCAGTTGCCTGTTGTTGTAGTTTGTGGTTGTCGGTGTGTGTTGGTGTAGTTGCCAGTGTTGTCTGGTGTGTGTTGGTGCAGTTGCCTGTGTTGTCTGGTGTGTGTTGGTGTAGTTGCCAGTGTTGTCTGATGTGTGTTGGTGTAGTTGCCAGTGTTGTCTGATGTGTGTTGGTGTAGTTGCCAGTGTTGTTGTCTGATGTGTGTTGGTGAGTTGTGTGTTGGTGTAGTTGCCAGTGTTGTCTGAGTTGCCTGTGTTGGGTGTGTGTTGGTGTAGTTGCCAGTGTTGTCTGATGTGTGTTGGTGTAGTTGCCAGTGTTGTCTGATGTGTGTTGGTGTAGTTGCCAGTGTTGTTGTCTGATGTGTGTTGGTGTAGTTGCCAGTGTTGTCTGATGTGTGTTGGTGTAGTTGCCAGTGTTGTCTGATGTGTGTTGGTGTAGTTGCCAGTGTTGTCTGGTGTGTGTTGGTGTAGTTGCCAGTGTTGTCTGATGTGTGTTGGTGTAGTTGCCAGTGTTGTCTGGTGTGTGTTGGTGTAGTTGCCAGTGTTGTCTGGTGTTGGTGCAGTTGCCAGTGTTGTCTGGTATGTGTTGGTGTAGTTGCCAGTGTTGTCAGGTGTGTGTTGGTGTAGTTGCCAGTGTTGTCTGGTATGTGTTGGTGTAGTTGCCAGTGTTGTCAGGTGTGTGTTGGTGTAGTTGCCAGTGTTGTCTGGTGTGTGTTGGTGCAGTTGCCTGTGTTGTCTGGTGTGTGTTGGTGTAGTTGCCAGTGTTGTCTGATGTGTGTTGGTGTAGTTGCCAGTGTTGTCTGATGTGTGTTGGTGTAGTTGCCAGTGTTGTCTAGTGTGTGTTGGTGTAGTTGCCAGTGTTGTCTCGTATGTGTTGGTGTAGTTGCCAGTGTTGTCTGATGTGTGTAGGTGTAGTTGCCAGTGTGACTCTGCGTTCTCCGCTGCAAGACCACACTAACTTCAGTGAGTCTACTCCCAAGGGCAGCAATAGTGTAGATCTGTTAGAGATGGATTGGGGGGAGGTCCCTGATATCTCTCCAATTAAGAATGGATCTTGGAGTCCAGAGCCTACATCAGATACGCCTGCGGCTACCCAAGAGCCTCACAAATACTACATTGCACCAACAATACGGTACGACAATCCCAAGAGACCTCAAGGGAAGAGACTGAAAAAGGAGAAGAAAAACAAACAGGTTAATGTGCCAGATGTTTTTTTTGTTTGTTTGTTATTAAGTAGTAGCATTGATAAGACAGTTAGGTCTAAAGTGAAGTTAATATTTGGTGGGAAACTTACTCTAGGATACTCAAGCCTTTAATGTGTTGCATTTACGGAAGTTGAAAGAAACAACAAAAGTTAGCGTTTGTTTTATACATTTTCTCTGGATTAGCAAAATCTGTGTGGTTATTTCTCCATCACATGCACAACTAGTACAATATATGCCACATTATAAATACCATAGATTCACGTTTAATTCTCCATTGATAGTGTTTCAGGATTGACTTGTGTTAGTATGTTTAATCAATCATCACACTACATCACATTTTGATACAGGTGGAGCTAGAAACGTGGATGAGGAAACTTAATAAAGAATTTGAGGAGATTGAGAAGCATGAACTAGTGATAGTGAAAGAGAAGCGATAACTGCCAGTCTGTATGTGTTCATTGCATCCATTTCATCCCAGCATCAACCATGTCTATTTCTATCCTGTAATACTTTCTATGTCAGTCTATGTTCAATGAGTCTACCACAATGTGTTGATGTGGTGCGCATGCACACACACACACATTGAGTGTGTTGATTGATCAGACACAAACTGATGAACAAACAAACATGCATGCACACACTGAGTGTGTGGATCAGACACTATCAGGCGTAACACAATTGAAAATTGGGGATATTCGCTAAAAGTAGGATATCACGCTTAGCCTAGAGACCGGTAACGAGGAGCAGGATCGTAGAATCTTAACTGTTAACAAGGAGCAGGATCGTGAAATTGTGACCTCTGGAGATGGCAGAAGAAGGAAGGTGGGTACCGGAGGAGCGTGGCAGCGAGTGGGAGGTAGACCCAGGACGGGTGAGGGAGATCCCTGGGTTTTGGATGCTAGCGGAGTGGGGGGATCCCCCAATTGGTGCTGGAGGGAGGACCCCAGGGACCTGTCAAAGGAGTCCCAGCCGGCAGCGACTCCAGGGGGATCGGAGAGACCCACGAGGGAGCTCTATGCGGCAGGCACCAGTGAGAATAGCGAGGGGTAGTTAGGGTCTCCCTGATCAGGGATGATGCGGGGGGCCTTGACCCTGTATTATACCTCAAAAATAAGCATTAAGGGGTGTTAGATAAGGCTTATAATAATACCAACTAGTAAGTACCCCACCACATAGTGGCGTTTGACGTATTGCAAAGTAGGAATGCAGTAGCACAAGTTATCTTACTCAGTTATCATTCACCATTGGTTAAGGTCACATAAGTTTCCCTCTCCTACTCTCTTTTATCTGAACTATTTGAGCTTTTCTTCTACCCCACCTCTCCTAACTTCAGCTCTTCTTCTTGAGTCATGGAGCCCCCTTTTACTTTGTCTATCTCTCCTGCTTCTGAATTTCTGTCCTTTTGAGAAACTTTTTGTCTTCTATTTCGTACTTTAGCCTTTCTTTTGAAAACTAACCCCCACCCTTTACTAGTCGATTCCACCCGCTTTTTAGTTATAGTTAATCGCTCGCCTTTTCCAATATACGAGGGTAATGTAGTGCTATTTGAATGCATTTTTTAATGCTTTCTTCAACCACCAGGCAAGTGCTGATTTATGATGAAAAAGAAGAATGTAGCTTTTCAGTGTTATCATTTCGGTATAAAACATTTATTTAAATGTTGGTGTGTAGTAGAATTCCAAATACCACAACTTTACAAACAAATTAGTGCACAATTAAAGAATGAGTAAAATTGCTCAGAATTACTAGAGCATTATCTAGGTTTGTGACATACTAGTAGGTAATTTTAAGCCTAGGAGATTGCTTTTGGCACAAGTCACTCCACAAGAAGTTTCTTATATTTCAAGCAAAACATTTGTAGATAAAAAATCATAAATTCACATTGAAGTCTCTAGATCCACCACTGCATGACACAAGAGACTGAGGGCAGGTCTGGAAAGGCTGAGGACACCATAAAATTTATATTGTTATATACTTAAATTAGTAATGTCAGAAATTAGATAACAAAAGGTTTTATTGAACTATACCAATTGACCAGTATATACTTCACCCTTTTAGCTATACGTATATGTAGCATTCCTAAGTTTAGCACTGCAAGGGAAGACTTACATGGTCAAGCATGAATTGCAGATTGTCACAATTCTGCTCATAATACTCAAAAGGCAAAGGAAGCTTGTACCTTAACCTGAAACGCTAAAATATATACCTGTTTAATACTCCATAACAAAATTGTCAATATAATATTTCCTAATTTGGGTATGGTTTCAAGGATAAGGTCAATTCTAATTCCTGTTGCTACTGCGATATTTCCTTTTTTTATCATGCTTTATTTTGTGTCACTTTTTTCAGGCTGCCATAGCATTAGCTCATGGGTAGTTGGCTTTACCTTATGTATTGTACGCTAAATTTATATTTAAAAAAAAAAAAGAAGGAAAAAACCTGACATTTTAACTCTCTAAATGAAAGCCTGTCTGTGGTAAGGGTTTTATTATTTGGTACTAGTTAAGGACAACTAAAGTTTGTACACAGTGTACTTGTTGAATATTATGGTACTCATAACTAAATGTTTTGACCTAGTCTACTGGAGAAGTGGATTTGATCAGTATGCTGTTAAATTGATTATATTTTTTCCTTAGGTGATGGACCACTTACTACCAGTGTGTCTATCGAATGTGAGGCAAATGACCATAGTAATGATCAAAGGAGCATTACAGGACATTGTGAAGAAGATTTAGTTGCTGATCAGTCAGCTGGTACCTCAACAACCTTCACCCTTGAAGAGGAACTTCTTTTTGCTCAACGTTTGGAAGAAGGATATGACTTGGTTGATCCTAAGTACACAGAATGGCTCAAATACAATGTTCCAGAACACCACAACAATTCCCTGGCTGTTACAACACTCACTGAATTGCCTACTTAAATCACAGTCACCACACATTCAGGATCCACTACTCATGTCACAGCAGATGTCTTAGCAGGTACCATACCCCTGGGATCAAATTTGCATGTCACAGCAGATGTAGCAGGTACCATACCCCTGGGATCAAGTTCACACATCACAACAGATGTCGTAGCAGGTACCACACCCTTGGGATCAAGTTCGCACGTCACAGCAGATGTAGCAGGTACCACACCCCTGGGATCAAGTTCACACATCACAACAGATGTCTTAGCAGGTACCACACCCCTGGGATCAAGTTCGCACGTCACAACAGATGTCTTAGCAGGTACCACACCCCTGGGATCAAGTTTGCACGTCACAACAGATGTCGTAGCATGTACCACACCCTTGGGATCTAGTTCGTACATCACAACAGATGTTGTAGCAGGTACCACACCCCTGGGATCAAGTTTGCTCGTCACAGCAGATGTCATAGCAGGTACCAAGCCCCTTGGATCCCTTTCTCACATCACAGTCCCTATGGCCTCTGGATCCACTAATCAGGTTTCAGGTAAGAATTAATGGTGTTTTGCAGTAACATATTTTTCATTAAGTGATAAGAACTCTCCATAAATTTTTTTCTGAAGACCAAAATTTTTGTTCAGAAAACTTTTTTTTTTGGTAGCATGAAGTCTGTACATGTAATTTTTAAATGATTTTTTGGCAGATCGCATTTTTTGTTAATCCCAGATAATTCGAGAGAAAGATATAAGTAGCTATAGTAACTTAGGCAGAGCTATGATTTTTCATTTGCATACAATGTTACCTATGTTATCATGTGAGACTGTCTACGATAAAATTGAGCTCAATGCAGCACACGTGAATGTTGGGGAATAATAATCAATTGAATCCAATAAGCCTACCAAGGGGAATTTGATTAGGTCATATATTGTGAACGGCTAAGGCAATCAAACTCGATGCTGATAAAATGTGTTAGTTCAAAAACAGTTTATTTTTTTATGGAAAAAAATGCGTTGTGCCCTATTTTCCTGTAAATGGTTTCATATAGAAAAAAGTTTGTCCCAACTGTCCCCAAACTAAGTGCTGTCTAATGAACAATAGAACTTCAAATCTATGGACTGACTATAAACAACAACAGGAAACAAAATTCACTCATTTGTCTTTGTAACTGATATTTCAGGGTTCAAACTTTTCAAGTTACGCCTCCATTTCAGTTTGACTCCTGCCATTCTACTAAAATATCCTTCAATATTTGTGGTAGTAATAATTTTTGGGGGGGGGGGGGGGAATTTCACTTTACATGCCTAATTTGTATTTGTGATGTTACATACCTGTATTGTTTAACTTTCTAGGTACCACACCCACTGGATCACCTCCAGTCAGACACTGCACAACGTGGATTATTGATTCCTGGTGCAGTCACCACATGTACTGGAGTTGCGGTTACCATGCCGGTTCCATGGTCTCCTTCAGTTGCAAATTCGAGTACTGTATCACTCACCAAAGTTACACCTCCTGTTGCTTCCTCAAATTTACGTTCACCATTCACCAATCTATTGAATTTACCTGTGGTAAGGGATGTTACTACGATATCATCAAAGACGGGTTCAGCACGTGTTCTCACTAGCGATGAGTGTTGGTCACTTTATAAAGTGAAGGAAGAGAAAAAGAAGTGTGAAGCTGAGGAGAAGGAAAAGCGAAAACAGGAAAGAGAAAGGAAAAAAGGGAATAAGAAATAGAACAAAGAAGAAAGGCTGAGGAAAGAATTCGATGAACTGAGGAGAAGGAAAAGAAGCGAAAGCAGGCAGAGGAGGAGAAAGAAAAGAAGCGTAAGCAGACAGAGGAGGAGAAAGCTAAGAAAAGTTTACAACACAAAGCTGTGACAGGCAAGAAACGCTCTCGAGAGGTCACTACTGAAACTTCAACAAATGAAGGACATTTGAATTTAGTTGAAGGTGGGAGCAAGATTACAAGTAGACGTACTCTGCACAAGAGATCAAAAGTTACAATGGACAGTAGCATATTCACAGATTTATGTTGTGTCTGCTTCAGTTCTTTTGAAGAGGACGAAGGAACAGGCAGAGAATGGCTTCAGTGCATCTGTTCAAGGTGGATTCATGAAAACTGTGTCGTACCAAACCCCAATGGTGAAAATAAACTTTGTCCCATATGTTGAACTCTGAACTTTGATTCGTAGCATTTGATCTTTTCATTTTTTTGTAAGTCATGATTTTTTTTTTCTTGTTGGCATAAAGTAAACTCCATTGGCAGTAGCACATTGTGGTAATGCTGGTCAAGGGTTGTTTTTTTTTGTTGTTTTTTTTTTGTTTTGTTTTCAGATTGAGAAGGGGGGGTGCTTGCCTTCTTTTTACAGTAAACACATCCAATAAACAATATTTCTATACAGTCCCCTAAAATTCATATACTACCCCCCCCCCCCCCCACCTTCAATCAGAAACAATTGAATAGTAAATGAGCAATTTAGTTGAAGCTAAGTATGGTCATAGGTTGAACAGAAAACTTTTTTTTTTGCCACTACCTTTATACTTTGTACGCTAATTTGCAAGGACTGTTCCTATAGGAAATTAAGTACGAACATATATAAAAATGTGACATAAGAATTCTATGGAATAAATTTGGTAAAGAGTCGTGTGTGAAAAATTCATAGTGTAGTTTAATTTTGCGATGGGAGTGAGTTGGGGTTGAATGTTTGTTCGTGGGCCTTATAACGGATGCATTGGAAACTACGACAGGCCGATATATGGTGGTCCTGGGCGATAATCGAGGCCTAACTGCTTCTGCACTGCCTCTGCACAGCGACCTGCAAATTGTGTTTTAAAAATAATAAGTATTGCAAGGCGATAGAATATGAAATGACCTCATGATTGGTCGAAATAATAAATTTTTAAATTGTTCAGCTAATGAGTTATGGTTCGTGGGGCAAACTTGGTCCGATAAATGAGGTCTTACGCTAATTGTGTTTTCAGTAGACCACTAAAATTAATTATGTAACTACACAATAGCCTGGACTTCTTATACATATATATTTAAGTGATTTTTTTTTAAGCTATTCGTGAAAGTTTTAATGTATTATGAAAAAATACTAGACTTATTGTATTTATTAATGTAGAAGTAGTACCTAAAACATTTTTTTGCTAACATAACTTGCATAGTCTTTTTTTTATTTAATAAAAGCACATAATAATAATGGTAGTTGGTATCTAGACAATTGTGACAAAAGAAGTAGAAAATTGAAAATATTTTTAGTGACTAGGTACACTGATTTTGCTAAAATTTGTTCAGCTGAGGAAAAAGATTCAGAGTGAGTATTGCAGGTACCACATTTTACAAAGTAGAGTAATTGGAGACCACTTTTTAATTCAAAATAATTTGAATAATATATTAAGCTAAATATCTAATAGACAGATGTCAGCTATAGCTATATGGTTGCCTAAATATTTAATAGGCTAATCTAATCTGAATATTGTTATGAACTTCATCATCGGAATAATAGGGCCTACAACAATAGGCTATTAACAGCTTAGAATCACAACACACAAAAGAAGGTAAAGGGTAGCATATTATGAATACAGCATGTTATGAATGTGGTAAGGTGTGGTACAATAAGCGGTAATGATATACATAATGCACAAATAAGTTCCACATCATACGCCCCTCACTTTAAGAAGTTTCAGTAGTAGCCGGGTTGTAGTAGTCAGGTGGGTGTCTCTGGCGCTTAGAACGTCGCAGTATTTTGGGTTCACTTGTGGGGGCAGGAGTTGGGGCAGTGTCAGCTGGAGTAACACTATTTTCAAGTGGCACGACATCATTGGTAGAAGAAGTATCCTCTGAGGAATGTTGAGGAGCATCCGCTTCGTTGGTGCCACTGGCTCTGCTTGCTGGCCAGTCGGGACGACTGCTGTTCTCAGATGAACTACTCTGTACAGGGGTTTCATTAGTGTTCCCACAAGGGGCTAAGTGTCGTATGGACACAGTAGTTTCCCTTCCATCAGCATGTCGTATGTGGGCATATTGTGGGTTTGCCTGTAGCAGCTGAACCTCATCTACCAAGGGGTCAGTTTTATTAGCACGCACATGACGCTTGAGGAGGACTGGACCAGGTGTGGAAAGCCAAGTTGGAACCGATCCTCCAGTAGACGATCGCCTCTCAAATCTGAAGAATCTCTCATGTGGCGTATTATTAGTAGCTGTACACAGTAGAGATCTTATGGAATGTAGAGCATCGGGGAGCACATCTTGCCAGTGTGTAACAGGTAGTCCGCGAGTCTCCAAGGCCATCCTTATAGACTTCCAGATAGTACCATTGTACCTTTCTACTTGGCCATTACACGCAGGGTTGTATGGAGTAGTACGGCTGGTGGCCACGCCTCGACTCATGAGGAACTGACGAAGCTCTTCACTCATGAAAGAGGAGCCCCTATCTGAGTGGATATAAGCTGGCATTCCGAAGAGAGAAAAGAGCTGACATAGGCACTTAATCACTGTAGTAGTACTGACATCTTTGCAAGGGAACACAAACGGGAAGCGGCTATACTCGTCTATGACATTGAGGAAATATGTGTTCTGATTGTTAGACTTAAGCGGTCCTTTGAAGTCGATATTTAGCCGCTCAAACGGTTCGGTGGCTTTGATCAGATGGGCTTGAACTGGTGAATAAAACTGGGGCTTGTGCTCTGCACACACCTGGCAGGCCCTCGTCATCTGCCTCACATCGTCAATTGAATACGGTAAGTTGCGAGTCTTCACGAAGTGAAACATGCGGATAACTCCTGGGTGGCAGAGGGACTTATGGAGTTCGTGTAGGGCCCCAGAAGACGGAAGTGTAGCACAAAAGTCTCGTGACAAGGTGTCTGGAGGAACATTCTCAGCCCCCGGACGGTATACTATATTGAAGGCATAGCATGACAGCTCCGTTCTCCACCTCATAATCTTATCATTTTTAATTTTTCCCCTCTGTTTGTTGTCAAACATATAAGCAACTGACCGCTGATCAGTAGTAATAGTGAAGTGGCGACCAGTGAGGTAATGCCTCCAGTGACGAACTGCCTCAATGATTGCCTTTGCCTCTTTCTCCACTGATGCGTGGCTTATCTCGGGGCCATGCAACATACGAGAAAAGAAAGCTACCGGACGTCCATTCTGGTTGAGAGTGGCAGCTATGGCATAGTCAGACGCATCCGTTTCTACCTCGAATGGAATATCCTCGTTAATAGCACTAACAACTGAGTTCGCTATGTCAGTTTTGAGACTTTCAAAAACAGTTTGGGCATCCTGTGACATCGGGAAAGTAGATGTTGTGGTAAGTGGGCGGATCTTCTCAGAGTAGCCCTGGATCCATTGAGAGTAGTGAGAAAAAAATCCAAGAATCCGACGAAGACTTTTCATATCATTAGGGGCTTGAAGTTCCAAGAGAGGACGTAGACGATCAGGATCAGGTCTTATCTGACCATTCTCAATAATATAGCCAAGAATAGGGAGCCGCCGAGTAGAAAAAATACTCTTATCGTGGTTGTAAGTAATCTGCCGGTCAGCAGCCACGTCCTGGAACCGCCTCAAATTCTCGTCATGCTCATCCTGATCTTTCCCACATATGGTGACATTATCCAGGTAGGCAAAAGTACCCTGTAGATTCTCACTGGCGATAATTTCCATTATGATCCTCTGGAAACAGGCCACCCCATTAGTCACCCCGAATGGAATCCGTGTAAACTGAAACAGTGCATCCCCTGCCTGGAAAGCAGTGTAGGGCTTGTCACTCTCTTTGATACTGACCTGATGATAAGCACTACGTAAGTCGATGGTGCTAAACACTCTGTATTGGGCAATGGCATTGATGGTATCATCAATCCGTGGTAACGGGTACGCATCTAAGAGAGTAAAACGGTTGATAGTCTGTGAATAATCAATAACCATTCTAGTCTTATGATTCTCGTTATGAGTCACCACAACTTGTGCTCTCCAGGGCGAGTTACTTGGCTCAATAATTCCTTCAGCAAGTAGGCGCTGCACTTCGGAATCGATAAATTTCCTGTCTTCATGGCTATATCTTCGCGACTTTGTAGCAATTGGACGAACGTCAGACGACAGATTGGCAAACAGGTCTGGTGATTCTACCTTCAAAGTGGTCAGATCACAGACCACGAGAGGTGGCTTTGGTCCACCATGATGAAAGCTAATACTCTCATGCTGTTCTTGGAAATCTAGTCCAAGAATCAAGTCTGCACAAAGACATGACAAGACAGACAGACGAAGGTTAGAGTATGTCTTACCATCTAACTCCAAACTGACTACACAATACCCCAGGGTTTTAGCCGAGAGCGAGGACTGAGCCATAGAAATACTCTTAACATCGGGATATTTACGGAGTTTAAGGGAATCAGCAAGGTAGGGATGAATAAAGCTCTCGGAACTGCAGGAGTCTATCAGGGCCCTGACGCGCACACCATTGATAGTAACCTCCATGCTTGATTTGATGAGAGTAGGTGGAGTGGGAGAATGGATGGCTGCAAGTGTAGGATGCGTAGATGCAACGGTATCTGGGTGGCTCACCGGGTTAGACTTGCATACCTTAGCAAAGTGCCCCTTTTTCTGACACCGCCTGCAAGTGGCATCTTTAGCAGGACATTTATACCGAGGATGTTTGTTATATCCACAAAAGTGACACTTGGGACCTGTGGCAGCCGCTATGGTGCACTCCCCATCATCCACAAACTCACCAGAATGTGGAGAAGATGGGGTGACAGTAGCGGCAGGGAACGAAGGAGGGTTAGATACTACGTAAGAGTCAGAACTTTTCTGAGCCGCATCCAGAGACCGGGCCTTAGTAAACATGCTTTGCAAATCAAGAGTAGTACTCTCCAGTAAACGCTGACGAATTGAATTGGACTGTAAACCTCTGATGAAAGCATCACGCACAGCCTCATCCCTATAAACAGTAGCTGTAACATCCTTGAAATTGCAGTCTTTCCCTAGAGTCTTGAGGGCCTGGAGGAATCCATCCAAGGTCTCCCCGCTTTGCTGACGTCGGGTGGCCAACATATGGCGGGCAAACATTTTGTTGGTGGGCTTTATGTAGAGAGACTTCAAGGTCGCCAGAGCATCATCATAGCTGTCACAATTCCCAATATACTCGAAGATTTGTGGGCTAACGTAATTGGTTAAAACCTGCAATTTATGTAGACCTTCAGCGGGGAGGACGGAAATGAAATTCTCGAAAGTTCGAACCCAGTGCACCCAGTCCTTCTCAGCCGCACTCGAACCCGGATCGGTATCCAGCCTGCTGGGTCGTAAGAGTTTGTCCATGATTCTAAGCTGTTAAAATTGTTATGAACTTTATCATCGGAATAATAGGGCCTACAACAATAGGCTATTAACAGCTTAGAATCACAACTCACAACACACAAAAGAAGGTAAAGGGCGGCATACTATGAATACAGCATGTTATGAATGTGGTAAGGTGTGGTACAATAAGCGGTAATGATATACATAATGCACAAATAAGTTCCACATCAAATATATTACAAGTTCCAATTTAAAGTACTGGACATGGTGAAATGACTCCCAAGAATGAACAATGTGCTTAGCAAGCTTATAAAGATCAGAATAACACATGAAAGAGGACATTTAGATTCAATTTCACTGAGTTATAATGATCTCATGTGGCTATTGATACTATTTTCAGGATCACAAGCCCCATATTATTCATTTACACAGGTGTACATACACAACTAGATAAAACTGAGATAAAGTTAACTACCACAAAAAGCTTGCTGCAGCAAAAAGACAAAAAAGCTTGCAAAGAAATTTCAGAGAGATAATTGCTTTCTGTTTGTTAAGCACTACTTGGGAATAGTCTTGTGCTTTCAAGTTTTAGGCAAGCAACACAAAGCCATTCCACCAAAAAATAAATAAATAAATAAATAAATAAATTCATACAAGGTCAAAGGTTATGTAGGGTTAATTCGCGGCAATGTTTCCTGCTTAGCAATTATTCCTTATGCGGCAATGATTCCTCTCCTTAGCCGCTTCCCTTTTTATAAGTAACCAGCACGTTGTACTGATTGTGACGACACTTTACCTACGACAAAGGACCGATACTTTACCGAACCATACAAAGCTCATGAATTATTCATGAATACATACACCGTCGGTCGTCGTCGTTACTGACACTCAAGCGTATTATTATATAGATTAGTGGGGAAGAGCACAAGGGGCATGCTGTGGAGGGGGGGGGGGGGGGTTACAGGTTGGCACCCTGCTTGGGGGTTTGCATGACAGCACCCTGCTGGGGGTTGGCATAATGGCATCCAGCTCAAGGGGGTTTGCAGGAGAGCGCCCATTTCGCAGGCATGGCATGGTGGTTCTTGGCATGGGGGTTTACATTACGCCTGTTCGGGGGTTGGCATGTTAGTACCCACTCGGGGTTTTTGCATGATGGCACCATGCGCAGGGGTTTGCATGAGTGCTCCCTGCTCGGGGATATGTGAGAACCAGGCACGGGGTCTGTGGAAGGAGGCGTGGACGCGACTCATTGCGAAATTTTGTGGATTGTAGGCTCAGGCAGGCAGCAGACGAACAAGGAGGGGGAAGTGCTGGGCAAGATGCCATCAGTAGCAGTGTTAGCGAGGCTACCACAGGGTGAGAGGGCAGCGGGAGACAGTGGCCCAGTCTCAATCGCAGCGCTCACCAACTTGTGGCCGTGGGCAGCGGCAAAGCCAAAGCAGGAAGCTGGAGGGGTATATATAAGGAGGGCATGCCGCCAATCCCTCAGAAATTAGCCACTAAGATGCTCCGTTGTGAGTATGTGGAGATGGGGAAGCTGTTGTCCAAATTCCTGGCTCAGCAGAGGGACAACGAAGAGGGGAAAGACAGGGCAGCAAAGCAGGGCCGGAAAGTCATGGACATACTGACATGGGTGCAGTGTTTCAGTGCATATGTTGCGGTGATGGCCTCGGCAGAGCCACAGGAGATGTTGGCATACCTGAACCTCATTGTGTGAGCCAGCCAGGATTTCGACGGCCTAGGCTGGGTCCGGTACAACTCGACGTTTCACAGGAGGCGGCATCTACGGGGAACAAGAGATGGTCGCAAGTCAACCCCACCCTGTACACGATGAACTTTTTGGCCTGGAAGGTGGGGACACAGAGGTGCGAGCTCTGCTTCGCAACTAGCCACACAGAGTGGCCGATCGCCTGAGACAGCTGGAGTTGGCGGTCATCGCAATGACCAAGCCAAGCCCGAACAGGGAACTGGGCCTGCCGGAGCAACTAAACAGTGAGGCATACCGGAAATGGAGAACTGGCAGCTGCAACTACCCTCGCTGCAGGTTTTGGCACATATGTACAGTCTGCGGTGGCAACCATCAGCTAACACACTGTGGGAGCTGTAAACAACAGGGGAGGCCTGGTCGGCGACCATACTGAGAGGAGGCGACAGACGAAGATAAACGGGGCGGCCCGAACATTGGAACTTCTAGCTACGTGTCATTAATGGTCAGCACAGTATTGGAGTGATATGAAGGAAAAAAAACTGGGCACAGGAGGGGATGGGGTGCGGGGTTTAGGGGAAGGGTTTTGGGGATAATGGAGGAATGTGTCATGGGGGATGGAGTAGATTGTAGGGATGGTCATGATGCAGATTGGTGTAATGATAAGGGGTGTCCACTATGGTTTCTATCCTTACATGGAGCACCTGTTGGAGATGGAGGCATGTCAGTTGGAGTGCCCAGTCATCTTACCACAGTACCTGAGGGAGGTGGTTACACTGCTCCGGTGGAAAGAGTGGGACCGGGAGCTGGCGGCACACCCAGACCCGCGCTTCTGAAAGTTCATTGTCGAGGGAAAACAGTACGAGTTCCAAGTGGGATGTAGAAAGGAGCCAGCTGCCGATGCGAGGAAAGAACACAAGAACATGCCGTAGGCACAGGAGAAGCCGAAGGTCATCGATGACTACCTAGCAGAAGAATGCAGCAAGGGTAGAGTGATTGGCCCTCTGGAAAGGCATGAGGTCCCCAAGGTGCACGTGAATCGTTTAGGCGTGATTCCAAAAGGAACTAGTGGGAAATGAAGACTGATAGTGGATATGTCATTCCCACCAGGGTCTTCGGTGAATGATGGGATTAGTGAGAGAATATGTTCGCTGTCATACGTGAGTGTGTAGGAGGCGGTGAGAGGTATTGTGGCTAGGGGAAGGGGTGCGAAGATGGCGAAGGTGGATGTGAAGAGAACATATCGGAATGTCCCAGTGCACAAGGACGACAGGTGGCTGATGGCAATGCTGTGGAGGGGCTCGGTCTTTGTGGACCTGGCACTACCATTTGGTTTACGCTCAGCACCCAAGATTTTCACGGCAGTGGCCGATGCAGTGGAGTGGATAACAAGGAGGAAAGGGGCGGAGTTTGTCATCCATTACCTAGATGATTTTCTGGTGATGGAGGCACCGGAGACTGAGGACTGTTCAGTAGCATTGAGTAAGTTGCTCAACATGTTCGAGGACCTAGGCTTGCCTGTCACGCAGGACAAGCTGGAGGGACTGGACACGACTCTGACATTTCTCGGCTTTGAGCTGGATTCGAGGAGGTTGGAGGTTCATCTTCCACAAAAAAAGCTGAACGAGCTGAGGGAGCTGATCCAGCAGTGGAAGGGCAAGAGATTCGGAGTCATGAATGACTTGGAGTCCATGCTTCTATATATGTTTCACTCACACACACTTCTAGTTAGGTTCAGTTTTTTCCCCATTTTCTTTCTTTTTTGTGCTTGAATCCTGTAAGTCCCTTTCTTTATTTCTTTTTGTGAAAGACATCTTGTCTTCAGCTATTTCTTTTTTGTCCTTGTAGTCCCCTTGATGTGTGTTTCTTAATTATAATCTTTGTGTCATAGTTATGAACTTTGTTATTTGGTAGTTAATTTCCGAGGTTGCGACTAACAGTCAGAATTACGCCTGACTGATACAAGGAAATATCGCTCGCCCACATAGAGCAGGTGGAACGAGAATCTTTGACGTGGTAGTCCGTCACCTCCAAACAGTGCTCTCCCTGTTTGTGGCATGGCTCTTCACAAAGAGGTTGGCAGTGGGCACAGTGAAAAATTACCTGGCGGCGGTGTGACATGCTCAGATCGCTCAAGGATTCGGGGACCCTTGAATAGGAGACATGCCCCAATCGAAGTATGTGATAAGAGGACTGAAGCGAAAGTAGGAAGCGCATTCCCGGACACAATTGTCAATCACGCTGGAGGTACTGGAGGGGCTGAAAAGACACTGGCAGGAACTCCCCAATCAGAGGGATGCAGCAATGTTGTGGGCAGCAGCGACAATGTGCTCCTTTGGGTTCCTGCAGACAGGCGAGGTGGTGGTGCCAGCAGATTGGGCATTCGACCACGGAGGCATCTGGCCTATGGTAATGTCCGAATAGATGATGCTGGAACCCCCAGAGTCTGGAGGTAACAATCAAAGCCTCAAAGATGGATCCATACCACAAAGGAGTGGATATCTATGTGGGTAGAGCCCCCAGCGGGCTTTGTCCAGTGGCAGCAGTGATGGATTATATGGTGAGGCGTGAACCCCAACCAGGTCCATTCTTCACGTTTGAGTGGCCGGTACCTGACGAGGGAGCAATTTGTGAAAGCAATTAGGGAAGCGCTGATGGCAATGGGTCTGGACTGCAGCCTCTTCGTGGGACACAGCTTCCGGATTGGGGCGGCAGCAGTGGCAGCTCAATGGGGTGTGCAGGACTCTCTTATTAAAACGATGGGACGCTGGGAGAGTACGGCATATTTGTGCTACATCAGGACCCTTAGGGAGGTACTCTGTGGAGCCACAGCGGCTATGACGGGACAGACAGAAGGCTGGAAAGAAGGATCTAGAAGGTCTTAGGGAGGGTCCAGACTGGTTGGCTGTTACTTTATTCGTTGTGTGTTTGAAACTGAAACGAGTAATGAGGATTGGAACAAGGAGGGCGGGGCAGGGGGGGTTGGAAGGGGGTGCGGCAAAAGTTTAACACAGGGATCTGTGAAAGTAGATTGGGTGAGGGTTGCCACAAGTGCAAACCTCTAGGCCAAAGTGTGCTACGCCACAGGTCTCACCCAATCGACGATCCAAACCAGCTCAATGGGTGAGGACCTACCAAGCCACGCCCAGTCGGGTGCACAGGCAACCCAAGGAATTCTACTAAAAGGAATTAATGTGGGTAGCATTAACTGAGGTTAGTAGGCGACAGTCCATACAATGTGCAGGCACAAGACGGGATAAGGGCGCGCTAAAAGTAGGAGACCATGCTTAGCCTAGAGACTGGTAACGGCGAGCAGGATCGTAGAGTCTTCTACCCACCCATCCTACAGTTCCAGCTAGAGGGGCACAGCAGTTACTCTTGCTGTTGACAGTACCAGACAGGGCCAGAGTGTGCTACACCCACAAGTCTCACCCAATCGACGATCCGAACCAGCTCAACGGGCGAGGACCTACCAAGCCACACCCAGTCAGAGGTGCACAGGCAACCCAAGAAGTCTACTAATTATCAAGCGAGTGAAGCGAGCGAGACACTATAAGGGGTGGACAATTGAAAATCGGGTATATGTTATACTAGTGATGTGCTTGAGCACAAATAGTGAGCAAGCCTAATGATTTTAATTTCTGACACTCAAGCTACTAAAAAAAATGTCGAGATTTTGAATTATGTTCATATGGTAAAGCAGATTCGATGCCAAAGTAACCACTCCCCACAACTGTTTGAATTGAAAAAAAAAAAGCAACAAAAAAAACAAGTCATGGTATTTAAATGTTTTCTTTGTGATATTCTTTAGCTAAGTAGTAGTTGTAACACAATACTTTCACACTTAACTGAACATACCTACACAAGGTTACCTTTGTAGTTAGTCTAGTGGACAATTAATTTTTCAAGTAAATACTGTTGCGTAGTACTTATGACAAATAGCTATTAACTTACCACCACTACTAACTCGGATAGAAATGGAACTCCCATAAGTTTGTGAGTTCTAACTGCACCCGCAAAAGAATTCAAAGCGGTAAACAATTCAATTTCTAGGATGATACGGGTAATGATCGATAACCAGAGGATTCTGTTTAGGGAAGTTTGGGACAGGTCAAACACTGAGCTAACAAAAATACGTGAGGGTCAAATCGAGCGAGCCTGCCTAGGTTACATAAACTACAGTATTGTTACATAATATAGTTTAGCTTAGTTCATGCAAAAAAAGTATTTAGTAGTTGACCATTAGTTGCCAACTGTCTCAAAAGCTCCGGGACAGTCCCGGATTTATCACTTAGCTACTGTCTCACAACAGAATTGTACTCTTTCTATTGGTTGTCCCAGAAATAATAAGCTTTGTATCTGTTTACTATACATAATCTGCCAAACTACCGAATGTTTCCACTGTTCTAAAAATTTGGAGTGTTTATTTGATTCTAGAATGGCTTTTCTTTCATGAATATATCGATTCAATCTGAAGAAAAGTGACTGTGCAGACTTCGGCGACCACTACCTATTGTCGCCGGTTGCAGAAAATCACATGTTATCATTGCTTCCTTATAATTGTTGTGATTTTGGGTGTGGTCCAGGGTGTGGCTTAATGTCCCTGAACTATGATTAAAAAAAAGTTGGCAACTATGATGTTGCCAATCAAATACAGAATTACTCTATTGCCTCAATTTCCTGAATAGTGATTTAAGCCATTCTGCCTGGTGAACAAGCTCGCAGCTCTAACAAAAAACATAGCCAGAGTTATTTTTGTAATTTTAGCTAACAAATATGGAACTACGTACTTACCTCAGCTTCTCCAAATAATGGTGGCTTCCTTGGTTTTAATATTTAGCCACTCTGGCTGCCAGTGACACTTGACAACTAACGAACGGCATTGAGCAGCCCCCAAAAACGATGAAGTTTTGAAATTACGTTTGGTAAAGGGTATTCAAAGCCATAGTAACCGTTTGCAGTAACATTATTTGGGACTTGAAAAACAGCGTTTTTCGCAAGAATTATCTCACAATTTGGAGCCCAACTTTCAAGTAAGACTTTCACCGTGTTTATAGGAGAAAAAAGATCCCGCCCGCGCGTTTAAGGGGCATACGCACATCCATACAATCCTTTGCTTTTTTTCCAGACCCCTTTAGGTGAGAAAGTGTCAATCTAATCCATACATATACCCGATTTTGCATTATCCATTCCTAATACTGTCTTGCTCGCTTCACTCGCTCGCCAACTAGTGTTATACTTGAGCACAAATATTGAGCGAGCCTGCCTAGTTAGGAAACATAAAACTACAGTGTCGTTAGTATATTATGCTTAGTTCATGCAAAACAGTATAATAGCAGTTGATGATTAATTATAGCAAAGAAATACAAAATTACTTTATTGCCTGAGTAATGGTAACTTCTGTAGTATCAAACATAAGCCATTCTGACTACCTCAATTACCAGTAACTCTTGAACAAGCTCTCAGCTACAATAAGGCCAGTGTTAATTTTGTCATTTTTGCCAATAAATATGGAATTGTTACTCACCTCGATTTCCTGAGTATTGGAAACTTCTGTAGAGGAGTATCAAACTTCAACTATATTGACTATCTGAATTATCGATAATCCTTGACAAGTTCTCAGCTACAAAAACAAAAGATCATTATTAGCAAACAAATACAAAATTACTCTTTTCTTGAGCAGTGGTAACTTCTGTAGTATCAAATTTAAGCCATTCTGACTATCTGAATTTACCAGTCACTCTCGACAACAAGCTCTCAACTACAAACAAGAAAGGCCAGAGTTATTTTTGTAATTTTAGCTAAATTACTACTCACTCAGCTTCCTCCGAGGATCAGTGGCTCTTGACAACCAACTATCGGCACTTTGCAGCCCTCCCAAAAACGGCGAAGTTTTAAAAGTTACGTCTGGTAAAAGGTTTTCAATGTCATAGTAACCGGTCGCAACAACTTTTCATGACTTGAAAAATTCTCTCACAATTTGGAGCTTAAGTTTAAAGTAAGACTTTCTTAATGCTGTAGTATCAGAAGGACCTGGGGTCAAGCCTAAAAAGCCGTGTTTTTAAGGAGAAAAAAAGGAACCCGCGCGTGTCGGTTCCGCGGTTAAAACCGATTAACCGCGAAAGACGCAAATACGCGTAATGCGTCAAAAATGCGTCTTCGCGTCCATTTCGCCCTACAGCCTTGCGGAGTCAAGGAAGCCACCAATCACAATTGCAGACGATTCTATATTGTTGTAAGTATGGCTTATAAAATACATAGACTGCCATAAGAAAATGTTGAGTAAATTTTGTCACAACAATAAGACTTCTTTCTGATAAAGTATAAATTGAAAATATATTTCATAATAATTATAATAAAGGTACACAGAATAATTTTTTAGAAACCAATATTACTTTAGCTATAACTGCTCATGATAAGACAAGTAGAAAGCTATCTTGGCTAGTGGAACACTGGCACTTCAGCATCCTAGTGATGAAGACAATATTCTTGACCTGGCACAGCATGGCAGTGACAAGGATGGCAGTGACCAGGATGGCAGTAACTCTGGTGGTAGTGAGGAGTTTGATGACAGCAAGAATGACTTCAGTACTGATGGGTGTAGTGACTGCAGTAGTTATTACTAGATGGTCAAGGACTCTGACGAGACAACGGAATAGATGATTCTGAAAAGTAGCGATTTCTACAGGAATTTTAACCACATTCTTTATAGCAATAAGTAAAAATAAATATTGTTATATAACAGGTGAGACTGCAGGGAGCCCTCTGACATATACTTCTATTATGCTATGACCAGTTGCACTTGATAGTAAGATCACCAACTATTCTGTCAACAATGCAGCCTACCAGCACATCAAAAGTAAAGACACCTTGGAGTAGTACCAAACTGAATACACTCAAATATTCTATCATTTTTGTGATGTACCTGTTTTCATACACAAAAGCCATAAAAAGTTCACAAAATTTATAACAGATTGCTCAGTTCAAAATAAACCACACCCTAAATAAATATCAATAAATTCTTCCTGAATGTAAGACAGATGTGTGCAAAAACACTTTCTCTTACCTCTATGATCGAGTAGCAAACTGCTTCAGCCATGAAACCATACTTCCAACCTTACTAGTGTGCTTATTAAGCAGGCCCGTAGCCAGAGGTTCACATTGGGAGGTTCGGATTTTAAGACGCAAAAAGCCACACCTACTTTTGTTTCCTCGCTAATTCTTCTACAATACTAAAAAAAAAAGATATGTGCACTAGGTATTCTACTTCAAAACTATAATTCATTAAACACTGTTGATATTCGAGAGAAAAGCAGTATTATTCTCGTTTAACAAGGCTTCTATGAGCTGTATATAAACAGTGCAACATTAATACGCCTTATTCGTACTACAAGTTATTTAATAGTACGGCGTGTAAACTGTCCGTTCAAAATGTATTGGAAAAATCGCTATAACTAAGCGAAATAGCACGGGACAAAGTGAAATGCCAAGGTAGCTTAAGAGTAAGAGCGCAAACATTCAGCTCTAGCCTTGGAAATGTACAGTTGTAGTTTCTAGTTGGAGACAACGTCATTCTTTAGCGCAGAAGCTATACCCCTATTAGACAGAGTTTTTTCCAACAGATTAGGAGGAGCAATCGATTAAAGCAAAGTTCAAGAGAGAGTTTATCCTGAAGTACAGAGATAGTGACTGCACTATACATAGTAGCCACACTGTAAATGATCTTTAGCTTACTGTAGTCTTGTGCAGCTTTTATAAAGCTGGCCTACTATTAGCGTGTGAAAAAAATCAGTTGCTTGTGCTATTAATATCGAATCGCACGCTTATCGGTGTTATTACTCTTACTAAAGTGCATTACGTTACACTTTATAATGTAACGTAGCAAGCTTTACTCATGCCGATCTGAAAGCGAAATTATGTATCCAAGGAGCTGAATGTTTATTAGGTCACTTGGACTCAGACTAGGCCAGAAACAGCAGAGAATTCAAGCTCAGGTTTAGCACGATTGAACAGATGATGATATTCCAGAAGTTATATGTGGAGGTGGCTAAAATATTTACTTCTGGTCACTCTAAAGGGGGGTTCGACCGAACCCCTCAAACCCCCCCTGGCTACGGGTATGTTAAGAGCCTCAGTGTGATGCCATAAAAGTTTTTGCCAAACGATGCGACTACTTTGTTATTTTTAAGTCGGGAACAGCTCCTTAGCGTCGAATTTATGCTTTCCCAATAGCCTAGAGCGTACTCTATCGTTCGATAATACTGTCCCCGAGGCAATCTTCAAACGTTCGTTTTCTTTCTCCCGCTTAGTGTCACCCTCCCACCAAGCAATCAATCCTCTGTGTCTCGCGTGCGCCCGTGACCGCATTACGTAAGGCACAATTAAAATTCTTATTCACGTGTAATCGGTTAAAGGGCACAATACCATCCATACACACATAACATATACCCGATTTTGCATATCCACCTCTTCGCTCGATAACAAACAAATATCACCGATTTTCAATTGTGTTACCCCTGTAAGTGTCTCGCTCGCTTTGCTCGCTCGCCAATATTATATACCAGTGGTGTGCTTGAGCACAAATGGCGAGCGAGCCTGATAGTTAGGTAACATAAAATTAAGTATTGTTACTATGTTTTAGCTTAGTTCATTCAAACACTATAATAGCAGTTATGACCTTTTATTTCAGCAAACAAATACAAAATCACTCTCTTACCTGATTAATGTTAACTTTTGTAGTATCAAACATCTGCCATTCTGATAATCTCAATCACCAGTAACTCTTGAACAAGCTCTCAGCTACGATAAAAAATTTGTTTATTAATTTGTTTTTTATTTGTAATTTTAGCCAACAAATATGGAATTACTACTTACCTCATTCTTGAGTATTGATAACTTCTGTAGTATCAAATTGAAGTTACTTTGACCATCTGAATTACCTTGAATTCTTGACAACAAGCTCTCACCTACAAAAACAAAAGACTATCAATTTTAGCTATGTTTTAGCAGTTCATGCAAACACTATAATAGCAGTTATGACTTATTATTTCAGCAAACAAATACAAAATCACTCTCTTACCTGATTAATGGTAACTTTTGTAGTATCAAACATCTGCCATTCTGATAATCTCAATTACCAGTAATTCTTGAAAAAGCTCTCAGCTACAATAAAAATAAAAAATAAAAATAAACCAGTGTTATTATTTGTAATTTTAGAAACAAATATGGAATTACTACTTACCTCAATTTCCTGAGTATTGATAACTTCTGCAGTATCAAATTGAAGTTACTTTGACTATCTGAATTACCTCGAATTCTTGACAACAAGCTCTCAGCTACAATACAACAAGCTCTTAGCTACAAAAAAGAAAGGCCAGAGTGTGGTGTAATGCCCTGCCTTCCACACCATTCTACAGACTATGAACTATTATATTATTATTCCCATATTCATATTTCCCTGTATGTTAGCAGTTAGGCGTGAAGTGCTGTGAACTAATCAATTAGATGTATGTTTGTGTGTGTATTTTATGCTGTGTCATGGTCGTATCATTGCGAGCATGCCCAGAACTGGTTTTCTATATAGTGGCCAGCCCTGAGCATGTGCTCGGCAGTTGTACATTTTGAGCCAAACCTCAACTTGAATCTTGGGACATCTGTGAAAGGGTGCTTAGGGTTTGGGGCTTTGAACAGCTTGGGAGCTTAATTTGTATAACTCTGGTGGCAGCTACCCTGTGGTTCTGTCCTACCTCTAGCATATCCCCACACAGAGTTATTTTTGTATATTTAGCTAACAAATATGGAATTACAGTAGAATGTCAGTTATCCAGACTTCAGTTATCCGGAAACGTTGGTCAACCGACATGAGAATGGCTACAGGCAAGAAGAAAAGAGTGGTGCTAAGCATTAAGGACAAGCTGGAAGTATGCTGCTTATCAAAAAAAAGTTAGTTGGTGGCTGCTTTTAACCATAACAGCAGCTGTATTAGTAAAACATGTATATTGGCTTACCCCCAACACTGACTTAGGTCAACCTCTCCACAGAGTTCAGTTATCGGAATATTCACTTATCTGGACACCCTCCGGTCCCATTGTGTCCAGATAACTGACATTCTACTGTACGTACTTACCTCAGCTTCCCTGGAGTAGTAGTAGCTTCATTAGCATTAACACTACGGTATTCTGACTACCAATGGCTCTTGACAACCAACAATCGGCACTCCGTATCCCCCCTAAAACGGCGAAGTTTTGAACTTAAGTCCGGAAAAGGGTCTTCAATGCCATAGTAACCGGTCGAATCAACTTTTTGTTTCTTGAGAAGCAAGCTTTTTCGCAGGAATTTTCTCACACTTTGGCGCTTAAGTATAAAGTACGGCTTGCTTAATGCTGTAGTTTCAGAATAAACTGGGGTCAAGCCTAAAAAGCCGTGTTTTTTGGAGAAAAAAGATCCCCGCGCGCGTTTAAAGGGCATACGTACTATCCATACATATACATACTAGTGGTGTGCTTGAGCACAAATGGCGAGCGAGCCTAAAGACTATACTATTTTTATATGAATGATTTTGACTTCTAACACTGAAGCTACTGAAAATAAGGTCCAGTTTTTTTATTTCGCATACACGGTAAAGGGATTTCAGTGCCATAGTAACAACTCTCTGCAACTGCTTGAATTGAAGGAAAAAAACAACAACAAAACAATACACGTTATTTAAAAGTTTCT
>WLWD01002820.1_pt1 | contig 39445 bp, 45 predicted proteins | sample 6712731 | NCBI WGS metagenome assembly WLWD01 (sample SAMN12718690, study PRJNA576275) | sponge metagenome | isolation source: marine sponge | host: Mycale hentscheli | place: New Zealand: South Island, Marlborough, Capsize Point | collected 2014-11-01
TCCTAGTCACTGGTCCCTCTGTGATGGACTACATACCTGTCCTAGTCACTGGTCCCTCTGATGTACTACAACCTGTCCTGTCACTGGTCCCTCTGTGATGGACTACATACCTGTCCTAGTAACTGGTCCCTCTGTGGTGGACTACATACCTGTCCTAGTCACTGGTCCCTCTGTGATGGACTATATACCTGTCCTAGTCACTGGTCCCTCTGTGGTGGACTACATACCTGTCCTAGTCACTGGTCCCTCTGTGATGGACTACATACCTGTCCTAGTCACTGGTCCCTCTGTGATGGACTACATACCTGTCCTAGTCACTGGTATCTCTGTGATGGACTACATACCTGTCCTAGTCACTGGTCCCTCTGTGGTGGTCTGCATACCTGTCCTAGTCACTGGTCCCTCTGTGATGGACTACATACCTGTCCTAGTCACTGGTCCCTCTGTGATGGACTACATACCTGTCCTAGTCACTGGTCCCTCTGTGATGGACTACATACCTGTCCTAGTAACTGGTCCCTCTGATGGACTACATACCTGTCCTAGTCACTGGTCCCTCTGTGATGGACTACATACCTGTCCTAGTCACTGGTCCCTCTGTGGTGGACTGCATACCTGTCCTAGTCACTGGTCCCTCTGTGATGGACTACATACCTGTCCTAGTCACTGGTCCCTCTGTGGTGGACTGCATACCTGTCCTAGTCACTGGTCCCTCTGTGATGGACTACATACCTGTCCTAGTCACTGGTCCCTTAGTAACTGTTTTCTTTTTGCTGACATTTTCTGACATTTCAACTCGTGGAGCCTTTATATTTTTCATTTCAGAAGTCACTGATGAAGGCTCCACAGAGTCTAAACGTATGAACTATTAATTAGTTTTACTACAAAAGTTTTAATATATTTTTTAGTAGCTAGCTTTAAAATATGTGTATAAGAATGGATCTTTATGCATATTATTCACTTTATGTGTTTTTATTTTTATTAGCTTCTAAACCTCAGAAGTCGAAGCATGAGCGGATCAATGAGAAGAAGGCTCAGAAGAGAGCAGTGGAGGTAGCAGAGACCAAGAGTGAGGATGACGTGTCCAAGCTCTCTGCGGCAGAGGAGCGGCAGAGGAGGGAGGAGCTTCAGAAAGAGTCAGACCTGAGGCTGGCAATGGAGACTTTCGGAGGAACATCAGCTACTGGTACGCTGGATGCCATGGATCCCAAGAGCGAAGAGGACTTCTCTGAGTTTAAAGATGCGCTGGCAGCCAAGATAACAAAATATGGGGTATGGAAAGGAATGAGTTAGTGTTCACCAATCAACAGTATCAGGGTTTGTTTTTTTGTTGTTTTTTTTGTTGTTTTTTTTAAATTTTTTATAATTATTATTATTATTATTATTTTTTTGAGGGGGTCATTCTTGTGTGAACTTGTGTTACTAGCTGTGGTCACTACGTTATGAGGTAGAGAATAATGCTAGTTCTATAGATGCTTGCTAGTATTGTATATGCAGGAATTGCATTTGTTTGTAGGTGACAGTACCATGTGATAAGACTAATGTATCAGTATTAATGCAAGTGTGTCAATTACATTCATACATATTGTTGTGGAGTTGCTAACCGTATTGATCTGTCCAGGACAGTCATGGTATTATGCCATTCCCGAGTTTGCCTGATAGAGCAGATTTAAATAATTGTACCGCTATTCTAGTCCTGACTGTCGAAATTAGCTAGCATGATAAATAGACTCCACCCATTCTTAATATTTGTCAAGCTCTGTCTCGACTGTCCAAGCTCTATGGCTATGAAGTTGAATTGGAAGTTGTCTCTTATAAATAGATTTATTTATATATTGGGGGTGTGGTAAATGAAAGGAGGCGTATCAAGTAAAGGGGGCACGGCATGTTTTCGTCGAACATTTTTTTTTGTGTGCCTTGCTCATATTTGTCCCGATCTTGTTGATGTAACACCTCATGAATATTAATGAGTTTACAGACAAATACTACCTAAATAACACATTTCTATTGGTCAGATTTTGGTCAATTTTTAGTATGTTGAACCTGATGTGGAATAATATCAGAATCCATCAAACTTTTGTAGCAATTATTTTAGGGTCAAACCTTATAATGACTGGACTAATGTACTCTTTTGAGTAAGGTTGGGCGATATACCGGTATATAGTCATGATCGCGGTATCTGTCAATAACCGTTTGGCGGTATCGTGTTGGCTAGCAATATTGAAATATTGAAAATCTAGAAAAACCGCCGAAACTTACCTGCGCGCGCATAATGCGCGGGAAGCGACGCGCACGCAATAGTCGAGCAGCTGTATTTTTATTCTCTTGCAAGAAGTAAGTACGGCAGACCCTGCGACGAGAGTACGGGAGCTACACAAGAAGCCTGGAAGCGAGAGTCAAGTGTGGAACTATTTTGGCTTGGAGAAAAAGGATGGAGAGTTTCAGAAGGAGACTGCAATTTGTCGCACTTGTTATCGAAGAGTGGCAACCAAGAATGGGAACGCTAGTAACTTGCTTGCACATTTGCGCACTACCCATAGCAATCTTCACTTGCATTTAAAGGAGGCTATGATGAAAGAATCGCTAGCAACACTAGGAGCATCAACTTCAAGGAAGAGGCCTGCTGATCAACTGTCACTTGCAGAGTCAGTGGATAGAGTACAGAGGTATGAACGAATTTGAAGCCAGACAAGGTTGAGATGCTAACCTTTCTTTCGAAAACTTGTAATTGGACCCATAATTCTCCATTTTTTCCTCATAATTCAAAGTTTCAATAATTTCTTTTCCCATCCTTCAAAGTTTCCGTAATTTTTTTTCTTTTCCCCCTCATCATTCAAATTTTTAATGATCTTTTTTTATAATTTTTTTCCTCATCATTCACAGTTTGTCTTGCCATTAGATGCTATCATCATTAAAAATTCTTGCTGTTAATTTTTTTCCTAAATAATTAATAATATAAAAATATTCAATATATAGTCATATCACAATATTGTCCTGCCAAAATATCGTGATACAATATACCCCAATATCGCCCAACCTTACTTTTGAGCATACCATGGAGAAATTCTGAATATTCCAAATGTGTATTACTAGACACCGCTTAACTTCTGACACTCTATTATTACGTTCGTGTGCATGAGTATACATTTGTGTGCATGTGTGTTATGTGTCTTATGTATGTTTATGTGAATGTAGACCTCAACTCACTACAGGGTGTTTCTGGAGCAACTATTGATCAAATGTTGTGGCACATGTAAGTACTCCTGTCTGGTCAGTTAATTGTGTGTGACTCAGGAAGTGTGTGTGTGTGTGTGCGTGTTCAACTGTGTTCAAGTGGTATTAAAGGAATTGAAAAACAAACAAATGTTTTAATGAAGGCCATTTTTTTGGGGGGGAAGGGGGGGGGGGGGGGAAGTGACAGAGAGAGAGCAATATGTCCCCCCCCCCGCCCGCATAAATAGGATTATTATTCTACTCAATTTATTATACATTTGTATCAATATTTTTATTTTATAGCATTGTTGTTGTTTTATTTGCCATTTTTTAGTGGATGCAGCGGATTTGCGGCATTTGAGCACAGTTCTTAGCACCATGGCAACAGAAAAACAAAAGGCTAAGGTACTTTAAGTGAACGAGGCAAATTAGTGACATGTACGTGCATGGAAATCAGTAATTATTTGTTTTAGCATGTGATATAAGCAACTTTTAATTTCTGTGATATAGCGGAAGGTTCAGTTGCCTTCACTGCATTAGAATAATCATTTCCTAATCCATGTCCCTTGACCCCTCAATAGATAAGTAATTCATTTACATACTGTATGGGGCTAATGATCAGATTATGGAATGGCTTGTTGAAGTGGCCTTGGCTGCTTTGTAGTCACTTGTGTACCATAAATTGCCACACATTCCCTCCTTCCCTCTCCACTCACCCTTATTTTCTCTCTCTCTTCCTTCCCTTTCACCCTTCATCCCTCCCTCTCTCCCAACTCATTCTTTCCAATCACGTAAGAGTTACATGTAAATGTTTAACTCATAAGTTTATTGCTGCTCTAATTTTTGTCTTGGTAATTGAAGCCTCATCTCTTCCGTCTTAATTATGTATGAAAGTTGTGACTCTCTCGAGACAGTTCCCTCCCTCCCTCCCTCCCTCCCTCACCTCGCATCACTTGACTTACACCACCTTACTCTACCATGTCTTCTAATCTCCATCCATCACAAAAATGAAGTACCCAAGCTATAAATAAAGTGTGGTTGCATTTGTTGTTCGTGTGTGTATGTGTGTGAAAGAGGTTGGCGTTTTACACTTTCATTGCCTTCATTTACCTTTCTATTTTAATATTACAGTCTACTAAGACAAGCAGCAAGAAAAAGGTGAAAGCTTCTCTGGGCACCCGTGCAGTTGGTAAAGGGTCTAAACGCTTGGATGACATGGAGTATGACAATGAATTAGGGGCAGAGTTTGATGACTTCATATAACTATTTCACTCGCACAAGAGCACGCGGGTCACAAATTGGCTCTCTTTGTCTCCACTCCTTTGTGAAATGAACTTTCTGCTCTGCATGGGAGACATTTTATATTCCAATCAGTTATTTTTGTTTGTTTTCATGTAAATATATTTATATATATATTGAGCAATTTGTGTTCAATTTTATCATGAATTATTGTTGTGTTTATTTCAGTGAGTAATATCCTGAAACTGTTTTTCAGTATATCTCTACACTTTATTAAGATATCATGGAAGGGTGATAGACTGGAATTGTACCTGCAGGTATATGTTCAAACAGTCCAATCAGATTGCTCAATTAGTGTTCATACCCACTTCGTTGGAGGTGAATACTGAACCATCCTATCATATTACATCCTATTATTAGATTTTATGCCAATTTATTATTTTCTATTCTTTCTGTGAAAACCTTGAACGTCCGTAAAATGTACAGTGAATGGAAAAATATGCTCTCCTGCAGCTGTTCAAAGTTCAATTGTGAAAAACCTGTGGACTCTGGCATTGAAAACTGCTAGGCAGTGGATGCACCTTCTCTTCCCTTCAAATTCGTAGGTCGACTGGTAATAATTATTTTATATTTTTTGTCAATTATATGCTGTATAATTGATAGTCGAGTTGCTCAAGAAGAAAAACCTTTTAGCATTGAGCGGACAGCGCTCCCAGTATTTCAAACTTCTTTTATATCGGGTAAAGTACAATAGCTAACAGAGTGGCCAACATAAACCCAGCTGTTATAATCATGTAATGAAAATCTACCTTATAATCACATATCTAAAATGTTTACCTCCTTTAAGAAAAAGATGACAACACTACAAATTTTCTTTTATAATTTATGATTATGTGAACTGATTATTCTTATTTTCCCTTTATTAATCTATATATGGGTAAAAATACATGTAGCACAGCTACTTTAAGGAACAGAATATAAAAAAAGGCAAAGCAATAAAACGTGCTGCTATGATGAGAATGAAAACTGAGTAGGTAATAGGTCGCAATAATTTAATCCGTAGTTTACGTTTTGTCCGCTGTAGGAGCCATTCCGCAGTTCTTATCAAAGAATTCTTCTGATTGGTCACCCTAGCCCTAGCCCTCGCGCGCTATAATTGGTCACATGATTTGATTAACCAATGAAATGAGTTCTTGCGCTGTAGCGGAGCTGTCCGCTTTTCAGAAGGTCCGTTATGTTGAGGTCCGGATAATCGAATCCACTGTACTAAGAAGAAATGATTGGGTAAAGGGTTTTGCTTCCTGGGATACCCCTGGTCATTCGTCTTCTTTCAGAGATGTCACTACAAATAGTTAGCTATATTTTTAGTTTGATTAAAAAAATATTTTATGCACCTCTATTCACCTTGTCTCCAACAACCTGAGCGAATGCTTTGTTTGTATCTCTTCGAAGAAAGTGAGACATACTCGACGCCAAATTGTGAGGTACGTATCCCACTACTTTCATCACCGCTACGGCATTGCCGTCTTTATGGTTAGTTGTCTCACGCTTTACTAGCAATACTTCATCTCTCACAGGAGACCAGATCTCCATATGCGAGGTAACCTCTTATAAATGAAACTATTTCCAAAACATCGAGATCTCCATGCACAATTTGACTAGCCATTAAGAGAACTAATATGGCGTCAGTGAAGAAACGAAATTATTTGTCGCTGGAAAAAAAATCGAAGTTATCAGGTATGCCCAAAGGAATCCTGGGTTAATGTGAGAGATTTGGATCACTATTTTCCTGTGGAAGGACTCAGATAGCTCAGATTTTAAAAAGCAAGGTGTCCTTATTGTCAATGTGTATCAGTCTAATGCTATTGGTAGTAAAATTCATACAAAAAAATTTCTCGGTATCAGAATTTGTTGAAGTTAATGAGGCTTTGTATGAATGGTATTGCTTAGCTTGTTCTAAGAATATTCATCCTGGTGGCCCAGAGTTAACTAAAAGGCAAGAGAGATTGCTGAGCACCTAGGTAAAGCAAATTTTAAAGCTTCTCGTGGTTGGTTAGACAAGTGGAAGAAGAGATACAATGTCAAATATTAAAAAATATGTGGAGAATCTGGAGATGTTCAAGGTGAGACGGTAGATTCATGGAAGGAAAGGCTACCTGAGATTGTTAGAGGTTATGACAAGGATAATATTTGGAACATGAATGAATCTGATCGAGGCTTTGGGAAGAAAAGTAAAGAGTGTAAAGGAGGTAAAAAGAGCAAGCAGAGAATAACAATAGCTTTTTTTGTAACAGCTTCTGGCTCCAAAGAAAAGCCTATTGTCATATGGAGGTCAAAAACTCCAAGGTGTTTACAGCGATTTGACAAGTCTCTTTTGCCAGTGACGTACTTTAATCAGAAAAATGCTTGGATGACGGGAGATATACTTGAAGAGAATCTCAGTAAGCTTAACCATAGATTATCTGTTGCAAATCGTTCCATTTTACTCCTTATGGACAATGCTGGTTGCCATCCACCAGAGTTAGTATCCAAATTTTCCCAAATTAATATCTGTTTTTTACCAGCTAACACTACTGCTAAGCTTCAGCCATTAGACCTTGGAATTATTCAAAATTTTAAAGTTCATTATTGTTGCTATAGACCCATTGCAGCCACGCCCATTTACTCAATTACCGCGTAGCAACCGTCGCTATCCGCCATCTTGGAGGGCACGCTGGAGGACAGGTAAAGTATCAGTTGCTAGTAAAGTTACTTCATTGAAGGAGCATGGCCGGTTTTTTGCCAGGTTATTCGGATACCCTAACCAGTGATGTCTCTAAGAAAAGGTATTGTGATAAACTGAAATTGGTGGATGGGATTGATCCTTATGAAGTAAAAAAAAATGAGTGGAAAGATGATGTTGACCTGTGGCCTGCTATTACTCATGTTCATGTGTGCATGTATTTAATCCTGACGCCAAGCCCCTATTCTAAATGATATGCTAAACTATAAAAGCCTGGACTCCTACCAGAATTTTGTTAAAGGCTGGGTGAGGCAAGTTCTTGCTCTGGAAGTTGGAAACAAAAGAATTGTAATTGGCAAGGTAAAAGCAAGTTTATTTAAAAATATAAGTATTTACTTGACTATTTTGGTGCAGGTGAATCATTCTCAAAAATTGAAGTGAGAAACCACTAACGCCATGGTTTGTAAGTTTAGTTGATGGGAAGATTCTCTCTGCACACTGCGATTGTATGGCTGGCTTGGGGGAAACATGCTCTCATGTGGCATTTCTACTTTGGGTGGTGGCTGTAGGAGTAGAGAAAAGAGATTCTTTAACAGTAACTCAGAAAAGTGCATACTGGGTTATGCCCCCATCTATTCGTTCAGTTTCTTATGCACGTATTCAGGAGATAGATTTCATTGGCAAGAAAAGAAAAGCAACTCATACTGAAGGCATAGACTCTAGTTCTGCAATTACTAATAAAAAGCAGAAATGCAAAATTCCTACTTTGGAGGAAAAGAAAAAGTTCTTGGATTCCTTGGCCTGCAGTAAAAATGCCAAACCAGCAGTTCTGTCTGTGCTATCAGGGTACTGTGACAATTACGTTCCATCTGTCCTGAGTTCAGACCTGCCTCCTGTACTCACTGATCTTTATAAGCCTTGCAATTTAAGTTTAAGCTACTTTGAGCTGCTAAAACCTTCTAATGAAACTGTTCTGACTATAACTGATGAGCAAATTAAAGCAGTTGAAATGAAAACAAGAGACCAGTCAAACAGCAGACTTTGGTTTAGAATGAGAGCAGGGAGGATAACAGCATCCAAGTTCAAGGCAGTTTGTTGTACAGATTTGTCTAGCCCTTCTCTTAGTTTAATTTTGAGTATATGTCACCCTAATACAATGCGCTTTAGAACAGCTGCAACATCATGGGGGTGCCAGCACGAGAAAGATGCCCTTGAGCAGTATCAGAAAACTTCACTCCATGATAAAGCCAATGTCTATCCCTCTGGTTTTTTTATTAGTAGTGATTATCCATATTTTGGTGCTTCACCAGATGGAATTGTTCATTGCTCTTGTTGCGGATCAGGAATATGTGAAGTGAAGGTTAGTGAAATGGCAAATTTCAGATTGCCGTGCATCTTAAAAAATTTTACTTTTTAATGTATTTCATTAGCTGTTACCATGAAATCTTTTTTAGTGTCCTGCTTGCCATAAGGATGACAACATGGAACTCAGTGCCCAGACAGACAAGAACTTTTGCCTCAAGGAAGGTGTCAATGGTGAACTAAAATTGAAAACTGACCATCAGTACTACTACCAGGTACAACTTCATTTAATCTTTGTCAATGCTTATGATGCAATGAGCTAAACATAATTCTACAGGTGCAGGCTCAACTGTTCTGTACAAAACTTTCTTACTGTGACTTCATCGTGTGGACAAAAAATGATCTTCACGTGGAGCGCATCAAGCCTAACACCACTTTTATGGAAAATAATCTGGCAATAGTGAAACATTTCTTTGAAGTTGCAGTGTTACCAGAGCTACTTGGCAGATGGTTTTCACGCCCTATGGAAAGTGTGTCTGTGAATGATTCTGCAAGTCTTCCGAGTTCAGCAGAATCACAATCGTCACCATCTACTTTTTCTGGAGCCAATCATAGTGAAGTTGTGTTACACACCAGTCCTACCGAGCATAAAACTGATCAATACTGTTACTGTCAGAAGGGTGAACATGGAAGAATGGTAGGGTGTGACAACAACAGTTGTATTTATCGATGGTTTCACTTAGAGTGCTTGAAACTCAAGAATTTTCCTAAATCATCAAAATGGTATTGCCCAGATTGCCGAAAACTTAATTCAAGAAAAAGTCAATCACAAGTTCTCAGTTAAAATACAATTCATTATCATTGTAGCAAAAACAATATCGCACAAATACTAATCAATTTTAACACCAAATGCTTACAAATATTAATCAACTGTAACTAAAATGATCACCAGGCCCGTAGCCAGAGGTTCGCATTGGGGGGTTCGGATTTTAAGACGCAATAAGCCACACCTACTTTTATTTCCTCGTTAATTCTTCTACAATACTAAAAAACGAAAGATAAGTGCACTAATTTGTTCTAGCTAGCTATTCAACTTCAAAACTATAATTCATTAAACACTGTTGATATGTGAGAGAAAAGCGGTATTATTCTCGTGTAACCAGGCTTCTAACCACTACGGTGAGCTGTATCTAAACAGTGCAACATTAATTCGCCTTATTCGTACTACAAGTTATTTAATAGTACGGCATGTGAACTGCCCGTTCAAAATGTATTGGAAAAATCGAGTGAAATAGCACTGGACTAAGTGAAATGTCACGGTAGCTTAAGTAAGAGTAAGTGCGCAAACATGCAGCTCTAGCCTTGGAAATGTACAGTTGTAGTTTCTAGTTGGAGACAACATCATTCTTTAGCGCAGAAGCTATACCCCTATTAGACAGAGTTTTTTTCAACAGATTAGGAGGAGCCATCGATTAAAGCAAAGTTCATAGTAGCCACACTGTAAATGATCTTTAGCTTACTGTAGTAGCTCGTGCAGTTTTATAAAGCTGGCCTACTAACCATGCTATTCGAGATTAATAGCACGAACAACGCGAGCGCTACTGATTCTTAATAGAACAGGTTACCCGTGTTATCACTCGCTAGTAGTAGGCCAGTGTGTGTTTTTTTTAATCATTTGCAGTGTAGCTACACTAGATAGTGCACTTACTATCTGTATATTTGAGGTTTAACTTTCTCAGACATTTCCGACGGCTCCCTTTCTAATCTGTTGAAAAAAATCCTTTGCTTGTGCTATTAATATCGAAACACACGCACTTTATAAAGAATAGATGTAACTAGCAAGCTTTACTCATGCCGATATGAGAGCGAAATTTGTATCCAAGGAGCTGAATGTTTATTAGGTCACTTGGACTCAGACTAGGCCAGAAACAGCAGATAATTCAAGCTCAGGTTCAGCACGATTGAACAGATGACTATACACCAGAAGTTATATGTGGGGTGTGGCTAAAATATTTACTTCCGGTCACTCTAAAGGGGGGTTCGACCGAACCCCTCGAACCCCCCCTGGCTACGGGTATGATCACACAAATAATTAATCAAAAGGTACAACAGAATTACAAAGATTGTTAAGTGCACAACACACTGTTACTATCATGTCCAATAAAGTGGCTTATTCTTTGTTCTCAAATAATCAATAGGTTGTGTACTACCAAGCATCTTGTATTTTTTTTTAATGTTCCCAATAACCCTTTCCACATGTATTCTAACATTTGCTATTGTTCGTGTCTGTTCCACATCTATTCCTTCAAGTTGTTTTTTTCCCTTTGTGAAGGTAGGGATAGATAGCGTGGCAGAGTATAATCCGAGTGAGGCTTTGATGTCAAATCCACGATCTGCTAAAACTGTGTCACCAGGTAGAAGGTTTTGCAAGAGGTTGGAGTTGTCTGTAATGTACTTATCGCTAGCTCTTCCGCCCCATCCATCTGAAATAAAACTGACGCTTCCTTGTGGAGTGACGCCGATCAAATACTTCACAGTATTGTGATGTTTGTATGAGGAGTATGACTGCGCTCTTGCTAAAAGATCAGAAGGTCTATCAATATAAATTTCAAAGCAATCCAAGATTACAACACAATTAGGACAGTTCTTTCTAAAATCCATTGGAAGAGTTTTTCTTAATACTTCCCTTTCCGGCCACACAATCAAAAATTTCAAACGTATATATAGCATCTGTATTACATCAGAAAATACTCTAGAAGCAGTGGGAGGGTGGATGCCAAAATGGTAGCTTAGCTCAACTCCTGAGCTTGCAAGCCGCAAACGCATCAAGGTAATTATTAATTGTTGAAATGGTGTAAGTGATGGATGACCCACAAGGTTAGGTTTAACAAACAGGAATAGTTTTTCTAATACCTCCCAATTAGTTAACCCAGTAAAAAAGCGAACTTTGTCATCATTGTTTCTAAAATCATTTTCATCAAATGCTGCATGGTTAGATTTATCTTGCACCTTATCTACTTCTTTTCCGCACACTTTAACAGCAATTCATGGTGCTTTGCCTTCAATTTTTCAAACTCTTCTTTCATCTTCTCATGTTCCTCTTTTGACACAATGTCACACGACTGTATTTCTGTCTGACTACACACTGACACTGTTTCAGGTTCCTCTTGTCTTGGTTCTGGCTGTATGTATTAAAACTGTGAAAAATATAAGCATAAGAGTTGTACATACCACAAATGTTATCAGAATATGTGCATCAAAGCAAAAAACAACAACAACAACAACAAAAACTTCAATTACCTACCTCTGATAGAGAAAGTAGAGCATCACAAGCATAGAGACGTCTCCTTTTCTCTTTCCTCTGAACAACTCTTTGATATCTGCTCACCGACTCCATAAAATCATCCTTTGGAGCCCCCCCAAGATGAAGGGAAGGTGCCCAATCAGGGTTAGTTTCATCATACAAGGGGCTAGGTTTGCCTAGAGAGAAAACCAGATTTTTACTAATGACTAAGAGTGTACTCAGTGCTTACCTCCAACAAAATGTTTAGAGCAAACACGGGTATGCTCACTCGGTTTGAAGTTAGCCCTGTTAATTCTAGCCATCCACAAATCTGTACGCTTTGTACTCAATTCCAACGTGCGCTCCCCCTGGTGAGTAACTTCGGCTGGCAGTCTATAGAAACTAACTCCTTTGACTCTACCAGATCGACTGCCACAGCCCACAATAGCACAGAAATTCACCATCTCTTCAATTGTCAATGGACAATGCGATGGCTAATAATTAGAGTTCCTTGCGCTTGTCCTTCTAAATGGCCGACAGGAAATTATGACGTTAATGATGACGTAACTCGCAATGGGTCTATTGTTGAGGCATGTGTTAGCTAAGATAGATGCACAATGCATCTGAGGTTATCAAGTCCATCAACATTTTAATGGCAAGGTTATCAAGTCCATCAACATTTTAATGGCAATCTGAGGTTATCAAGTCCATCAACATTCTAATGGCAATCGGTGGGCAGCCAAATCTTGGTCTGATGTTACCAGAAACCATAAGTAAATGTTTCAGGAAAGCTGGTGTACTTAGTGAAGATTTGGAAGTGATCAGCAGTGGAAGTGATGAGGATCCATTTTTGGAAGCTGACACTGAATGGGGATCCAGACCCTCATTTCAGAGACTGCACCAACTGACAGTTGACCAGTGGAAGAATTTTTGAGTGGTGATGATGATCTTACCGTGTGTGCTGGAATGGATGATGACTGGTGTGTGCTGGAATGGATGATGACTGGAACACAAGTTTCCTCGAGCAACTTGATGACCAAGAAGATGAAGAAGATGATGATGGTGAAGATGAGACCTCTGCTCCTTCTCCTCCACCTCCTTCCCCCAAGTTGAAGACTTACAAAGAAGCCATCAATGTGTTGGAGGATGTTTCACATTTCTTGGAGCAGCGAGGTCACACCAAAGAAACAATAGAACTGGGCACAACTATATAGATAACATAGTAACCTTGACTTATTCATCATTAAGGGTGCCCTGCTACCGGGACCTGTGGTCGTTTAATCATTCAGTATAATACCGCAGAACCGCCCGTAACCGCCCTTAACCCGACCCCAGCATATGCAATCTATTCACGCGTGGGCCAGCTCTGAATTTCTACGCGGATCAATTAACTTTGGCGCCAAAAAAATCTACAGGTTACCGCGAAGCCGGAGGACAAACTGGTTCCGAGCTATAACTGTATAACTAGTGTACTAGTCTGAAACAGTCACCTCAAATAACATCCTTCTATTATACTTTCAGGGTACGGAATGAGGCTGTACTTGTGAAGCCATTGGAGCAGCTTAAAACTCTGGTGGTGAAATGAAAAAGGACTATCCTAACAATTGAAAAGAAGGTATAAATATTGGATAAGTTTAAGAAAAATAGTTGTTCCAGCTTAGCCAAATAATATAGCATCTGAATTTCTATCGTTTGCGAGCTGAAGAAGAACGAAGAGAAGATACGGTCATTTTTTGTATCCATGGATAGCCAAACTGTTGCGAAGAAAAGAAAATCAATGAAAAATGCTAATGATGTACAATTGGATAAGGCTGGTGAGTAAACTTTGCTCACTCATTTAGCTACAGTGCTGAATAACTAAGTGATTAATTTTTATGTGTAGTGTGCCTATTGTTTGTCCAAAAAAGAGTTAAAGGAATGCCTATTTCAGGTCCAATTCTTTGTGAAACTATTTCTATACCAAGCTACATCCTGGAGAGCAACAGACTTTTTCATTGATATGAACATCAAAAAGAAGCTGAACCAACAACACTTCTCCATCTACAAAAAATACATACATTGGCATCTAGAAAGCGTAGTTCAAATTTGAAACAAACAACATTGGCAGCTTTTATTCGTAAAGAATGACTTGATGTTAACATTCATTTAATAACAATGTTGTGTAATTAGGTGCAATAACTCATGAATATTAATAAACCTCAATTATCCGTAAATTTCAGTTATCCGAGTGGGTCTGGTCCCGAGCCTTTCGGATAATCGAGGTTTCACAGTACTTGAGTAATTGCTTGGCTAAGACAAACTGTTGAACGGCAGTCAGTGGTTGCTCGACTATCTAGTCCTGCCCCCTCCCTTAGCTCACCCATGTCAAATCATTCAGTCTTGCGCTGTATTTGCTGTCCGTTCAGTAGAGACTGGCCACAGGTAATAATGATTATTTCAAAAACTAAATTATTGTACTCCTGTTAAAAAAAAAAAGCTAAAAAACCTGCTATCAATAAGGTGGAACAAAAAAAACTAAATAGAAGTCTGCATTTGAATAACAAAAACTATCTAAAATGTGACTTTAATTTAAAAAAATTGAATTCTAAAAAACCAAAACTAAAACTAAAATAGAATAGTAAATTTGAAAAACTAAAACTAAAAAACTATAGAATTGAAATTAGTACATTGGAAAAACCAAAACTAAAACTAAAATTGTAGTCTTTACTAGTGAAAAAACTAAAACTAAAATTAATCTTGAAAAACTTTTTGTCAAAAAACTATAACTAAAACTAAATGTAAATGTTCAACTAAAACAACTTTACAATAAAGTCATTGGGCACTGCTGATAGTCCCCAAGATGGCCACACAGTTCCCTCTTTGTACTGCTATAGATAGCCTCTGGAGTAGGTGACTGGTAGATTTGGAGATAATATTCTGGAATTACTCCACTATGCTATTTCATGTCTACTATTAAAAAAATACTAGTGTAAACTGTCAGGGCCTAGTCATTACTCTGCTGACAGCATCCACTACAGTTTCTTTAATAGCAATACGGTTAAGAATGCGGTCATAACAATTTCCTACCACTATAGCAAAAAAGTAACTGTTAAAAAAGCAGTACAGACATGACTTCACAAAATGTAGCAAAATTGGTCACTTCAGTCATTTTGAGATTCATAAAAAGTGTCAGACTGGTTTTTGCGCCGCTTCGCGTGCTAAGCTAAGTTATTAAGTTTTGTTTTATACTGGTTTGTCTAGCTGTGATGTATTGGATGTGCTGTTTCAATACGTTAAATCACAATTAAAGAAATATTCAGCTTTGTCTGCACTTTAGCAACTGATTAGCACATTAATGAGACTGCGTCTTGGACTCAGTGGTTGAGGTGGAATCACCACCACATTCTTCACAAGGGAACAGGCAACAGCAAACTTCGTCTGTATAACGAACTATAAACATTATGTTGGTTGTTAGATTACTAGACATCTGTTTCTTGTCGTTGTGTTCTCATCATTCCTTCTAGAACTTTCTTTCTGCCTGCACACACCTTCAATTCCAACCAATCAGATCATTTTATTTTTCACTTTCCCCTCTCCTATATTGTTCAGTCCATCCTTTTTATGGTGAGTTCTGCACTTGTCAAATGCTACTCAAACGCAATCACTAAAGAATTCCAAGAGAAGTTTGAACACTTTCTTGCGGGTCAGGGTGGTATAGTTGTTTGTGGGCCCGGGAAGCTTTGAGCGGCTGACGGGATCGACCTTTAGACGGGTTTAGTCCGACTCGCAGGATTCCGGTGGCAGAGAACTGAGGCTGTCTCTTTTCCCGCTATTGCACGACATCTGGCGGCAGCGGTGCTCCACTTGGTGCTTCATCTGGAGTTACGAGACGAGCCCACTTCATCGAATTGAACTGTCTATTAAATCTTTATAACCATTATAATATTATATTCTTTATTTGTCTCACCTTGTTGTTGTTTTGCTTGTACTCATTTTATCATTTCTTTAGACTTCGTGAGAAGAGTGGAAGTTGGACCTTCAGTCATTCAAGCAAAGTTCATCTGTTAAAGATAAGTTTTATAATCATTTTATTTATTTCAATATTGCATTATTAGCTTTGTGGATTGACGCTGTTGTAGACTACGCTTACTGGTTAAGTGTTAAACCTCTATAATCACCTTAGTTTCACTTCTTTATATCAGGCCCGTAACCAGAGGTTCCATTGGGGGGGTTCGGATTTTAAGTCGCAATAAGCCACACCTACTTTTGTTTCCTCGTTAATTCTTCTACAATACTAAAAAACGAAAGATAAGTGCACTAAAGCTAATTTGTTCTAGGTTTTCTACTTCAAATCTATAATTCATTAAACACTGTTGATATTCGAGAGAAAAGCGGTATTATTCTCGTGTAACCAGGCTTCTAACCATTACGGTGAGCTGTATATAAACAGTGCAACATTAATTCGCCTTATTGGTACTACAAGTTATTTAATAGTACGGCGTGTGAACTGCCCGTTCAAAATGTATTGGATAAATTGCTATAAATGAGTGAAATAGCACTGGACAAAGTGAAATGTTGCGCAAACATGCAAATCTAGCCTTGGAAATGTACAGTTGTAGTTTCTTGTTGGAGACAACGTCATTCTTTAGTGCAGAATCTATACCCCTATTAGACAGAGTTTTTTTCAACAGATTAGGAGGAGCCATCGATTAAAGCAAAGTTCAAGAGAAAGTTTATCCTGAAGTACAGAGATAGTGACTGCACTATACATAGTAGCCACACTGTAAATGATCTTTAGCTTACTGTAGTCTCGTGCAGCTTTTATAAAGCTGGCCTACTATTAGTGTGTGAACCGTGCTATTCGTTGCAACGCGATTAAAATAACACGAGGCAAATCCGAGTCCTATTTCAATAGCTTTGCGAGCGCTACTGATCCTTAATAGAACAGGTTACCCGTGCTATAACTCGCTAGTAGTAGGCCAGTGTGTTTAAAAAAAAATCATTTACAGTGTAGCTACACTAGATAGTGCACTATCTGTATATTTGAGGTTTAACTTTCTCAGACACTTCCGACGGCTCCCTTTCTAATCTGTTGGAAAAAAATCCGTTGCTTGTGCTATTAATATCGAATCGCCCGCCTGCCGGTGCTATTACTCTTACTAAAGTGCATTACGTTACACTTTATAAAGAATAGATGTAACGTAGCAAGCTTTACTGATGCCGAGAGCGAAATTTTGTATCCAAGGAGCTGAATGTTTATTAGGTCACTTGGACTCAGACTAGGCCAAACAGCAAATAATTCAAGCTCAGGTTCAGCACGATTGAACAGATGACTATAATTCCAGAAGTTATATGTGGGGTGTGGCTAAAATATTTACTTCCGGTCACTCTAAAGGGGGGTTCGACCGAACCCCTCGAACCCCCCCTGGCTACGGGTATGTATATATATATATATAATTGTCACTCTTCATCAATCATTATGGATTCACAGGAAGACATTACACAGGCACTGTTGGCATGGAACAGAGAGCTCTGAGACCATCAACTGTCAGCCAGAGGAAGACAAAACAGAAGTCCAAGTGTTCTCAGGACAGTTCCTCTGCTCGACCTATACATGACACTGGAGATCGCAGATACCTGGAAGAATGCATCAATGAAAACAGTCATCAAGTTCATGATAGAGTTTTCAATTCAGTCTCACCTTCTGATGCCATTGTGAATACGGACAGAGGAGCAGAACAGCAGGATGTTGAATTCGGACACTCTAGAGATCCTTCTCATGTGAGACTCCGTAAATCTTCAGAAGAAGATCGTCACAGGTCACCTACTGTGGAAGAGTCCATGATGAAAGTCTTTAGCCTTCTGGTCACACGACTTGAGAACTCAGAAGCTCGATATGAAGCTGACAAAGCCTATTCCTCAAGTGAAGCTGCGAACAAGAGCAAGGAATCAGCCAAACGTCACAAAGAGGATAAGACTTGATCGTGATATTCGCTCCATTACCAGGATGGCCTATCCTGAAGATCTGTTTTCAGCGTTAACAAGGTTCGAAAGGTTTTTGACTGTGAACGGGGTGGATAGATATCGGTGGGTCGCAGCTCTTGAGTTCCTTTTGTCTGGTAGGCACCTTGATACCTATTTAGCTAATGTGGATAGCTTTATTGAATTCAGGTGGTTTCTCAATTAACAATTGTATTGATTCCATTTATAACCCTTACCGTCAACATGGGGGTATGTCAGCCACTACATGGGTCAGGCAGAATTCATATAAAATCTATACAATCCTTAGGCAAAACAGTGAAAATAAAGACATTAATTGTGATAGAGTATTGAAACTAGCTGAAAGTCTTGCTAGCTCACTTGTACTTCATCCCCTATCTAGAGAAGGAAGAGCTTTTATTTTTTCAAATAATCCCAAAACTCCAAATGAACGCATCCAATTGTATGAAGATTATATGTCTCCCTTTAAGCAGTCTACTTCAAATTACCTTTATAGTCATGAGCATCATAACTATAGTAGTCAAAATGACCGACCTTCTTCCAACTTGTATAAACAGCACAATTCTTACCATACAAACGATTACTCAAATAAGTCAGAACGTAGTGAACGAAGAGATGTAACTTGTTACAACTGTGGAGAAAAAGGACATATAGTTCCCCAGTGCACAAAACCCAGACAATATCGATCATATCGGTCAAACACTCAGTCAATCTCTCAGTCAAGTTCTCAATCAAACTCTCATTCTAACTCCAGCCAATCTTCAATTTCTTCTCTTAGTTCTAGTAACAAAGGTAAAAATGATAATAACGATCAAAAAGTAAACCGAGTTTTGAGCGACTCCGAAGAATCTGCTCCTGCTACTACTAGCATTTCTATGCCAACAAGTTCCAACAGAGTAAACGGCAAACCAAAAGATGTCTCTGTTTTTCTAAAGGGTTCACTCAATGGTATTGACTGTAACTATGAACTCGATTCAGGAGCTAAGATATCTGTCATGTCTGCTGACCTAGTATTGCCAGACAACGTTGTGGTTGATCATACAACCCTTCGGGGTATTGACAATAATCCCTCTTGTGTTCCATGCTACACCTTAGATGCAACTATTAGTGGTATTCCCAAGACTCTAACCTTGGCAGCCCATGATAAGTTACCCTCAAAACATGTTCTATTGGGTCGTGATCTGGGCAGTGAAGATTTCTACAAGTTTCTTTTAATGGCAGAAGGTGAAGATAATTTTATTAATGTTACTAGAGCCCAGGCCAAAGTACTTGCCTCTAAGGAGAAAGAGCAAATTGTCCTACAACAGTCTGATGGTGGTGTACCAACTGTATTTGATGATATTCCAGAATTCATCAGTGTGTTCTTATTATACCTAGTACTGTAGTATCTGTTTCTGACTCCCAAGAATCTGTTGATTCACTTTTATCTGACACAGAACCTCCTGAAACTGTTGAGTGTAACTCTGATCCATCCTTGTAACATTGTTTGCCTGATGATTTCAGTGTATTAACAAGTGGTGGTAGTAGTCACTGTTTACAATCTTCCCCTGAAATAGCTGTTCCTAAATCTATTGAGTCTCTGCCTGTGTCACAACCAATGTTTGTCATCCCCTCTATTGGTTTTAATGGTATTACTAGAGACAATCTAATTGCCATGCAACAGGAAGATCCCACTCTTGCCAACATTCGACAATGGGCCTCTAAAAATGAGAAAGGTTGTTTTTATAAAGATAGAGTTATGATGTGTTTTGTGACTAATCATGGACTTGAGAATCATGTAGTAGCTCTACCAAGTCCTTTGAGAGATGTGATCATGAGACTTGCCCATAGTCATTCAGGGCATTTTGGTATTGGTGTCACTAGAACAATTATTAATCGCCAGTTCACTTGGCCAAATCTCTATAAAGATGTGACTGAATTCATTAAATCTTGCAGTGTGTGTCAGAAATTCTCTAAGAATAATCCTGTTAAAGCACCACTTTTCGTGCAACCAGAGATCATTAGCGAAAGATTTGAAAAACTTGCTATGGATGTAGTTGGACCGTTAGACCGTTCTCGATCTGGCTTCCGATACATACTCACTGCTGTTGATCTAGCAACTAACTTTGTTTTTGCTTTGCCAATAGAGGATACACAGCTAGTGAGACCGCTGCTAATCTTTTGAAAATTATATCTGTTATTGGTGTACCCGCAACAATCCTCACAGATCAGGGACCTAACTTTCTTTCTAAGGTCATGGACGAGTTATGCTCTAAGTTAGCTATTTCGAGACTCAAAACTACTCCTTACCATCCTGAAACAAATGGACAATTGGAAAGGCTCCATGCGACTCTCAAAGCAGTTTTACGAAAGTCTGTAGAGCATAAGCGTGACTGGCCTTCGGTATTAGATTTGGCTGTCTACTACCTTAGGAACATGCCCCACTCACGTAGCGGTTACACTCCTTATGAGCTTGTATTTGGTAAGTCTACTCCAAACATAATTGCTACTCTTACTGGATTAATACTTCTTTCCCACCTGTCAATGTGTCAGATTTCATAGAGCAACTGCAATATGATATGAAAACTACCATTGAAGGGCTATAAGAGAGGCTTCATGACAAAGTCGTAAGAAATAGAGAATTTTCTGACAAACACACAAAGTTGAGAGTGTTCCAGCCGGGTGATTCAATTTTAAGAAAAATTCCAGGCCTTGGTAGCTTCCTTAGCTCTAGCTGGGAAGGGCCTTATAAGGTAATTGCTAGAATATCTGACGTTAATTATAAGATTGGCCCAGCTGATGGTAAATCCTCTCATGTGAAGATTATTCACATAAACCAGATGAAGAAATGTGTTGAAGATAGCTCAAATCCATGTTACAAAGTCTTAGCAATCATTGATAATGAGGGAATAACCAATGATTCTCTTATACCAGACTCTTTCAAGGATCCAGACCTTTCCCCTAGTCAGAAAAAAGAGCTAGATTCTTGTTTTTCTAAATACCCCGGGTTTTTTCTGACTTATCAGGCTGCACAACCTCGGCTTCTCATAAAATTAAAGTTTCCCGTGATAAACCTTTGTGGTCTCCTGCTTATGTTTTGCCGCTAAATGTTGAAGATAAATTTCGTGAAGAGCTTAATTCTCTTCTGGCCCAAGGTATAATAACTGAAAGTGACAGTCACTGGTGTAGCCCTCCACTTCCTGTTCGAAAGAAGGATGGGAGTATCCGTATAGTTGTAGACTATCGAAAGCTTAATCAGGTCACGGAGGATGAACCCTTTTATATGCCCTCCACAGAAGAAATTTTGGCTCGCCTTGGTGCTGCACATTATTTGTCAAAGTTAGATCTTGCTAAGGGATTTCACCAGATCCCTATGGCTGAAGAGTCCAGCAAATACACTGCTTTTGCGTGTAAGTTTGGAAAGCTTGAATACCTTAAGATGCCATTTGGACTAAAGAATGCACCAGCAACATTTCAGCTTCTAATGCAACGTTGTCTTGCTGGTTTGGAAGCGTTTTCCAGTCCATACATAGATGACATTATAGTTTACTCTTCTGATTGGTCATGCCACATGTTTCATATTGCACAGGTTCTATCTCGCTTGCAGTCTCATGGCTTAACCATAAAGATTTCTAAGTGTCTTTGGGGTTGTCGTCAATTTGAATTTCTTGGGTTAATTGTTGGCAATGGGAAGTTATCCATCCCTGAGTCTCGAGTTGACAAATTCAAGTCTTTTGTCATGCCCAAAAACCAAGAAGCAGCTGCAGTTTTTTCTGGGCATGTGCAATTATTATAGAAAGTTCATTCCTTCATTTGCTGATATCACTCATTCACTTTATCCGCAGACAAGTACAAAGTCACCAACTTTACTCACCTGGAATACGACAATGACTGAAGCCCTTCATGCAATCATTTCTATGATTTCTAATCATGCTAGTCTAACTTTGCCTTTATCTGTTGATTGTTTCCAAGTGCAGTGTGATGCCTCCACCTATGGTGTGGGTGGAGTGCTCTGTGTTTGTAGGTCAGATGTGACTCTACCGGTCGCGTTTTATTCCAGACAGCTTTGTCCTAGGGAGAGTCGGTATTCTGCAACTGAACTTGAGGCATTGGCCATGGTGGATACTATCAAGCATTTCAGTTTCTACCTTCATGGACGCCCCTTCACAGTGTTACCTGATCACCGGGCACTGGAACGTTTTTTCAATTCCCCAAGGCTGAACAATCGCCTGTGGCGGTGGAGAATTCAACTAATGGATTTTGATTTTCAAATAAAATATGTTGAAGGAAGAAAGAACTCCGTCCCAGATGCTCTCTCTCGACAGGGATGGCTAGACGATTCCACTCCAATCGTTGCTAACTTTGAAGAGGGGGGAGATGTGGTGGAATCACCACCACATTCTTCACAAGGGAACAGGCAACAGCACACTTCGTCTGTATAACGAACTATAAACATTATGTTGGTTGTTAGATTACTAGACATCTGTTTCTTGTCGTTGTGTTCTCATCATTCCTTCTAGAACTTTCTTTCTGCCTGCACACACCTTCAATTCCAACCAATCAGATCATTTTATTTTTCACTTTCCCCTCTCCTATATATTGTTCAGTCCATCCTTTTTATGGTGAGTTCTGCACTTGTCAAATGCTACTCAAACGCAATCACTAAAGAATTCCGGGAGAAGTTTGAACACTTTCTTGCGGGTCAGGGTGGTATAGTTGTTTGTGGGCCCGGGAAGCTTTGAGCGGCTGACGGGATCGACCTTTAGACGGGTTTAGTCCGACTCGCAGGATTCTGGTGGCAGAGAACTGAGGCTGTCTCTTTTCCCGCTATTGCACGACAGTGGTCAGGATCTCGCTTAGAGTTTTCGAGTGCACCCAGCCACAATTAGTCGAACCTTTATGCATGTACTTGATGTTTTGTACTGGACGCTGAAGCCACTGATTGTATGGCCAGATAGAGATGCCCTGAAGAAGACTATGCCAATGGATTTCCGAAAACATTTCCAACCGTGTGGTCATAATAGACTGTTTGGAGATTTTCCTTGATCGGCCTATAAATCTCCTTGCAAGAGCTCAAACCTTTCCTTCAATTACACCGGGGGAACAGTGAGCTGTATTTCTGAGGGATGGGGAGGAAGAACAAGTGATAAATATCTAACAGAGAATTGTTCGCTGCTGAATCATTTAGTGCCAGGAGACATGATTCTTGCTGATCGAGGCTTTGATATAGCTGATTCAATTGGATTTTACTGCTCAATGTTGAAAATTCCTGCATTTACCAAGAGCAAGAAGCAACTTAGCAGTGTTGAGGTGGAACAAACAAGAAAAATTGCCAATGTATGCATGTCGAGCGTGTCATTGGCAACATCAGACAGAAATATTCCATCTAAATTCAACACAACCTATTACTTTTGTAAAATCAAATAGTCGAATAACAACATTGGACAAAATTGTATGTGTGACATGTGCATTGATTAATATGTGTGATTTAGTTCCATTTGACTAAAATTCATTTTTTTTTCTATTCTTTTTAAATTGTGGCAATTTCCTGCAGTCAGGGCAGTACTAGAATTTACTGGTAGGAAGGGAGTTCAGTTGTAGGAAAGTGAGATGGAACCACTCAGGAATACAAGCAGTAATGTCACAGCCAACCATGTCACTCCCACCATCATCTGGCTCTAATAACAATAAGGGTATGCATTAATGTTTTCATCTTCATTTTCAGCTGGACTTGATAGCAATGTTCATTTAATGTATCAGTGGCCACTACAGCTGGTGATGAGCGGGAATAAACTTGGCAAATAATTCTGGAAGGACTGAGGTGACAAAAATTTTTTCCACATGGAACACATTTGCCAGCCCAAAATCTTCCTTGGGTTGAATTCTTTCAATATGTATATCTTGCATAGTCCATACAACAAAATTGCAGTAACTTTCTACTACAATACAGCTGACACTGAACCTAAAAAAATACATAAAAGGTTTAAAATCTGGTTAGAACACTATTATATTCAAACTTACTCGCTAATATATGTATGATCTTGTCGTAACTGATACCCATCACCAACTTGAGAACTTAGTATCATCCACAGCTTCAGAAATTATCTCATGCTTGTGACAATAGGGACACTAACATTACAGGAAAAAAAAAAAAAGGCCCATTAAAATTTGTTTTTCTCACCTAATTTCACAAATTCCGTAAGGCATGCTAGTATTAATAAAAAAAAACACATTCTTTTACTCCAAAGTTTGCTTCTTCAGATTAATACTCAAATACTTTGAAATAGCTGTGTTTTCGTGCTCACATTCCCAGTTAGTGTCTGAACTCTTATACTGCTTTGAAACGTGATGCTGTCACTCTTCCAGTCCTCATTCGAATAGTTTTTAGCTAGTGTTATTAGTTCACCAAAATTTAATTCTGCACATTCAGGCTTATACAGTTCTGATAAACACATAAGTAAACCACTATCCAGGGTTTTGAGAATATAATATCAGGAAGAATATGGAGCTATTAAGGACAATATGCCGCAAAGCAAACGGAGCCAGGGGTATGAATCTGACCCAATCCACCCCCTCCTGACACGCCTTAGCCAGCATTGGCTTGAGGGTGCCGTGCAACCTCTCCACCACTCCGTTATCCTGGGGATGGTACGGAGTGGTGATGTGACCACATCCCAAGATCTCACAGACTTTCCGAAAGACACGACCAGTAAAAACTGTGCCTTGGTCAGTCAGAACGATGTTGGGCAGCCTGGTACGGCTGACCACACCCACAAATCTCTCAGGCAACATCAGCTGCCGAGACACCTCTCAAGGGTACCACCTCTGGCCACATAGTTGCCATACAGGAATATGTAAAAAGGTACTGGGCCCCTCCCCTTCCCTTAGGTAAAGGTCCCACCAAGTCAATTGCTACAGCCCAGAAGGGCTCTGATACCACAGGTCTTTTGAGTAACTCGGCAGACTTCTGTCCCGCCTGATTCACTTTAGCACACACTTCACATGAGCCTACATAACTAGCAATATCTTTACCTACACAGGGCTAAGTAAACAACTTATTAATCGATTCCGTGGGCACTGGTGACGTCCTGGCCCCACCAATGGCGCTCCTCTACCCTGCCCGATAAAGGCACAACCTTCTGCCTCCCTGAGTGTCTGGACTTGCTCTTCCCGGGCTTCCCCCTGGTTTGACTGAAGCCGGGTTCACTCTTCTCACCTCCCGCAGTAGGCGAGACAGATTCACACTCAGTGGCCCTGCCCCTCACATCAGGAACTCGACACTAACACTTCTGGAAGCCCCATCCACACCTGGTGGCACACTACCACTACTCATAGCAGCCCCATTAACCCTCTCGTTCCTGAATTGTTTTGACGCGCGCGGAATAATCTAATTATCTACCGCGGAATAGAGCAGTGCCGTTATATTTTTTTAACTCGATGCTGGCTGGGAAAACCCCATAGCAACCATATATCACTAAATAGACCAAGAGTTTGGGATTCCCCTCATTTTTTGATTGAGAAAATTGAATAATATTTAAGCCATCTACTAATACTTCCAAAAAAAAAATTTTTTCCCCCAAAAAAATCCACTTTTTCCATCAATAAAAAAATAAAATAAAATAGAAATAATATTGTTTGATGCATTATATACCAATATTATATTAGTTCAACAATAAAATATGTTGTTTGTTGTGTGTGGTGCTGATTGTGATCATGTAGGAGACATCTATGAGTGTCCACAAGGAACGTATGCCATCGGACGTCGAGCTCCACTACAAAACAATTTCATATACACAAAAACACAAACAACAAAGATATTTGTAATACAAACAACAAATTATTCATGATCCTATATAATTGCAACTTTATGATGTATTGTATGCGGTTTCATACAGGATTTTTGTTTGGGGTGGGGCTCCGAGTGTACTTCGCCACACCCATTTTTTGGAACCTACACTAATTTGATGCACATCTTTGCATACGAGTCTATACTTCACACTGATGATCAGTGTTCGGTCCTATGCACTAAAGGCTCAGTTATGATAGGAACATAATGGGATACAATATCAGACTAAAAATAAATGCTTCCTAAATGTTCATTTCTATTCAACTCCCAAAATTCTAGGGGGGAACCCAGCGCTAGCCTCCCACTGTATGAACACCTGCTATGTATACTCCACACTGTACATGAGAGAAACATGTATTGAGAAAGTGTACTTTGAAAATGAAAAGCAGTACAAGCACACACGTGGAATTCAACTTACCCGGCATGGATGGTGTCACAGACTGAACGATCCCTCCCATAGGATCCGGAACCTCCATACAATACCAAAAAAACACAAGACAACAATGACATTTGTAACATAACTGCTGGCCTCGCTGAATTGAGCCCCCCCCTCCCCCGTCATTACTTTTCACTGACATTCTTGTACCATAACCCCCCCTCTCCCCCGTCATTACTTTTCACTGACATTCTTGTACCATAACCCCCCCTCCCCCGTCATTACTTTTCACTGACATTCTTGTACCATAACCCCCCCTCCCCCGTCATTACTTTTCACTGACATTCTTGTACCATAACCCCCCCTCCCCCGTCCCCCTTCTCCCGAGCAGGACCCCCCAGGAGCTGGACACCCAAATATACATGTAAGTTGACAAAAATGCCCAAGCTGGACACCCAAATATCAGTAAGTTGAAAAAATGAAATTCAACTTACCAGGCATGGATGATGTCACAGACCGAAAAAGACCACCGAGTTCGTTCTCTCTCAGGTTGGATCCGGAAACGCCACATACTGTTTGTTCATGGTTGCTCTCTCTCTCTTTCCACAAATGCACGCACACACATACACACACACACACACACACACACACACAAGAAAAAAAGAAGCTACAGGTGAATACAGATCATAAAAATAAATGTATATTTTATTATACATAAATTGACTGGTGTACACACACACACACACACATGAAATTCAACTTACATGGGCATAGTAGTCACGATCCAAAAAGATCCAGAGTTCCCTCCCAGGTTGTATACGGAAGTGCCACATACTGTTTGTCCACGCATGCTCTCTCTCATTCCGCAAATGCACACACACACATACACACACACACACACTAGAAAAAAGAAGATACAGGTGAATACAGATCATAAAAATAAATGTATAATATAAATTGACTGGTGTACACACACACACACACATGAAATTCAACTTATCAGGGCATAGTAGCCCTGATTAGAAAAGACCCCACCCCCCCCCACTCCCGAGTTCGTTCCCTCCCCGGTTAGATCTGGAAGTGCCAGAATAACATTTCAACTCCACGCACACACATATACATCGAGTGTGAAGCTCCACTACAACACCACAAAAACACAGACAACGACAACGACAATAACAATACATATTACAACTTTTGGGATGTTCAGGGAGGGGGAGGGGGGGGAGCAGCCACAAATATCAAAGTCTGTGGTCCTTTACACAAAAGATTATGGAATATCAATGGGTGTGTTGTCATCTTTCTTCCACTCTCCCCCTACCTCATCCACCCGACTCTTGTTCTTCAATTCCCGCCTTCTCCGACTGCGAGGACGTCCAGAACTCGGAGCAGGAGGAGCCACTTCCTCTTCTTCATCACTGGAACCTGCTGCCTATTCGTGTTTCATCATTGGAAGACTCAGGTCCGGTATCCTCTCCTTCATCACTGGAAGACTCTGCTCCTGTCCCCTCATCTGCGTAATCGGGGTCGGTGACTGCATTCACATCTGGTCCTAGTAGTATATGTGGTAAAAAAATTTTTTAATTTTTTTGAAAATTTGAAATTGTTCAAAAAACCACAAGCCACTTTCAAATCTCAAAACTCAATAATATATATATATATATTATAGCTAAACAGCTTACTCTATCTCAATATAGCTATAAATGAGTCCTTTCCACAACAGAAGCTTGCTATTTTTCAAGAGAAAGACAAGCAAGCTTACCTCGATCATCTTCTTGACTCCCAATTTCAGTATCAGAGTTGACGGGGTCTGGTCCACCAACCCTGATACAGGGCCTCCTATAGCCCTAGATGTCGTCTCCCTTCTCTCCGCTTGATCCTGAGTCGCTAGAGTCAGCATCAAGCAAGTCTAAAACTTGCACCGCATTGTAACTTCTAGACGCCATCTTCAAAAAAATGACTTTGAAAAAAAATTTTTTTTGCATAGTTACCGGGGTCACACGACACACTCACTTTTTTCCTATGATGTAATAAGCATTACCTAAGACTGTACGTAATAGGGAGGTCCCCAGTTGAACTGGCGATTTTATAAAAAATGGAGAAGACAGTAAGTCAAACCGCAAAGTCTTGGTCGGCAAAGAAGCGGTTGTTTCAATGTGTTATGGAAGGCTACTGAGCTCAAGCAATTTTTTGCTGCTTCTACAAAGCTGTGGAGATGACTGGATCCATAAATGAAGCTGCTGTGAAGAAGGTAACTTTTTTTAAAATTCGACGGAGAACCGATGTTTTTTTTTTTTGCCGAGGAAGAAATAAAAGCAACTGCTGTGAGGTACTGTCGAAGCAGTCCTGGCTGAAAGCTATTTTAGATGCTTCTCCAATGCATTGGGCACCTGTGCATGCAATCTGAACGTTCTAGCTATAAAGTAACTATTTTAAAAAATTCGGAGAAACCAACCGGTCTCACCCCGCTTTAACCCTCTCGTTCCCAAATTGTTCTGACGCGCACGGAAAAATCTAATTTTCTACCGCGGAATAGAGCGTTGCCGTTTTATTTTTTTAACTCGATGCTGGCTGGGAAAACCCCATAGCAACCATATATCACTAAATAGACCAAGAGTTTGGGATCCCCCTCATTTTTTGATTGAGAAAATTGAATAATATTTAAGCCATCTACTAATATTTCAAAAAAAATTTTTTTTTCCCCCCAAAAAATCCACTTTTTCCATCAATAAAAAAATAAAATAAAATAGAAATAATATTGTTTGATGCATTTTATACCAATATTATATTAGTTCAACAATAAAATATGTTGTTTGTTGTGTGTGGTGCTGATTGTGATCATGTAGGAGACATCTATGAGTGTCCACGAGGAACGTATGCCATCGGACGTCGAGCTCCACTACAAAACAATTTCATATACACAAAAACACAAACAACAAAGATATTTGTAATACAAACAACAAATTATTCATGATCCTATATAATTGCAACTTTATGATGTATTGTATGCGGTTTCATACAGGATTTTTGTTTGGGGTGGGGCTCCGAGTGTACTTTGCCACACCCATTTTTTGGAACCTACACTACTTTGATGCACATCTTTGCATACGAGTCTATACTTCACACTGATGATCAGTGTTCGGTCCTATGCACTAAATGGCTCAGTTATGATAGGAACATAATGGGATACAATATCAGACTAAAAATAAATGCTTCCAAAATGTTTTCAACTCCCAAAATTCTAGGGGGGAACCCAGCGCTAGCCTCCCACTGTATGAACCCCTGGTATGTATACTCCACACTGTACACAAAGAAACAATCGTTGTATTGAGAAAGTGTAATTTGAAAATGAAAAGCAGTACAAGCACACACGTGGAATTCAACTTACCCGGCATGGATGGTGTCACAGACTGAACGATCCCTCCCATAGGATCCGGAACCTCCATACAACACCAAAAAAACACAAGACAACAATGATATTTGTAACATAACAGCTGGCCTCGCTGAATTGCCCGCCCCTCCCCCGTCATTACTTTTCACTGACATTCTTGTACCATAACCCCCCTCCCCCGTCATTACTTGTCACTGACATTCTTGTACCATAACCCCCCCTCCCCCGTCATTACTTGTCACTGACATTCTTGTACCATAACCCCCCCCCACCCGTCATTACTTTTCACTGAGATTCTTGTACCATAACCCCCCAGCCCTAGCTGGACACCCAAATATCAGTAAGTTGAAATGAAATTCAACTTACTCTCTTTCCACAAATGCACGCACACACATACACACACACACACACACACAAGAAAAAAGAAGCTACAGGTGAATACAGATCATAAAAATAAATGTATAATTTATTATACATAAATTGACTGGTGCACACACAAACACATGAAATTCAACTTACATGGGCATAGTAGTCACGATCAAAAAAGATCCTGAGTTCCCTCCTAGGTTGTATACGGAAGCGCTACATACTGTTTGTCCACGGTTGCTCTCTCTCATTCCACAAATGCACACACACACATACACACACACACACACTAGAAAAAAGAAGATACAGGTGAATACAGATCATAAAAATAAATGTATAATGTATTATACATAAATTGACTGGTGTACGCACACATGAAATTCTACTTACATGGGCGTAGTAGCCCCGATTGGAAAAGACCCCCCCCCTCCCCCGAGTTCGTTCCCTCCCCGGTTAGATCTGGAAGTGCCAGAATAACATTTCAACTCCACGCACACACATATACATTGAGTGCGAAGCTCCACTACAACACCACAAAAACACTGACAACGACAACGACAATACATATTACAACTTTTGGGATGTTCAGGGGGGGAGGGGGAAGCAGCCACAAATATCAAAGTCTGTGGTCCTTCACACAAAAGACTATGGAATATCAATGGGTGTGCCACTCTCCCCCTACCTCATCCACCCGACTCTTGTTCTTCGGTTCCCGCCTTCTCCGACCGCGAGGACGTCCAAAACTTGGAGCAGGAGGAGCCACTTCCCCTTCTTTATCACTGGAACCTGCTGCCTATTCGTGTTTCATCATTGGAAGACTCAGGTCCGGTATCCTCTCCTTCATCACTGGAAGACTCTGCTCCTGTCGCCTCATCTGCGTAATCAGGTCGGTGACTGCATTCACATCTGGTCCTAGTAGTATATGTGGTAAAAAAAATTTTTAATTTTTTTGAAAATTTGAATTTGTTCAAAAAACCACAAGCCACTTTCAAATCTCAAAACTCAATGAAATATATACATATATTATAGCTAAACAGCTTACTCTATCTCAATATAGCTATAAATAAGTCCTTTCCACAACAGAAGCTTGCTATTTTTCGAGAGAAAGACAAGAGAAAGACAAGCTTACCTCGATCATCTTCTTGACTCCCATTTTCAGTATCAGAGTTGACGGGGTCTGGTCCACCAACCCTGATACAGGGCCTCCTATAGCCCTAGATGTAGTCTCCCTTCTCTCCGCTTGATCCTGAGTCGCTAGAGTCAACATCAAGCAAGTCTAAAACTTGCACCGCATTGTAACTTCTAGACGCCATCTTCCAAAAAATGACTTTGAAAAAAATTTTTTTTTGCATAGTTACCGAGGTCACACGACACGCTCACTTTTTTCCTATGATGTAATAAGCATTACCTAAGACTGTACGTAATAGGGAGGTCCCCAGTTGAACTGGCGATTTTATAACAAATGGAGAAGACAGTAAGTCAAACCGCAAAGTCTTGGTCGGCAAAGAAGCGGTTGTTTCAATGTGTTATGGAAGGCTACTGAGCTCAAGCAATTTTTCGCTGCTTCTACAAAGCTCTGGAGATGACTGGATCCATAAATGAAGCTGCTGTGAAGAAGGTAACTTTTTTAAAAATTCGACGGAGAACCGATGTTTTTTTTTGCCGAGGAAGAAATAAACGCAACTGCTGTGAGGTACTGTCGAAGCAGTCCTGGCTGAAAGCTATTTTAGATGCTTCTCCAATGCATTGGGCACCTGTGTATGCAATCTGGAGGTTCTAGCTATAAAGTAACTATTTTTAAAAATTCGGAGAAGCCAACCGGTCTTCACCCGCTTTAAAGCGGGATTGGGAACGAAAGGGTTAAAGCGGGATCCGGAACGAAAGGGTTAATACTTGGTGACAGACTACTACTACCAGCCACACCCCTGCAGTGGGTACACTAGTACTATGAGCACCACCCCCTGCAGTGGGCGGATTACTCACTCTCACCTTCCGTAGTAGGTAAGGTGTCCTCATGAACAGCCACACCTCACACAGTAAGCTGCACCATCTTAATTGTAGCATCACCTCTCACAGTAGGCTGGCCGCTCCCACTATGTGATCTGCCACCTGCAGTTGGCAGACCCACACCACTGGTAGCCATGCATCCCGCAGTAGGCAAGGCTGTCTTACATGCAGCCCTGCCTCCCACAGTAGGCTGGCTGCTTCTGTTATGTTTACAAGCCTCAGCTGGCAAACCTTCGTTAGGACTTCCAGAGGTGTCAACAGCAGCCGACACTTGCTCTGGCACGGCACTCAAAACAACTTGTTAAGTGTCTCCTTCTCTCTCCCTGTGCCTTGGTTACCTCAAACTTCCTGGCAGCTGCCCTATTCATTGCCCCATGGCTGCCTGTCATGGCAGCCATGCCAGGAGCAGTGGGGGCCACCATTACTGTCCGGGAGTCCGGGGTGTCACCAGAATGCCCCGCCCCTGAGGTATCTGCCTCAGAGACAGCTCCCAGAACAGCTGCCTAGCCTGATGTTCTGCTAGTGGCACAGCAAACAAGACACACTTGTTGATGAGCTCCTTATTTGCCACTGCAACTCTCTGTGTGTACTCTTTGCTCTCAAACTGTATGATTCCTTACCTTAAGTGCTCTACCAATCCACCAAATTCACTTGCCCCGCCCACCCTGGCTCTGCCCAGGGGGCGTTCCTCTCCATAACCCATCTCCACTCCTTCTTTACTACTACTAGTTCTGTCTACAGCCGCTCCCTTCGACCTCACCTCTTCCTCCAAGTCCTCGTCATCATCCTCTACCAAAAACTCCTCTTCTTCTGCCTCATCAAATGCTGCAAGCTCCTCAAACTGTAGCCTCCGCTCCAGCTCCCCATGCTTGAATCCGGTATCCTTACTGGAATTCCTTTTCTTTTGAGGCATCCTGGACAGTGTGGTCTCTTCCTTGGAAACGGAATTGAGCTGTACAAAATATAACACAGGGTGATCACAGAAAATCAAAATAAAATTTCCAACGCACAGATTACACACAACACAAAGAGTTCTAAGTCCAAGTGCCGGGCTCTGTTCTATGCAGTTGTAGTCTCGGCCGATAGAGTTCTACGTTGGTTCGGCCAAGTCCGGTTTGTGTTCGATAGCTTAAGCGTCCAAATCGAGAGGTTTAATTCAGGATCCCACCGCTGCTTTCCCCAGTCATTAGCAGTAAGTTAGGTTTTAATTCAATCACTTGCACAACAGACATACAGGATACTGTGATATGTGACCGGCTTTGGGAAAATCTGCCTAAACACGGCGAACAATAAATAATTTTCAGTAGCACTGGTAGTAGCTGCTTGTGTTGATTTTTTTGAAAAAATCAAAAAATCGTTACCTGGCTGTCTGTTCTACATAAACTTTAACTCGGTCTTGAGCCGTAATGAGCAGTAGAATTAGCATAATGAACACAAATGTAGTTTAACTGCTAAACTCATATACGGAGCGCTACTAAGAAAGTGTTTGGTGCGTGTCAGCGTAAACGCGGGAAAAAACTGATGACAAGCACTATTCTGTATTGAGCATTTATTTGGAGGTGTAGTTAGTCACTGTTCTTACTATGGCAGAAAGAATAGCTTCTTTAAATACATGATGGGCGGTGCCGATGGGGACGCATTGAACACGCTCATTTCTGATTACTTCGACGTCGATGTGGGGGTTTCGAGGTTGCCCTCACTCGCCTTGCGCACAACGCGAGAGCCACAGTCTGATGAACAGCGAAGTTCGCTGCCACCAGAGTTCAGCTCGAGATAAATCTCTCTTGTGTCAACGAATATCGTACAAGTGCATGAACTAAAATTACAACACGTGGCGAGGGGTTTATGAATAAGGGTCCTCTCGCCACTGACCAATGAAAGTGATACAACTATAAATCCTGCGCACGACTACTCACACTTAATGTTCCACACAATACACACTCTAACAACAATGACCTAAATGACATGATACACAAACGTAAAACTAGTTCTCTCTGCATTGTCTTTCCACTGTTCCTCCTTTCTTATTCTCCTTCTTCCTTCTTACTCTCGAATGTGGGCATCTCCTGTATGCCCACATCTCCCCCCTCCTTCATGAGCTGGGTGACACGGTCACAGACAACAGTCTCTCCATGGCACCTACTCAAATCATCTGCAACTACATTCTCATCTCCTGCTCGATACACAATATCAAAGTCATACATAGACAATTTCAAGCACCAATTATATATTCTTCTGTTTTCTTGTTTCCCACATCTCATATTTACTAATCCTTTGTGGTCGGTTACCACCGTGAACTTCCGACCATATAAAAAATATGCGAAGTGCTTGATGGCTTCATAAATCCCCAAGCCCTCCAGCTCTTGGGCACTGTAGTTCGATTGGGCTCCTCTTAACTGTTTTGAGAAGAAAGCGACTGGTAAATTCTCCTTGTTTCGAACCACGGAAAGGACAGCTCCTACCCCCGTCGAGCTCGCGTCACTCTCTAGTACAAATACATCACTCACACATGAACACATAAACGTACCGATACAGATAATTTATTACACAACGCATGAAAAGCGTCTAACATCAAACTCGTCCAACTCACCACCCCAGACATTGCCGTAGACGTGTGTGGCGTGAGGACAGAGGACCATTGATGAAGTCCAGGGATGAACCTCCTATAGAACCCCACCAGGCCCAAGAAACCACGCAACTGTTTCCTCGTTCTAGGCAGAGGGTGATTCTTGATTGCCTCAACCCTTGCCTCTGGCACACTGATCATGCCGCCACCCAACTGGTGACCCAAGAACTCTAGCGTTCGTCTTCCGAAGCTACACTTCGACCTTTTACAGGTCAGGCCATTCTTCCTTAAGGCCTCCAAAACTCTCTCCAAATGTTCCAAATGTCCTTCCCAATCTCCCGACACCACTAGAATGTCGTCTATATAAACGTTAGCGCAGTCTCTGCACTCTACCAAAACCTCATCCATCAATCGCTGAAACACTGACGGAGCATTAGTCAGTCCGAAGGGCATCCGACGGTACCTAAACTTTCCAAACGGGCAAACAAAATACGTTTTGTCCCGATCCTTCTCCTCTACCATGACTTGGTGAAACCCTTTTGCTAGGTCGATCTTGGACATCACCCGTCCAGCTCCCACTTTTTCCACCATTTCGTCAAACGACGGTATGTAGTACGGTTCCTTCTCCGTTACTTCGTTGAGTCGACGGTAGTCAACGCACAACCTGATGTTACCGTCTGGCTTCCTTACTGGCACCAGTGGCGATGCCCAGTTGCTCCTGCATCTCTCAATAATACCCAACTCTTCCAAACCATTCAGTTCCTTCTTTACCAGCTCCCTAATCCCTAAGGGGACTGAATATGGCATTTGTCGAATGGGTTCACTGTCACCGGTATCAATGGACATCACCACCCGATCCGTGCTTCCCGGACTGTCGGAGAAAACATCGTCATATGTCCCCAGTAACCCTTGTAATTCACTCTCTTTGAACCCTTCACATTCACCACTCAATACACTGCTCTCATCACCCTGTTCTTCCACTACTATATCTAATCTCCTTATACAAGCTCTTTCCTTAAATTCTTTGATACAATTCACATGTACTACCTTAGAATGCTTTTCGTTCTCAACCTTCCCTATTCTATAATTCACTGCTCCCATTTTCCTTAGAATCTTGTACGGACCCTGCCATGAGTCCGACAACTTACAGGTCATTCCCGGTACCCTGTATAAAACTAAATCTCCCTCCTTAAACTCCGTCAACTTCGTTCCCTTGTTCACATACTGTAACCTACTCTCCTTCCCCTTGGCCATTCTCAGGGCTGCGCTATCTCTTACATTTTCCAACCTCTCTGCCATCTTAGTAACCCACTCACAAACATTCAATCTCTCAGCTTCCACCTCATATAGACCGTGGTATAGGGCGTCCAAAGGCGTCCTTACCCGGAACCCGTAAACCATGTCGAAGGGGCTATACCCCGAGTCTGCATGAGGCATCTGCCTCAGTACAAACAATACAAAACATAACTGGCCAACCCAGTCCAACCCTTCGTCTATACACTTTCCCAATACACTCTTCATAGTCCCATGCATCCTCTCTACAGCACCGTTTGTCTCAGGGTGGTAGGGGGACGTTCGTACTTTTTCTATTCCCAGGTGCTCACACAATTGGGTCATCACTTTACCACAGAACTGACTACCTTGGTCGGTAAGGATCCTCTCAGGGACAGAGGTCCTGGAGAATATGGACCATAATCCATCCATAACTGCCTTCGCTGTAATGCTCCTTAGAGGCACCGCCTCAGGCCACCTCGTAGCTAAGCAAATGTATGTTAAGATGTACCTGTTTCCCCCTTTCCCCTTAGGCAGTGGCCCGACCAAGTCAATAGCCACACTTTCGAAAGGCTCTGCCAGTATTGGCCTCTCAACCACTGGTGCCCTCCTTGGCCTGTATTTGCTCCTCACCTGGCACTTTTCACAACTCCTACAGTATCTTATTAGCTCTCTAGCCATTCCAGGCCATGCAAAGTACCTCCCCACCATCTTCGCTACCTTGTCTGCACCTAGGTGCCCATTCTTGTCATGCCCCAAAACTTTCACTTTCTCCCTATAGCTCTTTGGCAACACAATTACATCTCGATATTCATCCCACGTTATATACATTCCTCTCACTAACACATTTCCCTTCCATCTAAAACCTCTCTCTTTCCTGTCTCCTAATTCTCTCCATTCCCTTAAGCTGCTATCCTCCTGCAACTCTTTCACAAACTCTTCCTTCTCTCGACCCTCTCTCACAGGTCCTATCTCCCCAGCTATTCTGCTTAGCTCATTCTCTGACTCCATCCCCACTACTAATTCACCTAAGGGAGTCGCGCTCCCTTCCTCTATCTCTTCTCTCGCTTTCGCCCGGGGCTGCTCGGCTTCAGGCATACCTTCAGCTTCTTCCACCCCTTGGTCCTCTCCCACCCTACTCCCAACTTCGGGCATATTTAAGGGATCGGACTGGCTACTCGCTCCATCCTCAGGTTCAGGCTCACCATCACCTTCAGGACTAACTGTATCCCACGACACAACCTCATCTAACTCTTCTTCACACTCTTCCAACTCCCTCTCCCTCCTGACCATGCTCCTAGTCAGCACATTAACTCCAGCTCTGTCCTCAGACACATACTCCCTTATGGCCTCTCTATACGCCACCGCTTCCCGGTCATCTGCCAAAGAGACCGGTACCAAACAAGTCACCCCTGATGATTCACTCTCATCTATAATGGCCCTTATCTTTTTTACATGGCCTCCTACCACAAACTCACTCATACAACTTTTATACCGCTTCTCTGTTCCACCATACCCCCTCACATACACATCTGCACACAGCTCTACTCCTTCCGGAACTAGTGCCTTGGGTACAGACCCTGACTCAGCGCCAGAGTCAATGAGGACCTTAGTCCTCATCCCATTCACCATTCCGTACGCCACATTCTCCGCCTGCCCTGACTCTGTTCTCCTCAACATAGACATCTTAGTTGGGTTAGGCTCCTTCTTGACTGTGACCGTACCCTTCTTGGCTGTGCACTCAGGACTCTTGTGCCCTACCTTTCCGCAATTGTAACAGGTGGGTACCCGTGCAATGTAACTGCTACCCTGTCTCTCTCTCCTGCACTCACTAGCTCTGTGCCCCTTTTCTCCACAACTGTAGCACGTCACAACTCCATATGTGCTTCCCACTTTATCTCCCAAACCACCCCCTTGGGCTTTTCCTCCTTGCCAGTAATTTTGTCAGATGACAGACAGTGTATTGTTAGTTGGTGTACAAGTAGCTAAGGTAGCTAGAACTATTTTTTTGTGTGTTGCAACAATCCACTTCTACTGGGATTACATCTTTTCTTGTGCCTAGCAGCAAGAAGTTGCTGTTTCCTCTTTGTTCCTCTTGGCCACAACTTGATCTGCCAGAATAAAACCAGCCCTGAAATAAAACCCAGGATCCAGATATATAACAGACCACAAGGGGATTGCGTAAAAATAGATAGAGTAAGATCGCTAACTATACCCAAGGAAGTTGAAGGCGGGAATTCCGTGTGAGTGTTTTTTTAGGCTAGCCACGAACTACAACTCGTGGTCTGGGAACTCAATTAACAGTGCACGCGCGTTGGTATGTGCCAGCACCCTTAAAGGAGTACGAGGAGCTGGGACATAACCAGAGTCCTCAGTTGATGATATGCTGTCACGTGGTGTAATCAAACTCACTAGTACTACAACCAAACTTAGTGTTGTTTTTGACGCCTTAGCTAAAACCACTTCTGGAATTTGCCTAAATGATATTCTGCTCCCTGGCCCTAACCGTTATCCTCTTCTTACTGATGTTATACTAGCCTTCCGAACTCACGTTGACGGAATGAGTGCCGACATTTCCACAATGTTTCGTGAAGTAGAGCTCCACCGGGACGATCGAGATTTGCACCACTTCGTGCAAGCAGCTGCTGGGGGAAGGGGGGGGGGGTGGGGAAGGTGTCATAGACATGCATATGACTAGCGTCATGTTCGGAGTTACATCTACTCCATTCCTAGCAACCCAAGTACTTCGTCAGGTAGCTAAAGATCATGAGGAGCAGTTTCCAAGAGCATTTCCAACTTTTATGTAGACGATTGCTTGACTGGTGCTGCAACTCCAGATGAAGCCAAGGAAATCCAAGATGAACTCATTTCATTGGTACGTTGCGCCTGCATATGACTACGAAAATAGATCGAGCAACTCAAATGTTGTTCAAAATGTTCCCTCGAACATGCAAGAGGATGAAGCGCTCCTCCGGCGGAATGTCACAAAGCTCTTGGAATACATTGGGACACTGAGAATGATATCTTACATGTTTCCACTCCTACTCTCAGCTCCGACGATAAACCTTCCAAAAGGAAGATTGCATCAGACGTGGCTAAAACTTTCAATCTTCTCGGATGGTTTGCACCATGCACAATTGTTGTGAAGATTCTGTTGCAGGACCTCTGGAATATGAAATTGGCCTGGGATGACCCAGTTCCTGATCATATTGCACAGGCATGGAACAGTTGGAGGTAGGAACTTCCTCTAATCACCTCACATTCTATTCCTCGCTACCACTTGGTCTAAGGGAAGGAAGTCAGAACTGTTCAACTGCATGGATTCAGCGACGCATCTGATTCTGCGTATGCTGGTGTCGTCTACTAACGTGCAGTCTACACAGATGCCACTGTATCCACTTCCCTGCTCTTTGCAAAAAACAAAGGTCGCCCCAGTCGATCTACTATCCCTAGGAAGGAGTTAAACGGAGCTCATTTGCTAAGTAAAATACTTGTTACTGTTGCTAATGTCCGGTCTGTTCCACTTTCAGATGTGTACGCTTGGAGTGACTCCACAATTGTGCTGTGCTGGCTTTCAATGTCGCCTACTAGGCTCAAGATCAACTTGCACACTCTCTCCATCAATTTTGACTGCTGCTTTCGATGCCAAAGTGACTGCTTGTTTCTTTCAAAGGAGATGCTAGTTACACCTTGTCCAACCATTGACTTGAGAATTAATTCTCCCACTTCCTTAGCATCATCAACGTTGACCAACTCATGAGCAACCAAATCACTAACAAGACCTCGAAGGGAGGGATCAGGACCAAAAGGATTTAGAGCGCTAAGAGTGTTAAGAATCTTGTATGTATCTTCAGTATCTCGTTTGATCCGGGACTGCGTAGAATCTTTGTGCTGTTCACTAGTA
>WLWD01004189.1_pt1 | contig 39443 bp, 35 predicted proteins | sample 6712731 | NCBI WGS metagenome assembly WLWD01 (sample SAMN12718690, study PRJNA576275) | sponge metagenome | isolation source: marine sponge | host: Mycale hentscheli | place: New Zealand: South Island, Marlborough, Capsize Point | collected 2014-11-01
GTGTTCAGTTAATCTTCGAGTGAAAAATAAATACGAAAGAAAAGAATATAACACCACAGATCTGATTCTTATTAGCTACTTACAAAAACAAGTGTCAATAAGTAGGCGACCAATTGAAGGGGTAACTGCAGCCATTCCCAGCGAATACTAATTAATAGGGCGCTATATTTGAATGGGGCAGCCTCATTTATTTGTTGGAAAATTGGGGGGGGGTGTATGGGGCGCCGTTTTTTCAGATGTTTAGTTCGTTACAATTTAGCTTTACTTGTAATGGGAGTGGAACAGTTATATATGTAATAAGTAAACTACATTTATAAATGCCATGCCTGCATTTATATAGGTAAGGACCACATTTACATAGGTGGCACACATTTATATAGGTGGCCCACATTTATATAGGTGGGTCACACTTATATAGGTGGGTCACACTTATATAGGTGGTCCACATTTATATGGGTGGGTCACCTTTATATAGGTGGCCCACATTTATATAGGTGGGTCACCTTTTTATAGGTGGCCCACATTTATCATTTATATAGGTGGGTCACACTTATATAGGTGGGTCACACTTATATAGGTGGTCCACATTATATAGGTGGGTCACCTTTATATAGGTGGCCCACATTTATATAGGTGAGCAAAATATTATATGTAGGTCAATCCCATTTATATAGGTGACTAAAATTTATATAGGTGACCATTTCTTTATTAGACTGGCCAACGTATAGCTATGTTGAGTGGGTCACTTCAACTTAGTTGGCCCACTTCTATTTAGAAGGGCAATTTATATTTATGTGGGCTATATTTATAAGTAGGCCTTTTATGAACATAATCTCATTTAGTTAGCTACTCTGCTCAATTTTATATTTCTGGTGGGCATTAAGTTGTTAATTTTGGGTTTAGGTAAAGGATCATCATTTAGCTTGAAGCAAGCAAATAAATGGCTGCTAACAACACTAACGTGTCTTTAAGTGTTGGGGCTTTTTGCAATGCTCTGGCAGTGGCACTTCAGCAAGCAGCTGATACCCAGGGACAATCTAGGGACCAAGGAGGGCAAATCAGCAAAACTAGTTCTGTTGGTGGTCACTTAGCTGGTTCACTTGGCTCTTCAGGTTCATTTAGCACACCCCAGGTTCAGTTGGTACCCCAGGTTCATTGGTACTCCAGGTTCAGTTGGTACCCCTGGTACATTTGGAACCCCTGGTACAGTTGGCACCCAGGTATATTTGGTACCCCTGGTAAAGTTGGCACTCCAGGTTCAGTTAGCAGTCAAGCAACAACAAGCTCAAGGTGGGTCATGAATTATGCGATAAACCATAGTAAATAAAAAAAATTGCTTAAGTTTTGCTTGTGTACTTTGTATAAATTTAGTCCCATTATTATGACATAATAAAAATGAAGGTTCAATTTTGGTGATGGGGGAGCAACATGATTGGTAAATCAATGTCAGCATGTAAGCATACCCACTTTTAATCAAGTCAGTTTAAATTACCCTTATATCTTCATTGATTGCTGCATTTCTATTTTTTGTACTTTTTTATTGAATTCTTGCAGATAATCTAATTTTGGTTAGTTATTGTCTCAATACTTTAGCTCTGCAAATTCATGGCCTTCTGAGATTGCTGTGTCAGCGAAGTTATTTTGGTTCTGAATACTCCACTTTTTTTTTAATAATTCTCTGATAAAAAAATTTCCATGAAGTTCTCAATTTTCAACCCAACTGGTATGCCTGTTAAAATATCTGTATGAGGACATTGCTATAGACTCAGGTTATACCAGAATAAAATTTGATGTCTACGTGACATCTTATCCTACTGAATTTACTGTAATAATTAGAGGCATTTCAGTGCCATATATATCATCTGTTAGAATCTATGTTCATAAAATATTTCTTTTTATCTATAGCTAATTCTAATTTGTTTGTAATTTATTCTGCAGCAACAGTGCCTTGTCAATATTGTCATCTTTTTTGAAAAGAAAAAAAGGAAGTGCTCAATCAAATAAGCGACGAAAAACTTTACAGACGTGGGATTGTGATATTATTTGCATTCCTAAGCAAGATATTGGTGATAATCATATTTCCTATCCTCCTGGAAAGTACCATGAAGAGCTCGGAAAGAATGGCTTAATTGGAAAAATTCGATTACACTCCAATATGTCTGTTGATGATGTTAAGGAGGAAATATATTCTGTGTTTAAACAACCAATGAATAAACGACATGATATGATTTTCCTTTCCTGTACTTACAGCCAACTGGCTGTGGATCACGTTCTCGTACTATACCAGCTTTGTCTCCATCATTTGAGTGGACAGTGCAGCAAGTGGTTAAACTTGGAGGAGCGAAAGAAATTATCTACATAGTTGCATTGGATGATCTAGTCTCCCAGTTTGAGGTGAGGTCAATTTAAACAAATTATATACATTCAATATTAGCTAAAGAATGTTGCCCATTATGCAGAGTGACAGTGAAGATTCAGATAAAGACATGGTAAACGACCTTGACGGCAAAATCAATGAAGCAAAACAAGGAAGTTCTATAAACCAGCGTCACCCTCCAGCTTCATTGTCAAACATGCCTCCTAGCCTATCTGATGCCCCTCCTAGTCCATCTGAAACACAAACTGAAAATGTATTAGAATTAACGTACAGGTAATACCTTTATAGATTCAGCAAAAATGTAATACTTGCTCTGTACTATTGCTTGTACAGGAGTTATCTTGATGTTATTGACTTAACTGAAGATTAACCACTTGAAAATAGTCAATTAATTGTCCTTAAATTATGAAGTTATTAATGGTAAAACCACCTTCCTTTTTACCCTTACACCCCCCCACACACACACACACTAAAAAAAAGTGTAATCAAGGCTATTATATAGTTGAGTGGCAGTAGTCCAAATTCAGTTAACATAAACCAAATCTCCCTCTTCTACACAACCAGACCAATTCCTACATCTTATTTAATGCTAATATCTTTGTCTGAAATACTTGCTTCTTAAAGTTTTCATCTACTGTTGAAACTTTGTTCTAATAGGTATGTTTTTTGGATGTATTGTTGGTAGGGGAATTTTGTCGTATGTTGTATTTGTGTGGTTTAGAAATGCATCATGTTTTATTAATCTTAGTCCAAGTTTAAATTGTAGAAAAACTGAATATTTCAGTGGTACATCCAGGCAGGTGGGAGAAAGCTATATTTTGAGGTGTAAAAATTTTGATGGGCAACTACTCAAACTTCTTACTAGCTCACACACATCACTTATGATTTATGTATGATTTCAATTGGACAGGAACAAGGAAAGGAAACTAGGACAGGACAAGGAAAAAAAAACTAGGACAGGAACAAGGAAAGGAAACTAGGACAGGACAGGGAAAAGAAACTATAGTATGTCCAAGTTGAGTTGGCGGGGTAAAAACCGTTAATAACTTTTGAACGGAAGTAGCTACGCTTCTGGGGTTTGTACCATTCGAAAGCTCGTGCTGAAGCGGTCCAGAAAATTCCCTTTAAAAACTTCTGAGCCAGCGGGAAAGTGCAGTTTTAAAACTCAATAGAAAAGTCTATGGGAATAAATAAAACCACACGTTTCCCACGCTACACGCGGCGGGATTTAGTCACGCGCTCAAACCTGGCCAAACACGTGGCAGTACCTCAGAGACAATTGTAAACAAAAAGCAGTCGTAGTTTGGTGACTTCGTTTCTACCCTTCTGCTTGACATTCTGGTTCATTTTAGGCTCAGGAATTTGTTGCTATTCAAGGCTACTTAACAAGAGCAAGCTACAATGTGAGGTACGTTTGTATCACGGGTTGCTTGTCCACTCAGATTTTCTTACCTGTTTAAATAGGGCCATTTATTTAGAAACTCAGCCAATTTACTGTTTGCTGACCAAGATAAGATATACAATTCATCATAGACTCTATATGCCACTATTTATGCTTTAGCTGTCCATTACTCCTCATGTCTATATAGGTACAGTTCTCTATGGTTATGGTGATGCTATTTACCACCCTACAAATTCAACTGCTGCTTGTATCTACCACAATTTCATGTCATCATAAAATTATATAATATATATATTGTACATGTCATTATAAAATTATATTAATTGTCAATTTTTTTTTGTATAATTTAAAAAAAGTTGAAATTTAACAAGTAAAATACACGCTTAAGCACACAACAATCAGACTTACTTGAGGAGGCATTCAGCCGCGGTCCTGTGCTTCTTTCCTCTAAGTTTGTATCTCCAGATAATCCTCGCAACCTTCAACCAGTTTTAGCGCACTACTTGAAGCTCGTACATAAGAGTGATTAGTTATAACTGGGCATATATTGAATACAGCCGCGGAAGAAACTGCCACAGCTTCTTTTTCATTTCAACAAGTAAACTTACGGTAATAATGCGCACCTTGGACCCGCCCCGTTTTTAATGTGGGCGTCGACGTTTTCGCGCGTTTGAGCTACTACTGTCATGTGACCTTAATTGGTCTCTGGTTTCGCCGAGTGCATTCCTCTTTTGCCACATTTGTGGTCGCGCCAACTCAACGTGGACATACTATAGGACAGGACAAGGAAAAGAAACTATAGTATGTCCAAGTTGAGTTGGCCGCAAGAAAAACTTGAATAACTTTAGAACGGAAGCAGCTACGCATCCGCGGTATGCACCATTGGAAAGCTCGCGCCGAAGCGGTTAAAAATATTCCCTCAGTAAACCCCAAAACCGGAGAGAAAGTGCTATTCCAAAACTCAATACAAAAGTCTATGGGAATAGAAAAAACCACAGGTTTCCCGCTCAAAACGCGCCCGCTTTTAGTCACGCAGTATGGCTCAATTTATCACGCGGACTGTCTTCATTAAGAATTTTGTAAACAATGAGCGGCTTCTTCTCAGATTGCTGTGTTTCTAGCTTTATATCACGATTAGCTTAGGTTGCGAGTGTGGAAACAGGATAGACGGAGTGTTCTGTTGTTGTTGCAGAGGGTACAGGACCACCTGATAGGATGTTGGTGAGATTATTTGTCTACCTGTTCAATAACAAATGCCATATAGCCAATATTATTTCAGTGATATAGCTATCATTTAGCTAGCAACTTGTAATACAGCCACACTTAAGCTGTTTGCCTTTAAATTGTGTGCTTGTCAAAGTCGTGTTTATGCCAATTCCTTTCTTCACTATAATAGATGCCGTTTATTGTAAGAATTAGGACCAACTCGGGAAGAACTCCACCTTCAACTCGGATCACAACTATTTTTTGAATGTGTACTACTTAAATTCTATCATTTCATCAATTTTCATATACCTTATTATAAATAAATGAAATAATTGATAATTTTATTTAACATGAAAGTCTAGTAACTTTAGCTACAAGTTTACAGTGCTGTACTGCTGAATCCTGTGAACATCAGAATATTTGTTGGGACACAGTAGGTAGAATCCACTGATTTTAATCCTGTCTCTTTAGAAGAACTCCCACCAGTTTGCGTTTTCCATCTGCTGTACATTATCTGCGCATAAGAAACATGAATATCATTGAAAACAGACGAGATGAGCTGTACAGCGCCCGAAAAACTCCATAAACTTCACTAAATTTATTTCTTTCAATAGTTACAGTATTAATGCGCACCTGCGCTACCGCCCCTTTTTCACGTGCAACGTTGACGTTTGCGCGCTTAATTGACTTGTATTCACATGACTAAATTGCTTCCGGTAAAGTACTAAATGCATTCCTCAATTACCGCGCTTGCGGTCGTGCCAACTCAACTTGGACATACTATAGGACAGAAACAAGGAAAGGAAACTAGTAGTAACCCCGTTGTCGAAATCGAACGATTTACTACTCGAGAAGGACCAACGTAAAACTCAGCCATTCTCTACAACTCTTTGGAGAGGTGCGAACGTAAAACTTCAACACTATCTTCAGCTTACCGAGAGGAACAGACGCAAAACTCTGCTATCTTCTCTACACATTGGAAAAAGAAGAAAAACGATTCTAACTCCAACTACGACGAGAGGTGACCTTTCGGAACAAACAACCGATCGACACTAATCGTCAACAATCAACGCCTTCGGAACGTGACGAAAAAAAAACGCCGAAGGAAACGTCGCCGTAACCTCTAGACGCCGTAACTCAACGTGAGACGCAGACGTGGGAAGGCTAAGCATCCGTCTGGAGTGGACCCAACCAAGGGTAAGCCACCTCCTAATCTTAGGATGAGGGCTTTTAGCGTGGAGAAGCTGCTGGACAGTGTTATGACACCGCCAGCCGAGGGGTCCGACACAGAAGAAATCTCGTACAAGGCCTCCAGAAATCTTTTGAAATCCAGCAATCAGCGCCGCGCTGGCATGAAATCGTGAAATCTGCAAGAAATCTAGAAATCTGCACGAAATCAGGAAATCAGCGCGAAATATCGCAAAATTCAGAAATCAATTCATTTTAATGGTATTCACAACATTTGATGTGCTTTATTTCGTACCTTTTGTGTGTGACGCTCGGTGTGACGCTTTTTCTGCTGCTGCTTTTGTGCTGCAAATTTAGCTGCAAGTGTGAAAGCTTCTCACTTATTATATAGTAAGGTGTCTAGAAATTTTAAGTGAGCATTTATGTATGCTATCATTGTACATTATATTATTTTGATAAAAGCGTTGCTAATTAGTTAGCTAACTATAAGTACTGAAAACTCTGAGACTGCTGCCTCCAACTGGTAGCCAATATCAAGATATAGCCCTCAGGAACTTAATTTTAGAGCATGATTTATCTAGTGAGTGTTATGTTAATTTTTTTATATTTGGCAAGCCTCTATCACCATATTATGTAAACCTTATAATTTCGGATATGCTGTGTATTTTTATGGATTTGTTTGTATTCCCTATTTCTAATTTCTCGGTAAATTTGTTTAGTGCTACCATAGAAGTGGATTGATTTTGGAAAATTTAGCCATTGTTTGATTCCATTTGGTATGTTTTCCCATTAATTAGCTCCTATAAGCATAAATCAATGCAGTAATATTTTTAAGGTTTTTAATGCTTATAAAGAGTGGATCAATGGCACAATGACTGTAAAAGATTAAGTTAGAGCTATTGTAATGCTTTAACTCTTGAGAACTATTTTATTCGGTGACCCTTTTAGCAGACGATAATATTTTTGCTGTGTTATCAATTTACCAAAAATGTATTATACTATTAATTCTTGGTAACTACATACAATTTGGCCAATATTGACCATTGTAGTGAACTTCATATTTTTAATTCATGAAAATAAATGATTTTTTTAAGGCTTTGTACCTCAAATAATATGCTAAATTTTTCAATTTCAAATGATTCGGATGTATCATATCATCATTTTTTATATTGTCATTTCAGAATGGCAACTCCAGTGGGTGAAAATAATTCGTATGAATTACAATCAACGGAAGCTATCAGCTACATGAAACAAATGCTTCCTGATTATGTTGTCCAATGTTTTATTGCGTCTGGATTTGACACACTTTCAGTGATATCTCATATGAATATTAGTATGGATCCAGGAAATTCGATTCAAGAAATTGAAAAATTTATTAATGATGAGTGTGCAGATGATCCTAGGTATGCCCGTGGTATTACTGTTGGAAACCGCTTTAGGTTTCCTCCTGGTCACCGGCATGCAATTGAAGCTTTTGTTAGAAAAGTAAAGGAGTTGCAGGAGAACAAGAATAAGCCTGAAAAACAACAAATAAAACGTTTCAAAAGGTTTGCAAAGCCGACCACTTCTAGTAACTCTAGCGATTCTCCATTACAACGATTGCCAAATCAAGCAAATTTTCTAGCTGAAATACGCCGCCAAATTACAAAGTGGCAACGATCGCAAAAGGAACCAAAAACTCTTTCACTTAAAGAGCACGAGCATTTCATAATTAATATTAGTGTAAAGAAGGAAAATACCTTGTGTAAAATTTACTGCCAAATGTGTGGTAAACACTATACTCTTGGTAGAAAAGAAGGCAAATCAATAATTTCAAATTGGACTAGACACCTAGGGAAATGTATCCATTCAAATGGCAATTACAGTCATTCCTTATGCCAGTATTTAAGTCCAGTTCAATCATCAGAACTGGTGAAATCTCCTCAGCTAGCCAGAATGGATGATGACAGCTGTGAATCAGACTTGATTGGACAACTACATCCTCAAACGATGATGGAAAAGGAAGGTAGTGCAAGTCCACTTCTTGAGGATTCTTGCAATGAAGAATCACATACAGTATCAAGTGTAGATAATAGCAGTTCATGCAATAAAGTATTGTTTCAAGATCCAAATATTGCTCAAAATAATGTTATAGAAACAGAGAATCAGATTTTTCGGCTTCCCCCTCCCTAATTAAGGGAGGGGCATTTGAATCTGATTCTGTGACATCAACAGAATCTTTTAAACTCATTAAACCAAAATCTGATTGGTCTCGTTCTTCCAGAAACAAAATAAATTTACTTAAAGCAGGCTCTGACCCACAGCAGCTTAAAATCACTTCTTTTTCTAAGACTGTCGATGATGTTGAACGAGTTCTTAAAGAACACCCTCATATGAGTGTTTTGAACAGAGATTTGTGTCAATTTAAGGAGCATAAAGGAAACAAACATAATTTGTTAATAAAGCGATTAATGGCAAATGCTGAGAAAAATGCTATTGTGTTACCTAATCGAAAAAGACATGAAGAAGTATTAAAGAAGTTTGCTACATCTCTTTTTATATATTGTGGTTCTTTGTCATATGAGTTTCTTCATAGAAATATGTCTAATGCTCTACCCTCACTTCGAACGGTGCAACGAATTGTATCAGACAAGTATAATGCTTTGCAAGAGGGAAAATTTAGATTTGATGAACTTTTGATACATATCAATTCATATAAGGCATCCAAAATGATCGCCATTGGAGAAGATGCTACACGCATTATTTCCAGAGTTAAATATGATAATGCAACAAATAAATTGGTTGGATTTGTACTGCCATGTGGTGAAGATGGATTGCCTATATCTTCGGCATTTCTTGCTAATTCTTTTCAGGCAATACAAACTTCATTTCAAGATGGTGAAATAGCACGGTATGCTTTTGTGTATATGGCTCAATCTCTAACTGATGGTGTTCCAGCATTTTGCCTAGCTTGTTTAGGAACGGATAATAAATTTACTGCAGAAGTTTTATCGAAGAGATGGAGGTATATTTTTACTGAATGTAAAAAAAGAGGTATTTCAGTTGTATCTTTTGGAGCAGATGGTGATTCAAGAGAGCTTAAATCTATGCAGTCGTCTTCTCAGCTACAGTTTTCTTCTAAAATTTCATCCAATTCAATTAGCTGTTTAGATAGTGCAAAAGTTTCTATTCCAGCTGAATGGAGCAATTGGTTTGGTACAAAAAACCCTACTAAAGTAGCATATGTTCAGGACATCGTACATGTAGCTGTAAAATTGAAAGCAAGGCTTTTATGTCCATCCATTGTATTACCTTTGGGGAGGTTTCTTGCTGGTGTGCATCACTTACGCATTCTATTTAGCACCTTTGGAAAAGACCAGCATGGCCTGAGAGAGAAGGATATAAATCATAAAGACAAGCAAAATTATGATGCAGTATTGCACATCACCAGTAAGTGTGTAATGTCTCTGCTTGGTCAGATTCCAGATGCTCAAGGCACACTAATGTATTTGAAATTAATACGAAATGTCATAGATAGTTATTTGGATAAGGAATTGAGCATTGTTTCCAGAATACAGAAGGCTTGGTATGCTGTATTTTTTGTTCGCTATTGGAGGTGCTGGTTGGTGCATAGCGAAGATTATACTCTTGGTAATAATTTTATCACCCATAATGCATATGTGTGCATTGAGTTGAATGCACATGCATTGATTTTATATTTATTGACTGTTCGTGAAACGGGAGATTATAAACAATTTCTGCCTTGGAAGTTGGGGTCTCAATCATGCGAAAGTATCTTTCGAGCTGCAAGAAGTCTTTCTAGTACTTTTTCTACAATGATAAATTTTGACATGCTAGGTCTCTTACAAAGAATTCACAGAATTCATGTAAAATTTTGTCTTGAGGCAGAGTGTGCAGAAACAGGAATAAAATATCCTCACATAGAATGTCATAAAAATAAAGATGGCCATAATATCAAAAAAGGAATGAGAAACCAAGAAGGATGTGGTTTATCAGATGATGTTCTTTCAAGTAGTACAAATACGAGCATATCTCGTGCAGTTGAAAGTGGAAAAAATGAAGCACAGACAGTAATTGAATCACTTGGTATGGCACAAATTTTAAAAGAGAAAAAATGTTGGGAATATCCACCGATTCCCAATATGAAAGCAGAAGATATTAAAGATGAAGATGATTTAAATGAAGGTGTAGACATCTGCAGTGATTGTTGTGCAAGTTTCAATATAGCTTCTTAGTTAGCTAAACTATTAGTCTATGATTCAACTTCAGATAATAACAAGAAGTAATAATATTCAACAGTAACAAGTCTAAATAGAAATATAACAGGAAGTAAATGTGACCACAATGTAATGAATATTAATGACAACCAACTAATGAATATTGTTCATGCCACATCTCCCTTTCCCGTGTCAGCTTGTTTGGCTCGAGATCTTGTGATAATGACTTTGGATGTTCGTTTTGGATGCTTCTTTTGTTTTCCTGATTGTTGAGGAATAATTTTGAGATGACTCCTGTTACGATGTAATTGACCGGTAGGAGTGTCCACGACATATGACCTTGGCTGTCCAGCTGATGACAGTACCGTTCCTTCGATAGGCTGCTTCTCAGATTTGATCCAAACTTGTGATCCTTCAGGTATTTCTGGTAAATCTCTGGTCCGATGACGCTTGTCAAAATTGTGCTTTTGAGTCTTCTTGTACTCTTTGTTTTTCTCCCGAAACTCCTCCAAGTATTGCCATTCCGGCATCATCTGCTTTGTTGCTTGAGGAATTGATGTTCTCAACCGCCTCCCCATACATAGTTCAGCAGGAGACAATCCACACCAGGGCAATGGTGTTGACCGATAGCTTAGGAGTGCCATATACATCTCTTGTGGCTTCTTCAACATGCGTTTAATAGTTTGGACCATTCGCTCTGCCTCACCATTACTTTGTGGATACTTTGGGCTGCTGGTAATGTGCTGAAAGTCATATGAACTAGAAAACTCAGCAAACTCCAGTGAAGCATATTGTGGGCCGTTGTCACTCCGTACTATTTCAGGTATACCATGTCTTGAAAATACTTGTTTCATAACATTAATAACCATAGTTGATGTCGTTGATTTCAACTGGAACACCTCCGGATATCTAGAGAAATAATCCACTATGAGTAGATAGTAAGTTTTATCAATTTCAAAAAGATCAGTCCCAACTATTTGCCATGGGTATTCTGGAAGTTGTGTAGTTATGAGTGGTTCCTTGTTATGAGTTGCATACTTTGCGCACTCCACACATTGTTGTACTATCTGAGCAATATGCTGGCTAATTCCAGGCCACCAGACTGACATAGCTGCTCTGGCTCGGCACCGCTCTATTCCTTGGTGACCTGTGTGAATCTTCGTCAATGTTTCCTTCTGTAAAGTCTTGGGTACGATTATTCTGTGAGCGTACATCAGCAATTCATCGTTTTGGGTGATAGCATCTCGCCACTGCCAGTAGGGTGCGACATCTTGCCTCACTGATGCTTTTCCTGGCCATCCATGTTGGCAGTACTCAGCGATTTGCTGGCAGACTGGGTCTTCCAGTTGTGCTTGTCTGTACTTGTTCAGACCTTGCTGTGTAGCTGGAATAGATTTAACGATGTTGACCACAAATGATTCCACTTCTTTCTCCAAATGTACATCTCCTTCACTTCCAGCCAAAGGTGCTCGAGACAATGTATCTGCTGTGTACATCTCCTTTCCTGGTACATGATGGACTAGATAGTCGTACCTGGCGAGTCGCAGTCGAAATCGGAGAATTCGTGGAGGCATACAGTCGAGCTGCTTCGTGTTTAACAGTGGGACGAGGGGTTTGTGGTCCGTCTCTATCAAAAATCTTTTCCCTAAGATGTAGTCAGTAAACTTCTCACATGCCCATGTTGTAGCCAACGCTTCCTTCTCTATTTGAGCATATCTTCTCTCAGTTTCTGACATTGATCTGGACGCATAGACAACCGGTTTCCAAGTGTCTTCCTCATGTTGAAAAAGAACAGCACCTAACCCAAAAGAAGACGCATCTGCTGAAACTTTTAGCTGTGCACTAGGGTTGTACAGTGCTAGAGATGTTGGCACCGAGAGCTCTTCTTTAACTTTCTTGAAAGCTTCATCTTGCTCTGGCCCCCATAGCCATGCTCGCTTGTTGCTAAGCAGCTCTCGCATCGCCTGTGTCAGTTCTGAGATTCTTGGAGAAAATTTCCCCAGTTGATTCACCATACCTAAGAACCTCCTGAGATCTGAGACTGAATGTGGTACTTCCATGTTCCTCACAGCACTAGTCTTCTCTGGATCTGCCCTGACTCCATCTTTGCTGATCAATTGACCAAGAAACTTCATGGAAGATTTCCTGAAAACACACTTCACACCATTCAATGTTACGTCTGATGCCTCTAATCGTTCCATTACTTTAGCCAAACGTGCATCATGTTCAGCCATATCTTTGCCATATATTAGGGTATCATCGATCAAACCAGTAACCCCTTCCAGACCCTCTAGGATTTTATTCATACGTTTTTGAAATAGTTCTGGTGCGCTGGATATTTCGAAAGGCAATTTATTGAACCAATACCTTCCAAATGGGGTAATGAAAGTAGTGAGTGGGCGTGACTCTGGTGATAATGGTATTTGCCAGAATCCACTGTTCGCATCAATTTTGCTAAAAACTGTAGCCCCTGTTAGCTGAGCTAGAACTTCCTCCACCCTAGGTATTGGATGTACTTCACGCAACACACTTTCGTTTAATGGTTTTAGGTCTACACATATTCTTACTGAGCCATCTTTCTTAGGGACAACAACCATGCCAGCACACCATGGAGTGGGGTCACTCACCTTCGATATGACTCCTAGTGACTCCATGCGATTGAGCTCATCTTGGACTTGCTTCCTCTGGGGAAATGGAACTCGTCTTGGAGTATGAAGAGCATAAGGTTGTGCATCGTCCTTCAACTTGATGGTGTACTCATCTCCCAATGTACCAAGTCCAGTAAAAACTTTAGGGAATTGTTCTTGTATGGTCATCGTTTCTGAGAGTGTTGCATCAATCCTCTGAATGAGTTGGAGAGAAGTAATTGATGGTAAGCCAAGTAAATTGGTCTGTAAATCTCGCACTACGAAGATGTTCTCTGAGTGGGTGTGGTTTCCATGAGTGAGTATTCCTGTAAACTGTCCCATCACATCAAGTTTTTGTCGAGCCGGTCCATATAAAGTCTTGGTTGGTTTACTCAGTTGAACCTCTGGAAGTGAGTTATATACTTTGTCTGAAATTACTGTCACCTCCGCACCAGTATCCATCTTAAATTGAATGTCTTTTTGCTGAAGCTGCACTGTGACTGTCCAAGTGTTGTCTTTCTTTGATGTAACAGCTCCTAAGAAAATCTCCTCTTCATCTGTGCTGACTTCCACCTCAGCCATAGTTTTTGACTTACATTGGGACCCATAATGACCTTTTCTGTGACATTTAAAACAAGTAGAGCTCAGCGCTGGGCATTTGTTTGGAGCAGAGTGATAAGGTTTACCACATCTCATACTAGCTTGGCTTTGCTTTGGCAAACGAGCTCCTCCTCCGTTAGATTGTGGCTTGTAGTGTTGGCCTCTCTTGCTGATTTTGTATCTTGATTGTGGCTTTTGCTTGACCTCATCAAGGTTATTGCAGGGCTTGTTCACACCTGCTTGCAACTCTTGCTGTTGCTCACACACCGCTTCTTTTTGACGAATTTCTTTTTTCGCCTTCTCCAAGGTCAGATCAGCCATCATTTGTAACTTTTGTGACATAGTTTTGTCCTTAATGCCTACCACTAATCTATCCCTGAGCATCTCTTCTTTCAGAGCGCCATAGTTGCAAGTGTCTACCAGGCTATACAAAGCTGTGATGTATTGTTCCGCACTTTCGCCCTCTGCTTGGTTCCTCTGATTGAACTTTGCACGCTCGTAAATTACATTTTTCCTCACATCGAAAAACGAATCGAATTTGTTCAGCACAGTATCGAACTTTTTCCGGTTTGCTGCCGAAATATTGGTAGAGGTTAGTACATCGTCGCCTTCTTCGCCCATGCAGTAGAGTAGAGTACTCACTTTGCGGACGTCACCTTCTTGGTCCAGCCCCGTAGCTGCTAGGTACTGAGTAAACCTGCGCTTCCATTTAGGCCACTCATCTGGGTGTCTGAAGTCAAACCTTCCTGGGGGTTTTAGCGTAATGTTTGTTGCCATCCCACCGCTGCCACCATGTGCAAGTTTCAATATAGCTTCTTAGTTAGCTAAACTATTAGTCTATGATTCAACTTCAGATAATAACAAGAAGTAATAATATTCAACAGTAACAAGTCTAAATAGAAATATAACAGGAAGTAAATGTGACCACAATGTAATGAATATTAATGACAACCAACTAATGAATATTGTTCATGCCACAATTGTGAAGATGGAAATGATTTTCAGAATAGTGACAACATTCTATGCTCTATAAACAAACTTGAAAAAGAAGGATTTGTTGAAAAGGATTTAAAGAATCGTCTTGTTGATCTTCATTCCTCTACTTTCAAAAAGCTCTCTGGAACTGGTCTACCATTATATGATATTGAACAGTCTAACAACAAAGGTGGGGCAACTTCAAAGTTCTGCCCATATGTTAAAATTTCACACAATGACAAGGATTTATTCATTCATAAAACTACAGCTGTGTGGTTGTTGCAAGAGGGCGAGCGAGTGTCATCAGATAGACTGTTTAGAGTTCGAGAAAAACAACCATTAGCTAAAAATCATGATCCAAAAGTGTGTCATTTTTCTGGTGTAAATCCTGTGGTCTGTAATACAATAGAAGTGGGAAATATTTGTGTTTTCAAGAATGCTAAAAGTTGGAGAATTGGAAAAGTCTTGCAATTTTCTTACTACAAGGAAAAAACAAAAAAGTCAAAGCAATATTCAGGAAACGTGGTAGATTTGTCTAAAAATTTCGAACATATTGGTGTTCTGTGTTCCTGGTTTGCACAGCCTACTTGTAATAATACATTACCTGTTGCAGAACCTAGTGAAATGGATGTTGCTTTGTTATCACCAAATATACATTCCAAAATACCAGTTAAGCTATCTTTGTCTGTGGGTGAGGAAGCTCACACTTTCTGGCCCCTTACATCTTACATATGCTCATTGTCACTGAAATGCTTTGAATCAGTTGAAGGGAAAGCCATTGAAGATAGCATAATGAAAGCAAAGAACTCGTTTAATCTTGAAACTGCCCAGCATTTAACTCTCAAAGCCAGTTCTGTGTTGTACATTGAGGAACTTGTGAAAAGCAGAACAGTTTCAATTGATCATAAGAAGAATGAAACAAAGCCTTCCCATCGACTTCTCAAAGAAAACTGGGTAACTCATGGATGTATAGTGTTAACCACGAAGGACAAACAAGAAATTCTCTGAGAGAAAAGCAACTTAATGATATGCATGTAAATGCATTCCAGCATTTGTTAAAGAAAGAGTTTGGAGTTTGTATTGGTGGGTTTATGAATACTTTATTACAGAACAGAGTACCTTTAGAACTAGAGGAGGACAAAATGGTATTACAGGTTATTCATGTTAGAGGATGTCATTGGGCAGCACTTCAAGTTAATGGAAAAGATGATATTTGCTATTATGACTCCTTATATGACTCACTCTCTCAGGATACATTTGAAGTAATTGCTCAGTTGGTTCATAGTGACAATCCAGTGTTGAACGTGAAAATCATGAATATGGCTAGGCAAAATGGAAGCACTGATTGTGCACTTTTTGCATTGGCGACGTTAACCTGTATATGCTTGGGAATGGATCCACAAACAGCTGTGTTTGACCAAGATGAACTGCGTTCTCATTATATTAGTATGCTGGAAAGCGAAATAGTGGCAAGTTTTCCAATAAAGAAGAGAAGGAGATTTTCAAACCCCTATAAACTAGATGACTGTCCCATTTATTGCTACTGTAGACTTCCAGATGATGGACATAAGATGATAGCATGTGATCGTTGTGATGAATGGTATCATTTAAGATGTATTGAAATAGATAAGGAAAATTATTTGTGGTACTGCAAGAAATGCCTTCCGAACATATGAATTTTTTTTATTTGTTATCAAGACCATGACTGCACTTTTTTCTTTTTTCTTTCTTTCTTTTTTTTTTTTGCAATTCTTCATCATTTTTTAAATTGTAAACATTTTTCAAGAGTCATAGTATTAAAACGAAAAAAAAAAATCAAATAATACTTCACTATATTTTTTTGAACAACAATATTAATTCATTCTAATCATAGGTTAGATCAGTAGTGATAGAACTATTCCTGTTGCAGTGTACTATTCTATATTTTTGTGTGTAACTAGAAAAGTAGGAATGTAATCAGAAAGGATGAAAAATAATATTTAGCTAAGACTGCTCATTAAAATCAACTAATATTATTAAATCATTATTGTTTAATTTTGTTATTTATTATATATTACTATATTTTCTATTTATTATATTAATAATTATTATTACTATTTTATTATTATGGTTGTTGTTATTATCATTATTATTAGTTAATTGTTACTAATATCATCTCCCATGAATTTTATATTATTGCTTTGTACATACTGTAGCTTAACCTCAAGGCTGGTCTTTATAAAGCCAGCTAGCTAGTTATAAGTGTAAAATTCACCAAAACTCGTGGTTAGCAGACATATATTGAAAATTTTTGAAATCAACATAATTTTTTTGAAATCTTATGAAATCAAGTGGAAATCTGTGAAATCAAGCTGATTTCGAAATCTCGTACGCAGAAACTGGTTGTGTCGGACCCCTCGCCGCCAGCACAGGAGGTAGTGAGGGAGAAGGAGGCAAATAAGGAAGAAGGTAGAGGTAGTACCACTGGAGGAGCAGGGAATATCACTTTAACTAGTTCCCAGTTTAAGGAGTTCTTGGATTCTGTTATGTCAGCCAGAGGCACGGTGCCCGTAGGTGAGGTAGTGCGTGGTGTGAGGAACAGGGACAAGGAGGTGGATCGTATAGTGAAGAATATTGCCCCATTTTCTGAGGGTGGGAACCTTGTTAATTATATCTCAGGTCTCGAGACCCAGTTAAGGGAGAGAGAAATAGAGGAAGAGAGGTGGAAGTGTTGGTTAATAAGTTACCTACGAAGATCACAGACAAGGCGGCAACTGCCATCAGGGAGGGTGAGGATTACGACAATATTAAAAAAAATAGTCCTTACCCAGTATGGTAGAAGCCTCAGGACCATCGGGGCTCAGATGTTCCCTAAGAGGCGGGCCCATATCAGGGACCGAAGGGAGCTGGCACAGTTTGTGCATGATGAGGTTACCCGTGTGTCTATGCTGTGTACTACTGCCGAATAGTGGGCAGCTTTCGTAACCCAAGCCTATTACGCAAGTATGGTTTCAGGAAGCGAAACACCCCATGTATATACCCATAGGTTATACCACTCTAGAGATATCCTAGATATTGGTGTCACTCTGAGAGAGATGATGGGTGGAGAGGCAATAGTAGTTGAGATGGGTAAGGAGTCAGTTCAAGGTAGTGGGTTGCGGTGCTTTGTTTGTAAACAGAAGGGACACAAGGCATCCCAATGCCCTGACAGACGAAACCAGAAGACATCAACACCTCAGACTAACCAACCGAAATCTAACGTAAACACAAAACGAACTTACATAGTTGGGGTTGATGAAGGGACGTGTGTGCATGGAGAGGTAAATGGGATAGGATGTAGTATTATACCTGACTCAGGTGCTACTATCACTGTTGTACCTAATCGACTAGTTCCCGACGCCCAATTGACAGACGAGAGAGTGTTGCTTGAAGGTGGAAAGGTCTAAGCACAACTCGCAGTTGTGGGGATGTCAGTTGGAGAGAAGTCTTATAAGCTAGAGGTAGCGGTAACTGACAAATTAACAACTGACAAGGTTCTGTCTGCAGTTCCTTTAGGAACTGAGCAGGCCACGACATTACTAATGACAGCAGCCGCAGCTGCAGACGTGACGGGTACACACAAGAAGAGGTGTGGGGTAGTCACGAGATGTCAGTCAAAAGAGAGTAAAAGTGTGTGGGAGCAGACAGAACGCGAAGCAGAACTAGCACTCACAAGTAATGACCGACTTGGTACGGGTTGTATGGGAGCAGAAACTCAGACAGAGTCGACCGTGTTGACGACCTCAAGTCCGGGACACACAGCCAAGAGTAACACTGCACGACGGAGTACACTTGACGGACAAACTGGTACAGGGTCGAGGGTCAGAGTAGCTGTGGACCTTGGTGATGAGATGAGTCTTGGTGGTGAGAAAGACAGTAACTGTGACTACGGAGTGACGGTGGTAAACAATAACAATACTAGCAGCCGTGGTTATGGGATTGACACTAATAGCGGAAAGACTATTGATCAGGGGCGTAGGAACCACTCCGGCCACTCCGGTTATGGCCGGACCAATATTAATTCTTGGGATAGGTTATGGTCGTCAAAAAGTGTGCGGACCTGCAGCCAAGAAGGGGTGAGGTTTTGTAAAGCACGCGGCTGAGAGCGCTACGCGGTAGCTAGAGTACTGAATGTGTGTGGCTCGGGAGTCAAGTCAGTGTGGTGACGACTATGGCTGCTAGTTGTTTTGTTGTAATGGAGGATGTTCCGGATACTCCTCACCAACCCAACGCAGAGTTCCAGTTCCCGAAGCGCTCCTTTGGCAAGAAGTCTATAGTGCATCGCAGTTTTCAGCACTCCTGGTTTGCCAAGTGGCCTTTCTTGCATTACAAAGAGACCATTGATGTAGTCTATTGCCACACTTGCTTGAAAATGTTCAGAGAAAAGAAAGCCAAAACATCTACGAAAGCAGATCAAGCATTTGTAAGTTCAGTGATACTTACTTGATAGCTATATAGCTATAGCTATGTAATAGTTAGAGCATACGAGCTTAGGTACTGGTGGATTTAGTGCACTGAAGCCCTAGGGCCATAGGCCCGAGGGCTTTGTGCACTAAATCCACCAGTACCTGAGCGCATGCTCTAACTATTTTAGAACCCGTTTACCCGCCAGTTTCCACTAGCAACTTGGTTTATCAGCATTTTCGCACAAATATGGCGGTGTGTCAAGCGAATTTCCGGCCCAAAATTAAAATTCAATTAAAATTCAATTGAAGCACACCTAGCAGGTTTACTTTAGCATTGTAGCTGCCAGCTGTTATCTCCAGATCTAACTCTACCCTGGGCTGCTCTGCTCTGGGTAAACAGTTAAGCAGCTAGCTATGGTAAATTCCTGCGGGTATGAGTGTCAGCAGGAGAGTTGTCTAACTAGGGCTGCTGGAGAGTTGTCGAACTAGGGCTGGTCCCCGTATAGGTCGGATATGAGAGGGTAGCAGACCCTCACATATCATATCCAGGCCTCACACAGCTTTATCCGGCCTATTCTATTAAACTAAAACTCAAAAATAGCAATACCCCAAGGGTGGTTAGTATGCACAGTTTATATACCTAAAGGCAAAAAATAGTGCACACTTACCAAGTTAGTACACCTAGTAACAATATAGCAACGGGTTCTAAATAATTATACTAACTAATTTGGTGACTATATTTATTTGATAGGTATGTAGAGGGTTCAGCAATTGGAAAGATGCCACAATAGGATTTAGGAGCCATGAGCTCAGTGCCTGTCATCGTGAGGGAGTAGAAATGATTATAAACCTGCCTCTAAGCACTACTCCTGTTGGACACAACCTTTCAAAGCAATATAAAATTCAAGTGGCACAAAATCAGAAAATGTTTCTAAATATTTTGTCTTCCCTCTATTTTAAAAATCTGATAATACAAAAACTATGAAAAAGTTCCAAATATTTTGATTCTGTGTTCAGAATCACCAACATAACCATTAGCAATAATGTTTAAATCAAGTTTGTCTGTTAGATCCCTGTGAACATGTAGTAACATTAGGTTGTTTAGCCTTTGCTGTGTCATGGTGTTGCGCAGGTAATTCTTGACACGTTGGAGTGCACTGAAGGACCGTTCTGAAGTAGCATTTGTAGCCGGCATTATGAGAACAAGCTGGAGCACCCTACATACTTGAGATAATAAAGTTCTTTGAGCATTGGACAAAGAACAGAAATAATTCTTTATGTCAGCTGGAGTGCTGTGGTCATCTCGTGTCTGTTGGAATTCAATTCCAAAAGTGAACAATTGAGCCTTTCGATTTTCTTGATCCAGATCTTCCTTATAAAATTTACAAACAAACTCTAACTCCTCTTCGAAATCTTTTTTTTCTGATGCCTTTAAGAGTAACTGCTCCAAGTGACTGTACAACATGTATCCTGGCTGCTGGAACCGATCCTGGATACAGTTAACAATGAGGTCAATGGCTTCAAAGTAATGCTGTCTGAAGTAGGCCTTGACATCATCGTGAAATTCTGCATCTGCTAATACATCTTCAAGTCTTCGGGGTCGTTTGCGTTGACGTGGAAGCTGAGGTTCCATATCAAGTGATTCAGACATCTTCAGTACCTTTAGCCAAAACAAATCAAATGAATCTTCATCTCGAAGTTTTTTAATTGTGCGAATAACCATGTCTGCAACAATTTGCCCTTCAGCTGCAGATAGTGATTGATGCTGCAAAGTTTTGCTCAGGTTGTCTGTGTGTCTTAACACCAACTCACCCAAATAAGTACCAAAGAGAAAATTGAATGTATTCATTTGTGAAGATACCCCCTGAATCCGTGCTTTGTTCTCTGTATCTCTGGTAATCTCACCCGCTGTCTCCCAAGTGCTCAATAAAACAGAATAATTATCTATAATACTGAAGAGGGAGTCAGCACGTACCGTCCATCGAGTGGGACAAAGAACTTTCACATTAACACTACTAATTTCAGAGGACAAATCACTTTCATCTTTCAATTGTTTAAAAATTTCATTCCGTCGAGGTGATTTTTTTATAAGCTTGGTAATCTCATGTGTTGTCTCCAGAGCTGATTTTACGATCTGTGATTTCTTAACAGCATCACAAGCAGCAAGATTCAATGAGTGGCTATAACAATGAGTAAAAACAGCTCTAGATTCTTCATCCTGGACTCTTTTTGCCACACCTGATCGTATACCACTCATTGTACTACAGCCATCATAGCACTGTCCCCGAAGTTTGTTTAAGGGCAAGTTGAACCTAAGCATGCAATCTTTAATGACTGAGAAAAGTTGGACAGCATCAATTGAAGGAACAGCATATAAGCCCAAGAATTCCTCATACACCTCAAAATCATCTTCAATCCAACGCATAACAATAGTAACTTGCTCTTGATTTGTAAGGTCGGTAGTTTCATCAATCATAATACTAATAAAAGGAGAACACTGAAGTTTACCTGATAAACTTCTCAAAATGTGGGTAGCCATTAATGAAATAAGCTCATTTTGAACTTCAGGTGATATTAGTCTTTTTTTCAAGCCATTTAAGCATCTCATCATCTCCTCCTCCCTGAAATTTTAACAACTGCATCAAATTTCCATCATAGTCATTATGATGCCCCCGAATAGCCAATGCCTGCCTAGCTAGAAACCTGAATATTCAAACATTATAAAAATTGACCACAACCTCATTAAGAAGGCATAACCACACCCACTCATGGGCGTGGTTTGCATGGCCTGACTAATGTGATTTTGCTTGCTACACCACTGTTGATAGTAGTCGTGGTAGTGTGACAGTGACTAGCACTAGTAACGGGAATGCTGCTGATAGTACTCGTAGGTGTAAGCCATCTGGGAGTGAGGCATGTAAGACTCCTCCCCCCAATGGACCTAGTGCGAGTGTAATACCCAATAGGACTAAGAGGAAGGGTAGGAAGGCTAAACCGGAAGCACGGGAGGCATGTAAGACTCCTCCCGCTGCAGATGGTTTGGTAGCCAAGACTCCTCCCGCTGCAAATGGTGAGGTAGCCAAAACTGGTGACCCAAGACTCCTCCCTCTACGGAGCTTAGTGAATCTGTGACTAGGGTGGTGGGCGATGGTGACCCTTTACCAGAGCCCGTAGGTCCACCAACTGGACCTGAGGATTGTTTGAGGTTAGAATTGCCGTCCGGTAAAGGAGAGACGAGGGCTGACCTCACACGACGACAACTATTCCTGTATGGCTATCCGATGGCCAGAAGCAGCCCCCTTGAGAGGTGTAACTGCACAAGAGGTAGCAGAGGCTTTCGTAGGCATCATGTGCTGCACGGGTCTGCCTGACACTATCTTGATAGATAGGGGTAGTGTGTTTACCAGTAGTGTATTTAAGAAAGTCTGTGAGCTGTTTGGTTGTGGGAAGCTAACTACAACGCCCTACCATCCCCAGGGCAATGGCGTTGTGGAGCGATTGCATAGGACACTAAAGTCCATGCAGGCTAAAGCTGGAGAAACTGGTCTGGATTGGGTGAGGTTTCTCTGCCCTTGGCACTCTTTGCTTTGCGGCAGATGCCACACTCAGACTCGGGTCTGAGTCCTTTTGACCTTGTTTATGGGTTTCAGGTTAGAGGCCCTTTAGACATCGTGTATGTGGGTTGGACAGACGATGTGTTTAAACAGGTCGCCTTGACTAAATGGGTGGAGACACTAAAGGAACGAGTAGCTCAATTGACGGACCTGAGTGTGGCCCAAAGAAAACAGCAAAAGGACTGACAAAGAGACAAGATTAACTAGACTAGATCTACCAGGGTGTACAATGTAGACGACAGAGTGTACCTCAAGGTGCCGGGTAGGACAGGAGTGTTTCAAGTCTCCTGGGAGGGACCTTTTACTATTAAGGAGGCCCTGAGCAAGGTTAAGTACCGGCTGGTTGGCAATGGGTTGCCAAGAGAGGTACCAAACCGGTGTTCAGAGCGGTAGTGGCTGAATACCTGGAACACGAAACCAAGGGAGAGAAAACCTTCCTAGGTGAGGAGTGTGAAGGGTTTGACATGGGTGAGCTTATGAAAGTTCTGGATAAGCAAGCCCATGTACTTAGCGAGACACCAGGCCTGTACACTGGGAGAGAGGTGAAGTTAACAGTGACGGAGGGTGTAAAACCTGTAAATCAACCTGTCCGTAGAGTACCTTTCAGCTTAAAGGAAGGTGTGAAGGAGGCAGTGAGTGAACTGGTCGAACAGGGCATAGTTGAGAGGGCTGATGATAGTCTGTGGTGCTCTCTCATCGTCAGGAAGCCAGACGGCAGTGTGCGTGTCTGCGTCGACTTCCGGGCACTTAATGAGGCGACACCTCAGATAAGGCACCACATGCTTGACGAGGTGCTGGATCAGGCGGGAGAGTTCAAGGTCTTAACAACTTTGGACTCGACTGCAGGCTTCCATCAGTTGGCACTGACGGAAGACTGTCGGGACCTTACTACCTTTAGCTGTCAGGAAGGGAAATTCGGCTACAAGAGACTCCCTTTTGGGCTCAAGAACGCCCCTGCTATATTCCAGCAGGTGGTGGACCAGGTCTTGAGGGATGTAACCTTTGCGAGCTGCTACGTGGATGATATCTTGATCTACTCCAGGTCGTAGAAGAAACACTTAGTCCATGTGGAAGAGGTTCTAAGGGTAGTTAACGCAGCAGGGCTTAAGGTTAAGTTGAGGAAGTGTTGCTTTGAGAGACGACGACTCAAATACCTAGGACACATGGTAGGCGAGGGATGTCTGAGTGTGCCGGAAGATAGGGTCAGGTCGTTAAAAGAGTGGCCACATCCGTCAAAGAAAAAGCAGTTGAAGGCCTTCCTAGGTACAATTGGTTATTACCGGAAGTTCGTCCCTGGGTTTGCCAAGGCTGCGGCTGTCCTCACTCCTCTGACATCGAGGGAGGCATTGGACAGATCATCTGGACTCAGGATGGTGACTCTGCTTTTTATATGTTGAGATCATGTTTGTGTCAGTGTGTAGTGTTAAATGTGCCGTGCCCGGACGAGCTTTATGTGTTGCATACAGATGCTTCGGACCGAGTGGTGGAAGGATGTCTGCACGTACGCCGGGGAAAGGTGGCCTTTTATTCACGCATCCTGAAAGGGCGGAGCTCCGATACTCTCATAGGCCTCAACTTTTTGGAAATGGTTTCAGGGACCATAAAACCACACCCACATGCCATGCCCAAATTTATAAACCACACCTTTGGCCACACCCATTCCCATTGTGCAAAAGTTATTCACTGTTTATTGTGTACTACAGTAGCTCTTTTACAGTTGGTTAGTAGTTCTTTACTAAAAATGCTATCATGGCAGCATTGATCACAGTTAAACTTGATTGACATCAAAGAGATAAGAGTGGACTGCTTTAGAGTAGGGCGCTGATCTGTGTGAATTTTTCTCAGAATGGAAAATCCTCGTTCAGAGTCAGCATTGGATGAAGGAATAGACATCAATCCATGACTAGCAATGGAAATCTAATTTCTCCATATAAAGTTTTCATCCTATGAACTTCGTGCCAGAATTTTCCAGGCATTGGAAGCTCTTCATTTGTAGCAGCCTTGTAAGTGCAAGGAGTAGGCAGTTCTGCTGGAGAAAGCTTGAAGTCCATAAACTCAGATCTCAAGGAATCAATGGATGGTGAGTCATTTATATTTAATTGGGGAAAGCGTTTTGCAAGCCTCTCTATTGTACTGAAATTGTAGCTAGAAACTTGATCAGGGTTAATGATTTCCAAATCCTTTATAATAGAATCTCCAAATGGGAATTTTTTCAACATTTTCTGTATAGAGGCCACATAAAAAAGGCGTACAGCTTCATAGAAAGGTTTAGGGTCTAATTATTCTTCCATTTCAGCAAGATGTTTCCAAGTAGCATCACCCAAGCCCAAGTTTTCATCTGCTAGCTGATTGCATGTAGCTAAATTCAGCTTACTGAGATCATTTCCAACAGCAACAATGCACTCGGGTTTCAAAAGGTTACTGGCATATAACCGAACCAACCTTGACATTTTATTGTAGAGTTGGCAGGTAGTATTCTGTGTGGACTTCTGAAACAAACGGTTGAACTTATCCATTGATGGTAGAATAAAAGAAAGAAAGAAGAGTAAGGGTTTAGTGAGTGGGTTATCAAGCCGCTGTAAGATGCTAACTACTTTACTAGTTTCAGCCTCACTACATGAAAGAAAGAAAAACTTCAGGCCATCAAACTGATTTAAATAGCGATCAACACAACGTAAAAGGCTAAGCCATCTGGTAGTACAGTGTTTAAGTATTGTCTGGGGCTCTGATGTAAAGAGAGAATTCCAGATGTCACAAAATTCCTGCTTTCTCTTACTGTGGAAGAAGAAATAAAATACATCCACAAAGAGCTTGTCAATATCAACTAGAAGTGTTTGCATGCCAGCTTTTACAGAAAGGTCTGCCAAATGACAGATACAACCAACATCAAGTATGTGAGGGCACTCATTCTTGATCAATTTCTGCACACCAGATCGTGCTCCCTTCATGACATTGGTAGTGTCAGACATGAAGGCCAAGCAGTTACTAAAATCTAGACCATGCTTACTTAAGCTCTCCTTCAGTGCCTCAAATAAATTTTGCGCTGTGCCAATGTTAACAACAGGCATATCAACAAATCTAGTACACACATCTCCAACTGTCGAATCAAAGCCACGAACCAAAATGATACACGATTTGTCAGTTTTATCATTAGACTCGTCCATCATAATGGAAAAAAAACTTAGACAAATCATGAAGGGCTTTAGAAACATAATGTGGAGCTAATGCTTCCTTGATAATTGCTGCTGTTTTACTGTGGCCACAAGCAAACTTCTTAGCTATGGCAGAATCTGGAAACATTCTATGGAAGAGCTTTGTGGCATGGTTGCTGGTCTCAAAAGCAAGATTGTGCTTGGCCACAAAGGTAGTCCACAAAGTTTCAGCTTTAATGACATTCTGGGGAGTTTGAGGTGAGAAAAAAGAAGTAACAGACCTTGAAGAACAAGCTTTTGCCATTTCTCCATGGCGTTTTCCCCGAACATGACTAGTCACATCATTTAGTCCACTGTGGGAAATACTGAAGTCAGATGCACAATATGTACACTGTGCAAAGCCATCACCTGTGTTAAACAAAAAAGCAATCTATATACTCTAGCTACTCTGCTCGCTATGTACTTACCTTTAGAACTCTTTGCAATGCCTGGGAACTTGAATCAAAGTGACAGTGCCTTCTGGGCCTTTTGGCCTTAGGAGACAGAGACTGGGAAGAACTAGTAGCCATGGCTAAACTAGAACTAGAATCGCAGATAGCTACAGCATAACATGATAATGACTCGGCAGTTGCACAGCATAATATGACTCAGCAGCTGCACAGCTAGGTAGGTTGACAGCTAGCTGTCAATCTCAATGATTGAGTAATTGCATTATCATGCTGATCATGCATGGATCAGCATGTTTGCATGTGTAACTAATGAACATGACGACAGATTTTGTCAGATAGGCAGGCCCACATTTTTCCGGGACCAACAATACAAACTTATGAGGGTCCTTGGGGACCCGGGACCATGGCCCTAAATTCAGGTACCGTCCCAGCAATTCGGGGACCGTTGAGGCCTATGTACTCTGTCTCTGAAAAAGAGGCCCTGGCAGTGTTGGAAGCCATCGACCATTTCGACCCGTACCTATATGGTAGGCGGGTGCAACTTGGCACTAGTATCAGGCACGTCACAGTCTGGATTAAACCCTAGGCTGCGGCGGATAGCCCTAAAGCTGTCGGGTAGAGTTGAAGGCATAGAATACGTTCCAGGAGAGAGCATGGGGAATGCCGGTCCTGAGAAAGATGGAGATCGCCGGGTCGATCTTAAACCCGGGGGGTGTGGGGCCCGGACGGTGGCAGGAAGTCAAGAACTGACAGGAAGCAAAGAACTGAACTAATTGAACTGCATTTCGTGTGCAATGGTAGTTAGTTGTAGTTTGTATATTTGTGTGTTTAGGCGGGATCCAAGGGTGACCAATGAGGCGCCTGCACATAACTAGCTAGCTAGACTTTAAATACTGGAGGATTAGTGAACTCCAGGCCTTTTGTTGTAACTCAGTTATTTGTGCGTATACTGCATGTGTGTGGATAAGACTTAAAACTCTTAAAACTACTGTACTACTAGGGAGCTGCGGGCAGCACTGAGTAATACTTGAGGATTGGTGGCAGTGGAAATACCCTCTGCCTGAGAATAAGATCGCTGATTTTCGGGCAGAGCATCACAGAGGCAGTAGTTGGTTGACACTGGGTCAGACTACGGTCTAGTACCAGCCAATGGGTCCCAAGATCTGCTATCTAGGAACCAAGTGTAAAGTAGATGGTGTGGGGCTGGAGAGGAAGGATAAGAGCAAGGAGAAGAAGGCGAATAGCAAAGAGAAGAAGTCGTGAACAGTTTTGTGTGACTGTATGTGTCACTTTTGTGTTTGTGAACTTGGAACAGTTTGTTTGTGTGAATGTGTGAGTCACCTTTGTGGTGTTATGTGTGCTGTGGATGTGAACAGGAGCCATGTATTTAAGTGTTAATTGACGTACAAGTGTGCTTGTATTGGAGTTGTAGCATATGCCTATAAAAAGGGGCCATGTGGTCATTTTTGGTGTTCTTTCTTTGTTGTAATTCCTTACTGTTGTCTGTGTTTGATTAAAACCTAACTTACTTTGCCACGGTTGGGGACAGCATAAGGGGTAGCTATCAACCTTACTACCACCTGTAACCAGTGCTGTACACGAGGAGAACCTGGTGGCAGCATTTAAAGATTGGAACAAGCCGATTCTACCGGTTGGATTGAGCCCCCACAGATGGCATCGAAGATTGGAACAAGCCGATTCTACCGGTTGGATTGAGCCCCCACAGATGGCATCGAACGCATGTCGAATACATATGAGCTGGCAAGAGTGTCATTCCAATTACAAGGGAATATTGTTGAGAAAGTGGTAGTAGTTGACCATAGAGCCCACCCTATGATAGATGTCTTTAGCCATTAAACCTGAAAAATACCACGGAATTACAGGTGTATTTGGAAGTCATCCATGGGGGTAGGGTTTGTGTAATGACTAGAGAGCAAGTAAAGAGAGAAAGAGAGGAAGAGGTGAATGATCCCGATGTTGTTGTAAAACCTGTAGTTAGCACTTTAAAGGGTGTTGATGAGAAACATTCCAGGGGTGTGGAAAATTGCCATTGTAGCAACAACAACTCAAATATATGTTCTGTTTTAAATGAGATGGGGGAGATTGGCTGAGATGGAGAGTTGGATCCTTCGGATGAACCAGGAGAGGTGAATGAGATGAGGGAGGCAGAAGAGAATTTGGATTGATCGCGGAGTGAGTGATGAAGTAGTAGCAAAAGATAGTGTGAAAATTGAGAACAAAACTGATATAAAGGAGGCGTTGGAAACCTTTGTGAATAAATTACAACCCCTTGAACAAGGGAAATGAGAGAAGTGAGTTTGTGAGAGAGGTGAGAGAAGATGAACCTTTATCGCCGTTGAGAGAACTAGCCGATAACAACATGAGAGTGCCTTTCGTTCCGGATCCCGCTTTAAAGCGGGGTGAGACCGGTTGGCTTCTCCGAATTTTTTAAAATAGTTACTTTATAACTAGAACCTTCAGATTGCATACACAGGTGCCGAATGCATTGGAGAAGCATCTAAAATAGCTTTCAGCCAGGACTGCTTCGACAATACCTCACAGCAGTTGCGTTTATTTCTTCCTCGGCAAAAAACAACAACATCGGTTCTCCGTCGAATTTTAAAAAAATTACCTTCTTCACAGCAGCTTCATTTATGGATCCAGTCATCTCCAGAGCTTTGTAGAAGCAGCGAAAAATTGCTTGAGCTCAGTAGCCTTCCATAACACATTGAAACAACCGCTTCTTTGCCGACCAAGACTTTGCCGGTTTGACTTACTGTCTTCTCCATTTTTTATAAAATCGCTAGTTCAACTGGGGGCCTCCCTATTACGTACAGTCTTAGGTAATGCTTATTACATCATAGGAAAAAAGTGAGCGTGTCGTGTGACCCCGGTAACTATGCAAAAAAAAATTTTTTCAAAGTCATTTTTTTGAAGATGGCGTCTACAAGTTACAATGCGGTGCAAGTTTTAGACTTGCTTGATGCTGACTCTAGCGACTCAGGATCAAGCGGAGAGAAGGGAGACGACATCTAGGGCTATAGGAGGCCCTGTATCAGGGTTGGTGGACTAGACCCCGTCAACTCTGATACTGAAAATGGGAGTCAAGAAGATGATCGAGGTAAGCTAGTCTTTCTCTTGAAAAATAGCAAGCTTCTGTTGTGGAAAGGACTTATTTATAGCTATATTGAGATAGAGTAAGCTGTTTAGCTATAATATATATATATATATTTCATTGAGTTTCGAGATTTGAAAGTGGCTTGTGGTTTTTTGAACAAATTCAAATTTTCAAAAAAATACAAAAATATTTACCACATAATACTACTAGGACCAGATGTGAATGCAGTCACCGACCCCGATTACGCAGATGAGGCGACTGGAGCAGAGTCTTCCAGTGATGAAGGAGAGGATAACGGACCTGAGTCTTCCAATGATGAAACACGAATAGGCTGCAGGGTCTAGTGATGAAGAAGAGGAAGTGGCTCCTGGTGGTCGGAGAAGGCGGGAACCGAAGAACAAGAGTCGGGTGGATGATGTAGGGGGAGAGTGGAAGAAAGATGACAACACACCCATTGATATTCCATAATCTTTTGTGAAGGACCACAGACTTTGATATTTGTGGCTGCTACCCCCCCCCCCCCCTGAATCTCCCAAAAGTTGTAATATGTATTACGTTGTTGTCGTTTGTCTATGTTTTTGTGGTGTTGTAGTGGAGCTTCACACTCGATGTATATGTGTGTGCGTGGAGTTGAAATGTTATTCTTGCGCTTCAGATCGAACCGGGGAGGGAACGAAAACGCGGGGGGGGGGGGGAGAGGGGGGGGGGGGTCTTTCCAATTGGGCATGTAAGTTGAAATTTCCAAACAGTATGTGGCACTTCCGTATACAACCTGGGAGGGAACTCTGGATCTTTTTGGATCGTGACTACTATGCCCATGTAAGTTGAATTTCATGTGTGTGTGTGTGTGTACACCAGTCAATTTATGTATAATAAATTATACATTTATTTTTATGATCTGTATTCACCTGTAGCTTCTTTTTTCTTGTGTGTTTGTATGTGTATGTGTGTGCGTGCATTTGTGGAAAGAGAGAGAGCAACCATGGACAAACAGTATGTGGCACTTCCGGATCCAACCTGGGAGAGAACGAACTCGGGGGTCTTTTTCGGTCTGTGACATCATCCATGCCAGGTAAGTTGAATTTCATTTCAACTTACTGATATGTGGGTGTCTAGATGACGTAGGGGGGAGGGGGGGTTATGGTACAAGAATATCAGTGAATAGTAATGATGGGGGAGGGGGGGCAAATCAGCGAGGCCAGCTGTTATGTTACAAACATCATTGGTGTCTGTGTTTTTTTGGTATTGTATGGAGGTTCCGGATACTAACCTTGGAAGGATCGTTCAGTCTGTGACACCATCCATGCCGGGTAAGTTGAATTCCACGTGTGTGCTCGTACTGTTTTTCATTTTCAAATTACACTTTCTCAATACAACAATTGTTTCTGTCATGTACAGTGTGGAGTATACATACCAGGGTTTCATACAGTGGGAGGCTAGCCCTGGGTTCACCCCTAGAATTTTGGGAGTTGAATTGAAATGAACATTTTGGAAGCATTTATCTTTAGTCTGATATTGTATCCCATTATGTTTCTATCATAACTGAGTCATTTAGTGCATAGGACCGAACTGATCATCAGTGTGAAGTATAGACTCTTATGAAAAGATGTGCATCAAAGTAGTGTAGGTTCCAAGAAATGGGTGTGGCGAAGTACACTCGGAGCCCCACCCCCACCCCCTCCAAACAAAAATCCTGTATGAAACCGCATACAATACATCATAAAGTTGCAATTATATAGAATCATGAATAATTTGTTGTTTGTGTTACAAATATCTTTGTTGTTTGTGTTTTTATGTATATGAAATTGTTTTGTAGTGGAGCTCGACGTCCGATGGCATATGTTCATTGTGGACACTCATAGATGTCTCCTACATGATCACAATCAGCACCACACACAACAAACAACATATTTTATTGTTGAACTAATATAATATTGGTATATAATGCATCAAACATTATTTCTATTTTATTTTATTTTTTTATTGATGGGAAAAGTAGATTTTTTGGGGGAAAATTTTTTTTTGAAGTATTAGTAGATGGCCTAAATATTATTCAATTTTCTCAATCAAAAAATGAGGGTAATCCCAAACTCTTGGTCTATTTAGTGATATATGGTTGCTATGGGGTTTTCCCAGCCAGCATCGAGTTAAAAAAATAAAACGGTAATACTCTATTCCGCGGTCGACGATTAGATTTTTCCGCGCGCGTCCAAACAATTCTGGAATGAGAGGGTTAAGAAGAGGCAAAAGTACTGATCATTAAGAAGAGACCAAAGTACTGGACATTAAAAAAGAGGCTAAAGTACTGGACATAGTAACCCAGTGTTTAGAAAATGACTTGTTAATTTGTTCTCAAAATACTTCTAAATTGTCCTCCATTTGTACATTATTGTTTGGCTTTGGTTATAATTGAAGGGCTCAGTGGAAAAAAGGGATAACTGACATAAAGAGCCTTTTGAGATAATTTGAGGTTAAAGTTACTACTGTTTGTTTTAGATAAACCCATAGCATAAATAGAGATAAACCACGGAGGAGTATAATAGCCAGGATAGAAATATGTAGAGATAAACCACAAATGGGTATGATAGTTCAATATCCATATTAGCACTGTTTATTCACAGTCAGACTCATCAGAAGAGTCACCTGAAGTACTAGGAGGCCTTCGGGCAAATAAGTCCAAATAGAACTGCCTGCTTTCTTGTGGGATAAAAGGAAGCATACACTGTAGATCTTAAAGTTTCTTTCTTTTAGTATGCCTCTTGACTTCCATCACACTAATCAGTCCATAGAGATACTTATTCTGGGCATCATGGCTTCCTATCTCATAAAATTCCTGGAAAATTCTTTGCTGTTCTACTTCATCAACATTCTCAGAACAGCTGAAAGGGCATTGGCAGGTAAGACAAACTAAATCTTTAGCAGCTTTCTGGTTTTCAGCACTGGTACTGTAGCTCTCTCCTTTGTCCTTAGCAATCTTCCATTTCTTCTTTGCCCAGTTCTCTTCATGTCTTAGACGCTTTCTTCTACACTGGATCTCCTTAGATGAAGCGGTAGAAGAGTCAGGAGCAGCAGAAGCCATGGATACAAAATTGCTGACTAGGCTAATTAATTGATGACGTCATAGCTAAATACATGCGAACTTTGACCCCTAATTGCAATGTAGTGAATTGACTAGGAGAGCTGGAATTTGCTGCACAAGTTTAGGACACATTAAACTATTGACTGATGACAAGAACTCAAAAAAGGTGAAAATGTCAGTTATACCCTTTTTCCACTCACCCCTTCAATTCTACACAAGCTTACTACAGAGATATTAGCAAAAATGTGATTTTTAATTAAATGTGTGGGCATGTCAGAGCACCCTTAAGGCAATATTTAATTAGTGCTTGGTCCTATGCTCCAAATTGCTGTTTTGATGGGAATATATGGGATAATTTGTAATTAAATTGTATCTAACGTCAAAAATTCTGTAGGCAGTGGAAATCCCTAGGGACATCATCCCTCCATATGAAACCCATGTGACAGGCTGTAGGAAAACAGACCACTTCACTCACAAAATCATTTCAAGATACAGAACCATAAAGCGGTTCAAGTCAAGTTGTTGTTTTTTTTTTGTTTTTTTTGTATCAGTATTTATAGATCTTAACTTACACTTGTACCAAGTTTCAGCTCCCAATACATTTATCTTCAAAGCCAGCGCACCGCTGAAGTTCACAAAACTTTTTAGTATCTCTCGGTTTACGGCGCAACTTTTCAATTGTTACCGGGAAAATTAACGCGTGCGCGCGGGTTTTTCCCTAACCTGTGAGGGTAATTCCCAGTTACTTGGCAATTAACGAAGCAGCTGTGGTTTCTTAAAAATGGATTTTGATCGGGCTGCTAAGAACGTCGCTGATGTAATCAACTCGATACAGCAATTTAGTGCTGGTAACCAAGAGGCCTTACAGGATGTTATTGAAGACTATTTCACCATACCACAAATTGACAATTCAAGTGAAAATGATGATTCTGATGATTATAGAGGTGGTAATTAGAGGATATTTTTACAGAAATCTTTATAAATAAAACTTTTTTCACAATAAATTAAATTAATTTGATTTTTCTGTAGATTGGTTTGCTGAACTTGATGATCAACTTGAAATTACTGATGTAATGGGAAATGAAGAGAGTAATTTGTGTGATACAGAAGAAGCTGATGATGGGACTGTGGTTGAAACTCCAACACTGACGGAAGAGGTCAATGATGCCTTGTCACAACTTGCTTCTTCAATCATTACTGTGGGTGATGCATTGCCTAGTGAGACACAAGAAAAACAAGCTGTCACTGACTTCATGAGATCTGGCTGTGGATGCAAACTATGGCAAGGAAATTGTTGCTCTGAACAGTTTTCACAATCCTATGTTGAGAGTGCTCGATTGAATTGCTTTGGCCTTTCCAACACAGAATTAGATATGGTTATCTTAGGTCAGATAATGGCTAATTCTAATTTAAGTCCTACCACATCAACTGTCTCTAGAAATGCTCCATCTCCTCGTCAAAAAAAATACACAAAGCATTTTCATGAGGGTAGTGCAATTTGCTTACCCATGTTTCGGTTCCTTCATGGCATTGGAGCAATGCGACTAAAAAATTTAGTGAAACACTACAAACAGAATGGTCTGGTTCCCCGCACTCATGGCAATATCAAGCGTCTTCCATCAAATACACTCTCCTTCACAGCAATTGAAAATGTTATTCGTTTTCTGTTGAATTACTCTGATCAACATGGCCTTTTACTTCCTGGTCGCATTCCTGGATACAGCCGCTCTGACAAAACTTCTTCCATCTAGTTTATCCAAACGTAAACTTTGGCAAATCTACCTTCAAGCTACAATTGATACTGACAATGTCCATGCTGCAGCATACTCCACATTTTGTATTTCTTGGAGAAAATTGCTTCCATCTATAATAATCATGAAGCCAATGACTGACTTATGTTGGGAGTGCCAAAAAAACAGCGCTGCAATTATTCGAGCTGCAAATTTTCCGTTAGCTGAAAAGTCCGCAACAATAAAGAAAGCTGAAGAGCATCTTCGTAATGTACAAATAGAAAGATCATACTATAGATCTATTTGTGATGCATGCAGCAAATAGATCAAGGCCAACTTCTTACAAAATGGATCTTTTACTCCTCCACCACCAAATTCTCAAATTCCTTCTAATTCATCCCCTATTAAAGTACACTATTCTTTCGATTATGCCCAAACAATTCACTTTCCAGCAGATCCTTTACAACCTGGACCAATTTACTTCCTCACTCCTCGTAAATGTTCACTATTTGGAGTGCACTGTGAAGCTATTCCCAGGCAAATCAATTTTTAAATTAATGAAGCTTCTGACTGCGGCAAGGGAGCGAATGCAGTGATTAGCATGCTCCACTACTTCTTTGACCATCACGGCCTTGGTGAGCAAGAGGTATACTTGCATGCCGATAACTGCAGTGGCCAAAACAAGAACAGTGCAGTAGATCACCATTTCATTTTTAGTCGTTGGACACACCAAATTTGAACCTGATTGGTGTTTTGGTCTTTTGAAGCGACTATATCGGCGAAGTCGAGTAGGCAGCATAAGAAGTATTGCCGAAGTTGTGGATAATTCTGCAGATTGCAACTTTTCCCAACGTGTATCAGCAGAAGATGGAAGTGTAATAGTTACGACCTACGACTGGACTGACTTTTTTTCAACAAAACTCCGAAAAATCATTGGCATTAAGAAGTATTGCCACTTTCATTTCAGTCATACTCGTCCAGGAATAGTGTTCGTCAAGGAACATAGTGATACGACAGAACATGAAATCAATCTCCTCAAGCATCCATGGGCTCCAAATTCTGCAGATCTTCAATCTATTGTTCTTTTAAAGTCATTGTCACTTGAACGTCAATGGTATCTCTATAATCAAATTCGCCCTTACTGTCCAGATTTGGAAAGAGATTTGGCTTGCCCATTGCCCTCAGTTCCGTTGCCCTCCAGTAGGCCTTGCAGTCCATTGCTTCCACCTCTTAGTACAATAGCTACAAACTCAACTGAAGTATGTGATGCTGAAGTTTGTCCACCACCACAAAAGAAACAAAGAATTTGTAGCCTATGTAAAGAAGTTGGTCATAATAAAAGAACATGCACAAAACAATGAGTTTTGCTATTATACTTAAAATATTATTACTCAATTTAATGCCTTCATATAAACTTTTTATTCCTCAATACCTACCACTTTTAGTCCTAGACTCATCTTTCACTTTGGAATTTTTTTGTTCAACTTGTAATTATACTATCTGTATTAAACTAAATTCAAATTAGTGTCTAACATTGTGCTTCAGGTAGTAGTATTACAACACTAGAATTGGTAGTACATTAGTGAACAAAAGCATACAGATTGGCTAAGGATAACCAGGGTAGTACATTAGAGAAAATAGCACAGAGACTAGCTAAGAACGACTAGGATACTTACCGATTTTTTTTTTTGCAAGGTTAAGCCTGAGCTTCAAAAGGAGGCTCTGCTCCTTGCGCTTACACTAGAACTCCAAGCTAACAGTCGACTATAAACTTCGCAAAACACAAAACTTTTCTTGTTTACTTTTTGTCAAGATACCACACCCCTGGGCATCACGTGGCAGTTCGCGCGAAACTACTAAGTGATGCGGAGATAACTTTAGAATACGGAAACTTACCTCAAAAATTTAAAGTGCCGTTTTCTCCAATAACGCTTACTCGGGCTATCCTTATCCTCTTCTTGCGTTCATAACTCGCCCTAGGAAGCGATTTAGGATATGATTTAAGGACCATTTAAATGGAAATTTTTTGTACTTTTCAAAAATAATAACTCATTTTTCAATTTTTGAGTGAAGTGGTCTGTTTTCCTATAGCCTGTCACAGATATGTTGATTTTTACTCTTATTCAAACTTGATACAAAGATATATGCAAAAATGTCATTAACCGATTACTGGCCAAATACGCAATTTTGCGTACCTCCGTATTTTGTCCCCGAAAGGCCAAATACGCAATTCTGCATACAAGAAAGGCGGTAATAACTATCTGCCTACAGCTGCATACCTGAATCTACCAGTTATCTGTCATTGCATCTCAGGTTTGTAATGTAGTATAGCTATCTGTACAGCATATCTACAAGTGTGGTTACAATATAAAATTTATCAGATAAACCTTGCTACAAAACACTTCAAGTTTATCAAATATTTTCATATAAACTTTTATAACAAGAACTATAATTCATGATTATTTTGATACTTTGAGTTATGCTGCAATGATAGCTTAAGTCTTCTGGAGAAGTTTATTGATTCTACTGTGGATTCAGGACTCCAAAGATGCAGGAAACACAAGAGTATCTCCAATTTCCAAGCTGATCCATAACTTTGGAATATTAGTAGTATTGTAAAGTTCATAATATACCTGGAATATATAAAAAGCTTTTACCAGCGGCTGATCAATAGAAACTTTATGTCCAGGACCGATTGTTTCTCCGCTACAAAGTCAGAAAGTTGCTTCTCCAGTAAGGGTTACTTCCGGCGAAAAAAAATACGGCGGCTCGCGGCACCGCGGTTAAGTAATAATTCGGCCGGTAATCGGTTAATGGGTGGGTGTACTAGCTATAACTAGCTGTAATAGGTACTACTTATTAAGTGAACAAGTGCTGCATGATGATAGGAACTATGCAGATCCCATTGGGAACAGTTCCTCAGTTTGGCTTATTACAAGACATCATTCTGTATGGTACTGAACCGCATGCCCTGTTAGTATTTACTGAAATGGAGACAGTATACAATGGAAATCTAGGAGCATATGAATTGATGGCATTAGCAGAGTACATGTGTTGCAACCGAGTTGCAAGTGACACATCTCCGGCAAATGTCTCGTACCAGTCATCTGACTCCTATGATGTGGATTCTTGAACCTACAGAACTGAGAAGGAGAGAAGGACCACAAGGACACAGAGAAACGTGTAAGTTAGAACTAATAAACCGGTCAGTATATTATTGTTAGGAAGAATGATAGAATTTTTTTGATCGAACGACAGAGATGAATTTGAGAGACGACCGACTACAGAACTGCGAAGGAGAGAAGGACCACAATGACACAGAGAAACATGTAAGTTAGAAACTAATAAACCGGTCAGTATATTATTGTTAGGAAGAATGATAGGATGTTTTTGATCGAACGACAGAGATGAATTTGAGAGACGACCGCCTACTCTCAGCAGGTAATCTCTGTCAATGAAAGGATTAAGAGATACAAGACGTGAATTTGCTTTGATCGGTTTGTCATGACAGAGTTGCAAAAGCTCATCATGGAAATGACGGTTCTGGGCTACAGAAAATAAGTGTGCTTCTGAAGAATTCAGCTCTGAAACTGACAATCTTGAATGTATGTTGATTGGTTTGTGAAGTCTTTTGAGCTTCAAGTTGGAGATGAATCAGTGAATCCAAGCATTAACTCGTAATAATCTATTATAATTGCTAAACCTTCCTTCAATCCAATGTACAGAATTCAAGGTGACAGTGCAGACATTTTTGAGCTCTGAAGTACATGCTACAGAAGGTGACATTGGTTGAGAAGACCAACCAATGGAATCTGAATGAAGCCATTTTGGACCGTTCCACCAGAGATCATGGGTCAATAACTCTTGTGGAAGAAGACCTCTAGAAGCACAATAAGCTGGATCATGCCAAACACTAGAAGGAAATAAAGTTAAAATGTTAGAAATTCTATTTCCCACAAACGTTTTAAAGCGACTGGGACTACCATCCAACCATAGCAAGTCAGACAATTAAGAAGCTTAGCCAACAAGTGAGCACCACAAAGTTCTAACCTGGGTATAGACAGCCTCTTTAGTGGTGCAACCTTAGTCTTTGCAGCTACTAATACTACCGTGGGTGGTCCATTTGAATACGTTGCACGAATGTAAACAAAAGCAGAGTAAGCAGCTTCAGAAGCATTGCAAAAACCATGAAGTTCGACTGATTCCTTGACAGATAAAGTTCTGAAGTAGTACCTATTAACCCTCTCGTTCCTGAATTGTTTGGACACGCGCGGAAAAATCTAATCGTCGACCGCGGAATAGAGCATTACCGTTTTATTTTTTTAACTCGATGCTGGCTGGGAAAACCTCATAGCAACCATATACCATATTTCCTTGAATAGCTCGTGCCCTCGAATAAGCCGCTACCTGCTATTGCGTCTCAACTTATTAACTCGCGCACCTCGAATAAGGCGCGCACTGGACGACGACCCTTTACCAAACAATTAATAGGCACCAGTAAATCGGTTTTTCTACTCATTTATATTGGACCACGTCAGATAGTGAACAGTGTGTGTCTAATGAGTCATTGCCTTCAGCTTCTATGGAGACCCCACCACCTGCACGAAGGAAGTTGGCATCTTATGATGCAAAATTTAAGCTCAATGTAATTACATATGCAGAAAATCATACTAACAGGAAGGCAAGTAAAAAGTTTGGAGTGGGAGAGCTTGTGGTATTAGTAGCAGCATTGATGGCTCTGAGGATAATTCAATCCATTGTCTCAAGCAAAGTGGAGTTGCACATAGCGCTTTGGCCGCCATCCAAAGTGCAACAGCCAGCCAGAACAGCAACTCAGTGTTGGACGAGGAGGATCCTTTTGCTGATTGCGATAGGAAGAAGACCCTACTACCATTGACGATGAAAAGTCGTAACTTTAGTAAATGACTTCTCTTAGCTACGGCAAAATCAATATAAACTTTCGTTTGTCGTTAACTGTATGCTACAAACAATAGGCTATTCACTTTTTTAGGGGTGGGCGGGGGCTCCCGCTATGCTGGACACTGCGCATGCTCGAAATAGCACCACACCCAATTATAAGTGATGCTGACTAGCTAAAATAAATAAGCCGCGCCCTTGTTTAACTCGTGCCCTCGAATAACTTGCTACCCGATGCCGTGCCTTAAAATAACTCGCGCACGAGCTATTCGAGTAAATACGGTATCACTAAATATACCAAGAGTTTGGGATTCCCCTCATTTTTTGATTGAGAAAATTGAATAATATTTAGGCCCTCTACTAATACT
>WLWD01005830.1_pt1 | contig 39423 bp, 20 predicted proteins | sample 6712731 | NCBI WGS metagenome assembly WLWD01 (sample SAMN12718690, study PRJNA576275) | sponge metagenome | isolation source: marine sponge | host: Mycale hentscheli | place: New Zealand: South Island, Marlborough, Capsize Point | collected 2014-11-01
CGGACGACCCACTTGTAAATAAAGGGATGGAGCTTCCGTTTGTTCCACTTCACTCAAAATTTCTGGAAGGGCCTCGAATTTTGATTCAAAATAGGCTTTATCTTTTTGCCGTAACTCTTTTTTCTTTATCGCTACTGCATCTTGATCCTTTCGAATGCTATCGAGAATTTCCGGATGTCTACGGCTCATTTCCAGAACCTCAGACAAGAGCTCTTTCAAGTTCGTATCCGGAACCGGCAAGAATAGGTTGCTGCTGCACACCGAGTCATTTGGAATTTGCTTGATCATTGTTGCCTCCATGGTAAATTAAATTGGATTTTAAATTATTGCAAGATAACACGTTACGCAATTTATTCAAGCCCAATTCCATGAAGAATATAGAAATTTTATACTCAAAATGCCCTTTCCGAATGGGCTCTAACTACCTAAACAAACAGAACGGTACTTAATTGACCTCAATTCTTTTTGAGACGGATACTTAAAACACTGCAAATCTCGAACATCAACGCCTATCATACCGGCCATATCTTCTGCTGTTATTCCCAGATTAATCCACATATTAAATCGTTTTTCATCCACATCCTCAACATCATCATAACTATAATAACTGGTATATTCAGCGCTGGGCTCTCCCCAAAGAATCAAAGGAATCAACGGTGCTTGTTTTTTCATGACAAATATGCGGTCATAAGGGGCCTCAGAGCCTCTACAGCCTGCCTCCAGGGAGTCTTGACAAGCAAAGAGTCCCTGAGCCATCGGATAAACTGAAACGACCTCTGAACGGCTTTATCGGGTCGTGTAACAAGCGGGTTTTCTTTTCTTCCCGCCTCCTTGATCTTTGCCAGATCCTTTTGAATTCTCAGGGTTCTCTTCTTTTCAATCTTGGTATCGGATATGCCTTCTTCGGATTCAAGTTTACGTTCCAGGATTAAGGTGAGGTTGTGCGCCAGAACCATGAACTGCGCCTGGACACATTTAGCGTTCAATGATTTTGCCCAGGCCCTGTTTTCCATCAGTTTATTTTTGAATTGGTCGAACACTTTTTCAATGTCCCATCTCTTCTTGTATATGAAAGTGATCAACCCCGGCGGCAATGTCATTTCGTTTGTCAGGAAGACAAATCTCTTTCCAGTTGCCGGTTCAATGTAAACAATTTTACGCAACCTGCGACCGCTATTTGTTACTCCCGTCCGGTCCGAGATTATGCCTGCATTGCGGGGATCCTCCCGGTCAAACTCACGGTCGTCACAGATTAGTAAATTGGTATTCTCCTTCATTCGAGTGATGATGTAAATCCCCTTCGACTGCTTCCAGTTATTCCACTGGACGAAGTCGTAGATCGCCGGATCATAGGCTATAATTACCTTTCGCCCTGTCGGTTCTTCCATACGCAGGGCATTTGCCTCCAAGCGTTTCAACGCGGTTATATCATGCTCTTTTTTCACCTTCGGACGAGCTACATCCAAATGAATCATCGTTTGAGTCCGAAGATTCATGGCAAAAAAATGTCCGACGGGGTAACGCTTCCGATCAATTAGCTGGTCATGAGCTGAGCTTCCATGGCAATGACCGTCTGCGGCGTAGATCGCGACTCCATCAAGTTCGGCATGCTCTGCAAAGGGATCGTCTTTTGCCGCGGCGATCTCATCGGCTTCTGCTCGAACTGCACAGGCAATGTTTTGGGTAAGTCGTAGCCGCCTCTGGCTTTTCAAGCTGATAAAGAACCGGCTAACGGTGATCGCCAGCTTCAAAATCGTCATTGCTTTTTGAATCCAGTCTCGTCCGCTGCGTACATCGTTCAGGCACCGCCCAACCCCTGCCTTCAAAAAATGCTCGTCGGGGAATTCGGGGCAATCCCTCTTTGCCTCGGCCCTTACCAGTGCTCGCAGCATCGGGCTGTAGAATTCATTCTCGACAGTAGTTGCTTGTGTTTTACTATTCATTATTTTTCCTCCTTTAAATTTGTTGTTATTAATGAAACACCTTATTGCAAAGGCAGCACATAATACTTCAATTTAAAGCCATAACATACTAATAATAAGCAGTTTATATTTCAATAGAATTGCCGTGAAAGACTCTTGCAATATGGCCATACGGTCATAGCAGTGGCATTTTACATTAAACAGGAGGTGTCTGTCGTACGGGAGTACGGGCGATTTGATGAGAGCTCTCAGTGCATGAAATAAACATCTTCAAGGCCCCATTATGAGCCATGTTTTTCAGGAATAACCAACACCGTTGCAAAAGGGTATGATATTGATAGGATGTCATATACATTCTTATCGCTGATACGTTGTGAGACATAAAAATCTGGCATAATCTATGATGGTTTTTGAGGCATTGCGAGCTTCTCTGAGACTTAAAAATTGTCAATGGTGAATTGTCAATTCGTCATTCACAATTAATTTTATTGTTGCATAAGTCTTATCCGTCCCATTTGTCCTCTTTTCCACCGGAACAAGCCCGGTGGGGAAAATCTCTTCGACGCATTTAGTTTCCTCTTGTATTAAACAAGACTGCGTCAGCGGGCTCGGAAGTTGCTCTTATGATAATAAATTTTCTACAACGCTACGTTCTTCGATCAACTCACTTGTGGTTTTTCTAATTTTTCCGGATAGATAGTCGTCCCACGCAAAACCTGGAACAATTTCTACGTCTCCCGATGATGTATTTCGGCATGGAAATGAAAAGATTAATCCTTCGGGAATTCCGTAGGGATTACCGTCGCTGATCACGGCAGAACTGTAAATTTCATCGGTATTATCTGAAATAATAGATTTAACGGTGTCAATCGCTGCTGAAGCCGCTGAGGCAGCGGATGATTTTCCCCTGCCACTAATGATTGCCGCACCACGTTTTGCAACAACATTAATAAATTCTCCCTGCAAATACTCAATGTCATTGATCACATCGACCGCGCTCTGACCATCGATTGCAACATTTTTGTAGTCCGGTACCTGATTCGCCGAATGATTACCCCAGATGACCATATTTTTTATGTTCTTTACGTTTGCTCCGGATTTTTTTGCCAGCTGATTTACCGCTCTGTTTTGGTCAAGCCGCATCATCGCATGAAATCGATTTTTCGGGACGTCAGGTGCATTGTGCATGGCAATTAAACAATTTGTATTACATGGATTGCCGATCGTTAAAATTTGGACGTCCGATGCTGCATGGTTATTAATTGCCTGCCCGGTACTGGTAAAAATAGGACCATTTTCTTTAATCAAATCCGCGCGCTCCATCCCGGCGCCGCGAGGTTTAGATCCAACCAACAATGCCCAGTTTACCTCTTTCATAACCGTATTTACATCATCGGTCAGGACGATATCTTTAAGCAATGGAAATGCACAATCATCAAGCTCCATCGCCACACCTTCAAGGGCATTCATGGCAACGGGAAGTTCAAGGATGTTAATAGCAACGGGCTGATCACGACCAAACATCGCTCCAGATGCGATTCTGAATAATAAGCTGTAACAGATCTGTCCTGCGCCGCCCGTAACGGCAACGCGAATTGTTGAATTACTCATCATATTTCCTTTTCGTTTGTTATTGGAGTCAATTTGAAAAACAATCGCAACCACGTTTGCGCTCCCTCATCGTGGATGTAGATATTTTTTTGTTCGCATCGCTGATACCAACGTATGGAAAACATTGCATCACGTAACGTGAAAATGCAACTGAAATAAGATCGCACCGAATGATGAACATGTTTCAAATGGACTCTTCATCGTCGTCAGCCTTCATGATGCACAAACTTTTTATTGCGAGAGCCACTTGCAAAAGTCTTTGAGGAGAATGAGTGCGAATCACAGACATTATATGGAAGTAACAATTTGTTGATAAACTTGCTTATAAACATCAGATATCGGTTGATGAAGCTGAACAAGTATTGAATTCCAAATCACTGATTCGTAAGATTGCAAAAGACAAGCATAAGAATGAAGACATCTATGCAGCTTATCATCAGATTTACAATGGCCGTTATTTGATTGTCTTTTTCATCCACAAGAAAACAGGAGCGGCATTGCCTATTTCTGCTCGTGATATGGATAAATCGGGGAAAAGATATTATGAGAGACAAAGATAAACAAATCGACCCAATACCGGAATTTTTTACATCTGAAGAAAAAGCTGGCGATTTCTGGGATAGTCACAGCACGGCTGACTATGAAGAATATCTTGAGCCAGTAAATATGACGATTGATATAAAAAATCGGCATTTTGAAATAGAAATAGACGAAGAGAGTTTCATCGCATTACAGAAGTATTCGGAACAAGAAAAAAAACCGGTAAAGAATCTTGCCAGTCGCATACTAAAAGAAAAATTGGTTTCAATTTGAAGTCTTCTCCGGCTAAACACGGCCTCCGCTAAACTCGCTAACGCTCGAAATTCCCGCTAACGCGGGCTCACGCATCAGACAGTCCGGCAATACAGCGGCAATGCCCGCAGCCTATTCCCTCCCCGCGTTGCCGTCCCTTACGGCTTTTGGATTGAGTGTGTATTCAAAGTGTGAGTGACTCTGGTGAATGCTCGGGTTGAGGTAAAAGTAACGCGGTCATTCCTGGCTGCGCACATGTGATTCAGCCAGCCTTCTGAGGGGTTTAGTCAAGATGTATTTTCGAATATTTTTTACTTTTTTTAACAAAGTTATTAACAGGCAAAAAACAATTTCAAGAGTTCTATCATCTAATACAATGTGAATGTGTTTTTTATGCTCTTTGACATCTAAATTGATTTAAGTGGCAGCTGTCATATAATTGAGAATTTTAGATCCTTTCTTGGTTAAGGATTGTAAATAGTTTAGTTCATTATATGGGATTTTATCCTGCCAACATCGAAACATGATTCGAATCCATTTGAATGCAAGAGCCCGAAGAATGACATTATGAGTTTCCCCTTTTTCGATTTGCATGCGATAATAGGCAGCTGTCCACAAAGAATATTGGAGAGACTGCCCCGCGTATTCGATGAAGCTCTGGCGCAAATGCTTAGGGCATTTATAGCGAGCCAATGCCACCTTCGATTTTCCACTTGAAATGGTTATAGGCGCCACGGCAGAATATTTTTGTAAGCTCTCTGGCGACTTATAGCGTTCCCGATCAGCGCCAAATGCACTGGCTAACCGTGCAGAGTGAACGGTCCCTGCCCCTGGGAAACTTCTAAATATTTCAGCATCTGGATGTTGGGGATAAAGTTCTTTAAGTTGTTGTTCATATTCAGCAATGCTCTGAGTGTATTGTTTGAGTAATTGGCATAAGAGTTTCACTTCTATGGGTGAAGTTTTCAATATGGCCTCATCGGAAGTTAAGGGCTGGGTTTGACGAATGAGTTGCAAACGTGTCTCAACAACTTTCTTTTTATAGCAATGATGATCGTGGTAAAATTTTCGCAGGGTAGCATCTTTGACTTTTTGAAGCTTCTGCAACGTTGGCCATTTCATCAGGAAATCCCAAGTTAATGGGGAACAAATGTCCTCACTAACCAGATCTATTGCTTGAGGAAAGTATGCTTTCAACACACTTCTTAGTTGATTGATCACCTGCTTGCGACGATCAACGGCATCTCGCCGGTTTCGAGCAAGGATATCAATTATCCGGACAATTTCTTCAGCTGGTTTCCAAGGAGTCAATTGATTACGATGGTTTGCGACAATTTCGAGAAGTTTTGTTGCATCGTCTGGATCATCTTTTGCCCCACTGGGGCGAAATGCCTCACGAAACTTAGCTAATGTTTTTGGATTAATCGGATAGAGAACAAAAAGATCATGGCAGATCAGAAAATTAATCAATGCTCCTTTACTTTGTTCCAGGCATACGGCGATAGGGCCATTTCTGAAACGGTTACGTAAATAACCGATCCACTGGTTTAACGCTTCAGGACTTTGCTTAATTTGTTGACGCGTGATTTTTTTTCTCCAGGAACCTGAATGCTGATGTCATGTTTTTCATCAGCCCAATCAATGCCGATTAAAGCAACAAATTCTTGAGAGGTTGGTTGTTGGATCATGAGTTCTGCCTCCTATAAAAAGTAAGTGAACAAAAGGTATATATTATGAATGATTCTCATCAACAGCATCGTGTAAAAACACGCCCTTTGATTCTGCGTAATCCTTATAGAATATCTTAGATTGATAATCTTCTGAGTATACGTTAACGAATCAAAGACTCGTATCCGTCGAAATGCTGGCTGTAAACGTTACCGTTAGGAATGGCTTATTCGTAGCGAATACGAGGCGTGTTGAATTTAATTAAAATACATTTTATTAACACCTTTTACGATTTTAATTGTTAATAGTTTTATAACTAGAGCCCATTCGAAAAGGGCATTTTGAGTATAAAATTTCTATATTCTTCATGGAATTGGGCTTGAATAAATTGCGTAACGTGTTATCTTGCAATAATTTAAAATCTAATTTAATTTGCCATGGAGGCAACAATGATCAAGCAAATTCCAAATGACTCGGTGTGCAGCAGCAACCTATTCTTGCCGGTTCCGGATACGAACTTGAAAGAGCTCTTGCCTGAGGTTCTGGAAATGAGCCGTAGACATCCGGAAATTCGCGATAGCATTCGAAAGGATCAAGATGCAGTAGCGATAAAGAAAAAAGAGTTACGGCAAAAAGATAAAGCCTATTTTGAATCAAAATTCGAGGCCCTTCCAGAAATTTTGAGTGAAGTGGAACAAACGGAAGCTCCATCCCTTTATTTACAAGTGGGTCGTCCGCGAATGGAAGCCGAACTGGTGTTGATTTTTCTTGTCCTGCGAGGCTACTTCCATACCTTAAGCAGTTTATCATCAATTGAACGCTTACGAGATTCGGTCACAATTTTAGACTACTTGCAAAAACGTGATCTGCTTCTTCCCGGGATCACAACGATTGTTGAGAATGTAAATGCGGCGTCTAATGAAACACGAGAACAAATTCACCGTGCTCAGTGAGGGCTAATTCTCAGTGAGGGCCTAGACGATTTCAAGGAGCTGACATTCGACAGTACGTCCGTGGAAGGAAACGTAGAGTGGCCGACCGATGCGGGTATTCTGCTCAAGCTTATTGAGCGTCTGTTTAGTCTGGGTGGTAAACTTTCGAAGTATGGCGGTCCGTCACTCCGGGCATGGTGGATGGCAAGCTGGATTTCGTCTTTGCAAACGCTGCTGTTCAAGATCAATTCCATTGCCGGAAAAGCGAATAGTAAAAAGAGGATAAAGAAGTTCTATTGGAAATTTTTAAAGACAGCCTACAAAGCGCTGAGTTATCTGAAAAGGGAACTTGGAGAGATGAAAGAACGGAGCGCAAAACTCGGTATGAAGCCAAGTCGTCGAGAAATGCTCGATGCCATTTTTAAGCAAATAGACGAGGATCTTGCAGATGGATATCATGTTCTTTTTTACTCGGAGAATCGGGTAATGAATGATGTCCATCTTCCTTCTGCGGAGAAGGTTTTGAGCATTTCAGATGAAGATGCAGCTTATATAGAGAAAGATCCTCGGCCCGCGAAAATAGGATATAAACCACAACTCGGTCGAAGCGGCAATGGTTTTATCCCTGTTTGTAAGGTTCCCAAAGGGAATGCCGCCGACTCGAAAGAATTTATCCCTGTACTTGATTTAGCCATTGAGAACACCAAGGCGGCGCCTTCTTTAGTGAGCGTTGATGACGGTTATTCATCAAAGTCAAATTTAGAGGACGCAAAAGAAAGAGGGGTAGCCACTGTGAGTATAAGCGGCTCAAAAGGGAAACGGATTACGCCCGAGTCAGATTGGGATAGTCCAGCCTATCTTGAGGCTCGTCGCAATCGTTCAGCTGTTGAATCGCTCATGTTTGTACTTAAATATGTGTTTGGCCTGAAGCGTTTTCGACGACGCGGTCTTGAGGAAGTTCGCGCTGAATTGCTTGAGAAAGTCATTGCGTATAATTTTTGTCGGATGGGCTATATTCGTAAGCTCCGTCAAAAAGAAGCTGAAGCAAAACTGCGGCGAGTGGCTTAGGACGATCCCTACAAAATAGTGAAGTAAAAAAACACCAAAGGGCTTCAACCGGGAGTACTGTGTTCAAAAATAATTATTTTTGGGTCTCAACGACAAGTTGCTCGCAGAAAAGCTGGCGAATCGGCAACGATTATGTCAGACCCATGTTTCACCGACATTAAAATCAACAAATTGCGCCAAAATGGCACGGCCAAAATTGAGCAATTTACCTTTTCGAATACGGTCTAGATAGAGCCCCCATTCGAAAAGGGTATTTTGAGTATAAAATTTCTATATTCTTCATGGAATTAGGCTTGAATAAATTGCGTAACGTGTTATCTTGCAATAATTTAAAATCTAATTTAATTTGCCATGGAGGCAACAATGATCAAGCAAATTCCAAATGACTCGGTGTGCAGCAGCAACCTATTCTTGCCGGTTCCGGATACGAACTTGAAAGAGCTCTTGTCTGAGGTTCTGGAAATGAGCCGTAGACATCCGGAAATTCGCGATAGCATTCGAAAGGATCAAGATGCAGCAGCGATAAAGAAAAAAGAGTTACGACAAAAAGATAAAGCCTATTTTGAATCAAAATTCGAGGCCCTTCCAGAAATTTTGAGTGAAGTGGAACAAACGGAAGCTCCATCCCTTTATTTACAAGTGGGTCGTCCGCGAATGGAAGCCGAACGGGTGTTGATTTTTCTTGTCCTGCGAGGCTACTTCCATACCTTAAGCAGTTTATCATCAATTGAACGCTTACGAGATTCGGTCACAATTTTAGACTACTTGCAAAAACGTGATCTGCTTCTTCCCGGGATCACAACGATTGTTGAGAATGTAAATGCGGCGTCTAATGAAACACGAGAACAAATTCACCGTGCTCAGTTAGGGCTAATTCTCAGTGAGGGGCTAGACGATTTCAAGGAGCTGACATTCGACAGTACGTCCGTGGAAGGAAACGTAGAGTGGCCGACCGATGCGGGTATTCTGCTCAAGCTTATTGAGCGTCTGTTTAGTCTGGGTGGTAAACTTTCGAAGTATGGCGGTCCGTCACTCCAGGCATGGTGGATGGCAAGCTGGATTTCGTCTTTGCAAACGCTGCTGTTCAAGATCAATTCCATTGCCGGAAAAGCGAATAGTAAAAAGAGGATAAAGAAGTTCTATCGGAAATTTTTAAAGACAGCCTACAAAGCGCTGAGTTATCTGAAAAGGGAACTTGGAGAGATGAAAGAACGGAGCGCAAAACTCGATATGAAGCCAAGTCGTCGAGAAATGCTCGATGCCATTTTTAAGCAAATAGACGAGGATCTTGCAGATGGATATCATGTTCTTTTTTACTCGGAGAATCGGGTAATGAATGATGTCCATCTTCCTTCTGCGGAGAAGGTTTTGAGCATTTCAGATGAAGATGCAGCTTATATAAAGAAAGATCCTCGGCCCGCGAAAATAGGATATAAACCACAACTCGGTCGAAGCGGCAATGGTTTTATCCCTGTTTGTAAGGTTCCCAAAGGGAATGCCGCCGACGCGAAAGAATTTATCCCTGTACTTGATTTAGCCATTGAGAACACCAAGGCGGCGCCTTCTTTAGTGAGCGTTGATGACGGTTATTCATCAAAGTCAAATTTAGAGGACGCAAAAGAAAGAGGGGTAGCCACTGTGAGTATAAGCGGCTCAAAAGGGAAACGGATTACGCCCGAGTCAGATTGGGATAGTCCAGCCTATCTTGAGGCTCGTCGCAATCGTTCAGCTGTTGAATCGCTCATGTTTGTACTTAAATATGTGTTTGGCCTGAAGCGTTTTCGACGACGCGGTCTTGAGGAAGTTCGCGCTGAATTGCTTGAGAAAGTCATTGCGTATAATTTTTGTCGGATGGGCTATATTCGTAAGCTCCGTCAAAAAGAAGCTGAAGCAAAACTCGGCGAGTGGCTTAGGACGATCCCTACAAAATAGTGAAGTAAAAAAAACACCAAAGGGCTTCAACCGGGAGTACTGTTTTCAAAAATAATTATTTTTGGGTCTCAACGACAAGTTGCTCGCAGAAAAGCTGGCGAATCGGCAACGATTATGTCAGACCCATGTTTCACCGACATTAAAATCAACAAATTGCGCCAAAATGGCACGGCCAAAATTGAGCAATTTGCCTTTTCGAATACGGTCTAGTTAACCGGAACAGACAAAATTGAAATATTACCAGGAAAATCGAGTTTTTGCTCTTTAGTCTGATTAATTCATGCGATTCGTCGCGAGAGCGCTTAACTCACTCATAATAAGTTGATTAGAGAAATTTTTACGGCGAAATTGAATTTTCATTCACTGAGATGTGTTGTGAGCTAATCGGCTTATTTGAGCAGAGATTAGGGCTCGCAGCAGAATACTGATGAATTATTCAGGCTAGTTAAATCAGAAGCTATATCGATATCCGACGCAGCTCAGATCCTGCAATGATTGATTTTATCTTAATCAAAATAACCTGAAGATGACGGGATTTTGGCGCCAGTTAAATTTTAGACAGAAACCTTAGATGGGCTTTAGCGAATCAATTGCAGCACGCACTTGCTGAAGTCTTGTTAAAATTTCCACCTGAAAACGGGACTTCAAACGCTTGCTCTTCCAAGGTAATGATTTCACTGAATATGTATTTTTCTGGTTCTTCTCGGATATCTGTAAAATCAGATTCGAATTGCGTAAAGGTAAATAAATACCCATAGCGTACTGGTTTTTAAGAGGGTTATGACGCTCGATTGAGAGCATCTTTTTTAAGTTAACATAAGGTCTCCAAAGATTTGCTTCACAAATCAGGTGCCCTGCGGGAATTCAACTTAACAGCTACAGTTCATAGTTGAACCTGAACACACAGTTTACTGAGTAGATGCAACAGCTACATAAAAAAAATCTGCATGTTAGTCTCAACAGATTAATTATAAGGAGGTTACAGTTTTACAGATATACGAGAAGATATATTTTTCTTGCAATAACAACGACTTATCCTGCATTATACATAAACTTATGTCATGAGAGTCAAAAAATTGCGTAAGGTCAATGAGTAATGGTATTTATCCGCGTGTAGAGGCTCTATGAGCTGCGTCCAGCTAAAAAAAGTAGCTCGGCTTATGTGAAGCTTCACATAATTCAAAACTTAACATTACTCGTCCATTCCTGGCTGAGTAAAAAATGGATGTGCGGCAGGCAATGCTATGCCTGATTTTACGCAGGCAGGAATGCCCGCGCTACTCAAACGCAGCTCATAGAGCTTCTACATGCAGGTTAGAATACAAATTCCTATACTATCGTGTAAGGAAGTTTAATTTAGATGCTATACTCTTATACAACCAAAATATTATGAGAAATCCAGGTTAAAACCTGATCCCTTAAAAATCGAGTAAATTCAGTCCATAGTCATTGCATTTGGAATCGAAATGGTTAGCTTAATTAGACCGTATTCGAAAAGGCAAATTGCTCAATTTTGGCCGTGCCATTTTGGCGCAATTTGTTGATTTTAATGTCGGTGAAACATGGGTCTGACATAATCGTTGCCGATTCGCCAGCTTTTCTGCGAGCAACTTGTCGTTAAGACCCAAAAATAATTATTTTTGAACACAGCACTCCTGGTTGAAGCCCTTTGGTGTTTTCTTTACTTCACTATTTTGTAGGGATCGTCCTAAGCCACTCGCCGCAGTTTTGCTTCAGCTTCTTTTTGACGGAGCTTACGAATATAGCCCATCCGACAAAAATTATACGCAATGACTTTCTCAAGCAATTCAGCGCGAACTTCCTCAAGACCGCGTCGTCGAAAACGCTTCAGGCCAAACACATATTTAAGTGCAAACATGAGCGATTCAACAGCTGAACGATTGCGACGAGCCTCAAGATAGGCTGGACTATCCCAATCTGACTCGGGCGTAATCCGTTCCCCTTTTGAGCCGCTTATACTCACAGTGGCTACCCCTCTTTCTTTTGCGTCCTCTAAATTTGACTTTGATGAATAACCGTCATCAACGCTCACTAAAGAAGGCGCCGCCTTGGTGTTCTCAATGGCTAAATCAAGTACAGGGATAAATTCTTTCGCGTCGGCGGCATTCCCTTGGGGAACCTTACAAACAGGGATAAAACCATTGCCGCTTCGACCGAGTTGTGGTTTATATCCTATTTTCGCGGGCCGAGGATCTTTCTTTATATAAGCTGCATCTTCATCTGAAATGCTCAAAACCTTCTCCGCAGAAGGAAGATGGACATCATTCATTACCCGATTCTCCGAGTAAAAAAGAACATGATCTCCATCTGCAAGATCCTCGTCTATTTGCTTAAAAATGGCATCGAGCATTTCTCGACGACTTGGCTTCATATCGAGTTTTGCGCTCCGTTCTTTCATCTCTCCAAGTTCCCTTTTCAGATAACTCAGCGCTTTGTAGGCTGTCTTTAAAAATTTCCGATAGAACTTCTTTATCCTCTTTTTACTATTCGCTTTCCCGGCAATGGAATTGATCTTGAACAGCAGCGCTTGCAAAGACGAAATCCAGCTTGCCATCCACCATGCCCGGAGTGACGGACCGCCATACTTCGAAAGTTTACCACCCAGACTAAACAGACGCTCAATAAGCTTGAGCAGAATACCCGCATCGGTCGGCCACTCTACGTTTCCTTCCACGGACGTACTGTCGAATGTCAGCTCCTTGAAATCGTCTAGGCCCTCACTGAGAATTAGCCCTAACTGAGCACGGTGAATTTGTTCTCGTGTTTCATTAGACGCCGCATTTACATTCTCAACAATCGTTGTGATCCCGGGAAGAAGCAGATCACGTTTTTGCAAGTAGTCTAAAATTGTGACCGAATCCCGTAAGCGTTCAATTGATGATAAACTGCTTAAGGTATGGAAGTAGCCTCGCAGGACAAGGAAAATCAACACCAGTTCGGCTTCCATTCGCACACGACCCACTTGTAAATAAAGGGATGGAGCTTCCGTTTGTTCCACTTCACTCAAAATTTCTGGAAGGGCCTCGAATTTTGATTCAAAATAGGCTTTATCTTTTTGCCGTAACTCTTTTTTCTTTATCGCTACTGCATCTTGATCCTTTCGAATGCTATCGAGAATTTCCGGATGTCTACGGCTCATTTCCAGAACCTCAGACAAGAGCTCTTTCAAGTTCGTATCCGGAACCGGCAAGAATAGGTTGCTGCTGCACACCGAGTCATTTGGAATTTGCTTGATCATTGTTGCCTCCATGGCAAATTAAATTAGATTTTAAATTATTGCAAGATAACACGTTACGCAATTTATTCAAGTCCAATTCCATGAAGAATATAGAAATTTTATACTCAAAATGCCCTTTTCGAATGGGCTCTAATTAGACCGTGCTCGAAAAGGTAAATTGCTCAATTTTGGCCGTGCCATTTTGGCGCAATTTGTTGATTTTAATGTCGGTGAAACATGGGTCTGACATAATCGTTGCCGATTCGCCAGCTTTTCTGCGAGCAACTTGTCGTTGAGACCCAAAAATAATTATTTTTGAACACAGCACTCCCGGTTGAAGCCCTTTGGTGTTTTTTTTACTTCACTATTTTGTAGGGATCGTCCTAAGCCACTCGCCGCAGTTTTGCTTCAGCTTCTTTTTGACGGAGCTTACGAATATAGCCCATCCGACAAAAATTATACGCAATGACTTTCTCAAGCAATTCAGCGCAAACTTCCTCAAGACCGCGTCGTCGAAAACGCTTCAGGCCAAACACATATTTAAGTACAAACATGAGCGATTCAACAGCTGAACGATTGCGACGAGCCTCAAGATAGGCTGGACTATCCCAATCTGACTCGGGCGTAATCCGTTTCCCTTTTGAGCCGCTTATACTCACAGTGGCTACCCCTCTTTCTTTTGCGTCCCCTAAATTTGACTTTGATGAATAACCGTCATCAACGCTCACTAAAGAAGGCGCCACCTTGGTGTTCTCAATGGCTAAATCAAGTACAGGGATAAATTCTTTCGCGTCGGCGGCATTCCCTTTGGGAACCTTACAAACAGGGATAAAACCATTGCCGCTTCGACCGAGTTGTGGTTTATATCCTATTTTCGCGGGCCGAGGATCCTTCTTTATATAAGCTGCATCTTCATCTGAAATGCTCAAAACCTTCTCCGCAGAAGGAAGATGGACATCATTCATTACCCGATTCTCCGAGTAAAAAAGAACATGATATCCATCTGCAAGATCCTCGTCTATTTGCTTAAAAATGGCATCGAGCATTTCTCGACGACTTGGCTTCATATCGAGTTTTGCGCTCCGTTCTTTCATCTCTCCAAGTTCCCTTTTCAGATAACTCAGCGCTTTGTAGGCTGTCTTTAAAAATTTCCGATAGAACTTCTTTATCCTCTTTTTACTATTCGCTTTTCCGGCAATGGAATTGATCTTGAACAGCAGCGTTTGCAAAGACGAAATCCAGCTTGCCATCCACCATACCCGGAGTGACGGACCGCCATACTTCGAAAGTTTACCACCCAGACTAAACAGACGCTCAATAAGCTTGAGCAGAATACCCGCATCGGTCGGCCACTCTACGTTTCCTTCCACGGACGTACTGTCGAATGTCAGCTCCTTGAAATCGTCTAGATAAACTCGGCGTAAGTCCTTCGGGTACGAATTCATGTATTCCGGGTATGGATTTGTCTAAGATTTCCACAATATTATAAGTCGTCAAGCTACCCGGTGAACGTGGCAGTCTATCTGTGAAAGACAAGCGTTTGACGCCGCTGTCAATTTTGTTATGCGATTTGGTTTCTTTGGCAGCAGGACACTTCACAATCTTTACTCAAATCACAAATAACCGAAGACCGCGACAGACCATAATATGTGTAGCGCCGATGTTAGACAAGTACATGCACAGATTATTTTTCCAACTATACTTCCGATGTCCCTTTAATATTGTTTCGGGTTTAATTGCCTGCGATTTGGTGCGTTTCACTATAAATATCAAAGCCGAAACCCCGTTTGTTCTGTAGCGTCGGAATTCATTGGTTTAAAATTCAACAGCTCTTTTTAGTCGGAGCAGCAGAGTCATTTAGTCTCTTCCGACGACACTTTGACTCGATTTCTGCCAGTATGCAGGCAGAGGTGAATGCTCCCCGGCAATCCGAAGATTTTTCCTGATGATATGGATCGTTCGATCAGACTGTCAGGGGAATTCCTTTACAGGTCCATTTGTAGGGTTTGGCCATTGTCCGGTTAAAGTAGTCAATAAACTCGACGATCTTTTGGCGTAGATCGTCTTTGGAAGAGAAGTTTCCGCGTTTGATCACTTTTTTAGCCAATATGCCAAACCAGATTTCCACCTGATTAAGCCAACTACAATGCTTGGGAGTATATGCAAATCGGATACGATGGCTCGAATCGCTCAGAAATTCTCCGCGTGTTTTGGTATTCTCAAGAATGCCTGATTTCTCCTTAATTCCAAGCTCCCCTTTGAAACCGATAAGACGGGCTGTCAATTTGACCAGAGTCTCTGATTTGTGAGTGTTAAGCTGATCACTTATGAAAATCCACTCATCTTTCGGTGCGCTTTCAATCGTTGCTTCTATATGGGCTGCAAAATCCACTTCTTTCCTGGTTTCACCAAGATGATAAGTCACAATTTCCCCTGTGGCAACGTCAAATGACGGAATCAGACAAAGCGTTCCATGACGAGTGTATTCAAACTCGATTTTCTCCGGTTGCCCGGAACGCATCGGCTTGGTTTCGGCTAACCGTTCCAATGCCTGGATGCCGGTTTTTTCATCCGTAGATATAAGATGAATTGCCTTTTTGGCCAAAGACTTGGCTTGACGATATAGGTCGCAGAGATTTTTGGCCTGGTCTTCATATTCCTCCCGATCATCAATTCTCGGATTAAGCCAATACTCACTCCGATGTGGTCTCAGATCAGCCTGATCGAGAAAACGCTGGACTTGTCGTGAAGATATGCCGGGGGCAATTTCTTGCAAATGAACTTCATCTGTCAATTCTCGGGCTGTCCAATGCGTGATCGGTCGATCGTATTCAGATGGGGGCATAAGGGCCAGAGAAACAATCAGCGTATATTGTTCTGCCGAGTAGGTCGCAGGGGCGCCGCTACGGGGGGAATCACTAAGGAGCTGTTCGGCCAGACGTTCTTTGCGCAGCAACTCTCCGGCATGACCGGGTTCTTCAATAGTGTTTCTGACCAGTTCGGTCCACTGATAATTGGCGTCAGAGCATCTGTAGTGCCATTTGCTGATAGTATCAGGGTCATGATTCAATTCTCGGCCAAACTGAGAAAAATTGATCGGTTTGTTATGAATGTGTAAAAGCATACGGCTGCGAATAAATATATTTTTGCTGACTGTGGCCTTGCTGTTCAGACGAACAAGGATTTGATGAAAATCCGGGTTCAGCCTCAAGGGAGGGAGGGATTCCTCGCGTGCATTGTTGTAATCTGGTCATTTTCACTCCTTTCAAAGATTGAATTCTCATGACATTAATATATTTTATAATCTATACCAAGTTGGAAAATCGAAATTTGTTCGAAATAGGAGAAATAATGGGATATAAGGTTAAGTTACAGAAAGTAAGTCGCCCGACAAATAACACCTTCTTTGTCACTGTGCCGGTAGTTCTTGTTGATGCAATGGAATTGGTGAAAGGTGAAGAATTTGAATGGTTGCTGGAAGATAAAAATACGCTAGCCCTTCGGAGGAAAAAACTAATGGGAAAACGGAAATTACGGTAGTAATTTTAATAGATAAAATTGGCAGAAGGACTTCGGCCACGATTTTCATTTATACTGGATGCGCATTTATTCAAACTTGATCCAATTCGTACCCGAAGGACTTACGCCGAGCTTATCTAGGCCCTCACTGAGAATTAGCCCTCACTGAGCACGGTGAATTTGTTCTCGTGTTTCATTAGACGCCGCATTTACATTCTCAACAATCGTTGTGATCCCGGGAAGAAGCAGATCACGTTTTTGCAAGTAGTCTAAAATTGTGACCGAATCCCGTAAGCGTTCAATTGATGATAAACTGCTTAAGGTATGGAAGTCGCCTCGCAGGACAAGAAAAATCAACACCAGTTCGGCTTCCATTCGCGGACGACCCACTTGTAAATAAAGGGATGGAGCTTCCGTTTGTTCCACTTCACTCAAAATTTCTGGAAGGGCCCTCGAATTTTGATTCAAAATAGACTTTATCTTTTTGCCGTAACTCTTTTTTCTTTATCGCTACTGCATCTTGATCCTTTCGAATGCTATCGCGAATTTCCGGATGTCTACGGCTCATTTCCAGAACCTCAGACAAGAGCTCTTTCAAGTTCGTATCCGGAACCGGCAAGAATAGGTTGCTGCTGCACACCGAGTCATTTGGAATTTGCTTGATCATCGTTGCCTCCATGGTAAATTAAATTAGATTTTAAATTATTGCAAGATAACACGTTACGCAATTTATTCAAGTCCAATCCCATGAAGAATATAGAAATTTCATACTCAAAATACCCTTTTCGAATGGGCTCTATCTAGACCGTATTCGAAAAGGTAAATTGCTCAATTTTGGCCGTGCCATTTTGGCGCAATTTGTTGATTTTAATGTCGGTGAAACATGGGTCTGACATAATCGTTGCCGATTCGCCAGCTTTTCTGCGAGCAACTTGTCGTTGAGACCCAAAAATAATTATTTTTGAACACAGTACTCCCGGTTGAAGCCCTCTGGTGTTTTCTTTACTTCACTATTTTGTAGGGATCGTCCTAAGCCACTCGCCGCAGTTTTGCTTCAGCTTCTTTTTGACGGAGCTTACGAATATAGCCCATCCGACAAAATTATACGCAATGACTTTCTCAAGCAATTCAGCGCGAACTTCCTCAAGACCGCGTCGTCGAAAACGCTTCAGGCCAAACACATATTTAAGTACAAACATGAGCGATTCAACAGCTGAACGATTGCGACGAGCCTCAAGATAGGCTGGACTATCCCAATCTGACTCGGGCGTAATCCGTTTCCCTTTTGAGCCGCTTATACTCACAGTGGCTACCCCTCTTTCTTTTGCGTCCTCTAAATTTGACTTTGATGAATAACCGTCATCAACGCTCACTAAAGAAGGCGCCGCCTTGGTGTTCTCAATGGCTAAATCAGGTACAGGGATAAATTCTTTCGAGTCGGCGGCATTCCCTTTGGGAACCTTACAAACAGGGATAAAACCATTGCCGCTTCGACCGAGTTGTGGTTTATATCCTATTTTCGCGGGCCGAGGACCTTTCTTTATATAAGCTGCATCTTCATCTGAAATGCTCAAAACCTTCTTCGCAGAAGGAAGATGGACATCATTCATTACCCGATTCTCCGAGTAAAAAAGAACATGATATCCATCTGCAAGATCCTCGTCTATTTGCTTAGAAATGGCATCGAGCATTTCTCGACGACTTGGCTTCATATCGAGTTTTGCGCTCCGTTCTTTCATCTCTCCAAGTTCCCTTTTCAGATAACTCAGCGCTTTGTAGGCTGTCTTTAAAAATTTCCGATAGAACTTCTTTATCCTCTTTTTACTATTCGCTTTTCCGGCAATGGAATTGATCTTGAACAGCAGCGTTTGCAAAGACGAAATCCAGCTTGCCATCCACCATGCCCGGAGTGACGGACCACCATACTTCGAAAGTTTGCCACCCAGACTAAACAGACGCTCAATAAGCTTGAGCAGAATACCCGCATCGGTCGGCCACTCTACGTTTCCTTCCACGGACGTACTGTCGAATGTCAGCTCCTTGAAATCGTCTAGGCCCTCACTGAGAATTAGCCCTCACTGAGCACGGTGAATTTGTTCTCACTGAGCACGGTGAATTTGTTCTCACTGAGCACGGTGAATTTGTTCTCGTGTTTCATTAGACGCCGCATTTACATTCTCAACAATCGTTGTGATCCCGGGAAAAAGCAGATCACGTTTTTGCAAGTAGTCTAAAATTGTGACCGAATCCCGTAAGCGTTCAATTGATGATAAACTGCTTAAGGTATGGAAGTCGCCTCGCAGGACAAGAAAAATCAACACCCGTTCGGCTCCCATTCGCGGACGACCCACTTGTAAATAAAGGGATGGAGCTTCCGTTTGTTCCACTTCACTCAAAATTTCTGGAAGGGCCTCGAATTTTGATTCAAAATAGGCTTTATCTTTTTGCCGTAACTCTTTTTCCTTTATCGCTACTGCATCTTGATCCTTTCGAATGCTATCGCGAATTTCCGGATGTCTACGGCTCATTTCCAGAACCTCAGACAAGAGCTCTTTCAAGTTCGTATCCGGAACCGGCAAGAATAGGTTGCTGCTGCACACCGAGTCATTTGGAATTTACTTGATCATTGTTGCCTCCATGGTAAATTAAATTAGATTTTAAATTATTGCAAGATAACACGTTACGCAATTTATTCAAGTCCAATTCCATGAAGAATATAGAAATTTTATACTCAAAATGCCCTTTTCGAATGGGCTCTAGTTAAGCAACTCTCTTAATGTTTCTACACATTTCTGATTTTCTTCGGGTCTGCCAAAAGTAACTCTAATATATTGCGGTAGATCATACCCATTCATTGACCGCACAATTATTCCCTTTTTAAGCAATTGATTCGCGACTTTGGCTCCATCACCAACTTCAATCAACATAAAATTAGTTGTCGTTGGTATATAATTTAAATCAAGATCATCGCATTGTTCTTCCATATACGATTTTGCATCTCGATAAATCCGTATTGACTGATCAACAAATTCATCGTCACTTATGGCTGCAATTCCTGCAATTTGTGCGATCAGGTTTACGTTAAAAGGCTGCCGGGCTTTTTGTAAAGTTTGAATCAAATTAATTGGTCCAATACCATAACCTAAACGGAGCCCTGCCAATCCATATGCTTTTGAAAATGTTCTGCAAATAATAACATTTGGTTTTTTGGCAACATAGTGTATTGAGTTCGGCATTGGAGACAATGCTATTTCAGCGTAAGCTTCATCGATGACAACCAGAACATCTTCCGGAATCATTTCAATTGCAGACTCCAAAATTTTCTTTTCTATCATTGTTCCAGTTGGATTATTAGGATTACAGATAAAAATAACAGACGTATCACTCTCAATCGCGTCAATCATTTTATGTATATCCAGAACTAAATCTCTCGTCATTGGAACTTGAATAGGACGTGCATTGTAGAGTTGGGTAACCATTTTGTACACTGCAAAGCTATGCGCACTTAAAACCGTTGATGTCCTGTTGTTCATAAAACAATGACCAATAAATGTCAATATTTCATTTGAACCATTCCCCATTATTATCTGGTCCGGCAAAACATCAAATTTTTTTGCTATTTTGTCTCTAAGTTTGTGAGCGCTGCCTTCGGGATAGCGAAAACACAGTTCTGCATGATTCCGAATCGCTTTAATTGCCGCTGGCGACACACCTAACGCACTCTCATTCGATGCTAATTTAACAATAGCGCTAACGTCTATGCCATAATCTTCTGCAACGGCTTCTATTGGCTTCCCCGGGTCATAAGGGGAAATCTGATTAATGTGCGTATTTATTTTTTCGATTATATTCACATTACTTCATTTCAATTTAACTCTTTGTGAACTCAACCCGGATTTCTCACAACAATGTTTGTGAGAAATCCGGGTTAACCTGATTAATTCATGTGATTCGTCGCGAGAGCGCTTAACTCACTCATAATAAATTGATTAGAGAAATTTTCACGGCAAAAGTGAATTTTCATTCACTGAGATGTGTTGTGAGCTAATCGGCTTATTTGAGCAGAGATTAGGGCTCGCAGCAGAATACTGATGAATTATTCAGGTTAAGATGACGAGATAAACATATGTTTATTTTTCAAGGGTTTTTTTTCACGTGAAACTCATACTGATATACTCGCTGATAAATTTATCAGGGCAGGGAGGGATTGATTAAAGGAATGATTTGAAATGACTATTAACGAAAAATGCTAAATGGGCATTGTGAGACCTTCTCTTGCCCAAAACACATTCATTTGGGGAGTTTTCTTTAAATACATTTGGATTATATTTTGCCCATAAATCATTGAAAAACTTATCCGAATGGATTGGATCGTGATGAAACAGGGCGACCTGCTTCACTTTCGCCCTGTGCGCAACATCAATAACCAAGGGAATTGAACTATGTCCCCAACCTATCTTTGATTCATATTCCTCGTCTGTATATTGGCCATCTGCAATTAATAAATCAGCCCCTTCAATAAATTCCATGTATTCTACGGTCATTTTTCCCAGATCGGGAGTATTTTCTTTTGGCCTAAACATACAATCTATTTCTACATCAGAAGCATAGACAATTTTTTCCCCGTTAATTGAAAACCGATACCGTACACATCCTCCCGGATGAAAAACCTGTTCCTGCCAATCGACGACAACTTCTCCTAATTCAAGTTTTTCATCTGACAGTTCTTTGATACTCAAATCTCCGGCTAATGCAGCCATACCCACAGGAAAATAATCCGCATCCATTTGATCGCTTAGAATTTTGTGCAAAAATCCCTCTTTCTTTGGGCTTCCATAAATTATAAATTTATTTCCTCCCACATACATAGGTACGAAAAAAGGCATGCCTTGTATATGATCCCAATGAGTATGGCTCACAAACAGATGCATTGATAAATTTCCATTGTCTAATCCCAAACTGCCATCCGTTACTTCCAATCCAAAATTTCGTATGCCTGATCCCGCATCAATAATGATATTTGTGTCTTTATAAATAATTGACACACATGGTGTGTTTCCACCATATTTTTCTGTTGCTCTTCCTAGTGTGGGGATCGATCCTCTCGTCCCCCCAAAGGTTACTTTAGCTGTTTCAGCATTACCATTTGCCATTCGTTGTTACCTCAATGTGTGTTCTTCTACAAATATTAGCTTTGCTTCGCCAATTTCTATCTGATCATTATTTCGCAATATACATCTGACAATTTTTACCCCGTTAACATAGGTGCCATTGGTGCTATATCTATCTTCAAGAATGTATTCGTCGTTTTTAAAAAATATACGGGCATGCACCCTCGATACTCCGAACAGTGGGAGCGCCATTTGACAGTCGGAACTCCTGCCAATGAGTACTTCATCTTTATTCAATTCGAAACCAACAGAACCTTCTTCGAAACCGATGATTTCAATATAGGCGCTATGAGCAACTGGAATTTCCTCGGCTGAGAGTTTTCTCCGTATCTGCATTGAGGGTGAGCTGATGTCATCGCCGTCTTCGAATTCATCTATTTTTTTCACTAAAAATAGTATCAAGCTTTACATTTGAATTGCCCATATCCTGCTCAACCAATATGTACGTATTCAGTGATCCACGTTGCCATTTATACTACCTTCATTCTTTCTTAAATCAAGAGTACATATCGGCTAAAGTATTCTTTAGAATTCTCTCCTGGCTTTCCACCTTAGCCATCCCTGAAAAATAATAAAAAAGACGAATTTTTCATTGATTTAATTTTCGGCGGTGTTATTGTGTGTATTAATACGTGCAATTTAATTAAAAATTAAGGAATTATATCAGATATGAAAAAAAGAGAGAGATTAAAAAAGGAACTGATGAGCAACCTTGATATTATTATTGGTTCAGTTGTCATGTATCGCTCAAAATGTGGAAAGAACTGCACCTGTAACAATGGGGAGAAACATATCTGCTATTATCTCAGTTCGAAAAAAGAAGGTAGAACTAAAAATCTTTATCTTCCGCCCGGATCAATCGGCGAGGCAAAAGAAATGAATGAGAGATATAGGAAAGTTAAAGCCCTGCTGCAGGAAATCAGCCAGTGTAATTATGAGAGTCTGAAAAAAAGAAATCTTACCAAAGGGAAATAACAGTTGCCGAAAGCGCAAAGGTCAATCAGACATAATCATTCTTACGGAAAATGTCCGGAAACATGCAAACTTTCGCGACTGAGAGTAGAAAATGAGCAGCTGAAGAAGGGAAACGAACAATTCCGTCAGATTTTTGATGCTGCCGTGGATGAATTCAATAAACTCAAGCGACGGATTGAACAGCAGAAAGGGGAATTGAATTGTGAAAAAGAGGCGAATAAAGATCTGGAGAAAAGAATTCGGCAACTGGAACGAGAATTGAGTAATGAACGTGGTAAAGCGAATAAATTCACATCTATGCTTTTTGGTTTGAAGAGTGAGAAACTGAAATTGTCAGATATCAAAGTTGAGGATAGGAATTCTATTGTAGTTGAAGAAATCAGCGAATCAGAAATCACTAATGCCGGGGAAGACGAATCGGCTGGGGAGAAAGAAAAAAAGACTGAAGCGGAGAAGGACAATGACACGAAAAAGAGAAAATCCGGAGGTCAGGATGGCCCCAAAGGAAATGGAAGGAAAATTCCTAAAGGGCTGCAGATTGTGGATAGAATTATTAGGCTGCCTGAGGGAGAAGTCATTCATGGAATTCCGGCGGAGAATTGGACGGAACAGAACGGCATGGATGAAGTATCATACACGATCAGAAAAAAAGTCGAATGGTACGTGGAACGTACTATCAGGCGTAAATATACTCCTCCTGCGAATTACGCCCCTGGCGTTCCCAAAATAATAACAGCTCCCATGCCGGCTAAACTCATTCAACAGGGAAAATATGGGTTGGAAGTATGGATTGATATTCTTATCGATAAATATCAACAGCATATACCGATTCAGCGTCAAATTTTCGACATGCAGCAACACGGAAGTCAATATGATTCCAGGAACTGTTTTCGGTGGTTTGAAAACAATATTTGGAACCTATTTGGAGCCTCTTTATAAAGAACTTATTATTGAATTGCAAAATGGAATAAGATGGCACGCTGATGAAACTCGCTGGTACATGCTTTGTGACGCCATGAAAAAATTATGGTATATGTGGGGATTCAAATCTGAAGATGTTGCTATTTTCGTTCTTGACGGCACAAGAAGCGCTTCTGTTCCTGCGAAAACTCTTCTGGGGATTACCGATATAGTACAACTAAAAGAACCAGTTGAAATTCCTGAGGGGAAATTGAAAATATTGAATGTAGACAGGTATTCTGCCTACAAAATGTTGGCCGGTTTGGGTTTGGTTCTTCTGGCCTATTGCTGGGCTCATGTGAGAAGAGATTTCACTGACATTAAAAAAAAATATCCCGAAGAGCACGGACTGCTCAGATGGGCAGAGGAATGGTTGTTGAAAATCGCCGAACTGTACAAAATTAATAATCAGAGAGTAAAACATCCTCCCGGAAGTGATATGTTTTTAGAACACGATTCGAGATTACGTGAAGCCATTCATGACATGGGAAAAGAAATCAACGTTGAGATTAAGGCTGATGAAGATGAAGTTCATGAAGCCAGACTTAAAGCAATGATATCAATGAAAAATCACTGGGAGGGACTGATTATATTTGTTGGTAATCCCGAAATCCCGATGGATAATAATAAAATGGAAAACGGAATAAGACCATGTGCTCTGGGAAGAAACAATTATATTGGAAACCATTCACTTTGGGGCGGGGAATTGTCCGCCTGTATGTATTCGATCATTCAAACATGTAAACAGAATAATATCAATCCACGAACTTACTTGCAGTATTACCTTGAGAAGTGTATAGAAAAAAACGGCGATATGAGTCAGGAGGAAATAAATTCAATGTGACCAGGGAAATTAAAAAATAATATCATCGTGAAAAACGATTTGACCTTGAAAAAATTCTGATTTTTTGTTTTCTTTATATTTCCTGCAAAAAACGATTCAGTAAGAAGAAATTAGGTTTGAGGGCAAAACGGGGACCACTGAGTATGTACCATGCACCGGACAATATGTTTTGGCTAGTTCATCAAGTTTTTTGTGTATTTTTTGAATGTCCATATTCTCGCAGACAGTTTGCGCCTTGTCAAAATCTTCGATGTAATCAAATGCGTTGTCTATCATAGAATACTTTATGCCTTGTTTGTCCAGTTCGTTGGCTAATATATTGTGCCCGTTAATATATATCTGTAATTTAAACGGGCGCCAGGCAGGAACTCTGACATAGCCGTAACCAAGATAAGGGTCAATGAAATAGAAGTAATAGTGCAAACATTTACCTTGCGTACCTTTGAGGAATGTTTTGCCCGACTCTTTGTCATGCCATGGTTTATAACTGCTACAGGCTTCCATGGCTGAAATAATATGGACCAAGCCTGTATAAATCCCTTTTTTATCCAAAACTTTTTTAACTAAATCTTCTTTGCGGATATGTGATTTCGCCACAAATTCTATTTCAATATTATTGTCTTTTGCCATCTGTTGAGCATTGGCTCGCAATTGATTCTTAAACGGTTCCGCAAATTTGGGATAGTCAAAAATACGTTCTCCTTGACCACAAAGGTAGGATGTCATCCCTTGGGCATAACATATTTGAGGAAGTGTCCCCGTTATTATCAATCTATCGAAACAGCTAAGAACACCACTAATTCTTTCTTTGTACGTTGATGCGAGTAATTCCATTTTATTTACGTTTATTTTGAGATGTTTTACAGGATAGTTTACACTTTTGAGTATGCTGTAATAGATAACGCAAAAAAAATAATATCAATCAATCCCACGGGACCAACAAGAAATATCGACTTTTGAAGTTTTTTCCTTCGTTTATTCATAATTCCTTGTTCGACATTCGATATTCAGGAATATTCTGGGAAAAAGCGTAAACTAACTACTTTCTGACGCCTGATGTGAAGCATCCCTTTGTTTCAATGTTAAATCATTCCTGTTTGGTTGTGGCTTGTCCACGTTAGGTGATAAGATGATTATTTCAAACCGAAGTTGGTTAAAAAGTCATTCTCGTTATTTATAGTTCACAGTATACCGACGATTTCTTCTGCGAACGCATGAATTAATGAGGCTAGCCTGAATAATTCATCAGTATTCTACTGCGAGCCCTAATCTCTGCTCAAATAAGCCGATTAAGCTCACAACACATCTCAGTGAATGAAAATTCACTTTCGCCGTGAAAATTTCTCTAATCAATTTATTATGAGCGAGTTAAGCGCTCTCGCGACGAATCGCATGAATTAATCAGGCTAGGTTTTCGATCGGTTTCTGTAAAGTTCCTGTCCTACTCGCGAGCAGGATCGAAAAATCTACTGTCTGGAGTATAATAAACACCAAAATAGCGATTTAAAAATTTCGTTCAGCAAATACTATAATAGGAGCAGCAATTCCCGGTGAACTATAACATCTTTATATGAAGCAAATTACAGCTATCTCACCCTCTAAAATTAGGTTCTGACTCCGAGGTTGAAGTCGCTATCAGCCTCAGTTCCAGAATGCCGACAATAGATTTTGACAATTTATAGATGGTATAAAATTTGTAACTGACTTCTAATAAAAGAGTTCCGTTTCACCGGGAATTGCTGTAATAGGAGCTTCTTGCAAATGTATGTTCGATCCGAATTTTGAGCGTAAGATGTGCAGGTGTGGTCGTCATGGATAAATGTGCATAGCGTTGACCCTATGTGTTTTATGAATGACGCCCGCAACGGTGCATCTTACGTCGGAATACGACCGAAAAGACTTTTGCAAGAAGCTCATAGTATAGGAATTTGTATTGTAAGTTGTTCCTATTGCCCGAAAATAACATAGCCAGTGAAACCATTATTCCGAAGGAGCGTACGTTTGTAGCTCCCGGAGGAACTATAAACAGCCACCAGACAATGACAGGATTATTAATTATGTACAGGCACAAATTCCGGCGTAGCCGGTTAATCCAATTACTGCTGCCATGACCATGAATCCCAAAGCCAGTCGCAATAAAACAATAATGCTTAGTGATAGGGAAAGAGATGACTATCGCAAGTTATTAATTAATGCCAAAAAGATAACATCCCCGGCGCCCATCAATACTGTCATTCACGGGGATTTTTATGAATCGATAGGATTTATTCCCGATGCTTCCATAGATTTATTGTTTTTAGATCCGCCGTATAATCTGAGTAAGCGATTTAATAACAGTAATTTCAATAAGACCACCGAAGAAAAATACACGACTTGGTTTCAATCTTGGTTCAAATTATTGATGCCTAAATTAAAGGATGCAGGATCAGTTTATGTATGTGGTGATTGGAAAACCTCGATTTCAATTTATCAGGTTATCAAAAAATACTTAATCGTACGAAACCGGATAACCTGGGAACGGGAAAAGGGCAGAGGAGCTAAATATAACTTTAAGAATTCTCATGAAGATATCTGGTTTGCCACTAAAAGTGATGATTTCACCTTCAATCTTGATGATATTAAATTAAAGCGAAAGGTGATTGCACCCTATCGCGAAAACGGAAAACCTAAGGATTGGGAAGAGAATCAGGATGGCAATTTTAGGCTGACGCATCCCAGTAATTTGTGGACTGATATCAGTATTCCCTTTTGGAGTATGCCTGAAAATACTGAACATCCGACACAAAAACCGGAGAAACTTTTGGCAAAATTGGTTCTTGCCAGCTCGAATTCAGGTGATGTTGTATTTGATCCATTTGCAGGTTCAGGAACAACCGCCGTTGTGGCAAAGAAATTAAAACGACAATTCTATGTCATTGAGTTGGATGAAGAATATGCTTTATTAGCGGTAAAACGATTAGAAATGGCAGATGTGGATAACTCTATTCAGGGTTTTAGAAATGGCGTTTTTTGGGAAAGAAACACCAATGCAGAGCAGAAGGTCGAAAAAACGAGACCTAAGCAGGATCTGTTATTTTGAAATCGTGTACAATGCGGCTGAAGTGAACGCCCGGCAATGGGGTTCCCCTCAACAACTGATTTTATCCGATCCCAATGGCGCTTTTTATTTCCGTCATGGTGTTATTGGCGGTATTTCGTGCAACTGCAGCGCCTTGATTCAATATTTCGAATACAGATTCGGGATTTGCAAGAAGGTCGGTTCGTTTGTCGCGCATCGGGCGAAAGTATTCCCAATATAGTTCGAACAGTTCCTGTTTGGCATGGCCATACCCCATGCCGCCGGCGATATATCGTTCGCGCATGTTGCCTATTTCAGATTCATTAGCAAATAATTTATATAGGGCAAAGACATTGCAGGTATCCGGATTCTTAGGTTCTTCCACCGGGGTCGAATCTGTTACAATTTTCATAAATTTTTTACGGATCTGTTTTTCAGCCCCGAAGATTTCAATGGTGTTGTCATAGCTCTTTGACATCTTTTGACCATCAACGCCGGGCACGACGGCGACCTCTTCCTGAATGATTGCCTTTGGAAGTACCAGAATCTCTCCGTATTGATTATTGAATCGCTGTGCAATATCCTTGGTTACCTCTAAATGTTGTTTTTGGTCCTTGCCTACCGGAACGACATTCGATTTATAAATTAATATGTCGGACGCCATTAAAACCGGATAGGAAAACAAACCATTATTCGGCGCCATGCCTTGTGCAATTTTATCTTTAAAACTATGACAGCGCTCTAATAGTCCAACCGGCGTGAAACACGATAGAATCCAGGTTAATTCAGTGACTTCAGGCACATCCGTTTGCCTGAAAAAAATCGTTTTATTTGTATCTAATCCACAGGCAAGAAAATCGATTGCAACATCAAGGATGCGTTGGCTTAGCAACTTCGGATCCGGGATCTGAGTAAGAGCATGATAATCAGCGATAAATAGATAGGGTTCACCTTTTTCCTGCATCTCGATACAGGGAAGCATCATGCCAAAATAGTTTCCTAAATGCAATGTGCCGGTGGGTTGTACTCCTGACAGTATTCTCACGTGATGCTGAACCTCCATTCTGTATTTATGAGGTTTCTTTCTACGGTATTATTATCAAACTCTCTATGGTTCAAAGAAAATTTTGATAAAACACCTTCAATTTCAAGAGCCTGATCAGGGACGCTTAACGTTTTTGCAATGTCGGTAGATGTACCCTGAAACCCTTTATTTTCACTGATAAATTTTTGTAGTGATGTATTGAGATCGTTAATTTTATTTGCCACTTTTTTATAGGCCTGAACACCCGGTTGATGGAATGCATTGATATTGATCAATTCAGCGTAATAAGCAACGGCGCGTTCATACAATGCAATGATCATTCCCAGTGTTTTAGCATTTAATGATTCAAATGTAATGCTTATGACGCTTCTTTTATTCGCGACCAGCGCATTTGTTAATCCGACTTGAAAATTATGCAGGAAATCTCCCAGCGAGAATTCGTCTTCAACAACGATTGATTTTGCATCATTCAATATTTCAATGAATGTAACAAAGAAATCATTTCTGCCGTCATTGAGCTGTTGGACAAATGCATGGGCGTCCGTGCCGCCTTTGTTGCCAAAAACATTTAATCCCTGATGCACTGTATTGCCATTGCGATCCAGTTCTTTCCCAAGACTTTCCATTACTAATTGTTGGAGATATCGTGATAATAGAATAAGCCGGTCTGAATAAGGCAGGATAACCATGTTCTTATCACCGATTCCACCGCCCAGAACATACCAGTTCACGGCTAAGAGATAGGCTGGGTTTTTATGTAGTGAAGGATTGCGGGTCCATTCATCCATCTGTATTGCGCCATCCAAAAGTGCAGCAAAGTCGATACCAGCGGCAGCAGCAGGCACATGACCGACAACAGCGGTAACGCTTGTCCGGCCGCCGATAGATTCGGCCATAGGCCAAACTGCCAACCAGTTTTGATCTTTTGCATACTGATCGAGTTCACTTCCGTTCATTGTTATTGCTGCAGCATGATAATTGAATTGAAGGTTTTGTTCATTATAAACTTGCTCAAATGCCAAAAGATTATTCTTTGTTTCCTGGGTGGATCCTGATTTTGAGATGGTAACTATTAATGATTGTTCAAGATTAATGACACGATTTACATCACAAAATCCTGCTGAATCGGTATTATCCAGAAAATAGATTTTTGGATGATTTGCTCTAAGTTCTGCCGATAATTCATTCCAGTAAGGACCATTGATTGCCAACTGTACAAGTTGGGGCCCAAGGGGCCGAGCCGCCGATACCATTGAAAATGACATAATCTATTCTTTTCCCTGTCGAACCGACAATGGTCCCATCGACTAACTGTTTAAAGAAATGATTGACGTCGTAAAATAATTGAGCCTGTGCATAACTGAGGCGGTCATTAAAATGCGTAACTTTTCGCCGTTCGTCACTATTTTTGACAGCTCCATTTTCGAGCGCAATCATTTCCTGATGTGCACGGTCTGTTTTTTCTTTTAATGCAGACAAATCATTATTGTTAACTCCTGAGTATGAAACGTCGAGAGAGAAGCCTTCTTCACTGAATATGATTGGTTTTAGTGAATCATCCACAATATTTTCTTTCGTTTTAGACTATTAGCCTGATATCAGGCTAGTTTATTTATAGTAAAATCTGTGCTCGCAGCAGAAATCACATGAATTAATCAGGTTAGATTTGCTGGCATTATATACCGACAGCCATAAGGTTTTCGACAGATTCCTGTAAAATTGTTGCCTGTAATGAAAAACGAATGTCGAAAAACCTATTGCCTGCAGTATACTTACCTGCATCATGCAGGTAAAACCACAAATTAACGAACCCTAATTATCCAAATGAACCGAAGCATTCCAGTATTAATTATCATTTTGTTTAGTGTTATTATTGCCACAGCAGTGATCGTAAGACGACCGATTCCTGAACAGAAAAAAGAAACCATAAATATAGCAACAAAATCCAGGCTGTCACTTAAGCAATACCGTTATAATCAGGATTTTCAATTTGCAAGTGAAGAGAAGGCTCCCGATTACAGCATTGACGATTTTCTTGAGCGTGGTTATGAATTACTTAATAAAGGACAATATAAAAAAGCCGAAGATATTTTTAAGACGGCGCTTTTATTTAATCCGGATAATGCCGATACATTAAGGTCGATTGGAGAAATTGTATTTTATGGTGAGAGGTACAATGAAGCATGCAATTATTTTATTCAGTATCTTGATCATCGACCGGAAGCAATAGAGTCATATACAAACCTTGCCATTGGCATATTATCAGTCGGAAAAACTGACGGACGCGGAGTCAACGATTAAACAAGGGCTAAACCGATTGGGGAAAGATAGTTCCGGCGCTTTTTATTTTATTTATGCGTGCATCAAAATGAAGCAGGCAGAGACCCAGGACGCTGAATCCTATTTGTTTAAAGCGCATGAGATGCTTGGAGATGATATCTTAAAACTTGTCAATACCAAATGGTCAAACGCTATTTCAGAACTTGCTGCGTATAAAAAAATTGAATCAGTGATCAACGAAAATGAGTAAGATTAGAATTTTACCGGAGGATGTAAGCAATCGAATTGCTGCGGGTGAGGTTATTGAACGCCCCGCTTCTGTGGTAAAAGAATTAATCGAGAATTCACTGGATGCCGGCGCTGCTCAGGTCTCTATTACTATTATGAGAGGAGGGAGATCCTCGATCAAAGTTATAGATAATGGCCGCGGGATGGATGCAGAGGATGCGTTAATGTCTATAGAAGCTCATGCGACAAGTAAGATTCGAACTGCACATGATGTTGAATCCATTGCAAGTTTTGGGTTTCGAGGTGAGGCGCTGCCAAGTATCGCATCGGTGAGTCGATTTGAGCTTCGAACTAAAACGTCGGATGAAACTGTCGGAACCGAGGTTTTAATTAACGGGGGGGTCATTAAAAGTGTTTCTGAAATCGGTTGCGCGTCAGGCACATCGATAACGATAAAAAATATTTTTTATAACATACCCGCGCGCAAGAAATTTTTACGAACGATTAATACCGAAGAATTTCATATTACAGAAATCGTCCTGCTTATTGCTCTGGCCAACCCGCATGTCGGATTTCAACTTTCATTTGATCAGAGACCCATTATTTCCGTGCAGGCAGAGAGCGATAGTCGCACTCGGGCAACCATGTTGCTTGGTAAAGATACCGTTAGCGCTATGCTCCCAATAAATTACAATGAAAATGGCATTAGTTTAAGCGGATTTATTGCACGCCCGGGGTTGAGCAGATCATCCCGTAAAGATCAGCGCACCTTTGTCAATGGACGGCCAATTACATCAAACACGATTTACTATGCTATTAAAGATGCGTATCATACGTTGGTGATGAAGGGCAGGTTTCCACCCGTCTTATTGTTCATGAAACTGGACCCGACTCTTATAGACGTCAATGTACATCCTGCCAAAAAAGAAATTCGATTCCGTGACGGGAATAGTGTTGGTCATGTCATAAAAAACGGCATTGATCGCACACTGAAAACGATTGTTGAAGCCAAACGTCCTGTACCCGGACCAACGCTTAATACCTATCAAAATGAGTCAGGTATTCAAACGAAATCCAATTCAGTCAATAACGCCGATAATGCTTCAGAATCACAACTGTCATCCGTGGATTCTCCACCTATGCAAACCACTCCTCAGACGGCAATAAAAGATGTTTCGAATGCCATTAATGCTGGTGATATTGGGGCTGGAGACGCCCGTTTTTTTTTAGCCATTCCTCCAAATCCTGATCTTCCTATGCTTCATTCAGCATCTGACGGCACGTCAGTTTCAGCAGCGTGCAATAATAATTTGCTGGATTTGAGAATTCTGGGTTCTATTGGGAACCTGTTTATCCTGGCGGAAGGCCATGACGGATTGGTGTTGATTGACCAGCATGCGGCTCACGAACGGATTATGTTTGAAAAAGTATTAAATCAAATGAAACAAAAGGATGGAATCGGGCAAGGATTATTGATTCCGATTACGTTAGATTTTTCTAATGCTGATGCTAAAATCATCGTTGACAATCTGGGACAGTTAATAAAATTGGGTTTTGAAATTGAAAATTTTGGAAATAATACATTTATCATATCTGCAATCCCTGCTCATTTTCCCCAGGATAACATTTCCGGCTTGTTAATGGATATCATTGATGAATTACGCAATTCACCGGCGTCGCCCAAACGCGCTGATGAAGGGAAAATCGCAAAAATTGCCTGTAAAGCTGCCGTAAAGGCTCATGATCATCTCACCGAAGAAGAAATGAATAATTTGCTTAAAGAATTAAGCGCTATGGAACTGCCTTTTACCTGTCCACATGGTCGACCAACCATGATTAACCTTACCTTTAAAGAACTCGAAAAACGATTCGGCAGGCGGCAATAATACCTTTTTTTGGCAGATGAGTTAAACCGAATTTCTCACAGAAGCGTCTTCCTAGCCTGCTGTAGCGGTCTCGGTTAATATAAAACGAAACGTTATTTGGGCAGTTGGCGCGTTCGTAGCTCCCGGAGGCAGTCCCGCTTTGCGTGGATTAAGCACGTTAGTGCTGTCTGAGTGTATGATCGACGCCACAGACGTGGTTAACTAGACCGTATTCGAAAAGGTAAATTGCTCAATTTTTGCCGTGCCATTTTGGCGCAATTTGTTGATTTTAATGTCGGTGAAACATGGGTCTGACATAATCGTTGCCGATTCGCCAGCTTTTCTGCGAGCAACTTGTCGTTGAGACCCAAAAATAATTATTTTTGAACACAGCACTCCCGGTTGAAGCCCTTTGGTGTTTTTTTTACTTCACTATTTTGTAGGGATCGTCCTAAGCCACTCGCCGCAGTTTTGCTTCAGCTTCTTTTTGACGGAGCTTACGAATATAGCCCATCCGACAAAAATTATACGCAATGACTTTCTCAAGCAATTCAGCGCGAACTTCCTCAAGACCGCGTCGTCGAAAACGCTTCAGGCCAAACACATATTTAAGTGCAAACATGAGCGATTCAACAGCTGAACGATTGCGACGAGCCTCAAGATAGGCTGGACTATCCCAATCTGACTCGGGCGTAATCCGTTTCCCTTTTGAGCCGCTTATACTCACAGTGGCTACCCCTCTTTCTTTTGCGTCCTCTAAATTTGACTTTGATGAATAACCGTCACAACGCTCACTAAAGAAGGCGCCGCCTTGGTGTTCTCAATGGCTAAATCAAGTACAGGGATAAATTCTTTCGCGTCGGCGGCATTCCCTTTGGGAACCTTACAAACAGGGATAAAACCATTGCCGCTTCGACCGAGTTGTGGTTTATATCCTATTTTCGCGGGCCGAGGACCTTTCTTTATATAAGCTGCATCTTCATCTGAAATGCTCAAAACCTTCTCCGCAGAAGGAAGATGGACATCATTCATTACCCGATTCTCCGAGTAAAAAAGAACATGATATCCATCTGCAAGATCCTCGTCTATTTGCTTAAAAATGGCATCGAGCATTTCTCGACGACTTGGCTTCATATCGAGTTTTGCGCTCCGTTCTTTCATCTCTCCAAGTTCCCTTTTCAGATAACTCAGCGCTTTGTAGGCTGTCTTTAAAAATTTCCGATAGAACTTCTTTATCCTCTTTTTACTATTCGCTTTTCCGGCAATGGAATTGATCTTGAACAGCAGCGTTTGCAAAGACGAAATCCAGCTTGCCATCCACCATGCCCGGAGTGACGGACCGCCATACTTCGAAAGTTTACCACCCAGACTAAACAGACGCTCAATAAGCTTGAGCAGAATACCCGCATCGGTCGGCCACTCTACGTTTCCTTCCACGGACGTACTGTCGAATGTCAGCTCCTTGAAATCGTCTAGGCCCTCACTGAGAATTAGCCCTTACTGAGCACGGTGAATTTGTTCTCGTGTTTCATTAGACGCCGCATTTACATTCTCAACAATCGTTGTGATCCCGGGAAGAAGCAGATCACGTTTTTGCAAGTAGTCTAAAATTGTGACCGAATCCCGTAAGCGTTCAATTGATGATAAACTGCTTAAGGTATGGAAGTCGCCTCGCAGGACAAGAAAAATCAACACCAGTTCGGCTTCCATTCGCGGACGACCCACTTGTAAATAAAGGGATGGAGCTTCCGTTTGTTCCACTTCACTCAAAATTTCTGGAAGGGCCTCGAATTTTGATTCAAAATAGGCTTTATCTTTTTGTCGTAACTCTTTTTTCTTTATCGCTACTGCATCTTGATCCTTTCGAATGCTATCGAGAATTTCCGGATGTCTACGGCTCATTTCCAGAACCTCAGACAAGAGCTCTTTCAAGTTTGTATCCGGAACCGGCAAGAATAGGTTGCTGCTGCACACCGAGTCATTTGGAATTTGCTTGATCATTGTTGCCTCCATGGCAAACTAAATTAGATTTTAAATTATTGCAAGATAACACGTTACGCAATTTATTCAAGTCCAATTCCATGAAGAATATAGAAATTTCATACTCAAAATACCCTTTTCGAATGGGCTCTAGATAAACTCGGCGTAAGTCCTTCGGGTACGAATTCATGTATTCCGGGTATGGATTTGTCTAAGATTTCCACAATATTATAAGTCGTCAAGCTACCCGGTGAACGTGGCAGTCTATCTGTGAAGGACAAGCGTTTGACGCCGCTGTCAATTTTGTTATGCGATTTGGTTTCTTTGGCAGCAGGACACTTCACAATCTTTACTCAAATCACAAATAACCGAAGACCGCGACAGACCATAATATGTGTAGCGCCGATGTTAGACAAGTACATGCACAGATTATTTTTCCAACTATACTTCCGATGTCCCTTTAATATTGTTTCGGGTTTAATTGCCTGCGGTTTGATGCGTTTCACTATAAATATCAAAGCCGAAACCCCGTTTGTTCTGTAGCGTCGGAATTCATTGGTTTAAAATTCAACAGCTCTTCTTAGTCGGAGCAGCAGAGTCATTTAGTCTCTTCCGACGACACTTTGACTCGATTTCTGCCAGTATGCAGGCAGAGGTGAATGCTCCCCGGCAATCCGAAGATTTTTCCTGATGATATGGATCGTTCGATCAGACTGTCAGGGGAATTCCTTTACAGGTCCATTTGTAGGGTTTGGCCATTGTCCGGTTAAAGTAGTCAATAAACTCGACGATCTTTTGGCGTAGATCGTCTTTGGAAGAGAAGTTTCCGCGTTTGATCACTTTTTTAGCCAATATGCCAAACCAGATTCCCACCTGATTAAGCCAACTACAATGCTTGGGAGTATATGCAAATCGGATACGATGGCTCGAATCGCTCAGAAATTCTCCGCGTGTTTTGGTATTCTCAAGAATGCCTGATTTCTCCTTAATTCCAAGCTCCCCTTTGAAACCGATAAGACGGGCTGTCAATTTGACCAGAGTCTCTGATTTGTGAGTGTTAAGCTGATCACTTATGAAAATCCACTCATCTTTCGGTGCGCTTTCAATCGTTGCTTCTATATGGGCTGCAAAATCCACTTCTTTCCTGGTTTCACCAAGATGATAAGTCACAATTTTCCCTGTGGCAACGTCAAATGACGGAATCAGACAAAGCGTTCCATGACGAGTGTATTCAAACTCGATTTTCTCCGGTTGCCCGGAACGCATCGGCTTGGTTTCGGCTAACCGTTCCAATGCCTGGATGCCGGTTTTTTCATCCGTAGATATAAGATGAATTGCCTTTTTGGCCAAAGACTTGGCTTGACGATATAGGTCGCAGAGATTTTTGGCCTGGTCTTCATATTCCTCCCGATCATCAATTCTCGGATTAAGCCAATACTCACTCCGATGTGGTCTCAGATCAGCCTGATCGAGAAAACGCTGGACTTGTCGTGAAGATATGCCGGGGGCAATTTCTTGCAAATGAACTTCATCTGTCAATTCTCGGGCTGTCCAATGCGTGATCGGTCGATCGTATTCAGATGGGGGCATAAGGACCAGAGAAACAATCAGCGTATATTGTTCTGCCGAGTAGGTCGCAGGGGCGCCGCTACGGGGGGAATCACTAAGGAGCTGTTCGGCCAGACGTTCTTTGCGCAGCAACTCTCCGGCATGACCGGGTTCTTCAATAGTGTTTCTGACCAGTTCGGTCCACTGATAATTGGCGTCAGAGCATCTGTAGTGCCATTTGCTGATAGTATCAGGGTCATGATTCAATTCTCGGCCAAACTGAGAAAAATTGATCGGTTTGTTATGAATGTGTAAAAGCATACGGCTGCGGATAAATATATTTTTGCTGACTGTGGCCTTGCTGTTCAGACGAACAAGGATTTGATGAAAATCCGGGTTCAGCCTCAAGGGAGGGAGGGATTCCTCGCGTGCATTGTTGTAATCTGGTCATTTTCACTCCTTTCAAAGATTGAATTCTCATGACATTAATATATTTTATAATCTATATCAAGTTGAAAAATCGAAATTTGTTCGAAATAGGAGAAATAATGGGATATAAGGTTAAAGTTACAGAAAGTAAGTCGCCCGACAAATAACACCTTCTTTGTCACTGTGCCGGTAGTTCTTGTTGATGCAATGGAATTAGTGAAAGGTGAAGAATTTGAATGGTTGCTGGAAGATAAAAATACGCTAGCCCTTCGGAGGGAAAAACTAATGGGGAAACGGAAATTACGGTAGTAATTTTAATAGATAAAATTGGCAGAAGGACTTCGGCCACGATTTTCATTTATACTGGATGCGCATTTATTCAAACTTGATCCAATTCGTACCCGAAGGACTTACGCCGAGCTTATCTAGACCGTATTCGAAAAGGCAAATTGCTCAATTTTTGCCGTGCCATTTTGGCGCAATTTGTTGATTTTAATGATCGGTGAAACATGGGTCTGACATAATCGTTGCCGATTCGCCAGCTTTTCTGCGAGCAACTTGTCGTTAAGACCCAAAAATAATTATTTTTGAACACAGCACTCCCGGTTGAAGCCCTTTGGTGTTTTTTTTACTTCACTATTTTGTAGGGATCGTCCTAAGCCACTCGCCGCAGTTTTGCTTCAGCTTCTTTTTGACGGAGCTTACGAATATCGCCCATCCGACAAAAATTATACGCAATGACTTTCTCAAGCAATTCAGCGCGAACTTCCTCAAGACCGCGTCGTCGAAAACGCTTCAGGCCAAACACATATTTAAGTACAAACATGAGCGATTCAACAGCTGAACGATTGCGACGAGCCTCAAGATAGGCTGGACTATCCCAATCTGACTCGGGCGTAATCCGTTTCCCTTTTGAGCCGCTTATACTCACAGTGGCTACCCCTCTTTCTTTTGCGTCCTCTAAATTTGACTTTGATGAATAACCGTCATCAACGCTCACTAAAGAAGCCGCCGCCTTGGTGTTCTCAATGGCTAAATCAAGTACAGGGATAAATTCTTTCGAGTCGGCGGCATTCCCTTTGGGAACCTTACAAACAGGGATAAAACCATTGCCGCTTCGACCGAGTTGTGGTTTATATCCTATTTTCGCGGGCCGAGGACCTTTCTTTATATAAGCTGCATCTTCATCTGAAATGCTCAAAACCTTCTCCGCAGAAGGAAGATGGACATCATTCATTACCCGATTCTCCGAGTAAAAAAGAACATGATATCCATCTGCAAGATCCTCGTCTATTTGCTTAAAAATGGCATCGAGCATTTCTCGACGACTTGGCTTCACATCGAGTTTTGCGCTCCGTTCTTTCATCTCTCCAAGTTCCCTTTTCAGATAACTCAGCGCTTTGTAGGCTGTCTTTAAAAATTTCCGATAGAACTTCTTTATCCTCTTTTTACTATTCGCTTTTCCGGCAATGGAATTGATCTTGAACAGCAGCGTTTGCAAAGACGAAATCCAGCTTGCCATCCACCATGCCCGGAGTGACGGACCGCCATACTTCGAAAGTTTACCACCCAGACTAAACAGACGCTCAATAAGCTTGAGCAGAATACCCGCATCGGTCGACCACTCTACGTTTCCTTCCACGGACGTACTGTCGAATGTCAGCTCCTTGAAATCGTCCAAGCCCTCACTGAGAATTAGCCCTCACTGAGCACGGTGAATTTGTTCTCGTGTTTCATTAGACGCCGCATTTACATTCTCAACAATCGTTGTGATCCCGGGAAGAAGCAGATCACGTTTTTGCAAGTAGTCTAAAATTGTGACCGAATCTCGTAAGCGTTCAATTGATGATAAACTGCTTAAGGTATGGAAGTAGCCTCGCAGGACAAGAAAAATCAACACCAGTTCGGCTTCCATTCGCGGACGACCCACTTGTAAATAAAGGGATGGAGCTTCCGTTTGTTCCACTTCACTCAAAATTTCTGGAAGGGCCTCGAATTTTGATTCAAAATAGGCTTTATCTTTTTGCCGTAACTCTTTTTTCTTTATCGCTACTGCATCTTGATCCTTTCGAATGCTATCGCGAATTTCCGGATGTCTACGGCTCATTTCCAGAACCTCAGGCAAGAGCTCTTTCAAGTTCGTATCCGGAACCGGCAAGAATAGGTTGCTGCTGCACACCGAGTCATTTGGAATTTGCTTGATCATTGTTGCCTCCATGGTAAATTAAATTAGATTTTAAATTATTGGAAGATAACACGTTACGCAATTTATTCAAGTCCAATTCCATGAAGAATATAGAAATTTTATACTCAAAATACCCTTTCCGAATGGGCTCTAATTAGTTATAAAACTATTAA
>WLWD01004735.1_pt1 | contig 39404 bp, 33 predicted proteins | sample 6712731 | NCBI WGS metagenome assembly WLWD01 (sample SAMN12718690, study PRJNA576275) | sponge metagenome | isolation source: marine sponge | host: Mycale hentscheli | place: New Zealand: South Island, Marlborough, Capsize Point | collected 2014-11-01
AGTTAGCTGGTTTGTCTTTGGCTCCCAGCTGTGAAGGTGGAGGAAGATGATAGTCCAGTTGCTGCTTTATTGGTTTAAGGAGTTGCTTCATTGTGGTGGTAAGTCTAGTCTCAAGTGTGCTGCTGTCAGTGGTATTGACGTTAAGAAGTGTAGTCAGCTTGTCTTCTAGTCCAGCCACAGCCTCCTGGACTGTAATGTTGACCAAGTCTCTAATTTCATGACACTCACATGTCTGGAGGTGAGTGGAGACAACTTCATGAAGTAAGGTGAGGGACATCAAAGAGAGCAATAATGTGGTTAGCTTCATGGTAAGGTATGCACAATCTGTGCCAATGGCTCAGCCTGTCACCTACTACCTACTTTTATAGCACTTCCTGTATCCATATATAGTGCCAAATACTGGGGGAAATTGCTGAATTATTAATTTGTTTAATTTATAGCGTATTAGCTAATTTCCCTCTATGTAGTGAATAGTTCCTTATCTCTCATTTCTTTAACACTTCTTTTAAGTGCAAATTACTCTTCGTATGTGTTGAAGTGTCGCCGGTTGTACAAAGGTACATAATTAAAATGGAGAATTTTTTCACAATTAACATTATATACAAATGTAAGTTTATGGTGACATTTACTTCAATAACATAACTAAGGGATTTAAACTTTATAATAGGAAAATGGAAGCAATGATCCTGTTTCATTCAATGTAACCAAAAGACACTCCCAGCCAGGGAACCTCACAGTGTAACTATTTTAGATGGACTTCAAAATAAAATCACTAAAATTAAGATTACACTACACAATAGTGTACTGTTCCGGCTAAACTTTATTTTATACAGTGAGCTCCTGTGTAATATTGTACAAGCTAAGCTGCTAGCATTTGTAGTATTAACATTAGCATAGATGATTGGACCCCAAAATATACATCTATGTTGTGTCCTGATGGCTCTTTTGAAGTTTTCATGAAGTAATTAATCAAATATGCACTAGATGAGGGAACATGTCAGAAACTTGCATGTGTGGAAATACTACAAAGTGACAGCCTTTTATATCTTTCTTACTCCAAAATGTACGCTCAGTTATTACAAGGGTAGTAAAGTTCACACATGCCAGAGTTGCATCTACAACTTATGCCATTAAAGTCTATTATACTCACAAAAACATGTTTGTTACTACTAGTGACTGTAAAGGTCTAGATTACTACCATTAAAGTCGATCATACTCACAGAGGTTACGCCAGTTTATTCAGACATACGCACTTAATACCTTATAGTAGATGCAATTGCACCTGTTCATTGTAAAAATAATAATAACAATAGTGTGGAACCAGCTCTTTGAACTCCCATAAAATGTTGTTGTAAAAGTTAGGGATGGAGTCATTAATACTGTATGTCAGAAATATACTCTTGGGCACAGAGGATGAACCTAAATCTCACATAATCAGTATTGCTCGACTGCTCTCCCAATTGCACCTTTGACTTTATGGGGCTCTGCCTTCAAAATTCTTTGGGCACATTCATCCCGATAGATTCCAACTTGTCAAATAATGCTTCAAGAACATACCGCAACCATTAATCATCATTTCCTGATTAACAAGTCTGAAGCCAGACAACGCCAATATGAATTGGAATTTTATGAAGTAGCTACAGTTGATCTCTTGCACATTATTGAGTCATTCATCAATAAAATTGTGTTATGACAGCATTTTTTTACAATTGGTGATGATTGAATGAAGTACAGTCTAATTATAAGCACAAAGGGAGTTTAATTAAAAATAAATTACATGTGAATTAGAACAGCAAGATTTTCAAGAACAAACAATGGACCAATCAAGGACGAAAGACACATTCCTTATATTAAGGTGTGTACTTCAGATTAAAGGACAGTCAAAGCCTATGATCCCCACAAAAATTAGCTGTTAATCGTGAATAAGGGGCTAGCTGTTGCTACTAACTACCATGTGTGCCCAGTTAAGTTATAATTAACTAATGGACGGGTATATGTGCACTTGGTGTGTTAATAGCAATTTTTCACTTTCTAACAGCCATATTATAACTTAACTGTTAAGTTTTAGTCAACAATCTTAAGTTAACAATATAGGCCGTTAGAAAGAGAAAAAAATTGCTATTAACACACCAAATGCACATATACCTGTCCAGACAAAACAAAGTAGGCTCATGTAAACATACTAGGAGTTAGCAACTAGCTATATAGTTTACATCTGCCAATTCTCTATAGGTGCTACTCCGATTGCATGTAATAAGAATTTAGTAAAACATTTGCAATTTTCTTAGAAATTAACAAGAGTAGTACCCTAGAATGACCATTTTACTACAAATGTGGGTGTGGTTTGGGCATGATTAGGGTGTGTGGCATCCTGTCATGAAAACTGTTCAAATAAGGTTGGCATTTGTATAATCCACTGTTAAAAATAAACAGTTTCCAATATGAAGATTATATATGCTTGTCAAAAGGTCAATCACTTCAAATTCAAATTCAGTGTGCTGCTAAAAACAATTTTGCGATAAATTAAAGTATCTGTTGAGTGTATTGGAATCAAATAATGTCTTCGATCACTCATACAGTAAATCAATAGCCAATTACAGTAAAAACAACCTGAAATTAGGGCTGTCTATTATATGTTATAGTTTTGTACATTATACATAAAATTACAGCAACCTTTATTCATATGGCCATTTAAAAAAATATTAATGGCAGAATTGGCGATTAGTTTTCATATCAATTTAGGGCAGTTCCTAATCTTGATAGTCGAAGAGAGGAAAATAAATCGGTGCAGTAGGAGACTTATTCTCTCTCTTGATAGTCGAAGAGAGGAAAATAAATCGGTGCAGTAGGAGACTTATTCTCTCTTTCACTAACCAGTGTGGTGAATAAGCTGATTCACTGCCAGTCACTGGTGCTGCTTACTCAAAAACTAGGTTCAACTTTTAAAATATAGTAATTATTTTATTCTCTTGCTAAACACCAAAACTATTGGAATAGTAAAGACAGACAAATACAGCTCATGAGAATAACAAACTTTGTCTTTACATTATTATTTGGACTATACCTTACCAGATGTGTACATTTAGAATTGCTGACACACCACTCATAAATGTGTTTGTCACCTATGAATATTGTTAGCCTGTATTAGTACATGTACTACATTTTCATCCCATTAAAGTGTTGTTCATTCCCTTCACCTGTTGCAAATGCTTTACATTTTTTACCCTAAATATTTTTATAGATACCCTGTGTCCCAAATATATACTATACCTCCGTAGAAGTCCATCAATTTGACTGTTATAACATATAGCTCAATGCAGTAATCAAGTATTAGGCCTTGACAAGTAGAGTTAAATGTGTAGCTAATATCATTAAACAATTCTGTTAGTGAAATTGGCTGAAAAAAAGATAGACTTGGAACATAATTGGTAAATGACTCATTCTCAGACCAATCAGAAGATTTTCAGTAATATAATAACCCGGGGCCATCGCTATTGTCTCAAAAGAACGAACTTTTCCACATTTGACCATAATCTATTCATCCTCTTCTGGGCTGTACTAGAATTTATATATTCATGGACAAGACAAAAGTTTTGACCTTCTTTTGTTGCTTGTATTAAATAAAAAATGCTAATGCTATTCCTTATTGTGATTTTATTATGACAAATTACACAAAATCCTACAAATAGTATAGATAAAATTAAACAGGTATTCATACCTAGGTAACTTAATAGTCATGACAGTACTGCCATGATGAGGCCAGTGAGAGAGAGGAGGAGTCTGCAAAATAATCCATCCAAAGGGACATTCAGGGGAGTAGGAACAGGGGGGGTAGGGGGGCACAGGACCCCCCAATATTTTTAGTGGGGGGTTAATGAGGGTTTTACCCCCCCAATAATTCTGGCACTAATTTGTAATACTAACAGTAAATATAATTCTGGCAAGAATTTATAAAATACTGTTATCAAAAGCTGTTTAGTGCTTCTATTATACCTTTTTTTTAATCATTTCTACTGATTAAAGCATTGTATAGTGTGCCAAAAAGTTTAAAATTTTGGAATTTAGAATAATTTATTGTGGCTAATAGCAATAAAATAACTAATAAAGCTTCAATTATTGTTTTTTCATATCGCACAGCAGACCTACCATTTTGCCCCCCCAATATTTTTCATCTTCCTACTCCACTATTGACTATGCCTTGAAGGCAAGATCAGTAATTTTAGCCTTAACTTTTCTAATAAGGAAGAAAAAATGTCGAATAAACAAATGACATTGTTGTTTAGAACTACATGAGCTTGGTGAGCACATTTCATTTTGAGAACTATTAGCAATTAGAAAACATACTTCGTGCTTCATACATAAACATGTATCGCTGGAAGAAAAGTGGAACTTCCTGCTATAGGAAAGGTTAAGTATAGCTATCTCACAGATCACATGTCCTTCACATTTCCAACTTCAGGACAGATGAGCTGGTGGTAACCATTCCGGGTACTGTATAGGGCGTACTTTCCTTCACTATTTCCTGAACATATCCTTGACATAAACTGCACTATTTCCTTTACATGCCATATGGTTTGTACTGCATATATCATATCACATTTCTTTCATATTTCCTGAATTAAAACTGAACTATTCCTGTACATTCTAGGTAGCTGTCTGTGCAAAAATGTGCAGCTTTCCTTTAGATTTCCTGTACTCAAAAACTGCACTTTTTATGCACCTTTCCTACACAAAGCAACTATGTTTGCACACCTTTCCTGCAGCAATCCTGAAGTTAAACTGCACTTTTTGTGCAACCTGTTCTACACAAATCCTGTACCTTCAAAATTTATCCATTGTTACCAGAATATGAATAAATAATTATGACCATGTACAAATAAATGAAAAAAATGATGCATCAGACAACAGTTCCTGAACTTTGGCTCCATCTCTGCAATATCTCAAGTTCATCTCTGCAACCTCTTTAGTTCATTCCTGCATTAACAAAGAAACAAGGTAATGAACTCAACGGTAATACTTCAAACACTAGCATTGGTGATCAATGACTTGTACAAATTACAATCCTACATCCACAGATCCAATAACACTTAAAGAATCACTTAGATATCACTAATTAGCGTTTTCATACTTACTCAATAAAATTGAACAACACCGCGCTCTCTACTTGCTGTCGCAGCCTGTAAATCAGTCTAGTAAGATCACACAGGGCAGAAATTAGCTCCATCTTCACTGTGCCCACCACTAGTCTCGCGGGCCAGACCCTTTACCCAATAAGAAAGGGTCTGGTCAAGTTCACGTACATATGCGTTTGGTCTTATATACTGGTCCTGGAATTTCTCGGACCGGTAATTGGTTTTAAGTGACAGTGACCTCACTATATAAACAGAGACGTTCGCGCGCAAATTTAGCTTGGTTTCTATGGAACTGTAGGAATGAATTGCTGCTTATGCCAGAAACGTCTTGCAACAGACTTTCCATAGCCTGTTGGTAATGTATCCCGATTGCTTCCAACTGTTTCTCCTTCAGTGTAAGTCCGAATACTCGAGCACTCTCCGCCACCGCTGCAGTTACATCCAGGTCGACAGTAATTTCAGCGCGCTAAAATCACCTGAACCATGATTACCGCGTAATCAAAGCTGTATTATCGCAGTGGTTACACTTGTGCTGACAGTGCAAGACCAAACGCATACGTGAACTTGACCAGACCCTTTCTTTCTTTTCATATTGGGTAAAGGGTCTGGCCCGCGAGACTAGCCCACCACCGCGTGTACGGCACGCATATTGTGTTGATACCCTTTACCACCACCTCTTCTAACACTCCTGATTACTGAGGTAAAAGGTCGATAGTGCTATGTTTCAAACTCGAAATTGGTAAAGGGTTTAATTTTAAAATACCAGATCAGAAATGGTAAAGGGTTGCTAATACCACAGAAGTTCTCTACAGCAAGAGTGATAATACGCCTGTGTATTTCCTCTTCTGGTCTGCTCTTACTGGCGTTCATGGAATTTTATCCCGGTGAGTGAAAACACAACTGGTACGCTTATAGTGTACTCTGTTGCTGTCCGCACTAGACTAAAGCGGTGTAAAACTGAACAACCGTATTGGTCAATTCAAAGACTGGTATTTCTTCAGTAGTGCCTCAAGTAGCATAGGGCAAGTATGTTAGTACCCTTCTCTCATTTTTGTTTTGCTAGCAAGCCCATTAGCCACTGAATCAAATTTCTGTGGTCTTCATTGTTGCACCATAACTGTATTGTACTTGCTAGTGAGGAATTTTTAATGAAAACTATAAGCCATTTTTCTTTTGAACTTAATATATACAATAATATATTCAACAGTTGATGTCTCTTTAACTAAGCTTTACTGTATGAGAAATAGTGTTGACAGTAATTGGTGCCCTGTTGTCATTCTGGTTGGTCTATCAATTTACCTAAATTGTGCCACTCTGTCTCGTCATGTCGCGGGGGGGGGGTGGGGAGAGAGAGAAGAGATTTGACTTCAGAGTGGAGTTCATCACTGGAACGGAGTTTGGGACAGGTGAACACTAGTGAAGGGAATTTAACATATGTGGAGTGTCCATAGAACAGAGCCTCCCACCTTACTGATTCATCCATATTTTTACGGAAATTGCTGATTCAACACTGATTGCCCCCTGAAACTTTGAAAATGTTAGACCTTGAAATTTTACCCTTGATAATATACCCTGATGAAGGTATAAATTTTGAACTACTACTTATGCACTACTGAAGTAGCCTGGCTGGCTACAAAATATCTAATGTATGAATGTGTTATGGAATGTAATAATGCAGAGCACAAACTCCAATCTAAGGATCTTGAGTTTAAATGAACTGTATTTAAGCTAATTTTACTTGTGACTCTCTGTATGTAGGGTTGTGAAGTAGGAGGTGAAACCCAACTCCACAGGGTCAACACATGTCCAAAAGTATCATTAAAAGAAGACTCGGTGTTCCTCCGTGAAGAGTGTGCTAATAGCTACTCTTGGACTTCAATATAAGAGGTGAGGAACTCCCGAATAACTTTTAACCTACACTAATAAGAAAAGAGGCTTTTTACCTTTTATTCAAGGTAAATTATATACATATATACATACTCTAGTGACTAACTCATACATATTTTCATTTAATGCACAGTTAGACAACCTGAAATATATAGGGTGCGATGGAAAAATTTGGGCTCTAGTCACTTTAGGAGCAATTCGTTGAAATCCTGTATATCGATAAACAAATAACACACACACATACTCAAAAATTAATGCACCCATTTGTTTTTAATAGTACATGTCTATACAGGCTTCTGATAAGAAGTGAAATTTTAGCAGACATGATGTCCTCTCAATATTAAATTTGAGAGGAGAAATGCTATTTTGGTCAGCCGGCCGTGTAATTTGTGTTATGTAGAAAGTAGTACCCTATTCATTTACTCGGCCCTCTCTCTTTATGTTGTACAATCTGCCGAAGATACTGTTGAAAGAAAGTGAGCAGGGGGTGATGATAGTGAGACACATACTAGCATTAATTCAAAAATGTAGTGCTAATACATTACATACGTATTTAATAGCAACAAGATTTGTACTTACGAACCTTGGCCAGTGAGCTAAAATTCACTCCTGATGAGATATTTCTGATCTGTAGAATTCTGATTCAACCGCCAAAGTTTCTCCATATCTCACTCGCTAAATTGTGTGCGTGTGTATGTGTATATAGTAATTTATATATAATATATTTGTAATAGCAAAGGTGCACTCACTGTGGACTTATTCAGAGTGCTTATGAAAACACTTATTACACTAGTTTGTATGTACATACACATATACACAGGTCTGCACTGTTAAAACATTACATACATACGTACGCTCAATCCTATTTTATCCAAATACCTCTATTACAGGCACGCCTCTTTACAGGGCAGGGCACAAGTTAGCCACTCAATTAATCAATTCTTGCCTCACAATTTCGCTAATTTGACCACCATTACCCAATTGTGTCAGCACAAGCCGGTTATTTCTGGTTCCATAAAATTGTAGAGAAGCCTACTAAGGGTTGCAAGTGAAAGAGGACTGTACTTAATGCTTGGAAAAATTCCCTTGTAGCTGGCATTTCTGAGATACAGACACCCTCGGGTCCCATGGTGCCTGGTTAAGAGGGGAATGAGTGTACATGCATACATACATACTTTACTTTCATACATACATGCATACATACATGCATACATACATGCATAGATGCATGCATACATACATGTATACATACTTACATACACAGAGCTGGGCAATATTGGATAATTACAGGCGATATGATACTTACCTGCATTATCGCGATAGAGCGATATATGATTTCATAAATAATATTTAACAAAGTATATTTTATCCAGACAAAGTTAGTCCGTGGGGCAAGACTATGTTGGCTTTCTTTAGACAGAATTTTAACTCGCAACCACTGCTAGCTACTTTTAAACCTTTGCTAGTACATTACGGACATGTTTGCAAACCGCGAAATGGCTGTTCCTTTAATCTGTCGTGCGCATGAAGTTCATGCATTAGTTTAACGACCCCAACAGTTTTCTGGAAAAAAGGCAATATCAGTTTTTTATCGCGGTGCAACGATAATACCGGTAAATCGCCCAGCTCTATACATACATACATACATACATACATATCATACACACGTATATACATACACACACATACATACATACATACATGTATACACACTCGTACACTATCATGGTTCCTATGTTATCATGTAGGTGAGCGTTTATAAGGGTATACATGTAATAAAATCAAAGCTCAAGTTTTATTTTGATGATTTCATAATACTGTAGCTTGAGTGGTTAAATTTATATGAATTTTATGACTGTAAGTTGTGTGACATTCAAATAGTGATTGTAGGTGACACATATTCAGGGTTTGTAGCTGTTCTTGTGCAAGAATAATATCTGATAATGTTCATGTGTACATATGTGCCAAAGTGCTTCTTGATTGAAAATGACCACTCAGGATAGTATCTAGCTGTACTCTGACTTTACACTGTATATCCTGTGCAGTAAAATTTAGCTGTATCAATGGCTAACAGTACTCTCTTACTCTTTATATATCCCACCTTTTCCATGAGGCTTTTCCCCCTTCTTCCATACTGTTAATGTGCTCTTGACTTATTTTCCTACTTATGTAACATAATGAAGTATATGCACTGATCCTCTGCTTTTTTGTTGCCTATGCACACACGTAACATTACACTTTGTGTTATGTTTCGTGATTGATGTTGTGGCAACGATGGGAAATTTGGCTAGCTTAACACTATCAAGTTATATTTTCTAAATTTTGATGACCATTACCAAATCTGGGATAACAACATGGACCCCTCGAGAAGTTGTGTGGCTGTGCTGGTCTTATGAGTCGCAGTTAGTCTTAGTGAAGTGAGGAGATTGACTTAAAGGGGAAGAGGTAGGAGTTGTAGACAGAGCCAGTAAGAATTGTGAGTTAAAGATCAAGGAAGCTCCACAGATACAGATGACACCTGAGTTCAGTAGCCTCGACCCATGGGTAGGAGTAGAATGGAGTAGAGCAGCACAGGTGTCTCAGCTCTGGCCACTTTCCTCCCTCCAAAGTCACTGCCACTAGGGAAATCCCATACACTCTCAAGTCTTGTTGTAACTTATTGAACACGTGGGAAATCTGAACTGAGAGGGGAGTGGCTGACAATGATATAGTCTGTTCACTATCCATTCACGCATGCGTGAGGTAAAGGGTTTATATGCAATGAATTAGGCAAGATGTACACAACTGGGAATATATAGATCGATGTATGGATAGGATTAGAAAGAAAGAAATAAGAGGGTGAATTACATAGCAGTGAGGTAAAGTGTATGCATCACAATATTCATATGGTATGGACTGAAGAGTCCATAACAACCTGACAACAACAAGTTAAACAGAGACATGGGTTTAGAGCTTCCAGGATGCTGGTTGTGCTGCCTGCAAATCACCGTTCAGTATTATATTAAACAGTAAGCATACCCTCCATCTTGCTGCTTACATTGTGTTTAATATATCACCATGGAGAGTTCAACTTCAGTTGACCCCTGAAGAGGACTTCGGCAAGAAGTCGAAACGTTGGGTTAAGTTTTAATTAACATGTGCTGCTAGAATGAGAAAAGTTCCTATTATTAGTATATATACATATATATATGTGAGTGGGTCTAGGAAAAGGGACCTTATGGCGCAAATCAAAAAAATTGAGTTTTTTATGCTAATAAAAAGATACAATTTATCTCAACTTAGTGCTAAAATACTGGAGGGTAAAACCTTCGACACCCAGAGAAACTGGCAGTTGAACTGGGCCCTATTCAGCAAAGCAATTGAACTAGAAATCGAGAAAACATAAATTGAATTTCCACTTCCGGTATAATTAACGTTTCCGTATACTTAACGGCGTACTCCGCATACGCAATTAAATCGTACAGCCGCTTTTTAACGGCGACTAACGAAGTTTGCGTAGAGTTCTTTTTAGCTTTCAAAGCATCTCACGGCCTGTCTTGTAGGAATCCTTGGCTACTCTATTCGCTGTAGTGGTAAACTTTCAGCCAGAGGTAAGCTGTAGAGTGCATGCAATAGTTTCAAAGCTATGCCGTGTTTTTAGCTGCTTGTTTGAAACTCCGCCCATCCCCCGTTTATTGTACTTCGAGAACGAGAGAGAATAAAAAGTAGCTTGTCTTTCCACGGCACGCTTGGGGTCTTTTAAGTTGTTTTGACATTTGAAATTTGGCATAGACGTAGAGTAAGGGTCACTAAGACTAATTCTGCAAAAAACAAAAGTAGGAAAAAGAAAGAATTTTTCCGATGACTTACTTCTGGAGCCTATATCTCAATTTCAATTTTTGCGCCGTAAGGTCCCTTTTCCCAGACCCGCTCACATATATATATATATATACCGTATTTACTCGAATAGCTCGCGCGCGAGTTATTTTTTAAGGCACGGCATCGGGTAGCGAGTTATTCGAGGGCGCGAGTTAAACAAGGGCGCGGCTTATTTATTTTAGCTAGTCAGCATCACTTATAATTGAGTGTGGTGCTACTTTGAGCATGCGCAGTGTCCAGCATGGCGGGCGCCCCTGCCCACCCCTAAAAAAGTGAATAGCCTATTGTTTGTAGCATACAGTTAACGACAAACGAAAGTTTATATTGATTTTGCCATAGCTAAGAGAAGTCATTTACTAAAGTTCCGACTATTCATCGTCAATGGTAGTAGGGTCTTCTTCCATATCGCAATCAGCAAAAGGATCCTCCTCGTCCAACACTGAGTTGCTGTTCTGGCTGGCTGTTGCACTTTGGATGGCGGCCAAAGCGCTATGTGCAACTCCACTTGGCTTGACACAATGGATTGAACTATCCTCAGAGCCATCAATGCTGCTACTAATACCACAAGCTCTCCCACTCCAAACTTTTTACTTGATTTCCTGTTAGTATGATTTTCTGCATATGTAATTACATTGAGCTTAAATTTTGCATCATAAGATGCCAACTTCCTTCGTGCAGGTGGTGGGGTCTCCATAGAGGCTGAAGGCAATGACTCATTAGACACACACTGTTCACTATCTGACATGGTCCAATATAAATGAGTAGAAAAACCAATTTACTGGTGCCTATTAATTATTTGGTAAAGGGTTGTCGTCCAGTGCGCGCCTTATTCGAGGTGCGCGAGTTAATAAGTTGAGACGCAATAGCAGGTAGCGGCTTATTTGAGGGCGCGAGTTATTCGGGGTGCGCGAGCTATTCAAGGAAATACGGTATATATATAATACTTATAGCACGAGTCAGAGTACAATATGGGAAAATATTTTACGAGCACGCAAAATATTTTCACGAGCCAAAGGCGAGTGAAAATGTGGCGTGAGAGTAAATATCATTCCCATATTGTACGACGAGTGTGATAAGTGATTTATTGCTTCTTTGAAATTTTTCTCAACCGGTTACAATACAATTTTCATTGATTTTACTCGCTACGCGCGCGCTACAAGTAGCATACAATATAAACCGTACCATATGGGAGAATACAGAACGCTCGCGTGATGCGGAAATATTCAAGTAAAAATATCAAAGCTGCAATAAATATATATATATTATATATATACGTACAGTGCGTCCAGCTTAAAGAGTGAACTTTTTGAATTTATCATATAGGATCAAAAACAGCTTTTTGATATGCATGTACCTTATTGTTACTCCTCCAAATATTGTTTCCAACTGCTACAAAATCACTTTAACTCATAGAAGGTAGAGAACCGCGCATCGCCCATAGACTGCAATACATTAGTCGCCATTTTATTTGACGTCAGGCTTTTGTCTACGCGTCGTCATTAATCGTAATTGGTTTGTGCCGCGCAACGCTTTACCCACCAGTAATACGGGTATTCCCCTTTATAGTCGCGCTTGCATCGCATGCTTGATATGGCTTCTGGTTCTACCACTATGCGCGTTGCTGGTACTACCGGCAAGCGTAGGCGAAGTGAATCGCAGTTGCTGCAGGACACCACTAATTGTGTTACTCCTTCCAAGAGATCTTCCTATTTTAAGGCTGAAGGGAAGTTGAAGGAACTGAACAAACTAAATGCTACAAAAGCCCCTAGAGGTAGACATGTTATGTCCCCACAGCCAAGTAGTGCTATGCTTTCACAGCAAGTAGTCCCACATTCTCCTTCAGCCTCTCCTTCACCTGCCCCATCACCCTCACCCTCCCCATCACCCTCCCCATCGAAGGATGTGTTGCATGCTGTAATAAAGCAACGTTCATTTGTGATTGAACAAGGCATGCATATTTTACAGTCACTGGTAGAACGCAACACAACATTTTCTATCCAAAAGGCTATTGTCCTTCAGGTGTTTGGTGCTGCTGTTAGTTCAGGGATGGGAATACTGGAAGCATGCAACTTGTCTTCAATGGCCACTGGATTCAATTCTCGGGTAATACATCGGTGGGCAAAGGAAGTTTTTGTTGACTTCTTTGGAACCATTTCCTCTCTTGAGGATGTAACTGATGAGAAGTTGCAGGATGAATTGGAGTCAGGAAGAGGCAGACATCCAAAGTAGTTATCATTGATCTCTGACGAGAACTTCCAGAGCGAATGTAGAAGTTTTGTTCACCTGAATGCAAACGTGAAGGGGAAACCAAATCTGACGTTGATGGATGTTGTTTCGTGGATTAAGGCCTCACATGGAGTTGAAGTGAGCAAGTCTACCGTTTCCTTATGGCTACATGATCTAGGCTTCTCGTATCAGCAGCATACTAAAGGTGTTTATTTTGACGGGCATGAAAGGCCAGATGTGGTTGCTGATCGTGAAGCCTACTTGGAACGTTTGATGTTGCTGGAAAAGCGAACATGGCACTACCACTCTCCATCTCCAGATCCAGCCTTAAGACCAGTTATTCGAATCTATCATGACGAGTCCACTTATTATTCGAATGCGGACCAATCATTCCATTGGTCAGACGGCTCCCAACTGGTCCTGAAGCAAAAGTCACTGGGACAAGCCATAATGGTATCCGACTTTGTGGAGGAGGTTGGAGGACTGCTGGAGCATGAGGGCGAGAAGGCTTCCCTGCTTTTGGAGCATCAGACGGACGGATACTTCACAAATACCATGCTCATCTCTCAGGTCTGAAACAATGTAGATAATATTGTATAAATTGTTTTAAGCATTGTGCATTAGTTTTACAACTTGGTGTTAAATAATTAGCTAGTGCACTTTATTAATGCTCAATAATTATGATACGACATACAAAATCATTTTTTAGACTCACAAGGCAATTTCCTTGTTTGAGAGGAAGTATCCGCAATGTCAAGGCCTGTTCATCTTCGACAATGCTCCTTCGCATACGAAGAAGCCAGAGAATGCCCTTAACGTAGAGCACATGAATGTGAAGGATGGAGGGAAGCAACCATTCATGCGGGACACCACATGGAATGGGCAGGTGCAGTGCATGGTCACAGACGAGGGCATTCAGAAGGGCCTGAAAACTGTACTTCGGGAGAGGAGGGTGGATACGTCAGGGATGAATGCTTCCAGAATGAAAGAGGAGCTTCAGCAGTTTCCGGCAAGTTCATGACATCTAATTAGTAATAAGAAATCAACAAGAATACACAATAGAAGAATTGTGCATAAGAAATGAAATAAATAATTATCATGATCATGCAATGGCAAGAAAAAAAAATCTTTATAATAAAAACATAAGTAAATTGTCAGTTATTTTAAATTAGATCTGACCACACTCAGTATTTGAATCCCATTGAGAAAATAAAATTATTATTATATATTATTATTATTGATTATTTGCAGGACTTTCAGGATCGCACCACAATTTTGCAAGAAGAAATTGAGCGACGCGGGCATATTTGCCTCTATCTGCCCAAGTTTCACTGTGAACTAAATCCCATAGAGTCAGTGTGGTGCCACTCCAAGAAGTACACTCGTGGGCATTGTAATGGGTCTATTGTACGGCTGCGCAAAATTGTTCCCGAGTCACTCTCACTGGTGACAAAGAACACCATTGGATGTTTTTTTGCCAAATGTTTCGACTACGAAGCTGCATATCGAAACGGCCACACCTGTGCCTCGGTAGATACAGCAGTGAAGAACTACAAGTCTCACCGAAGAGTGACCGGGAAAATCGACTAGAGGAAGCTGCTGATATTGATTAGATTTGTGTGTGTGTGTGTGTGTGTGTGTGTGTGTGTGTGTGTGTGTGTGTGTGTGTGTGGGGGGCGGGAGAGGAGGTGGTTCAATTTTTTTTTTATTACATGCTAGTTATGCACGCGTCAGACAGTCTGACTTGCAAATTCTACAATGTGTTTTATTTCATGCCAGTTATGCACGCGTTGGACAGTCCAACTTGCACCATATTTATTATTATTATTTTATTAGTTATTTTTTGAGCCACCATATTCTATGGAAAGGGGGAGGGGGGTTTACGTGCTGGTTATGCATGCGTCAGACAGTCTGACTTGCACAGTCTACAATGTGTCTTATTTCATGCCCGTTATGCACGCGTTGGACAGTCCAACTTACACTTTTTTTATTATTATTTAACCGGCTCTTTTCAGAGCCACCACAAAGCAAAAGATTTCAACTTATTTTAATTATTATTTAACTGGCTCTTTTCAGAGCCACCACAAAGCAAGATTTCAACTTGCTTAAGAAGACAACATACTCACCTATTAGTTTGCAGCGAGTCAATTGCATTACGTCTTCCTTCAATGTTACCAGTATGGTAGTAATATCTTCCATGTTGCACCCAATCACGTGGAGAAGCAAGCACTGTTCTTGATGATGCATCATGCATGGCGTAACCTTGTCCTGATGGAAGTTGAGGCGTCCAATTATTCTGTATTTATGGCTAGATGTTACAGCCGAGTGTGATGTAGTGTTGGGTCCATCAAGTTCCTGGGAAATTGAATGCCCCATGTGGTTGTTTATTTGTTTACGTTATCGTATTTGTAGTAAATATTTGTTTACGTCGTATTCGCATGTGCCGTTTGTTACGTTTCTTACGTTGTACTCGCATGTGCCGTTTTCGTTTAAGTGTTGATGTTAATTCGTTTTCGTCTTTCAATGAGTTTTGTTGTGTATGTATTGGGGGTGTTTTGTTTAAATATGTTTTGTCTACATGTATGTTGGACTTTCGGGGGGTGGAAAATGTAGGAAGTGTTGTGTTTGAGTTACATGTCTCGTTATTGTCAATTGTATTTTGTATGTCACTGTCAGCGTTTGACTCGTTATCGTCAATTATATTTTGTATGTTACTGTCAGCGTTTGACTCGTTATCGTCAATTATATTTTGTATGTCACTGTCAGTGTTTGACTCGTTTTTGTCAATTGTATGTTGGTTGTCACTGTCAGCGTTTGACTTGTCAATTGCATCTTGGTCGTCACTGTCAAAGTCTGAAATAGAGTAGGGGCAAGCCTGCTGGAAGGGACTAGAGTAAGGGGAGCTGTTATTGTTTTCATTGTCACTGTGAGATGTCAAATCTGTTTTGTCATCTGGTGTTTGGTCTGGAGTTATGTTCAGTGTCTCTGGTATTTTGTCTGATGTTGTGTCTGGCGTTTTTAGTGTGTGGATGTTATAAGACAAGTTTGTACCACATAGAGCATCAACAACTTGCCCAACACGACTCTGGCAGCCACATATGAAAACCTTGATGGAGCACACTCTTCCAGCATAAGTGGCGCCTGGATACCCCAATCTCGTGTATGATCCTGATGTAACTAGACTGGGATGACAAAACAATAACAAAAGCTATGAGCATGCACAACAATGTGCTAATAAATAGCTTTTAAAGTAGTCATAAAGCAGCACACATTTATGTCTCTATATAGAGCATTTGCCGATTTATGCATTTTAGCTTTACTGCACATTTCTTGGAATACTGTGTATTTTTTCTAATTAAAACAAATTCTAATTAGGAAATTTCAATCATCAGAGAGAAAAAAAGTATTGACATCTACTGGTTCTTAAAAAGGGCAGTGCATAGCAATTGGACAAAGTTAAAATGTCTAGGGTACATTCTACCTTCAATATGACTTTGTGTGTGTGCCATTCATGGGGCTACAGCTAAACTAAGGATCTAAGGCTTCAGAAGGTAATGCCTTAAGTAAAACCAGGAGGATTAGTGCTAGGCCTGGAACTGAGCAGGGATGGGACTTCTAGGTAATTGCTTCTTACCCAGCTAAATCATGACTTCAGCTATACAAATAACCTATATGATAAAGAGCACTTAGTTATATAGAATTGACTTACCCATGAGCTTGAAATCCAGCCCTGAGAAGAGGAGCCAGTAACTGGGCTGCTTCCCTGGCAAGATGGCCGAGCATCTTATGCCCCGGCAACATCAAAGCGACGCAGTTGACGTCGTAGGGGTTGTAAGGCTCAAGGCAGCAACTGAACGCTTGTCCAGTCAACGCGAAAACGTCGTAAAACATGATTCCCCTAGCCTGGGACACGAAGGAAGCCAATGTCACTGAAGCCATACTAAGCATAGAATAAAGTGCGGTAAAATGGCGCCACCAGCTGGACCTATCGCAGCAATACGCATGCGCACATTTTAGACGTCACGCTTACGTAGATCAGCCCGCGTATTATTACCTCAAACGTCATCATTTGGAGACCCTTACCATAAAATGTAAATTTAATGAAAAATTGGCCATAATTCAGTGATTATTAAAAATGAAGCTATCAAATTAATACACATAAATTGTATCATAATTTATACCATACAATAAATTTATAGAGATATAACTCAATAAATTCAAAAGTTTTTTCTTAAACACTTTTTCATAAAACGTTAAATATTGGACGTAAAAAATTTCACCAACTTACAAAATTTGGTTCAAATGAAAGATTAGGAGCTTAACTATCAGTGAACCAAGTTAGAAAGATAAGGACCAATAATTTCTCTTTTTTTCTCTTAAAAACTACCAAATTCACTGCCCAAAAGCTCTCAGTTGTATCACCTGTTACCACAAAACTAACCACAAAACCACAAAAATAATTTGAGTGCAGCTTTATATGCCAATAATGTGTAACTTTTCCAAAATTTAGATATTGATCATGCATACTTCATATATTACAGTGGTTTTTGTGATAGCATCATAAATTTCAGAAAGTTCACTCTTTAAGCTGGACGCACTGTATTTTGTTTTATTTTTCTTTAAACAGCCTGTATATAAATTATAGCAAGTACACAAAATGAATTCAAAAATTTAGGATTTTTGCATTATTACTGCGTATTATAATAAAGCACCAAAGGTGCGAACCCTCAGCGCTATTGTGAGGCTGCGCTCCGGGCTGCTTGATTATGTAGGAACAGGAACCGGGCTGCCTTGGTACTTGCTGCCACTAGTTCCAGTTATCACAACTCCCAGATACAATGATTAGGTAGCTACCCTCCTGAAGCGTCAAGTGATTTAAGTTTTAATTCAAATACGCAAGTATGATGACATAGAACACAGAAACGGATAGAAAAGACTTGACCTATGACCTTGCGTGGACTGGCCTTAAATAGTACAGGCCAGGACACGCCTACAAAAGGAAGTTTCTAGAACAAAACTCTAATAAACGCTACACACACACACACTTGGACAAGAATGTTCTTGGAGCTACCACTAATTAGTCCCCCCCCCCCCACACACACATACACACACCCACCCACAAACTCTCTAACTACTTGCTAATGAGTTCTATTATATTAACAAGTTCTTTCAGGCTCTTCAGCCTGCTCCTGCTTGCTTCTCTGTTAGGTATCTGCTTCTGTGGCTCCGCCCTCTGGGTGGAGTGACTCGCTGAATTTTCTGGCCCCACAGCTACCAAGCTATTTCAATATAATCTCAGACCAAAAGAACGAGCAATATTTATTAGTTATTTTAATCAGGCAACAATAATATTTCTATGTACCATTATCTTGCTCGAGCTATATTATAGCTCGAGCAAGATAATGGTACATAGAAACACTGTCTTCATAAGAGAAGATGCTAAACTAGCCAGAAACACTCACCGGTATACATATTCAACGTGAAATTTAACTTCTTTGAACTTGGTAATTTTATTTGCTCATATGATTGTGACGTGATGCTATAACGTATATGCGTAACCCACAAAAGCTGGTACCCACGCGGTGGTGAAAGCTTCGCATTTTCTCAACAATTAGCCCGAAATAATAAAAAAACAGCACAATGAATGGTCCTAATCTTCTTTCTGAGTAAGTTCATACCTAAATCAACAGTTAATTGTTAGTAATCTCCAATATCAGAGCATGACAGACGAGACGACTACTATAACTCTCTTGCACATACAAGCTGAGGCTTAATAAGCATTTTTGAGCTCATGATACAAGTGTCCCACATCTCCTTCAATGCTATCACAAATCATGGCGTTCATCTTGTATGAGTTTATCTCTATCACAACAATTTAACCTCGTGACTTACTTGATTATTAAATAACTTCCGTCGTCCCCCCCCCCAACCACACCCCCAATAGCTCGCCCGAACAGCTAGTACAATATTTTAAGGAGTATGAATGAACAACATTCAGTATGGAGTTACTACTATATCTCACTGAACTTTCATTCTTAGCCCTCACCACGTGTGTGCAAAAGGATTACAATACTTGTGTTCTGTCCGTTTGTCTGTCATGCTCAATTACTACACTTAATTGTTAATTTAGGTATGAGCTAATTCAAAACAACCATTTAAGACGTTTTATGGTGCCATTTTGAAATTTCAGGCTGAGAAACACGAAGCTGTCAGCTCTGCATCGGTACTAGCTTTTGTGGGTTTTGCCCCCTATCATTACGTCATAATTACTTGAGCAAATAATTTCTTGCTGTCCATCATGGTTTGGCTTTGTACTGTAAAGTTAACGAGTGCTGGAATTGGAGTTACGAGGGTCAAAATACAAAATGACATACGTACGTCCACACATATGTGACCGGTTTTGGGAAAATCGGCCTAAACGCGGCATCTAAAGTTTTCTAATTTATTCTACCAGTAGGCTGCACGGGGCCTTGGGATGCCGTCCTCCTCATTTGGAAGCTGTAGCACAAGCCGTCTTCGCCCTACGCACTACAACACTTCAGTATTTTTGCTAAACTTATTATTGCTGATTTCGAAAAAACGCCGGGTAAAGGCGTTGCTAAGGTCAGGGGGCGTGCCTTGTGTCCGTATACTATTACTGCGTGTCTCCGGGACACTATGGAATAAACCGGTTACAGGCGGATTGAAAGAAGTTTAAAAGGCTTAATGCAGGGCTCTTTAAGAAACTATGATGACGAGAATTGCGTGAGTACGTGAATTATGTAGAATAGTAAGTGAATTAGTTAGCTACATTTTTTTCCCGCTGTTAGTGAAAAGCCCGCCAATAATTTCTTAGCAACTCTCCGTACACGAGTCCAACCGGCTAGTGTTTCTAGCCTCCTAGTGTGAGTTCTAGAGCACGCCAGAGCTTACAACTGCGTCTTAAGCTAGAGCTAACTGGTAACTATCCATTTCTGCCATAAAAAATTTTTCGAAAAAAATCGACCCATATGGCTTTACCCGGGGATACTGAAAAAAATGTTTTCCGCGTTTAGGCCGATTTTCCCAAAACCGGTCACATATTTTCAAACAAACAAATATCCCCGATTTTCAATTGTGTTAGCCCTGATAGTGTCTCACTCTCTTCGCTCGCTCGCCAATTATATATATATATATGTGACCGGTTTTGGGAAAATCGGCCTAAACGCGGCATCTAAAATTTTCTAGTTTATTCTACCAGTAGGCTGCACGGGGCCTTGGGATGCCTTCCTCCTAATTTGGAAGCTGTAGCAGCCGTCTTCGCACTACAACACTTCAGTATTTTTGCTAAACTTATTATTGCTGATTTCGAAAAAAAACGCCGGGTAAAGGCGTTGCTAGGTCAGGGGGCATGCCTTGTGTCCGTATACTATTACTGCATGTCTCCGGGACACTATGGAATGAACCGGTTACAGGCGGATTGAAAGAAGTCTAAAAGGCTTAATGCAGGGCTCCATAAGAAACTATGATGGCGAGAATTGCGTGAGTACGTGAATTATGTAGAATAGTAAGTGAATTAGTTCGCTACAGTTTTTTCCCCGCTGTTAGTGAAAAGCCCGCCAATAATTTCTTAGCAACTCTCCGTGCACGAGTCCAACCGGCTAGTGTTTCTAGCCTCCTAGTGTGAGTTCTAGAGCACGCCAGAGCTTACAACTGCGTCATAAGCTAGAGCTAGCTGGTGTCTATCCATTTCTGCCATAAAATTTTTTTCGAAAAAATCTACCCATACGGCTTTACCCGGGGATACTGAAAAAAAATTGTTTGCCGCGTTTAGGCCGGTTTTCCCAAAACCGGTCACATATGTTGTTAACCTTCAGTGTTACATTTTGTAGCTCTAGGTTAACATTGAAAATGGATACTGGTAAATGTCTCTGGCCTTTTAGCTTCTTTGCTTATGAAGACAGCTTTTACATATACTGTTTTCATTGCTCAAGCTATATTGATACCTCAATTAGAATAGCCAATAAATCATTCATTTGGTCCTGAGATGATTTTGTAAATAGCTTGCTAGTGTATAGTGGCACTTGTGGGCCTCCCTCAGTGAAGCTCATGAGTTCCTCCTTCAGGCTCACACAATGGTGACAGCAATTAAGCTGCTGCCACCAGAATCAGTATGCCTTCCCCTCGACAGCCCCCCCTCGAAAGGTGGACTCAGGATTATACTAGTTTAATCTAACGAGATCAGATGGCACAATGGCAGCTGAGAACTGACTGACTGCACACACAAAACACGAAGTCTTATATGCACAGCCCGGACAACACAACAATGAACAACAAGATGTAGACACACACAGGTGACATGACTTTAAAAATTAACTAAGTTCCATAACCGAAAATACATGTAACTGAATCCAAAACAAGCACAAACATATAATGTTCAATTCATAGTTCCTGGAATGTGGGCGGCCCCACCAATTTAGTTGGGATGTCGTCCCACAGCGCTGAAGGTTCGCACTTATGGTGCTTCATTATGCCAGTGAACTAAAACACACACTTTATTGCACAATCTAATTGTAAGCCATATATCATCTCTAATATATACTTCGTTTGATCTGGTTTTATAAATGCATTTACAGGGAGTTTTAACTTCACACACATACTTGCTTAATTGTAGAGTTGGTAATTATTGTGGACTTATTAGTAATAAGGTTTAATGAGCTAACTCTAATGGAGTTCAGTATGGAGTAGATATCTCACAGAATATCATTAAGATATGTGTGACTGTGAACTATAACAATTATGTGATAGGTGTTTTTTCTAATGAAAGCACTTTATTACACAATCTACACCATAATTGAGTGAACTCATATATATTGTAATTGTTTAATCTCATATATAAACACGTGAGTGCTGTCCAGAAATGCCGTAAAATGTCCATCCCGTCCCATGGGATTGTGGGACATTCCATAGGATGTCCACCTGTCCCTCTCACTCATGCATGGGACCATAGGACATTCCATAGGATGTCCACCTGTCCCTCTCACTCATACATGGGACCATAGGACATTCCATAGGATGTCCACCTGTCCCTCTCATTCATACATGGGACCATAGGACACTCCACGGGATGTCCACCTGACCCTCTTGTAGGTGCATGTGTTTGTCCCACTGTCCATCCAATCCCAGGATCTCATGGGATCATGGGACATTCCACGGGATGTCCACCTGACCCTCTTGTAGGTGCATGTGTTTGTCCCACTGTCCATCCCATCCCACGGTCTCATGGGATCATAGGACATTCCATGGGATGTCCACCTGTCCCTCTCACAGATGCGTGTGTGTCCCACTGTCCATCCCATCCCACAGTCTCATGGGACCATGGGACATTCCATGGGATGTCCACCTGTCCCTCTTACTCATGCATGGGACCATATGACATTCCACGGGATGTCCACCTGACCCTCTTACAGATGCGTGTGTCCCACTGTCCATCCCCATCCCACGATCCCATGAGATCATGGGACATTCCATGGGATGTCCACCTTCCCTCTCACAGAAACGCGTGTATCCTACTGTCCATCCCATGGGACCATGGGATGTCCACCTGTCCCTCTCACCGATGCATGTGTGTCCCACTGTTCATCACATCCCACGATCCCATGGGATCGTGGGACATTTCATGGGATGTCCACCTGTCCCTCTCACAGAAGCGTGTGTGTCCCACTGTCTATCCCATCCCACGGTCCCATGGGATTGTGGGACATTCCATGGGATGTCCACCTGACCCTCTTACAGATGCGTGTGTCCCACTGTCCATCCCATCCCACGATCCCATGAGATCATGGGACATTCCATGGGATGTCCACCTGTCCCTCTCACAGATGCGCGTGTATCCTCCTGTCCATCCCATCCCACGATCCCATGAGATCATGGGACATTCCATGGGATGTCCACCTGTCCCTCTCACAGATGCGCGTGTATCCTCCTGTCTATCCCATCCCACGATCCCATGGGACCATGGGACATTCCATGGGATGTCCACCTGTCCCTCTCACAGAAGCGCGTGTGTCCCACTGTCCATCCAATCCCAGGTTCTCATAGGACCATGGGACATTCTATGGGATGTCCACCTGTCTCTCTCACCGATGCATGTGTGTCCCACTGTCCATCCCATCCGACGATCCCATGGGATCGTGGGACATTTCATGGGATGTCCACCTGTCCCTCTCACAGAAGCGTGTGTGTCCCACTGTCTATCCCATCCCACGGTCCCATGGGATTGTGGGACATTCCATGGGATGTCCACCTGACCCTCTTACAGATGCGTGTGTCCCACTGTCCATCCCATCCCACGATCCCATGAGATCATGGGACATTCCATGGGATGTCCACCTGTCCCTCTCACAGATGCGCGTGTATCCTCCTGTCCATCCCATCCCACGATCCCATGAGATCATGGGACATTCCATGGGATGTCCACCTGTCCCTCTCACAGATGCGCGTGTATCCTCCTGTCTATCCCATCCCACGATCCCATGGGACCATGGGACATTCCATGGGATGTCCACCTGTCCCTCTCACAGAAGCGCGTGTGTCCCACTGTCCATCCAATCCCAGGTTCTCATAGGACCATGGGACATTCTATGGGATGTCCATCTGTCTCTCTCACCGATGCATGTGTGTCCCACTGTCCATCCCATCCGACGATCCCATGGGATCGTGGGACATTTCATGGGATGTCCACCTGTCCCTCTCACAGATGCGCGTGTATCCTCCTGTCCATCCGATCCCAGGATCTCATGGGACCATGGGACATTCCATGGGATGTCCACCTGTCCCTCTCACAGAAGCGCGTGTATCCTACTGTCATCCCATCCCATGGGACCATGGGACATTCCATGGGATGTCCACCTGTCCCTCTCACAGAAGCGCGTGTATCCTACTGTCCATCCCATCCCATGATCCCATGGGACCATGGGACATTCCATGGGATGTCCGCCTGTCCCGCTCACAGAAGCGCGTGTATCCTACTGTCCATCCCATCCCATGATCCCATGGGACCATGGGACATTCCATGGGATGTCCACCTGTCCCTCTCACAGAAGCGCGTGTATCCTACTGTCCATCCCATCCCACGATCCCATGGGACATTCCATGGGATGTCCACCTGTCCCGCTCACAGAAGCGCGTGTATCCTACTGTCTATCCCATCCCACGATCCCATGGGACCATGGGACATTCCACAGGATGTCCACCTGTCCCTCTCACAGGAGCGCTGTATCCTACTGTCCATCCCATGATCCCATGGGACCATGGGACATTCCATGGGATGTCCACCTGTCCCACTCACAGAAGCGCGTGTATCCTACTGTCCATCCCATCCCACGATCCCATGAGATCATGGGACATTCCATGGGACATCCACCTGTCCCTCTCACAGAAGCGCGTGTACCCTACTGTCTATCCCATCCCAAGATCCCATGAAACCATGGGACATTCCACTGAATGTCCACCTGTCCCTCTCACGGATGCGCGTGTATCCCACTGTCCATCCCATCCCATGGGACATTTCATGGGATGTCCACCATTTCCTTTTTACAGATGAACTGTCTAACATATCTCATGGTCTCATGGGGCATTCATAGATGCATGTGTGACCCACCACTGTTCATCTCATTGCACTATCCCATGTGACAATAACATTTCATCAGATGTCTATCTGTATATCTTAAGGGATTATTGGATTTTACATGGTGCCCACCAGTTCTTATAGATGCATGTATGCCCCATCATCCATAAAATTTCATAGGACTGTGGGTACAATCATATGTAAAGTCCACTTGTCTCACTAGAGGTGATGGTCTGATCTATAGTCATTGTGATACTGTTGTATTTCTAGCTCCCACTAAACATCTATTCACAAATGTAAGTTCCACTCTCACATACTTTTTCTATTGATTTAAAACAAGACAGCGTAATAGTTATTTATTCAGTTTTCATTGATCAGTTTGGTCCATCTCAGCTAATCTTTTAGGAGAGGAGCAGGAACCAGAATGATCTGAAGGTAGGAGTCTTTTTCTGTGTCAAACAAAGCAGTGATTCAGATTACAATTAACTTCTTCTACATTATAGTGTAACAATGTTTATGTAGGATTACTTATTAACCTGTTAGTTGTCATGGTGGACCCCAGTGGAGTAACATGTTTTTGTTTCCCCCTGCATACAAACAAAAACACTAACTGCACATTTACCTGCATTTTCTTTCAAGAATATTGCATACAAACTATTAGCTAATATAAACTTTTTTTTTTTTATATACATTACTTACAATGGTGCAATTTCCTGCATTTCTAAACATTGCTTATATTCTTTCAAAGAAATGCCATACTTAGACAGTTTTTTGGCGAAGTGTTCCACATCATGTGATATTGGTGCTTTAACAAACACATATTGCTGTACATAATGAAATGTAAAAAAAATTGAGCAATGACAATAATATCAAACTTGCCGAGCATTTGCCCTTTTCTGCTCCTATCTCTTCCAGTCTTCCTAAATCAGAGTCTTGAAGCTCCCTAAAAGCAGAAAGTGCTCCGTCTTTGTACCCAAATTTTCTAAAAAATTTTGCCTTCAATAGAGGTGTAAGATAAAGATTTTGGCCAGGCAGCCTTAAAGTATGTGCTACCACACAGTACCCCTCCTCTTTGTCAACTCCTTCATCTAACAAAATAGGATAAAGGAAATATACCAGTTACCATGTTTTCGTTTTATTTATTTTATTATTATTCTACCAGTGTGTACCTGCTGTATGCATCCTGATCTCCTCAGCTCTAAGGCCTCTTCCCGCTATATAAGCTGTATGCTGAAGACATACTCCGACAAAATTTATTGCTGCTAGAATAGCATCTTCGGATAGATGAATAGTCTCAGCAGCTCCAGATAGGACTTGGTTTTCACAGTACGCTTGTACGCCAAACAATGTTTGAAGGCATGCCGCCACTCGAAGTATTTGTCCTTTGGACTTACTTAACATACCTAAGTGAGTTATAAACACAGGTGTGTTATTCGTACTAATTTGAAGTGGCATTTACCTGATCTTACACATAACAGGCATATGAATAGGTTCGATTTACGTACATTATTATGTCCTGGGCTAATCTATTTATTTATTTCTCCCCAACGTTCTTCATTTTCAAACTTTTTCTATTTCCGGTTTCAGAATTAAAACTAATTGATCAAAATACTGTATGGGTACAAAAAAATTTTTTTTTTGTAAAGTAATAAAGAGTGAAAAGAAAAAAAAATTGTAGAAAGTATATCCAATACAAACCAGCTAAGAATTTGATGAAATAGATGTTTTACTTACTTGAAACCAAAACATTGGTTCAATATTATTATTAAGGACATTCCAATTAAGTTGTACTAAAATTTGGTGACTCATTTCATGCTAACTGATACCTATTAAAAGTATGATTTTCAATAGCATGCATTAAGCTGTTAGTATTTAGAATGCTAGCATCATGTATTTTACCTGTCAGTAAATCATCTCTAGCTGCTAGAGCATGTAATTGTCCCTGTAACTCATCATACTTCTCTCTGAAGGCCGCTGAAGAATAGGCCACCAGAAAATTTAGCTTAGTAGTTGGGGAGCTGCACTTATAAGCCAGAAGGGTAACTAATAAAGTTTTACAATAATTAAAAGTGAAATGTTAATCAAATTAAACTCAATTAGTTGTTTGGCAAATTCTTCATCAACAGGCTCCAAGCTTTCAAATTTTGCATAACCGGTTTTGGGAAAAACCAAAGGAAGCGCTGAGAAAAGCCCTTTTCAGTATTTCCCTGGTATTCTATAAGAGCTCTAGATACACTGGGTTGACTAAAACCTCCAACAACAAAGTTAGTTTCATCCATAGAAAAGTTTGCTTCTCCTCCAACTATAGTATAAATCAATTAATGGTAATTAAGAAAAGAACTGTAATAAGTTAATTAAAAATGCATTTTGTATTACTGAACATAATACATAACATTAAACATAATACGTATTTTGTGTCAACTAACATGACTGCATTTGAAATTAATTTTCTTGAGCGATTTGATTTTGAGCTTCTAATCGGTGAGATTAGTTACAAACAGAAGGCCGAGATATATAATTGTATTAATGGGTTTGATGATGCCAAGAAGACTGGATATGATGATAATGATAAGAGATCAAGCTCAAGTCATCAGCCCACAAGGTAAATTAAAGAACTCATAATCTGCATTTTTGTTAAAATAATTTAAATTAATAAAGTGATCGATAAGACCAATAGTAAGAATCAAATTTTGATTGTCTTGAATGCCACTATTAAACAAAATTAATCTTTTAACCATTTGAAAATTTTAAGCCAAATAACTAAGTTGTATTCTTGATATTTGACATGAAATATAGAGGCTTATCACCTCAAGAAGAAGCAGTTATGCAAAGGCTTAAACTGGATCGTCGCAGACTGGAAGATGCTCATCTCAAATATGCTATGATTAAAGTGTCGAAGAGATATCTTCCTGAATCTACTCATTGGACAATGAAATCTGATCTATTTTCTTCCCTCAATGATTTTACTCCAACTTATTTCAATTGGTTTACTTCTAAATATGCAGGTAATTATTTAAACTTTAAGATGTTGTGAAACGTTTCATTTAATTACTTAAATGTTAGGTCAATATAATTATTTTGACTGTTAATTAGCCATAATACATATATATAATTCATTTGATACAGGAGAATATCACAATTCTGTTGGCTTAGTATTTACACGAGTGCCTCAGGCACGAGTGTAAATACGGCCAATCAGATGAATGATATTCTGTGACATCAAACAAATAACACATTTATTAAGTTCTGCTCATGTGTGACTACCACAGCAAATGTTTATTGAGCAGTAAATACTTGTATAACCTGGGAGGGGGTGGGGGGGGGGGAGGAGATTTGATAACCCAACATGATAACTATGAACACAGGTGATATGGGGAAATAAGGCCTTAAGCCACATCCTGTTTACTTTAATGCATTTCCTATGAGGCAACAGGTATTAGGCCATGTTCAGTACATATTAAAGTATATGTACCAATTGCATGGAATTTCAGTGAGTGATGTAATAGAATAATCAAGTCTAGCACCTATCAATGCTGTGTGTGTCAAAGATTGAAGATGACCCCTCAGAATAGTATCTAACAGTACTCAGACGGTATGCTGTATATCCTGTGCAGTTGAATTTAGCTGTGTCAATGGCTTCTATAACCCACCATTTTTTTTGTTTTCACTTCTGTTAATGTGCTCAAGACTTCTTTGTTACTTACATGATGTTCTATGCATTCTATAAAATAGTCTCCAGAGAGTTGGTGACAAAAACTAGCAGCCGTCATTTTCCACTTGTCACAAAATACGTCCCTGGATAGGCCTTGTTTAAGAGCCAATGGAATAATACTTGCAGTAATTTGTACATATAAAGCATTCATTGTTTCTCAAGAATAGCGGTAAACTGAAAGTAGTGATGTGCAACATCTTAAAGAAGAATATCATTACTGTTTAATGTCATATAGCTCATAAATGCAAGATTCCTGGTTGTTCAACTGTATTAGTACTGGATGGGAATATGAAGAACAGACGAGTTGTCTGCAATGCCAGAGATGCAGGGTATGTTGAGTATCCAGGATTACCAGGGAAAATCAAAACAGGATGCATGAAGACTCCCAGCTATGGCTCCAAGTATTGCTATAGTCATGAGATTAGGTCCTGTGACCCCACTGCCACTCCCAGTGATGCTGGTAAAAAATAAAGTATTAATTGTATTGTATTATTAACCACTACTTTATTGTATCAAGCCCTTCCACAGTCAATGCTCTCTACCACCAAAGATGCAGCTCTTGGCCCAATAGTGGAATCAGTTCTGAACAAGAAAACCTTACGCAATAAAACCTTGTATGAGGTACACATTAAAAAAAAGTTACCTGTATTTCCGCGAACTGTATTATTTTTTTTAATGATAGGTTTTGTGGGTTGGGTATTCTGAAGTTCATACCACTTGGGAAGTAGCCGAAGTACTTCCTATTTCAGTTATAGCCGATTTTGAGAATGGCATGAGAACAACTGCCCATGAAAAGCATGTAGCAGGGTATGGTGTGGATAGCTGCACTTTCACCACAACTACATGCTCTAGTCCACCACCCAAGCAGCCCAGAATCACTAGACCAGTACTGGAGGAGACTACTGGGTTAGTTGATATTTTGTAATACAAATATTTAGTATTTGTTGCTGCTGTTTTTCTGTGCTTTAGGGTGTTTCAAAATGAACCAATAGATTTATCCTGCAACACACTGAAGGACAAGAGTGTACCAAAAACTAGTCGAAATGCAGGTGCTAATTTGTGTAAATAGCCTCACGTTTCACTAATAAGGGTTTCACATTTCAACTTTTGTTGTGTTAGGAATCTTAGCAGGTATATGGCCATGTGGCATAATTAGCCTATTATCGGAACTTTTCTTAGCAGAATCCAAAACACAAGTTCATGGTGCTTTGCATAGTTATTTTAAAGCTGCACCACTTACTGCAAAAAATATAAGTAAGTTTTACAAGTAAAGCCAATTAAATAGAATACTTGGTGTGTTGACTTTGCAGGATACATTTGTTACGATGATGGGTGCCACTTAGCAAAATTTTCAAACAATTCTGCTAGGTGCAACGTAAGCTATGAATGCTCACTGTTAGCTGACAAAGACTTTGTCATTGATAAAATGCACATGAGAGGGCACATAGACAGTTGGTGCAAAGAACATTGCGACCCGAATAAAAAGCCAGATTTAATTAATGTAAGTTAGTAATTATTAGGGTAATGAGAGATCCTACTTTCATTACTATGTATGTATAGGTTGACACTGAGGTTTGTGAACAAACGTTTCCTGGCTGTCACGGTATGGAAGAATGACTCAAAGCATGTCCCAAAGCACATTTATGTTCTTTCTGCTTTATGTATGTGAACTACACAACATAAGGGAAGAAAATAAAATTAACAGAACTTCATTATTGTGATGTATTTTACCTGTGAAATAAAGTCAAAATTCATTGTGTTCCTACCAGCAGTAGTTATGTACATGAATAGTACACAAAACAAGTGGACATCCTAGAAGTGTTTGGAAAGGACATGGACATCTCCTTAAATGGGCCATGTTCCCATGGGACTGTGGGATGGGATGGACATGAGACACACATTCATCTGTAAGAAAGACAGGTGAACATCCTGTGGAATGTCTCATAGGATTGTGGGATGGGATGGATAGTGGGACACATGCGCATCAGTGAAAGGGACAGGTGGACATTCAGTGAAAGGGACAGGTGGACATTCAGTGGAATGTTCCATGGGATCGTGGGATGGGATGGACAGTGGGACACACGCGCATCAGTGAAAGGGACAGATGGACATCCTGTGGAATGTCCCACAATCCCATGGGATAGTGGGATGGGATGGACAGTAGGATACACGCGCATCTGTGAGAGGGACAGGTGGATATCCCGTGGAATGTCCCACAATCCCATGGGATCGTGGGATAGGATGGACAGTGGGATACACGCGCATCTGTGAAAGGGACAGGTGGACATCCCATGGAATATAGTATGGTCCCATGGGGTCATGGATGGACAGTGGGACATACATGCTGGGAATGTCCAGTGGTCCCATGGGATCATGGGATGGGCAGTGGGATGCACACGCGACTAAGAGAGGGACAGTTGGACATCCCGTGGAATGTCCCAAGGTCCCATGAAACCGTGGGGGGATGGGATGGTTTGTGCGACACACATATCTGAGAGAAAGACAGTTGGACATCCCGTGGAATGTCCCATGGTCCCATGGGATGGGATGAACAGTGGGACACACACGCATCTGTGAAAGGGACAAGTGGACATCCCATGGAATGTCCTATGGTCCCATGGGATCATGGGATGGGATGGACAGTAGGACACACATGCATCTGCAAGAGGGACAGGTGGACATCCCGTGGAATGTCCCATGGTCCATGGGATCGTGCGATGAGATGGACAGTGGGACACACACGCATCTAAGAGAAGGACAGGTGGACATCCTGTCCCATGGTCCCATGGGATCGTGTGATGGGATGGATTGTGGGACACACATATATCTGTAGGGACAGGTGGACATCCCATGGAATGTCCTATGGTCACATGGGATAGTGGGATGGGATGGACAGTGGGACACACATGCATCTATGAGAGGGACAGGTGGACATCCCATGGAATGTCCTATGGTCCCGCGGGATGGGATGGACACTGGGACACACATGCATCTATGAGAGGGACAGGTGGACATCCCGTGGAATGTTCTATGGTCCCATGGGATGGGATGGACAGTGGGACACACATGCATCTATGAGAGGGACAGGTGGACATCCCATGGAATGTCCTATGGTCACGTGGGATGGGATGGACGGTGGGACACACATGCATCTATGAGAGGGACAGGTGGACATCCCGTGGAATGTTCTATGGTCCCATGGGATGGGATGGACAGTGGGACATACATGCATCTGCAATAAGGACATGTGGACATCCTGTGGAATGTCCTATGGTCCCATGGGATAGTGGGATGGGCAGTGGGATACACAAGCACCTGCGAGAGGGATAGTTGGATGTCCCGTGGAATGTACCTTGGTTCCATGGGGTCATGGGATGGGATAGTTTGTTGGACACACACGTATCTGAGAGAAGGACAGTAGGACATCCAGAGGAATGTCATATGGTCCTATGGGATCATGGGATGGGCAGTGGGATACACATGCATGAGTGAGAGGGACAGGTGGACATCCCAGGGAATGTCCCACAATCCCATGGGACCGTGGGATGGGATGGACATTTACGGCATTTCTGGACACCTATGAAACACATTAGAATACAGAGAGGTTGGTTGTTTCCAACCATAGTGGGCTGAGTATCCTTATAGCTGCCTAGTAGATGACTTTTGCTGCTCATGATGGTTCTACTGGTTACCATGACCATAAAGAGATGGATGTGTTTGTTGGTTTAACTTCCCCCTCCAATCCCCAATACTCAGGGGTTCATTTTGGAATTAATCTAGGGAGGGGGGGGGGGGGCAAGACTGAGCTTTCACTATCTTAGGGGTCATAACTTTTGTACATAATTAAGATAGTAGAGGACTTGTGATTTAATCATTTACAATCTTCATCATTCACATTTTAACTTTGCTTTTTTGCTTACGAAAGTTTAAAATATTTCAAGGGGGGACGAAACGCCTTCAAGGGAGGGGAGAGGGCGACACCACCCTGGCTCCCCCTAAATGAACCCCTGAATACCCACATGCTAAATATATGTCCACATTTTGTTATGAAAGTGGGTATAGTAATTACTGAGTATAAGAATTTCTGAATCACACGAGCATTCAATATTCTCCCATACTGAACGCTGCATGATGAATGCTCCAATGTGCCCACGTGTAGTTCTTGAGCACAACCAATTTAAACCATTTTTACTTTGATGCACAAGTCTTCCCCCCACTTTTCCCTCAACTCCCCATCCCCCCTCCCCCCCCCCCACTCCAGAAAGAGAAAATAAGATATATGATTTATGAGTCGATTTGATATGATTTTTTTTTTGTTTATCCGTTTGTAATTTACAGCATGTGTACACATCTAAGTCTGTGTAGCCCCACCCTCAAACACTGACACCCCTCCTTCCCCTTGCCCAATTCCTGTTCCTACGTCCAACACTGAATACATGGAGAAGAACGGCTATAGTTGGGGAGGGAAGGGGGGGAAGAACTCTGTTTGAGAGGGAAATTTTTCAGTTTCCCCCTCCATTTTTCTGTATCAAACTCTGCTATATGAAAGTATTCATACTGATCAACATTTAATCAATCACAGCATGATGTTACAACTCACGGTAATCTAATTACTATAATTATTAACTTTCAAAAATTCTGAGGAAGGGAGGTTCCATCTTGGGGAGGCGGAGGTTAGGTTTCTATCTACTCTACAGTGTGTATGAAACCCAGACAACTATAAACACATGATTATCAGTCTTTTTTGTTTATGTGTTATTTGTTTGTTGTTTTTATTTTGTTATTTTAGATTTAGAGGAGGTCAAGTGAAGTTTCTCTAGGAGAAGATGGCATGATAAGGTTGTTCATTATGAAGTGTACGGAAAATTCCTAGACACTGCACTTCTAACTTTGATGACGGATAGCAGAATGTCTGATCATAATGCTGGAGAAAAATATTTGTTGTTTTGTGTGAATTATTAATTTACACATTCATCTTGTTTTTTTATTATTTTGTATCCTGAGAAAAGAATATTGCACCTTCGTTACATTGTACACTCACCTACTCCTTTAATTCCTGAATTATTTCATGGCGTATTCATCATTCCATACATTATAGTTTATGTATTCATCTTTCTTAAAATTTGAGACATTGTTAAATGCTAGATATTGAAATGAGAATTTCTGCTAAAGATCAATAAGAAATCAGCATCAAAAGTATTGTACTTTTGTCATAAGCTTTATGTACAGTATCCTTATGGTGTGTCGAGGTCTGGTGCCAAAAGCTAAAAGTAATGACCTTTGTTTCATGGAACAGTGGTAGACTTCAGAATAGGATAAAATTTCCCCTGATATCTTCAAAGAAAAAAACATGCTAAGAAAGCCAGTCAAGTGAAGAAGTGTGCAGAGTATAGATCTAAACTAACTAGTTATAGAAATGTTGGGCACAGTTAGTCCCTCTACCCTGAAATATTCATTACAGAATTTGAAAGGAAAATACTTTTCCACCAGAGAAAAGCAACTTAAGTTGTTATGTTGCTGTTACAGTTACAGCAAGGAAATGTAGAAGCAGTCATAGAGTGGGATTTTTTTTTTAATTTGCCTGACTTGGGAAGCTCAGGCTGTCGTTATTTGTACTACTAATAATCTAATTGTACACTTAAGACTTATGATAAATCCAAGTAGCGATCACGTATACACATGTGTCATACTTCAAAGACACTATAGCTATAGCCACATCAAATAAAGCCTACAATTGAATAATAACCCAAAAAATATCTTCTCTGTTGAGTAACTGGAAAACTATCAATTGACCTTAGTGCAATGTTAGAGTCTGTTATACAGTTTTCACATACATTGTTACAATTGTAGGAATAAAGTCTGGATGTCGTATCAGTAACTTATAGATACCATTATTAAATCACTGCATTGTTTGTATTATCTAGTCTAGTTACACGTCTCAGAATATCTATGTAGCTGTAAAGTTCTAGATTCACTGGTATAGCTAAACCATTCTGACGGAAAACTGACTGGAAAACTTAGTTCACTTTAGTGTAACGTTTAGTGTCTGTTATACAGTTTTCACATACAATTTTACCATGGTAGGGATAAAGTCTGGATGTCATATCAGCAACTTATACATACCATTATTATAAATCACTGCGCTGTTTGTATTATCTATTATCTAGTCCAGTTACAAGATTATGAATTTGTCAAGTCTCAGAGTAGCTATATAGCTATATGGTTCTAGATCCACTGGTATAGCTAAACCATTCTGATGAAAATAGTTTTGTTCATCATGCCATTGAAGTATACAGATTTTGTATATTATCAGCAGTAACAGCAATTTATTTTATTGCATATTATAGTTTAATAGAAGCAATTCATTTTGCAAAATAATGAAGTAGCTATTCCTACTGGAGGTCAGATAGCTATTTGGGGGTTCGCACGGTGATGGATTTGTTATTGTTTTTATTTCTCTTATAACTATAGCAACGGAAAGGTACCGCCCAATTAGGCAAAACAACGGTCGTCATTTGTTCAGATATATTGCACACGCAGCGCATGTGGAAAGAAATGTTGTGGGAGAAGAGGCTTGACGAGCTACAGTGGTCTGTCATATTGATTAGGTAGGCTCTGGCGTTAGATACTGCGTGAATTAATGCGGCGGTGGTGTAGGGGTGGGATTAATGTGAAATAACTATAATATACTCTACTTTGAATGAGTTGTGCAAGTGTTAGTCGTGTAGGTTTAAACTATTTTAGTTTAAGTTGTTGTACATTAAGGCAGTCAATCCAGAGTAACCTTACAAATAATCTGTGGAATATACAATTGAAGCCTATTGTCGAATACTTGTGCTAGCCATTAGTATTTGTAGTAGTCACACGACTGATCAGCGGTGTTGGAAGATGTTTAGTAAAGGGGCACGTTTTCTTGGGGTCGGGGGTTTAAAAGTGAGAAGTTGCCTTGTTAGATTATGCCCCACAATTTTGGTGGCCTGAAGCCCCACCCCCCACCCTCTGCCTACGCCACTGCTGATATCAATCACGGTGGCTTTGCCCCTATAGCCTCCTCTACACACTGCCCAGATTGTGTCACATAATATTTTTAGCTGCTACGGGTTATTATGACCATGTGAATAAAACACTCAGGTTTACTGGACTGACTGGCAAGTTGAAGGTCTTGCCCTAGTTCAAGCTGGCTCATAACCAACCTGCGAGGCAAGACTTACTGGCAAGTGTTTGTTCTTGACGAAGTCCTCAATATAGATGGAATCGAGCAAGTCTCAAGTTGTGGTGTACATGTCTCATTTGAGTTGAGTGTCCATCATTTTGGTTGAGGTGATTGTTCAAACTATTTTATGATGATGCCCAGGGAATGCCTGATTTAGGTGATGTTTGTGACCTTCCTGTTGTTGCTGTGTGGCTTGCAGGGTGGGGGAGGGGAGAGAATGGACAGGATATGACCTTTGAATGGGACGTGATAGGGGGCTAGTTTCATTAAAAGTCCAGGTGAAGGAGATGGGGTATGAGTGATATGCATCAGTTTTTATTGAACTTGTGAAGGATGTGGACTCCTGTCACATGGTAGTAGACACATGTATGAGCTGGTGATGTTTGTATGTTCTATTGGAACTGTAGTTCTTGGACTTTCTAAGTCTTAGGACAGAGAAATTGTAGGCTGTGGTTTATGTTTTTATCACTTGAGTGATGTCCACCAGTTGTATTACTAATTTCTTTCATGATTAGTTTTCATGTAGCCACAAGATATTTGATGATAGACATTAGGAGCCCTCTAGATATGCAACATTTACAATAAAGTTGAGTAGCTTCTTATCAAGAAGTGCAACAGTTTTATTATTAATAATAAATATATATTATTCATTTGATACAGGAGAATATCACGAGTCTGTTGGCTTAGTATTTACGCGAGTGCCGCAGGCACGAGCGTAAATACCGCCAATCAGAAGAGTGATATTCTCGGGTATCCAATGGATAATAAATTTATTAGGTACTGCTCATGGGCGAATACCTTGGTAACAAGAAATTTACCTAGGGGGACGTAATAACCCAACGTAATAACTATGAACACAGGTGATATGGAAAAATATTGCCCTAAGCCACATCCTGTTTACTTTAATGCATTTTCTATGTGGCAACAGTTATCAGGCTCTGTTCAGTACCTAATAAATAATAATAATATTACTGTTATAACAGAAATTTATTATAGTCAGGGTTTTATCTAGAAAATTTGTTTGGAAAGGGGTGGGAGGAGTTAGGTCATATCCGCCACCCTTAGGCTGCAAGACAAAAAATATTTACAACTAGCAAGTACCCCACCTCATAGTGGCGCTTGACTTATTGCACAGTAAGAATGCAGTAGCATAAGTTATTTTTGTTCATTGTTATCATTCTCTACATCAGTTTCCCTCTTCTGCTCTCTTTTTCCTGAACTATCCAGCTTTTCTTATCCCCAACCTTTCCTTTCTTTCACCTTTCTTCTCGAGTCATGGAGTCCCTTCTATTTCTTTGTCTCTCCTGCTTCTGAATATTTCTGTCCTTCTATCATGATTGTGGACTTGGGCTTTGTTGAAATGTTGCCTTCTTTTTCGCACTTTTCCCTTCCTTCTTGAAACATATGCCACCTTTACTCAGTGATTTCACTAACCGCCTTCTCCTTGTACATTCAACCCTCTTTTTAGTGTACTATTAATCACTTTCAACTGAATGGGACAACCTATTCAAGGTATCACGATGCTTTATCACCATACTTTTTAAGTTCGTGAATTATTCATGAATACACACTGTCGATCGTTGTTACTGACACACGAGCATATTATTATATAGATTCTTTGAGTAATTAGCATGGCATTATTATGAGTTTGAGTGCTGTAATTTTGAGTACTGCCTAACACTGCATACTGCACTCAGATACTATTGAACTGTGATAGGTGCTGTATTCGAATGTTGTGCAACTTTACTAGAGTATCATATTTAGATAGTTTCTTCAAAATTTTCACTATGAGGAGGCGCTTGGCCTTAATTACAGTGTTGGTATGATTATTTAGTACACATTGATTTTTAAGAAATTCTTGAGAATTTTTTAATTTATTGATTGTTCAGGACTTTATACAACAAGATAAGAAGATCACATGTGTGGTGGACTATGCAGTCGAGTAAAAGTGGCTTGCAAGGTTAGGTGGATTCTAAATTAGGAAAAAATTTTGAAGGGGAATTATATAATGTATATTATAATATACTAGCATCAAGTACCCCGCCACACAGTGGCGCTTGACGTATTGAAGTTATTTTGCTCAGTTATCATTCTCTACTATTGAGTACGGTTAATTAGTTTTCCTCTCCTGCTCTCTTCTCTTCATTTTAAACTATCTAAGCTTTTCTTATTCCCCACATTTCCTTTCTTTAGTTCTGTCTTCTTGAGTCATAGAGTCCTTTGTCTGCTTCTGAATCTCTGTCCTACCATCATGATTGTGGACTTACGCTCCACGAAACTTTTGAAACCTACACTGCCTTCCCTCATCTATTCCACCCACTTTTTAGTAACAATTAATCACTCTTTACTGAATGTGATGACTCTTTACCCATTGAAGTAAGGATGATGCTTTGCCAGACTGTTTAAGCTGATGGATTATTCATGAATACACACATGGTCATTGTCGTTATTTGACACACAAGCGTAATATTCAGGGATTCATTTAGAAATCACTTTAAGAGTGGGCGAGGTTGAGTTTGTGCTATCTAAAGGGTGACACAACTTTCGTGCAGAACTATGACGAGAAAGGAGATGGGCATAATTTAAGCATTTCCCTTCACCTTAAATATTCACTTTTTAACTACACATTTTGCATACGATATTTTAAGAATATTTCAAGGGGGCGAGTGTCTCCCCTGCCCCCCCCACCCTTAATGAACCCCTGTTACTATATAGATATTAGTAAATTTTTCAAAATGTTAATGAACAAGTCCGATCCGAGTTTTTTTGTTATTTTTTTGGGGGGGGAAGTTCTCTTGTTGCAGTATTTAAAATTGTGAAGTATTATACTATTTTAACCCACATGGCTGAGGGTGTCTGTTGTTACATATAAAATCTTGTAATAGACTGAAAAACTATGTGACGAATAGTTGATTGTAACTTTGAGCTGACATTTGAAGTTGATTGTATCATTCATGTGAGAATTATTTTGCTTGGAGTAACAGACACGTGCTGTATGTGTTTACTTGACACATCCTTTTTCTAAACATTCTACTGTGATGCACATGCTTGTATGAGAATGTATATATGCATTGATCAATGTTTCATGCATGATTTTATGATCGTAATATTCATACAATTAAACATTCGCTGTGCTATATTTTCCCCAAAGTTCGAAGGGGGATTGGGGATCCTAGGTTTAACCCCCTCGGTATGTTATAGCTAAGTTGTGCTGAAATAGCAGCTAGCATAAGGCAATTGTATGGGTGCACAATCTATGCTATTATCCTATTATTTGCATAGGCTGCAACAACTAGTGGAGTGAGATGACGTAAAATCTAAACTGCTGGAGCTGTTACTTTTGCATATGACATCAGAGGCAGAAGGAGTGGTGAAGAAATCTCATCAATGAAATATCCTTATTGGAAGTGGCAGTAGCTAAGGTATGTAAATGATTGGTAAAACAACAGTATGGACTGGGTAAAGCGAGGGTATGGACTGGGTAAAGCGAGGGTATGGATTGGGTAAAGCGAGAGTATGGACTGGGTAAAGCGAGAGTATGGACTGGGTAAAGCGAGGGTATGGATTGGGTAAAGCGAGAGTATGGACTGGGTAAAGTGAGAGTGTGGACTGGGTAAAGTGAGAGTATGGATTGGGTAAAGCGAGAGTATGGACTGGGTAAAGCGAGAGTATGGATTGGGTAAAGCGAGAGTATGGACTGGGTAAAGTGAGATTATGGATTGGGTAAAGTGAGAGTATGGATTGTGTAAAGCGAGAGTATGGACTGGGTAAAGCGAGAGTATGGATTTG
>WLWD01004034.1_pt1 | contig 39393 bp, 23 predicted proteins | sample 6712731 | NCBI WGS metagenome assembly WLWD01 (sample SAMN12718690, study PRJNA576275) | sponge metagenome | isolation source: marine sponge | host: Mycale hentscheli | place: New Zealand: South Island, Marlborough, Capsize Point | collected 2014-11-01
CTGTTATCTGGCCATTCAAGTTACGGGTAATCTGTCTATTGTGTGGGGGTGTGGATGGTGTATATGCTCGCCCTGCGCACAACGCAAGCAACCACAGTTCTGATGGACAGCGAAGTATCGCTGCCACCAGAGTTAAGCTTAGAGGATGCCTCACTTGAGTTAAACGTATTTGTTACAAGTGCTGAACTGAACTACACACGTGGCGAGGGGACTTATCAATATGAGTCCACTCGCCAGCTGACCAATGAAAATGATCCACCAAAGCATGACTAAAATCCTACCGATGACCTGCGCACAAACATTAATGTTCCAAACGATACACACTTCCACAACTTAAACATAAATGGCATGATACATAAATATAATAAAACATAAACTCGTAAGTGACATAAAACATAAACTAGTTCCCTTTGCATTCTGTCTTCTCATTGCTCCTCTTCTCTCTTATTCTCCTTTCTCTCTCTAGCTCTCGAATGTGGGCAGCTCTCGTATGCCCACATATTGGGCGGGTTTGAAAACACTTTTTACGTTATACACGTTACTCATACAAGTAAGTATACACTTTATGTAGTAGGCACTTATTGGCTCATGTGACATTTTTGACAAACCAGCTTCTCTTTTGCTGTTAATGGGTGCCTTAAAAGGTGCTAATTATTAGACGGCGACAACTAAGATTTTTTCACATTTTTCCTTAGCTTTTTTCCAGACCCCTTTAGGTGAGAAAGTTTCATAGATCTTATTTAACCAACACAATTACTATACAATAAAACATCATATTTAAAAAAAATTAACAGTTGTATTGGATGAAGTTTTATATTTTCCCTGCAGATTTCGTACTAAAAAAACATGACAAATTACAAGTGTAATGCATTTTCATTAGTAACTGTTAAAAATACTGAGACACAGGCAAATCTTAGTTATGGGCACTTCTCTGACCCAAGCCGCCGGGATAACAGATGATTTACTGCATGTCATAACTTTAGTGACACAGTTCACACACATACACAAACACACACACACACACACATACTACAGTGTGGTAATCACATGTTGTTCATGTGATGTAGCTTGTGCCATTTTATATTTTGCAAACTTAACAACATTTGAGTTAGCTAGTTTGTTGGTTTTATTGCTTAATTGCACATTTTGATAATGTGAATAGATGTCAAATTATCTAATATCTGATTAAAATTTCTTTTATTTTATCTAGATGGCACAGTACATATTTTTTTATATTACCCCAAAAGTTACGTCTTCACAATTACATTTTGTCATTACCTTTCTGACTTGTTGCATACAGTAGGCTCCAAAAAGAACTCCCGGATTCTGTTCTGTAGTATGGCCGTAAAATGGTAGTTTTTAAACCATAGTGTTTACCATTATGTTCCATACGCTAAATGGTAAGAAACAGTTAAGTTTTTTCCATCGATTCACTAATATTTTCTAGCTAGAAACTCTTACATCACTATAATATATCAGCAAGCTAGGACCTTGTATCGAAATGCTATCAGGATAGTGCAAAATGTCTCGCACAAAAAATTAACTTGCTTAATAAAACTGCTCACTGAATTTTGATGGGCACATCATTTTAACCTGGTCCACACATCATAAGTCTTCTGTTAGCTACAGCGTGACCTCAATGTGTAAAAAACAAAGCCCATGAAGGCCCTAACATTGAGATAACATGGATACCATGTGGTAGTGGAGGAACTAACAATTCTCTGCGAAACAACTTGGAATTGGATGGCTTCAATTTTTTTACCCCAAAAGCTCCAGGAGCCTGTAAGCAAAAATCAGAATGTTATATTGGATAAACTATATAGTGAGGCAGGTTAGCAATTGGATGTGGACGCTCCGGACAAAAGCACCAATTTTTTTTTACAAGCTTCTCATAGTCTTAGCTTTATATTTTTGGTAGGAACCACCTCCTCCGATGATGTCATAGCATCCATCTTGTGGTTTTAAGATGGCCGCCATGTAAAACCTTATGTTTACATCTATCTCAGCTTCTTAGCAACCAAAAATCATAATTGAAGTGTGTAAATATACATTTCCAAGGTCAAAGAATACAACTGAATCAGAATAAATGCAGTAGATGATGTGATTATAGTCAAAGACATTAAACTTGGTCATAAGAGTTCTTACATGCAGTGACAACTGCAAAGATCGGTACAATTCCAACCTGCTTTTCTACATGCACATCTAGGGCTACATCCTCTCCGACTTTTGCAGCTACATTTAACAAGTTCACTGCACGCCTTGGAGGCAACAGGTAGCACATTCCATACAGGTGCCCATGTCTGAGTATCTTTCTGGAGAGTCCATCCCCAACCCTCTGGAGCAGGTGCATGTTGTTCACTGTGTTCGCTAGTGCACCATATTCTAGCTTGATATGCCACTCGCTGCAAGTGCTGCAATAGTGCGTCCAGGGTTGGAAAGAGTCGTTCCATAGTCTTCCCTTTATGGCAAAATAGTTCTTTTCTGGCTTTATTGACATGTTGTTGCTCACTGGCCTTATCATACATGAGAACAGTGAAACGTTCCAATACTTGAAATGGTTCTTCAACCCGTACTTGCATAAATGGATGGGCTGCCATGTATGTAAAGGCACGCGTAACATCTTTATAGCAGTTCCATGCTTCCCATGCTGATTTTTTGCCTCTCCCAAAGAATGTGGATGTGGTATCACATCCAGTGAAGCTGTGGAAGACTGGAACAGCCAATGATTTTTCCTTACCCAGATCTTCATAGATGGCATTCACATAGTAGTACGTGAAACTTTTGCCTGTACCAAAGGCAACCCCAACATTTACATCTGGACACAGGGTGAGTAGGTGATGAAACTTTCCAATAAGGATCACTACTACATCTGTGTCAACGGTACGTACGAGACATGTAGTGCAGCCATTCTGAAGAGCATCCTGCAGGTGGATTAACAGCCTGGTGTCTGCTTCTTCATGATCACATGGTCCCATGGATTGATTTGATCCTAAGATAAGAGCTGTAGCATCTGATGTTGTAACTACTTTCTTTCTTTCAGGACACTTCATGTTGGCAATCTTGCTGGAAAGAAATTTTAACAGTTCCTGCTTGTTAGTACAATCATGTAGGAAGTCTGCCTAGTTTCCTGGTAGCTTGTTGCTCCCTTCAACTCTTCTCCGAATACCCTTACCCCTCTTTTCTCTTGTTGACTCTTTGATACTAGTGTACAGTCTTATCAATTTCAAGTGTTTGAAACTCATAAAGGTGTCCATTCTCTTGTTGACAAAACAAGCAAGCCATTCTGTCCATTGACTGGCGCCGAGGACGTTTATCATAAGAGGTGTTCTCAACAGCAGCATCTCGGTCTCTCTTTTTGGCAGCTCTTTTTACTTTCTCCTTGCTAAACTTGACATGACAAGACTGGTGTCAGGAACCTCGGTTTTGAACCAGTTGATCTACTGTCACATCTTCTCCACAAGCAAGCTCCACTGGCAAAATTCCAAGGGCTCTGAAAGCTTTGACACTATTCAAAAAGGAACTGCATGGTTTTGATTTGTCTCTGCTTCCTTCTACATTGAATGGGCACTTCAGGGACTCTAGAGTCTTTTCTTGGCAGATCAAACACAAATCCCAATCCATCTTGATCAGCAATTGATTAACCGATTAATGCCGAAGGACGCGAAAACGCGTCAATTAAGAAAAATCGATAACCGCGGAGGACGCAAAAATGCGTCAAAAAAGCGTCTTCGCGTCCATTTCGCCCTACAGCTTTGTGGAGTCAAGGACGCCACCAATCACAATTGCAGATGATTCTATGTTGTTGTAAGTATATTTTAGGCTTATAAAATACATAGACTGCCATAAGAAAATGTTGAGTAAATTATGTCACAACAATAAGACTTCTTTCTGATAAAGTATAAATTGAAAATATATTTCATAATATAATAAAGGTACACAGAATAATTTTTTAGAAACCAATATTACTTTAGCTATAACTGCTCATGATAAAACAAGTAGAAAGCTATCTTGGCAAGTGGAACACTGGCACTTCAGCATCCTAGTGATGAAGACGTTATTCTTGACCTGGCACAGCATGGCAGTGACAAGGATGGCAGTGACCAGAATGGCAGTAACTCTGATGGTAGTGACGAGGAGTTTGATGACAGCAAGAATGACTTCAGTACTGATGGGTGTAGTGACTGCAGCAGTCACTAGATGGTCAAGGACTCTGATGAGAGAACGGAATTGATGATTCTGAAAAGTGGCGATTTCTACAGGAATTTTAACCACATTCTTTATAACAATAAGTAAAAATAAATATTGTTATACAACAGGTGGACTGCAGGGAGCCCTCTGACATATACTTCTGTTATGCTATGACCAGTTGCACTTGATAGTAAGATCACCAACTATTCTGTCAACAATGCAGCCTACCAGCACATCAAAAGTAAAGACACCTTGGAGTACCAAACTGAATACACTCAAATATTCTATCATTTATTTGTGATGTACCTGTTATCATGCACAAAAGCCATAAAAAGCTTCTCTGTTCACAAAATTTATAACAGATTGCTAAGTTCAAAATAAAACACACCCTAAATAAATATCATCAAATTCTTCCTGATTGAAAGACAGATGCGTGCAAAAACACTTTCTCTTACCTCTATGATCAAGTAGCAAACTGCTTCAACCATGAAACCATACTTCCAACCTTACTAGTGTGCTTACTAAGAGCCTCAGCGTGATGCCATAAAGGTTTTTGCCAAACGGTGCGAGTACTGTGTTATTTTTCAGTTGGGAACAGCTCCTTAGCGTCGAATTTATGCTTTCCCAATAGCCTAGATTGTACTCTATCGTTCGATAATACTGTCCCCGAGGCAATCTTCAAACGTTCGTCTTCTTTCTCTCGCTTAGTGTCACCCTCCCACCAAGCAATCAATCCTTTGTGTCTCGCGTGCGCCCGTGACCGCATTACGTAAGGCGCAATTAAAATTTTTATTCGCGCGTAATCGGTTAAACCCTGTAAGAACATGGAGGTAAGTTATTATGATTCACTGTGGCTATAGTTACTAAGCACTTTTTGTTAGACAATTCAACACTCATACTGAATGCAGCTGTGCAGTCACATGCTTGCAGCTGCTGGTAACAGAGGTGTTAACAAAGCCTATAATGGCATTCTTAGATGTGATCCTAGGTACACTATTGTCTCATGCCATAACCATCACATTGCAAGGAGTGTAATAGTATCAGTTGAACTTGAAATGTTTTATCTAGACATGCATGATTGTGATTATTGGTACTTACAAGCTGAAAGAAAGGTTTTTACATGGCGGCCATCTTAAACCACGAGATGGATGCTATGACATCATTGGAGGAGGTGGTTCCTACCAAAAATATAAAGCTAAGACTATGAGAAGCTTGTAAAAAAAATTGGTGCTTTTGTCCAGAGCGTCCACATCATCCCCAAATCTGTTACTAAGCTGCCTCACTAATATTTCTTAGAGCGAGGCATATGATGAATGGGAAATATTAAAACAATAATGCAGTCCAACGGAACAGCCGTATTTTACCGTTTTTTCCATGTTTTTTTTTTATCGTGTGACAGCCATCCTATGGAACAAAATTTGGAACTTTTTGTGTGCCTACTGTTAGTATGAATTAGTATTATTATCGAGCGAGCGAGATACTGTTAGAGGTGGACAATTGAAAATTGGGTAAATGTTCAATATATAAGTGCACTTGTTGATTGTCAAGTGCCACTGGTAGTCAGGATGGCTTATTTTTAATACTAAGGAAGCTACCACTACTCGGGGAGAAGCTGAGGCAACGCAATTACATATTTGTGACCGGTTTTAGGAAAATCGGCCTAAACGCGGCCTCTAAAGTTTTCTAATTTATTGTACCAGTAGGCTGCACGGGGCCTTGGGATGCCGTCCTCCTAATTTGGAAACTGTAGCACAAGCCGTCTTCGCCCTACGCACTACAACACTTCAGTATTTTTGCTAAACTTATTATTGCTGATTTCGAAAAACGCCGGGTAAAGGCGTTGCTAAGGTAAGGGGGTGTGCCTTGTGTCCGTATACTATTACTGCGTGTCTCCGGGACACTATGGAATAAACCGGTTACAGGCGGATTGAAAGAAGTCTAAAAGGCTTAATGCAGGGCACCTTAAGAAACTATGATGATGAGAATTGCGTGAGTACGTGAATTATGTAGAATAGTAAGTGAATTAGTTAGCTACAGTTTTTTCCCGGCTGTTAGTGAAAAGCCCGCCAATAATTTCTTAGCAACTCTCCGTACACGAGTCCAACCGGCTGGTGTTTCTAGCTTCCTAGTGTGAGTTCTAGAGCACGCCAGAGCTTACAACTGCGTCATAAGCTAGAGCTAACTGGTGTCTATCCATTTCTGCCATAAAAAAATTTTCGAAAAAAATCGACCCATAAGGCTTTACCCGGGGATACTGAAAAAAATTGTTTGCCGCGTTTAGGCCGATTTTCCCAAAACCGGGCACATTTATTAATTTACAAATTAATTATTTACATATGTATTGGCTAAAATTACAAAAATAATTCTTATCTATTTGTTTTTTGGTATGTTCAAGAGTTACTGGTAACTGAGATAGTCAGAATGGTTTATATTTGATACTACAGATGTTACCATAACTCAGGTAAGAGTGTAATTTTGTATTTGTTTGCTAAAAATTAATGGTCAAACTGCTATTATACTCTTTTGCATGAACAAAGCAAAAATAGTTATGCAGTAACTCTACTGTAGTTTTACATAGCCTAACTAGGCAGGCTCACTGGATATTAGTGCTCAAACACACCACTAGCATGTAATTACATTGATAAAATAATTCACTGGGAAACACATTTTCTGTAATAATGGACTAGTCAAGTATCCTCATACAGGCCCGTATTTGGGAAGGAGGGGGAGGCCACCCACTAGTAGTTTTATATTGCATATTGCTGCTCAATTTTGATCAATTTAGAGTAGTAGCTATGAAAAAAGGGACTGATTAAGTAAACACATTATCATTAAGGCAAGTTTTAAACTGCCAAAGCTCTCCTTATGTAATAGTTTTTCATAATTTTCATTGAGATACATAATGGTGAAAGCTTATAAAAAAATCACGCTCTATGGAAAATCAAATAATATTGTTTATACCTTTATGGGTTTAATGAAATTAAGCTACTTTTAAAAGGTATAATATATATATATATATTATATATATATAATATATATATATTATATATATATATAATATATATTGTATATAATTATATATATAATATATATATAATATATATATATGTACACTTGAACCTCTCTTATCCGTTCGTCTAAGTTACGGACACCTCTGTCTACCGGACACAAACTAAAATTATTGACTGCATACGGATCGTCAGTGTAGTCGGAAAGCTACCAAATTAAACGAATAAAATCGGGAAAATATTTCGCGCGTGGCACTTCGAGTGTATTCTATCGTAGAGTTGTGTGCGGAGATGGAGCAGGCAATCAACAAGCAGTTAGTGCGTCTACCGCTAGTTCTTCTCAGAACTCGTTGACTGGCGGCGTCGCTGCTAGTTCTTCTCAAAACTCTTTGAAAGGCAGTGGGGCTGCTAGTTCTTCTAAGAACTCAACAACCAGCGGTGGTGGAGGCAAGGTCGCGGTAACTAAACGCAAGCGTATCGTTTTAACTCTAGAAAGAAAGCTGGAGATAATATCAGAAGTTAAGAAAGGGAAGTCAGTGAGGCGGTGTCTGGACAGTTTGGTGTTCCAAAATCAACAGTGAATGATATTTGGACATGAACGATGAAGAAATTATAGAAGATGTGTTGCAAGAGAGAGAAGAATCTGAGTCCGAAGGGTGCCGCATTGTGCCTGGTTTTCCTATAGACATATGAAAGCTTATTTTTAAAAAAATCACGCTCTATGGAAAATCAAATAATATTGTTTATACCTTTTTGGGTTTAATGAAATTAAGCTACTTTTAAAAGGTATATATATTATATATAATATAATATAATATAATATTTATATATATATATACATATATATATATAATATTTATATATATATATATATAATATTTATATATATATATATATAATATTTATAATTATATATAATATATTATATAATATATATATATTACTACCATAGCTGAGTCATTTTTCAATACAAAAAAGTGTGGTATTATTTTGAAATACTACAGCAGTGAAAAACTAAAATATTGATCTAACAGTTCACGGAAATCTCTTCGCGACCTTGCTGCACTTTTGACTGCTAGGCAATGTCGTGGCGAAATTCCAGGGAAACACTATTTAGCAACGGTAAGAAAAGTATAAATAATAGCAGAACTGGGGTGGAGAAATTTCTTTTGACGGAAATTTAATACAAGATTATGGGTTTTCTTAGCTGCAGAATTGAACTGTTATCTTTGTCTATAGTATTAACATACTAGTGGTGTGTTTGAGCACAAATGGCAAACAAGCCTTAAATTACACTATTGTTAAACGATTGATTTTAACTATTACCACTCAAGCTACTATAATAAAGTCGAGTTTTTAAATTACGTATATGCAGTAAAGGGGATTCAATGCCATAGTAACCTCTCCCCGCAACTGTTTGAATTGAAAAAAAAGAAACAAAACCAAGTCATGTTATTTAAATTTTTATTTGTGATAATCTTAATAGTAGTTGTAACGCACAATACTTTGACACAACTGAACATACCTATGCAAGACTTACCTTCGTGGTTCGTCTAGTGGACAATGAATTTTCAAGTAAATACTGTTGTATAGGGCTTATAACTGTGACAAATAGCGTATTAACTTACCACTGCCACTATCTCGAATAGAAATGTAGCTTCTATAAGTTTTTGAGTTTTAACTGCACCTGCAAAATTATTCAAAGCAGTAAACAATTCAATTTCTAAGGTGATATGGGTAATGATCGCTAAATAGGAGAATTCTGTTTAGTGAAGTTTGGGATGGGGTGGAACACGGAGCGAACACAAAAATATGCGAGGGTCAAAGTACAAAATGACGTACGTATGTCCACACATATATAAACAAACAAATATCCCCGATTTTCAATTGTGTTACCCCTGAGAGTGTCTCGCTCGCTCCGCTCGCTTGCCAATGATAGCACAGAATACTGTGGTATTCGGATAAATAACACTCGTGTGGCGAGAAATTTCACTCGGCTTTGCCTTGTGAAAAATTTCTCACTCCGCTCATGCTATTAATTCCGAAGATCACGGTTCTCCATGCTATTATAAACTTCATATAAATATTATTTATATGGAGATTATAAGGCATGGAAAACCGTGATATTCGGGATTAATCATTGAATACCACAGAATATCACGAGTCTATCGGTTTGCATTTACATGAGTGCCGCAGACACGAGTGTGAATGCTACTGATAGACGAGTGATATTCCTGCTATATCCAATTTATTGTGTACTGGTCATGCGCAAATGGCATAGAAACCGAGTGGCTAATGTAATGGATGCTGCCAAAAATCTTTCAATTTTTTATTCTGATGAAGTCATTGAAAGTCTTTTCTCTAATATTCGAGGTGGAGTAGAAAGGGAATGTGTAAGGCAAGGAGTACCACCATCCTGTAGCATTGAGAGTGAACACAATCAGTTAGTCTTGACGATGACGATTTACGGAAGTATTTAGAATAGCAAAAATACTGTAATACTCATTACCCTACTTGAGAACATGATAGCTATTGTTCATGCAAAGGGATAAATGAAAAGTGAACAATTGATAATATTTCAAGCAAAGAATTAGACAGACTTCTTGCGGAGTGCAAGGTCTGTATGAACTTAGCACTCTCATAGCTAGTAATAAAAAGTCTCTGCATTCATATGAAGCTATTTTATTTGACCAAATTAATGTAATTGGCACAGAATGGTATTATATAGATTTAACAGATCCTCAGGGTATGCAATAAGCGTAAAAATATAGCTTAGGGGGACACAATAACCCAACACAATAACTCCACACTTCCCCTTTACTGCGGAATATTGTGGGTGTACGATACTATACGTTCCAATTTAAAACATTTTCTACGTAAAGACACTCAATAGGCCGATTCAGCACACAATAAATATTTGTACCATGGTACGTTCAGATTGCTCAATTTGTGGTGAATATGTTTCATACCTACCTCCTACGTGATATACACTATCCTCAGGCCTTTGGCCCTTAGTTGTGTGAATCCCATACTGACCTCCACGTTATGCTTTAACCTGTACATATTACATGCATATGCATATATATTATGTATATATGTGGGAGTGGCTCAGCAGGATCTGACACTTCTCACATAGAGATTTACCATTGTCTCTTAGAGACATGTTTGTATGTCCAAAATGTTGTTGTTAATTGTTGTTTTATATCATTGTTTATGTGCAGAGACAAGTGACTATGTGTATTTGTGTCAAATATGTTATTGTCAAACATGTAATTGTCGGGCAGGTGCAGGCCATCATTCAGTCAGTCATTTTTTTTGCATTATTCTTGAAATCTGCATGAGATTTAATAACTCTATGTGCAAGTGGATAATAAATAGACTCTGTTGGTCCGACTAGTTGAATTCGAGTGCCTCACTCCCCACATTTATAAAAGCTTGCCTATGCTGTACACAACTGACAGTAAACATTCACTCCTACCCCCTACCACTTCACTGTCTTTCTTTTTATTGACTAATGGTATTACATATGTCTTGATAGTTTTACCTGTCTGCCTATCTAAACCATTACAATTTTAAGCATTTTTGTTGTTCTTGAAAGCTATGTGGATGGGGAATCTTGAAAGGCTGTGTGGATGGGAAATCTTGAAAGGCTGTGTGGATGGGGAATCTTGAAAGGCTAGGTGGATGGGGAATCTTGAAAGGCTATGTGGATGGGGAATCTTGAAAGGCTGTGTGAATTGGGAATCTTGGCCTTAGTTTTCCAAAACGATCTTTGGAAAAACAAACGTAGCTCAGAGCTATACAGTATTTGCCACACATGCTTAATATTCTTTAAACAAAATAAAGCAAAGACAGCCACGGGAGCAGACTAGGCATTTGTAAATTCTAATTTTAATTGATTTTTAGTTTTTGGTTTTTGTCATTGTTTTGTTTAATTATATATCTAAGTAGCTATGTTAGCTATGCAGTATAGATATTCTATATCATATAATTGGCGAGCGGAGTGAGCAAGACACTCTCAGGGGTAACACATTGAAAATCGGGGATATTTATTTGTTTGTTGAACTAAAAAATGCCATTGAGTGTGAAGTTGATCAGGAATCATTTTGCTTGCTGCTAGTCTGACTCACTTGCCATGTGTAGTGTGTGCACACCTGGTCTAGTTAATTGGTCTATATACACACATTGCTGGGAGAAATTCGTACAATCAACGGCTCAGTCAAATGGTTTGTGGTTATCATCAGTGAAGCTGCCTTTACCAGGAAGCCATGATTCTAAATGGCTATTATTCTTATTGCAAATAGTTCTAATTCACAAATGATTGTCACAAACTTGACCAAAAATGAATAACACATATATAAAGCTCACGTACATATTATGTTTGTTAACATTGGGGGGAGGGGGGGAGGGGTTTATTAATTAAAACTTGCATATGAGAAATGATGTATTTACCAGTGATTTTTTTTAATGTAGCATTCTGCAGTGATGTAAAAGGAGTTTCCCTGTGTGAAATGGTGGGAACTTACACTGAATGGGGCAGAAGAAGCAGCCTGTTTGTTACCCTCTTTCAGTTGATCCATGTTCTGACTCAAGATGCCTAGCCGTTCTCTGTGAACGCTCTAAAGATATGCACTATTCCTGTGAATAATATTCTGTTGGATATCATGCTGTTTTTTTTGTTTATGTTTTAAATCTCATTTGTAAAAATATCAGCTTCTGCAACTTATTGTGTATGTGATGGTATGACTTTTTTTATTCGATTAGTTTGCTGCTATTAGCTATTATGCAATTACATAATACATGATTAGTATGTACAAATAGGTTGCATTAATGTGGGTTTTTGAATTTTACTACCTTCCAATCAATTATCCAATAACAGTTTTCCACAGGTTCAAAGTACACCCAGCCATTTCGGTTTACTCATCATGTGGTAAAGGGACGTGCATGCCCCACAGCATGCAGAGGTCAAAGTTGGTTCGGTAAAGTTGCACTTAGTTGGCTTTTGGTTTAGTGGACATGGCGGTTTTGAAGTTGCGATTTATAAGGAAATGTATTTTCTTGCTACAGTTGCTGTGCAATCCCTTGTGCTTTTCAGCACAATCTGGAGGTTTGTCTCCAGATCCAGGGGATTGGACTTCACCAGTTATTAAATCTTCTTGGATTCAACACTGTATTTTTGTAATTTATATTTCTTTCTGGGCAGTGATACCTCTAGCAATACTGTTTTTCAGGTTAGAATGGTATCAATACTAGTTGATAAATTGCTTCATATAAATTTATGTCTAGGATTAGTTGGGACAGCAAGGTTATTGTAATATCTCACTCAAGAAGGTATGTTTTTACATTAAAATGCATTCCATTGAATAACAAATTTATAATATAAGGCAGGGTGGTGGTAATTTTGAATTTAACACACATACTAATTTTTCTGCTACTCTACATCAGCTTTCTATGAAGGTTCCTATTGTACATTTGAGTACTGTGTCTGAACTTCTGAAACTCAAATTGTCAAGGCAATTAGTATAATATATAAAGAGAAAGAGAAACAACCTCAAAATTATGTGTATATGAAGTTTCCTTTTGGAATTTTGTGTGTCAATAAATTAATAGAATTAAGTTAAGATCTTATTATGACCAAGTTAGGTATCAAGATAAAGTTAATGAAGATCAAGTATGGTTTAAAAAGGTTAAAAAAATTTGTTTGCACCTACCAATAAATATTCACAAGATTGAGGAATATTTAATGAATAATGTTTGGAATTCTAAGCAGCCCTTAGTATCTGATTCTAAAGGTGCTACGAGCCAAAATTTTATAGGAGATCGCTGGCTGTCTAATTATGACATAGATGCTTTTTTTAAATAGTAAATAAAAACTACGATGATATTATAGGCTTTGTTTATAAACCAAGCCAATACATTTATTCATTTATTGGGGTAAATGAGAAAGTTAATAAGGTAAAATCAAAAGGAATTCAAATAAAAAAATATTAGTAACCCTAAATGTTTTTCAAATAACTGGATGGCACATGCCTGCCAAGTAAGGAAGATAATAGAAGAAATCATTGGTCACTTATGGTTATAGATATTGAACTAAGTAATTTTTATTATGGTGATTCACTTTCTTGGCCTCTTCCAAAGAAATTTAATAAAACAATTACATCAACTCTTGATATTCTCTCAACGGATTTTATATATAAACATCAATAAATGCCTTGAAAATGTATACTATTGCAATCATTCAAATTCAGTAAAGACATTGTTTAAATTGTACCCATTACAAACCTATTCCAACATGTGTGGTGGTATTATTGTGGTATGTATGATTGGAGTATTTTGCGAACTTTGGGAAGAATGAGCTACATGGAACAGGGATGTTAACATACCCTTGCTAACTACTAACTAACCCTTCAAATAATAATTTGCAGTTATGTTCAACATTTTTGTCGAATAATATCAATTCAGATCAACATTCCTGTGACAAAATTAATTTAATACTTACTATTGTTGATTCAGATGAAGATGTATTTAAAATGCAAAGTGTTGAGAAGAAAGTACTAGCTGACTTACCAGAAGGCTATGTGTGCAAAGTGCTTAGGGTAGAAAATTATATAAACATTAACTCGTACAGCTGCTCCTTCAAGATTGAATTAGATTCAGAAGGAAATATTAAAAAGTGGGTAACTAAATAATATAATGAAAAAATCTAAGGAAACCATGGTTATGAAACATGTAGTAGTGGTAAAGGAAAAAAAGTATTAAAATTGTTTTTTTACATTGTCATTATAAACAGAGGCAGAGTGGAATGCATAGTAAAAGTAATAATAAACTAAAAACAATGCATAAAATTCGTAATAATAAGCATACAAATAGTCCAGCCCGGTTAATACTAACATTACTTCCTTCTGCAACATAATTAAATGGATTTAGTGTGTCTGTACTTTTAAAAAACAATAATAACCGTTTGGTACAGGTGGCTGATGCTAGGCCCTTGTCAGAACAATCAGAGAAAGACAATATTTAGTCAAGGACACGCACCTGCTACTGCCCAATATGAAACTAACTTGATGTATTCTGATAAACCAGATTTGATTGCTGATAGAAACTTCAATCCTAAACTATGTGATGTTTATATTATTTAACAAATGGAAGAAGTGTAATGTTAGAGTTCCTACAGGTAAATGTTTGTTTGCAGAACTAGAAAAAAGTGTAGCTGTATATAATGAAGAATACAATGATATAGGTAGAAAAGTGTTTATCCAACGATATAGTAAGTGCAGTGGTAAAGAAGAACCTTTAATATTAGCAGTATGTACTTCATGTCGAGAGTACATAGGCATATACAATGCAATCAAAATAACTAGTATTTATGCATGCATCTTCCTCATTTTGAAGACTTAAATAATCCTATGTTTTTGGTTTCTACATCTTCAGCAGCTGGAGGTTTACCTCTAGGCATAGTAGTGACATCAGCAGAAAGTGCTACCGTTATTCATCGAGAAATGACTAAGTAAAGTCAAATGTTTCCAGAAGATGCATTTTATGGCAGTGGAAGACCTAAAAAATTATAATAGATGATTCTATAGCTGAAAGGGATGGATTTAGAAAAAAAACTTGGCAAACAGCAGATATACTGTTGTGCACATTTTATTTTCTTCATAATATTTGGAGATGGCTATTAAATATTAAGCATGGAATTCACTGTGACGAAAGACAAACATTAATGAATTTAGTTAGAAAGTTAGTGTATGCAAAAACTGAGGCTGAATTAATTACAGAATACAGCCACTTTGAAAATCATCCACTAGTTAAGAAATATAAAAACTTTAACTCCTACATTTCTGATTATTGGGTTCGCAGTAAAAGAATGGTCTTGAGTTTTAGAGATGCTGCATACATGAGAGGAATTAATACCAATGACTATGCTGAATCTGGCATTCGAATTTTAAAAAAGAGTTAACCCTTTCGTTCCGGATCCCGCTTTAAAGCGGGTTAAGACCGATTGACTTCTCCGAATTTTTAAAAATAGTTACTTTATAGCTAGAACCTTCAGATTGCATACACAGGTGCCCAATGCATTGGAGAAGCATCTAAAATAGCTTCCAGCCAGGACTGCTTCGACAGTACCTCACAGCAGTTGCGTTTATTTCTTCCTCGGCAAAAAAAAAAAACATCGGTTCTCCGTCGAATTTTAAAAAAAGTTACCGTCTTCACAGCAGCTTCATTTATGGATCCAGTCATCTCCAGAGCTTTGTAGAAGCAGCAAAAAATTGCTTGAGCTCAGTAGCCTTCCATAACACATTGAAACAACCGCTTCTTTGCCGACCAAGACTTTGCGGTTTGACTTACTGTCTTCTCCATTTTTTATAAAATCGCCAGTTCAACTGGGGACCTCCCTATTACGTACAGTCTTAGGTAATGCTTATTACATCATAGGAAAAAAGTGAGCGTGTCGTGTGACCTCGGTAACTATGCAAAAAAATTTTTTTTTCAAAGTCATTTTTTGGAAGATGGCGTCTAGAAGTTACAATGCGGTGCAAGTTTTAGACTTGCTTGATGTTGACTCTAGCGACTCGGGATCAAGCGGAGAGAAGGGAGACGACATCTAGGGCTATAGGAGGCCCTGTATCAGGGTTGGTGGACCAGACCCCGTCAACTCTGATACTGAAAATGGGAGTCAAGAAGATGATCGAGGTAAGCTTGTCTTTCTCTTGTCTTTCTCTTGAAAAATAGCAAGCTTCTGTTGTGGAAAGGACTTATTTATAGCTATATTGAGATAGAGTAAGCTGTTTAGCTATAATATTATATATATTTCATTGAGTTTTGAGATTTGAAAGTGGCTTGTGGTTTTTTGAACAAATTCAAATTTTCAAAAAAATTAAAAAAAGTTTTTACCACATATACTACTAGGACCAGATGTGAATGCAGTCACCGACCCAGATTACGCAGATGAGGGGACAGGAGCAGAGTCTTCCAGTGATGAAGGAGAGGATACCGGACCTGAGTCTTCCAATGATGAAACACGAATAGGCAGCAGGTTCCAGTTATGAAGAAGAGGAAGTGGCTCCTCCTGCTCCGAGTTCTGGACGTCCTCGCGGTCGGAGAAGGCGGGAACCGAAGAACAAGAGTCGGGTGGATGAGGTAGGGAGAGAGTAGAAGAAAGATGACAACACACCCATTGATATTCCATAATCTTTTGTGTAAAGGACCACAGACTTTGATATTTGTGGCTGCTCCCCCCCCCCCCCTCCCCCTCCCTGAACATCCCAAAAGTTGTAATATGTATTGTTATTGTCGTTGTCGTTGTCTGTGTTTTTGTGGTGTTGTAGTGGAGCTTCACACTCGATGTATATGTGTGTGCGTGGAGTTGAAATGTTATTCTGGCGCTTCCAGATCTAACCGGGGAGGGAACGAACTCGGGGGGGGGGGGGGGTCTTTTCCAATCGGGGCTACTATGCCCATGTAAGTTGAATTTCATGTATGTGTGTGTGTGTACACCAGTCAATTTATATTATACATTTATTTTTATGATCTGTATTCACCTGTATCTTTTTTTTTCTAGTGTGTGTGTATGTGTGTGTGTGAATTTGTGGAATGAGAGGGAGCATCCGTGGACAAACAGTATGTGGCGCTTCCGTATACAACCTGGGAGAGAACTCTGGATCTTTTTGGATCGTGACTACTATGCCCATGTAAGTTGAATTTCATGTGTGTGTGTGTGTGGTGTGTACACCAGTCAATTTATGTATAATAAAATATACATTTATTTTTATGATCTGTATTCACCTGTAGTTTCTTTTTTCTTGTGTGTGTGTGTGTGTGTGTATGTGTGTGCGTGCATTTGTGGAAAGAGAGAGAGAGCAACCATGAACAAACAGTATGTGGCGTTTCCGGATCCAACCTGAGAGAGAACGAACTCGGTGGTCTTTTTCGGTCTGTGACATCATCCATGCCTGGTAAGTTGAATTTCATTTTTTCAACTTACTGATATTTGGGTGTCCAGCTAGGGCTGGGGGGGGTTTATGGTACAAGAATGTCAGTGAAAAGTAATGACGGGGGAGGGGGGGGTTATGGTACAAGAATGTCAGTGAAAAGTAATGATGGGGGAGGGGGGGTTATGGTACAAGAATGTCAGTGAAAAGTAATGACGGGGGAGGGGGGGCTCAATTCAGCGAGGCCAGCTGTTATGTTACAAATGTCATTGTTGTCTTGTGTTTTTTTTGTATTGTATGGAGGTTTCGGATCCTATGGGAGGGATCATTCAGTCTGTGACACCATCCATGCCGGGTAAGTTGAATTCCACGTGTGTGCTTGTACTGCTTTTCATTTTCAAAGTACACTTTCTCAATACATGTTTCTCTCATGTACAGTGTAGAGTATACATACCAGGGTTCATACAGTGGGAGGCATGGCTGGGTTCCCCCCTAGAATTTTGGGAGTTGAATAGAAATGAACATTTAGGAAGCATTTATTTTTAGTCTGATATTGTATCCCATTATGTTCCTATCATAACTGAGCCATTTAGTGCATAGGACCGAACACTGATCATCAGTGTGAAGTATAGACTCGTATGCAAAGATGTGCATCAAAGTAGTGTAGGTTCAAAAAAATGGGTGTGGCGAAGTACACTCGGAGCCCCACCCCAAACAAAAATCCTGTATAAAACCGCATACAACACATCATAAAGTTGCAATTATATAGGATCATGAATAATTTGTTGTTTGTATTACAAATATCTTTGTTGTTTGTGTTTTTGTGTATATGAAATTGTTTTGTAGTGGAGCTAGACGTCCGATGGCATATGTTCCTTGTGGACACTCATAGATGTCTCCTACATGATCACAATCAGCACCACACACAACAAACAACATATTTTATTGTTGAACTAATATAATATTGGTATATAATGCATCAAACAATATTATTTCTATTTTATTTTATTTTTTTATTGATGGGAAAAGTGGATTTTTGGGGGGGGAAAAAATTTTTTTTTTGAAGTATTAGTAGATGGCTTAAATATTATTCAATTTTCTCAATCAAAAAATGAGGGGAATCCCAAACTCTTGGTCTATTTAGTGATATATGGTTGCTATGGGGTTTTCCCAGCCAGCATCGAGTTAAAAAAATAAAACGGCAATGCTCTATTCCGCGGTAGAAAATTAGATTTTTCCGTGCGCGTCAAAACAATTCAGGAACGAGAGGGTTAAGGCATATAATTAGATACAACTATTTCATTTTATAACTCTTACTTTTGATAAGTACTATTAGCGACGATTGTCAGCTATAGCATACAACAGAATGGATAGATATTATAGCATTGAGATATAAAGGCCTCCTAGGTACTTAGGAAGTACCTGATAATAACATTAAGGAATCCACTACAAAAAAATATATATTTAGTTAAAAGTGGTCATTATAAAGATAAAGTTTATGAAATTAATACAACAGTTTGGACTTGCACATGTAGTAAAGTTTAACTGGATATCCAACAGGAGAGCCATTTAAACATTAACATGCAGTTGCCAACAAATTCAAATTAGTTGCTCCAAACTTAATACCATATTTTAGTGGTGATGTCAGATATTTATATGCGTTAGTAGCACTAGTTGAATTAGAACAAGTTGGGGATAAATCGTTTTATATGGGAATGAATGAATAATTTCATAAACAGAGTGAGGACAATATATCATAATGATGAGGATGACAATACTACTATTAATGATGATAATTCTGCTGATGAAAATTTAAGTTTTGCTCTAAATTGTATTGATGAAGGGAAATCATTGAAAGAAGATGTTGTTAGTTTATGTAGGAAATTCATTGAAGATGTACAGTATAGGATGCAGGATTTTGATATTCAATATTTAACAGGATTGCAATGTATCTGGCCTCAACTGGGCATCAGGAATAATTTTACATACCCAAGAATTATATACTAGATATAATATTACTAGAAAACAATTTTTTGATCTGATCAAATCCATGAAGACCGTTTTAGATTTTCACAATTTCCCTGACTTGCCCAAAGTCACCAAATGCGCAATCATTTTTTCTGTAAAAATAATTCATAGGACTCCAGATTACTTAGTGTATTGTGCTAACGAGACTACCCACTGGAATATTTGGGCATTGTCTTCCAACCAATAGTTCTACACACATGTCTTGTTCTTCATGTAGCTACTGGAATTTTGAGGACGTTTTATCAAGCATTCTTGAGTATATTTAGGACTCTGCGGGTCACTTGTTTTTATCTTTCACTTCTTAAAGTAACACACAACATGACCTTTCAAGCAATATGTACTAGCTAATACAGGCTTGTCAAGTGCAATTCACCTTCTGGAAGTTTGTAACTGAGGCCCACCATGAAACTTACTCACTACATAAAAACTCCGGATTCTTGCTCTGCATAAGCTTTAATTACTGGTTATTTTTTTGTTCTCCCTTACAAATAAGGCACTCTATCGTTACCTAAACGATAGAGGATAATAGAGCATTAACTTTCCATTTCTTAAAGGAAATACCTTGTTTTAGATTCTAAACGAGTCTATATTACCAGTTTGAGAACGAACCAGTATGTGACACAAACAGAGTGATGGTAATTACCATATAAGGAATTAACAGTGCACAAACAGGAACTCAGCAGATTAAAATTGATATATCAGAGAAGAAATAATTTTATTGAGAAACTACTATGGCCTAATACTAGAGTAAAATGGTAGATAAGATGGTTTATTGATTTTCAAATGCATAAAATTAAAAGTGCATTTTAAAATTTAATTATCAGGAAATGCTCAAGATTTTGCAACTGACACTCATCAGAATTGGATTCAGCAGGTATAAATTGACCTGAATAAGTTTAAAAATTACTTCATATAAAAAAAACAAGGTTGGCCAAAAAATCTGGATTTCTAGCCTGGTCTATAGAGCATCTATAATGCAACTTCTTACCTATGTTGTAGCTGTTTCAACAAAGAGTTTTGACAAAATGATTCAGGCTGAGGTATAGCTAATTGCACTTTGTGGTGGAAGACTGAATCATATTTTTTTTAAGTTTCGTGTATTCTTTAGACTCTATGCATATTTACATGGTAATAATATAAACTCTTTTCAGTGGTTATTATTAATTATTAAAAAATGACAGATATTTTTTCACATGTCATATCTGTGATGTCCCTATAGCCAAACTTTATTCTTACATCATATCCTAGCACTACACAAAGTTTAATGCTTTTATCATCCAAAGCATAATTGTTTCATGACTTTTGGAAATATAAGATTTTTCAGGAAATGTATATATCTTTTCTAATGTCTGCAGTTTTCCTGTAGCTATATATTTCGCTTCCAGTGTATATTTGACATTTTTATAACTTGAACTCAGTTATTATAGTTAAAATAAATATAAGAGAATATGAATGATACTTCTTAAATAATTTTTTTAACATACTAGAGAGTCCAAAAAAATTAATATATCATTGTTTTGTAGTTATATGTTATACTAAATGGAAGAAAGTACATTGTATCTATTGTTCTTCCTCCAACAAAGCTTCCATCTTCATAGTATAGTGCGAATTGTAATTTTTGTTCATGTGCATATAATAAATATTTCCTTAGGCATAACTGTCATTATTAACTCAATTGCCAGTGAAAAATAAATCCGCAAAATTGGAACAAAATATTTCTAACAAAGGAGAAAGCAGCCAAGTCACTATATCAATAGTTAAACCAATTGAAAACTTAGGATATTATGTAAATATTAAAACAACTGTAAATTTTGAAATTATGTTAGTTACTATTGTAATTATAGATACTTGAATAGAGTGTCTAAAAGTAAATTTGTAAGTGTTAACAAGAAGTGTGCAGTTAAGATTGATAGTGTAACTGCATAATAATCCACTCCAAATATTTCCAGGGGTGATAGCAGAATTATAATGTTATTTAGTAGCCACACCCAACAGGGATAAACCTACACTGACCGGAATGGACACCTCTACCAATTCATGCTAAATCTATAGAAAGGAATATTGACAAAAAACGTATTCAAAGAACAACTGTTTCGCAAACTCTCCCACTAGATTTTAGTGAGTTCCACAATATTATAATAGGAAAGTAATTAATTACATTATAGCTACTTGAAGTGAGCATATGAAGCTCTTCACACAATGGATCTCAATTACTTTGTCTCATGAAAAGTTTAGCACTAATGTTGTGCTGCATAATATAATTTCTTTTTTTAATTAAAATATTGTATACAAAATAATGCAAATAGAATCAAAATAAGTTATAACTACATACATATACATACATACATACATACATACATACATACATACATACAAACATACATACATACTTACGTACGTACATACATACATACATACATACAAACATACACACACATAAACATACATACACATACATACATACATACATACATACATACCACACAAAAACACTTGACATTAGAAACAATTCATGTTCCAGTAGTAAATTTAATTTCCACTGTGCAAATTTTGGAAGTAGTTAGAGCTTGGCTTTCTTCTTACACAGCTAAGTATCTAGTAGTCTACACTGCATAATGTATAATAATAGAAATAATCACAGAAATTTTCCAGCCTCTTTTAATGTTGCCAAGACTTTCCACTCCAAACTATTGCAGTTTCAGTTTACATATGATTACTTTATTTACATTCCTGACCTTGATGACTGTAGTAAAAACATTATTTACATCATGTTTGTTGATGTAAGACTGGTGGAAATTGTGCAACTAAACGTAAATCACTTAAAACTTGTTTGCTACGTTCGTGTGTTTTCATCTAGTGGCAAGTTTGACTGTAATTAATTGCTAACTGAAAACAATTTTATCTTATACTATAATGTGTTCACACCAATTGACAAAGTTAATAGCAATTAAATTCTAACTGGAAATAGCTACTTTCACATTGTCGGCCATAGATTTTATTTTTTTGTCTGGTGCTGAGTGAACTGTTTGCAGGAAATCTGCATTGTCTTTAGTGAAAGAATACATAAGTTCAATAAGAGGATAAATTTCAGGGCATTAAGTACAGATAAGAAAATGTTATAATTTAACTTGCTAATGAAACTATCTCATTCCTTTTACAATTTTATTGTATATACTTCACTTTTTTGACAATACAACAAAGACTGGGTTATCATATAGGGTAATCACAATCTGATTTTATTAAAGTCAAGCTAATGGGAGGAACTTGAAATATTGTTAAACGAGTACATACTAGTTTATCGTCTTTGTATCACATTTGACATGGATCATAGACCTTCCTAGTAAATTCTATAAATTTTCCCTATCAAAAGACTATTGGTATTACTATAAATTGTATCAGTACTATTGCAATATTACTTTCAATTCTCTTGAGGACCAGTCAATTATAAGACATCAATGTGTATGTGATTGATACTTGCTCTGATTACTACATTCTTATAGCCAATCATTGTGAGGATTACCATTTACTTGTTCAGGTTAACTTACTTTAATATACAAATGTAGAAAAGCTGATGATTTTTTTTACATTATCACAGCAAATAGAAATCCTGAAAGAGACCCCTAAAGTTATTCAAGAATCTAGAGTTTATGCACTTTTACTAAACTTTTCATCAAGTATTATCAACCTATAGCTATTCTCATAAGTTCAATATACACACCTCCTATATACATATTGTATTAATGCTTAAATGATCCTACAACAATTTTGCATACAATAAAAAAATTTCATTGTTGTTCCTGTACAAGTACAACTGCCCTAAATAAAACATAGTAATTGTTAACAAACAACATATTATGGTTCTAATGAACACTTTCATACAGTAGATTAGGACTAGACTGTGATAAAGTGGAGCAATCTGATTTCTTAATAATATCATATGAAAGATTAGTATCACAGGTGAAGTCATCGGTTGATGGAGTAGATATGACATTAACTACACCATATGATACGTTGTTGTTATACTGAAAACAAATCTAAAGAGAAATAGAAAAAAACAATATTTTTATCCTCTCCTTCATATTTTAATTTTGGTTAATAATCTTCTTTTATTCTAGATATTTTTTTAAGACAAAATGCAAAGATTGAATATTTTTGACACATGTAGTTAAAAATTCTATTTTTCATACATAGCTACGTCTGTATTTTTTCTTCTCGTAGCTCCAGATTTTCATACAGTGAATTTTATTAAAAATATTGACAAATAAATTTGTTGAATACTCACTTTTCTATTGTTTTACAACCAATAAGACCTATAGATAACACAACATTATAAATTTCCATTGCCATATCCTTGTATCTTACCATTCCTGATTAAAAGTACGAGAGTAACAGCAACCACCAGTATTACTACAATTATCAAAATAGGCACTAATAATACGACTGATACAGATGTAATTAATATGCTATTATTATTAATTGTTGCTGAAGTGAAAGTAGTTGTCCTGGCACGTATATAAAAACAATAATAGTATGCATAAAATTACCACATAATGTGGTAATTTTATGCATACTTTTATTTCTATAGATTATAGTCACATGATATGTTACATATTCCAGTCCTCATTATACAATTGTTTGTTCACTCTTTCTTTAAAAGTACATGAATATTCATGACTTTCTGACCTGATTCTGGTAAGCATAAATAAATGGAGTGAACATACAATTGTTGTATAGAAATCACATAATCTCCATTGATGACTGTGAGGTTGTAATTATGTGTCTACATCAATACTCACTACCTCATAATTCTTTCCTGTTATAAAACCATTGATATTACTATTAGTGGATGATAATTCATAGGAACATCCACTATAATTACATCGTATGATATAGTCACATGATATGTTATATATTCCAGTCCTCATTGTACGGCAAATATTTGCTCCTTCAATGTCATTTGTACCTAATACAGAATATTTTTAATCAAATGTAATTAGAAGCATAATGAAATCTTCAATATTATTTTTTAAAAAAATTGTGAGTATTACGTAAACTACCTGCAACATAGAATATCAGGTTGATGTGATTTTTAAGACTATTTTAAAGTTTAATGTTACCCAGATTATATCACAATGTATATTGCTTATATTGTATAAATTAATACAGTTGCAGCCTATATTTAAATAATTAGGACATAAAGGTTATAATTAAATCAACTTACAGAAATTAAGATATTTACTGGATTACCCTAGATAGCTTCATTAAACTACACGTTACCTCTGATTCAAATGGTCTGATACAAGAAGTGTCACTAACTGTAATGTATCCCAACTTAGAGTAGTCTTTCCTACTAGCTTATAATGGAATAGTAATTCTTCCTAGCTAGTTTATGTGATTTTAACAATACACCTTCATGTTCCTAAAACCTCAAATGTCTTCCTAGGAAGCTCTTTTGCTAAACCTATACACCCACATGTTCTTCTTAAGTTTCCATAAGTTGCTATTTAATTTTATTAGCGCTGCCATGAAAATGTCGAGTCTATCGAGGGGAATTTGGCTAGATAAGGAGGAGGAGCTACCGGTGCAATTGCAAAGGAAGTAGGTGGAGGATAGTTAATTGTGACTGGTACTAAAAAATCGTCGCCCAAAATGTCTGGCTATTGACTTTCCGATTTTAGCCACAGCTGACTAGCTAGTGTATGTAAAGACAAACGTCGCCAATCACATACTGGAGAGCTGAGCATACAAAGCGCCCGTGGTTATCCTCAATAGGTCTGTACAACACTATGTTAGCACTACTTCTTGGGACTCTCTGCTTCAGTTTGGTGATCAAGGATAACGAAGCACAAGGTAAATGGGACTAGATAGTACCAAGTGAATGATTGTAGTGTAGTCCTATTAGAACAGTTATTACTCAACCTTATATACTAGGTGCAATTATTGATCTTGTTTCTGGTTGTGATGTGTATACCTGGCATACTTTCTTTCTCTTAAGAACGTTCACTCTTTGTAACAAAGGTTATGAATACTATATTTGACAAGTTAACCACATAAGATTATTTTCAGTTCGAGATTTTTCTAAAATACTATATTACTTGACTTTACCATGATTGAGATATTAGGCTGAATCAGTCCAATATAAAGTCTACTTAGAATGATGCTTTTGAACATCACCCACAACTAATTTCCAGGTTCATTTTCTACATGAAAATATCACTCTTTCTAGCACACTTTGCTATTACCCAGGTAAAAGATTTCACTATTAGCCTGAACCTCTTTCAGCCATATGGCTAGATAAGTTAATTATTAAGTTAATGACTCTGAGAAATACATATAACATACATCAGGTACACAATATTTTGTAATATACAAGTGTATGTTGGCTCTTCCTTAAACAGTATTAGGTATAATGCACTTACTCAGAACAAATGAATGTACATACATTATGATGTAGAAAAAAATCTTGAACTTCAGCAGTAGTTGTGTGGTATTGTAGTGAAGTCCAAAATGATGATGGGACAATTTCTCGAGATGTGACTTAGTAGGTGCTTTCTCCTAGTAGTACTTGCTGGCCTGCAGTAATACAACAACTTTGGGGAAAGAGCAAAAAGTAATTAATACATCCTAGCAACCCATGGCCTACACGGATGGGTTTTCATGCTCAGAGTGTGATAGCACCCTTAATCTGTTTATTTGTGTGGTCTGGACTCCTGTAAAGAAGAAAAAAAGATGGATGTTCAACTAGAGAGAGAGAATCAAGGGCATATTTAGAGTGGGAGGGCTCGACTGGTGTCGTACGAGTTCCACTTTTTTTCATATTAATTTCCTTGTTTTCATGAGCAAATTTTTTTTCGTACAATTAAGTGGACCAAAAAGTATAAAAGCAGTAAACGTATTAGCTGATTTTCATCTGTCCTCCAGTAATTGCAGTCTTCAGGTTATTGCATTGCATCTTATTAATGTGCTGTATCAGTAAATATACTTGTCTTTATGAGGTAACAATAGACTGGCCTCTGAGTATTATTGTATTGGTGTCTTTTCAAGTCTCTCTTGGTATTGTAATTGTTGTTTTTCCTTTCATTCAATAATAAATTGTAGCTATTAGGCTTTTTTCTTTGCTGATCTCGACAAATAGCTAAATTTATCCTGTAAAATATTGTAATTTTAATTTAAGAAATCAGTTTCATTTTTCTTGATGATCAACTGACTTATGCACTCATTCCATTAATATGGTACAAAATATCTTTATAAATGTTTTTTTTTGTTTTAATAAGCAAAAATAAATGTCTTCATCATTAGTAGTCCATTCATTTCAGTCCTGAAAAGTCACAGAATTATTGCATGATTAAATGTAACCTTGTTTAGAATGTAGAAGTTGAAATGATTTACAGTTTAGGTGAAGATAAGTAGATTAAGATTGTTAAAAGCACATGGTTTTAAGAACTACTAGCACCCAGATTTAGTCAATATGCTAACCCTGAAATAACTGTATTTAAAAGCCAATGCTTGCCTTAAGCTTTAAAATTGCATTAGTGCTGATGAATTAAGACTATTAAAGTGAAAGTTATCTATAGTTAATCAGTTATCAAAAGAATAATTTGCTAAATATGAGGAATGTATTTTATAAGTGCCAAAAATAATGTCCACCTCAAAGTTAATCAAGAATATTTTCATGTAATGTTAATCCACATTCTTATTCTATGGTAAACTTTCTTTGATTTGAATACAGCTTGTTGACTAATTCACCAATTAAATAGTACATCATGCCAACCAATAACTTTTTCATTATAGCAACATATTTCATTATATTTTACGTCATTTCCAGGCTCTAGGAAAAGGTACAAATTGGCTAAAAAATGAAAAATGATTTTATATTATCAGATAAAAGTCCAGGAAATTACCTCTATTTTGATACCAAAAGAAGCACTTGAATGTCCTTAATTGCTGAGTTACAACGCTTTTTTCTACTAAGGGATAGAAACGTTTAAACCGAGATAACGCGACTTCAATGTAAACTTCCTGTTTTGAACAAAAAATACGCGATACGTCCGTGTCACGTAGGGGTGTGGTTTCTAAGCTTAATCAACAAGGGGTGTGGTTATCTAAACATGCACGGATAAGTAAACAAGAAGTTGGGAGCAAAGAAAACGTTCTAAACTTGTCGCGAAAGGCAGTACTTTGGCTAATTTCTAACGAAGAAAATTATTGGTGAGTTTTTAAAGTAGTTTGTGTGTATTCAGCCATTTAGCTATCTAGGTAAATAAGTCAAGTTAAGGCCGTTTCATAAGTCTGACTTATGAAACGGCCTTAACTTGACTTATTTACCTGGATAGCTAAACGGCTGAATACACACACGCTTTTTCCTGAGTTAGCTTTAAGTATATGTTTACTGAGCTAAGTAAATCAATGCTATGCGATAATTCAGATGGGCCTTCTACTTACAAGATAAATGCTTATTCATCTAGGTAAATAATTTAAAGTACTACTACATTAGCTAGTTACTTAGGCATTCAGTAAAGTTTTACACTCCAAGTTTAAGGTATTGGGATATTAAGATAAGGATCAGTACACAATTCAGTTCCAAGCTTTTGGCTCAGTTAAGTACCAAGCTAATAGTTTTGTCCTTGTTAAGTAATGTTTTTTGTGTGAGTGTGTGTGCTCAATTTTTATACAGTAATGCACAATGAAAAATGAAATACATGCAAAGAGAGTAAACATTGATATGCAGATAATTGTTATTAATTCTTGTTTGGGCAGGACCTGCTATTGTGGCCTTCCTGTCTGCACAAGCCACAGCGGCGCTTCTTAGGTGGAGGAGAAGCTGTTACGGAGGATTGTGTTCGATGAGAAATTTCAGGAGCTGGGCTGTTTTCACGGCTAATCGGTTTGGGGACACTTGATAAAGGACAGGTGATATCTTTATCTTCATCAGAGCAGAACTGGCGAATACTATCATGTAGGTACCATTGTCGTGTTGCAGACAGACCTTTAGGAGTTATAATTGCAGGAAGATCTGATAAATCTGGAGACCATGCAGACTTCAGCAATTCCACTTTCACCTCGGCATCACTATCACTACACTGTTTGATAAAAACGCAGCCTGGCTCGGATTCAGCAAAGCGAAAATGTTGCAATTTCTTAATTCCTGGAACTTTCTTAAATCTGGTTGCAAAAAAACTTACCCAATCATAAGTTGGCACAATAACACTTCCATCAGTTGAACATACCAATTGAGCTTTATTACACTGAGCAGACTCATCTACTGTACGAGCAATACTATTTAGACTGCTCACCTTAGTCCGTCGAAATTTGCGCTTGAACAAGCCGAAACACCAATCTGGGGAAAACTTAGTGTGGCCAACAATCAAAAATGATAGTGTTATAGATGAATGCTGTTTTGTAAGAGCTCGCCAAGCTAAATAGTGAATCATTGTACTATTTTTGTTCTGTCCAGAACAGTTGTCTGCATGCAAATATACCTCAGTTTCTCCAAGACTATGGTGTTCAAAGAAATAGTGAAGCTGGCTTATAACAGTATTTGACCCCTTTCCACAAAAACCAGCTTCATCCGTGAGAAAGTTAACTTGTCTTGGAATTGCTTCCAAATTAACCCCAAAAATGGCACACTTTCTTGGAGTTAGGAAGTAAACAGGGCCAGGCTGCATTGGATCAGACGGAAAATGCACCTGTTGAGCATAATCAAATGCATAGTGTGCCTTCAAATTATTTGAATTTGGAGAAAAGCAAGAATTGAGATGAGGAGCATTAAAGTTACCAAAAGTATCAGTAAAAAATTTTCTGACACTGTCCTTGCAATCAGCACAAACTTTACGATAGTACGATCGCTCTTTCTGAACAATCATAATGTGTTCTTCTGCAGCTTTTATAGTGGCTGATTTCTCAGCATCTGGCTGATTGGCAGCACGCATGATAGATGAGCTGTTTTGTTGACACTGCCAGCAAAGGTCAGACATGGGCTTCATCAAAATAATATTGGGAATGAGAGCTTTCCATAGCTTGCAAAAAGTGGAATATGCAACTTTGTAAGAATTGCTGTTCTCACTAGCTGTGCCATACACTCGCCAAATTCCTCGCTTTGATACACTAGATGGCAACAACTTCAGATCAAACCTGCTATACCCTGGTACTCGTCCTGGCAGTAATAATGCATTCTGCTCTGCATATGAAAAAAGAAATTTGACCACTTTCTCAATGGATTGATAACTAACAGCATTATGTGGTGCTCTGTGTGAATTGCCATGTATGCGTGGTGTAAGACCTACACGAAGATAATGCTCTGCTAAGTTTCTCATGCGTTTTTTACCCACTGTAAAGAGAAAACCAAACATAGAAGAGCAAACTTGTCTACTCTGATGGTAGTAGGTGGAGTAACTATGTTTTCTTATTGAGGCAGCATGAGAAGTGTCTGAAACATTAGAGCTTGTATTAGTGAAGGCAGAAATTTGTCCAAGAACAGCTAAATCTAGCTCTGGTGTTGTAAGCTCAAGACAGTGAAGCCGAAAATTGCTGACATACTCAGTACTGAAGTTCAGATGGCATTTGCGTGCACATCCACATCCTGCAGACATAAATCTCGAAACAATGTGGTCTTCATCCTTGTGACAGGGTCGATAGTCGATACTTAAGTCTGACAAAAAAGGTAGTTGAGTTAATGCTTCTGTAATTTGATGTTCTGTATTATCATGGACTTGTGATGATTCTGCTTCAGTTTCACTTAACTGTGATAATTCTGCTGCATTGTCACCTAACTGTGATATTTCAGCTTCATTGTCTTCTATCTGTGATAAATCAGCATCCATTTCATGCACATCATCCATTTCATGCACATCATCCATTTCACAATCTGTAACAATTAATCATAATGTAGGTTTTTTATTGGTAAATTATATTAATATGCTTATTATGATTATTGTGATCTAATACAAATTCTTACCAGAATTGTTGTCTTCATCAGAGTCAGAATTATCTGAACTTGTTTCATTAGGGTCAGGAACAGTGAAGTAATCCTCTATTGTAGCCTCAAGAGAAGCTTGATCTTCAGCAGAAAAAGAAACAATTGAATTCACAGCCTTAAGAGCCTCAAGTGCCTTAGATGGCATTTTATGATAAAGCTCAGTGTATAGCCATAGAAACCATAACAGTAATGAGCAGCTGCTGCCTAATGGGGGGGGGGGAATTTCCCTTACCTTCCGTATTTATTCCGTGCGATCTCCGCGTAACCTTAAATTGTAATTTCCGTTCACGCGTTTCTTCATAAATTCCTAGTTGAAGCAAGGTTTTTCAAGCGCTTCGTTTGGTCACTAGTTGGTGGAATTCAGCGTTCAAATTTGGCGCACAGTTAAAGGAAAGACCAAAGATTACTGTGAGGTAAAAAAATTTTTTTTTGAATTATTAAGTAGTACTCGGCTTTTTGGCTGTTACCATACATTTACTATACCGCGAATTTGTACCTTTTCGCAGAGCCTGTCACAGAAAAGCCTACAAATAACAGTTTTCTTAAGCTTCAGTTTTAAAACTGAAGAATAGAGAACTGGTAAATTATCTTGTAACTTTTTTTCAAAATCAAGCCAAAAGAAAAAAAAGCACAATACAAGGAATTCAATTGTCATTCTGAGTAAGTTTATATCTATTTCAATGGTTAAATGTCAGTAATCTCCGAAGTCAGAGCTAGACAACACCGGATGATCATGACTATTACTGCTCTTTCGAGCATGGGCGCTATGAGTGAGTATATAAAATTGACTAGGAAGAATGACTTGTACAGTAAGTTTCGGACAATCTTACTCACAAAGGACTTTTTGTACTGTTTTTTTTTTATTTGACTAGAACTAAAAGAAAAACCTATAGTTTAGCATGCAGTACTTGATGAGATAAACTGAAAACTAAGCTATAGAGAGCTTGAAATCAATGAAGATAGAAATCATGAACTTAATTTTATAGTAGAGTGGATAAATATTTCATCCAAAAACAGAGGTTTTAGTTTACTCCATTGAGCTAAGTAAACTTTAATAACTATAGTAAGTACCCAACCACACAGTGGTACCTGATATATTGGAAAGTAAGAATGGTGCAATAATATGTAAGTTATTATTACTCATTGTTATCATTCTCTACCATTACTTAAGGTTATACATAAGGTTTCCGCTCCTGCTAACTTTTTTCTGAACTATCTCAGCTTTTCTTATCCCCCACCTTCCTTCTTCAGCTCATTCTTCTTGAGTCATGGAGTCTTTTCTCCTTTGTCTAACCCTTTTAAATAGTTTTTCATTGCAACATATCACAACAAATCACAACAAATGATTAACATTAGAAGCTGTTAGTTTAGACTGTTCCTGTAGTATATATAATATGACCTATACAGAAAAAAATTCACTTATTGTTGTTACTTACCAATTCTCTCAAAATAATTGTATACTAATAATCAGTACATATACACACAAAGACATAATGCCTCAAATTGAATGCATGTAACAAATTAATTGGCTGTTATTTATTGCTAATTGTGTTGGCTTGCTTATGGATGTAATTGTTATAACTTTATAATCACTTTAAAATCTCACCAATTAGCTACAATTTTCACTTCTATTTTAATATACAATATTAAGTACACCTTTGTTGTGTTTTTGTATCAGAGTACGGTAGCACTCTCAATTTAGCGTTGACCATCACATTCCCATAGGGATAAAACTAAATTCACTTTTTTTTACATCTGTTTTCAGTCAAAAAAAAGTGATTAAAAAATCAAAGTTATAGAAATTTCTAAAAATCAAATATTTCCATATCATCAACTTCTTTATGAGAAACCGTAAGCATATCTGGGACTACTAATAGCATAAATCAGCAACACTTTTCCAACATAAGTCCATGACCGTTCAATTTTATATTCCTTACGTGACTCATACAGAGATTTAACGCCATTTTGAGAAGCTCACATGTGGCTGAACGAGGATCACGCCTTTCTTTTTTTTATTAATTCTGACCTGTTTGTCAGCAGTGCAGGGTAAGTGTAAATTACTACATCTACATTGCAGTGGCTGTGGAAGAAAACAGTGAATGCTTGGTGTATATCATTTCAGAAGTATACGTTTAGTAATTGTAGATGCCGGCTGAGCAGAATTTCCTGATACGGCAGCATAGTCAGCCAGAATCCCAGAAGCTATGTCTCGATAAAACTTATTGTTTGGTATCAACTGTTTGTGTAGCTCCATACCATCAATTCTTCTCTCTTCATCCAAAAAGAAAAATTAATTCTTTATTATAATGACAGCAGTAATATCAACTGTGTTCTGTATATAGCATTCATACATTGTGATAAGCAGCTTATTTTAATATTAGCTAATAGTTCATGAACAAATCTATTATTATGAAGTTTCATTACAAGATATAATAAATGAGCATGATGTGCTCTCCCCTGTGTTCTTCTAAGCTGTAAATCTGGAAGGGGGAAGCTGTGCTCCCCTGGCACCCCTTCTTCCATCACCTCTATGTAATTATACTTCTAAACACACTTAAAAATAAACTTTGTGCCACTATGGCTACAGAGGCAAGTATATAACACAAGACCTTGAGCAATCGTCATTTCTGTAATGGATCAGTTATATCATAAAATACAGTAACAATTGAAGCTCACATTTGAATATACTATTTTTAGTTGTTGTTGCTGTTGTATTTTAGTTGACTTTACTCCAACTGGACCATTATATATTCCCATCAACTCACCAAGGAATATAACATGTCAGGTGGAAGGAAGCAAGACTATACCTTCTTGGGGCATTATTCTGAACAATGGGACTGAACTGGACTTTCTACCATCCAAAACATCTACAATTCCAGGTTTTATTGGAGGATATGTGAATGGAGTTACTAATACATTTATAATAGCAGTAAACACAACGAAGACATCAGTGACAGGATTAACTTGCTTCAGTATAGTGAATCGTGGCCTAGTTCCAAGTACTATAAATGTGACTATTTTTGGTAAGTAATAATATGTACATTGAAAGCATTACATTTGTTTCAGCTATAAAATATATTTCAATTTATTTTTCATACATTAATTATTTATTAGACATACTATTCAAAAGATGTTTGAATTTTATTAGTCAATGTTTTGGAGCATGTAGGAAAGGTTAAAGGATAATTGCCCTGTGTTATTTATATATTAGTACTTATTACATGAGTCAGAGTGTGATATGGTGAAATATTTCACAAAGCAGGTTAATTTATTTTCATGAGCCAGAGATGAGTAAAAATAAAGCCTGTGAGTGAAATATTAGCTATATCACTCTGACAAAGTGTAATAAGTGGTTTAAGAAGGCTCCCCCACAACCCCCCCCCCCCCCTCCCCCAGCCCAATAGTTTAGCAGCTGCTCTAACTGGGGTTGGGTAAGCTCCACTAGAGTTTTGTAGCTGTAAAAACCCTGAAAACTGGTAAGCCAGGCCATTGCTATAACTACTAGGGTGATGAGCTTGAGCAATACTGCCATGAGATAACACTATGTCACTGGTCACATACCTACAGATAACATTGTGAAGATATCTTCTAGAGTGGAATAAAGATATATAAATATTATATGTAATACTTATTACATGAGTCAGAGTGTGATATGGTGAAATATTTCACCAGCAGTCTAATTTAGAGCTGGCTAATTTAATTTAAATAGCCAGAGGGAGTGAAAATACAGCCTTAGAGTGAAATCTCTAGCCATATCACTCTGATGAGTATAACAAGTGGTTTATTCCACACTAGATATTTCCACCACTGCCATAGTTAGTACTAGAGGACTGGTAACTCACATGTAGAGTTGGTAGTAGGGGCTACCCTCACCTACAACCTAGATATTTTAGCAGCTGCTCTAACCCCAGCCAAGTAGGCTACACTAGAGGAAGTAGCTGTAAAATCCTGGAAGTGACAAGTTTGGCGCCGTTGCTATTACTACAAGAGTAATAAGTTTGTGTGGTACAGTGTGAAATAACAAACTTGAAATATCTTAGTTCTTTCACTGGTCATGTATATACCTAAAGATTTCATTGTGAAGATATCTAGGGTGGAATAAATAAATATAAGCATTATACCTACAGTAGTTTTATACATACACTCTCTATTAAAAACCTCCATCTTGTTATTGACTATTGAAACAATGTAGGCAATAGTTTAGTCAGGAATGCATTTATTAGAAAAACATCTTTATTATTGTTACAAATATTTTTTTGTATATTTTTATACAAATCCTTTAGTATGTGGTTAATATTAATTAGTGAACAGTTCTTAGTTGGTGTCATTATAATATATTTCATCGAGCAAGTGAAGCGAGTGAGATACAATTAGTGGTGGATAATGCAAAATTGGGTATATGTTATATTATAATGTATGTATAGATGATACGTATGCACCTTGAATGCACGTGAGTGCCTTTTTTCTCCTAAAAACACCACTTTTCAGGCTTTATTCCAGTTTCTTTTGATAGCAATACTAACCCAATGTAATTTCAAAACTTCAGTCATTTTTTTCAGGCTATGCTGCTTAAGTGCATGGCTTAATATTAATACTAAGGAAGCTATCACCACTTGGCAGGAGCTGAGATAAGTACTTAATTCATTATTTATTAGCAATATTGATAAACAACCTCATAAATAAATGATTAACCAATGAATTATCCTATAATTCTTAACATGAAAAATAAATTTTGACAGTATTCCATTTCTGCTTGAGATAAGTTGGCTAAACTTTATACATCAATCTTGGTAAGACAAGAAGGCAAATAAATAGCAGATGCACTTTGCCTCCAATCTCACATTTTGGTACACATCCAACTTTATAACTTGGATTTCTAATTTAATAGATAGCTTAAAATGCTGGTATTGACTGACACTCTGAGATTTGTCTACATGGTCTAATCATGTTTACTAAATAATACCATAATTATTTCAATCTGTAAATGACAAGGTAGTAGTTCCTAGTGTACTTAATAACAATTTACTAAATATATTTTCTCGTATTCATTTGTTTTATCATTTTTATAAAATATAGCAAGGAGGTTGACTATGTTTATGTTTAGTGTATTATGAGGTTTGTGATGCGAGACCCTCACTAACGAGTCTCAATTTGGTATGTATATAAATTTATTCTGTGCTGGATAAAAGGTACTTTTCTGAAGAAATTATTCTACATTTTTTTAATATTGAGAGACTTACATATGAAATATTCTGCATTTGAGATAGCACGCATTTGCAATTGAAATTTATTGGATTAAATTTGTTAGTTTGGCTCGGCTTGTTTTTTTCCCTTCTTATTGTGTTAAGGCAATGTTTGATACCAACAGTAAATGTATTATATAGCTATATCTTTATTAGAAAGTAGAAAATATGACATTAGTTTAATCAGCTTTCATCCTCCTTTCTGAAAGTTTTTTTCTAATAGCTATAACAATATTGTTCCCAAACTTTACCCACTACTTGCTATTAGATAATAAACAATGGTGATTCACAGTTGTACACATCATAGTATGTAGCTATTTTATTACTATCAGACACTGAAAGTGTTGTAAGGGGAATCTAGGGATAGCTGATTCTAAGTTATCAACCATATTGTCGTTGTTGTAAGGCTTCCATATAAGGCAGTCTGTCATACTGCACCAACCATATTTAGTGAAAATTTATAGTGTACAATAATGTGGGTAACTATGAAGCAATTTAGTTCATAATACAACATGCTAATCTATGCTATTCATTCATAAATGAATGTCCAAATCATTTACATAGTTCACCAAAGCTCACAAGCTTTGAGTTAAATATATTGGGGCCCCTTCCCATTATTAGAATTGGATCCGCAACTGGAAAAGGCATTATGCTTACTAGATTTATTTGGTATGAAGGTTGAAATTATACACTAACAATACACTGTAGAGGCTGTAGATGTCATCATGACCAGCATCAGATATAATAACCAGTGCAACATGTGGGCATACACCCACATGAAGCAGATGAAGGAAAGAGCAAAGAGAGGAAAGAGAAGAATGAAGTAGAGAAATGTAGAGTAAAGAATACAGATAGAAGATAAAGATATAGAACGTATAAACATTATTTCACGCATGTCATTTAGTACATTATTTCACGCATGTCATTTAGTTACCTTCATCTCACGCATGCCTAATACAGGAACTTGTTGATCTATAGAGCATTTCGTTTATATCATTCTGATTGGTCGTTTTTGTCATCATCTCATTGGTTGTTGCTATTGGTTGGGTGGAGTCAGGACTAGGTATATATTCTGTGCCATGTGCTGACTACACCAGAGTTTCAATTACACTTAACCTAAGCTAAGCCAAGCTAAGTTGAGGGTAACAATTCGTTGACTGGGGAACGACTACGGTTGATAGTCCTCAGGTTGATTCTCTCTGGTGGCAGCGTACCTTGCTGTTATCAGGTAGAGAGTACGAAGCGATCTACGGATCAGCCGAGCGCTCCTACATATGGTGGCAGCGGTGGGATCCTAACAGACTGCGGACTGAAGGGATTCTGGACTCTGGGAGGGAGACGTCCTTTTCCGGAGATCCTCGAACGAGAACCAACTACCCCCGTCTACGGACGTGAGATCGAGCAACCTTGCTTCGGCAGTGGGAGCATTTTTTTTCAAGCGACCTTACTACGGTAGTGGAAGCGGCAAGGTCATCTTGCCAGGGCAGTGAAGTCATTTACAAGTTTACCTTGCTACGGCAGTGGCGAACGCAGTGGACTCGTGTTGCGACGCGGGCTACTTGGAGTTTGGAGAGAAGTACACAGGCAAAGGATTATTTTCTGCAGGATCCGGAGAGTATCTGGCCGACCCTGAGAATTGGCATTTCGTGGTCTAAGTTGTTGTCTTGTCTTGTGATTTTGAAGTGTAAAGTTAAATTGCCACCTCTAAGTTCTAATTTTTGTTGTTACTTTGATTGTTTGTGCAACTTGTTTGTTCTTGTGTTTTGAACTTGATTAAATTTGTAACCACTCTTATTCATTTATTGATTTTTGTATTCACAGGTATCCAGCAGAGGACGAGTCAGCTTGCCCTTCTATGACGGAGCCTGGGACTGGTGAGGGGAGGAAGAGGACGGAGAAGTCTCCTGGAGTAGCCAACGGTGGATCTTACCGACCCCATAAGAAGCCAGTGATTGAAGAGAGATCACCATATCCGTTTAGGTCATCAGAGGCGAAGCACACTGAGGTAGTAGAGTCTGAGACCCAGGTGATAGAAGAAGTAGAGGTAGAAGTGGTTAGGGAAGATATGGCAAGAAGAGAGGAGACTGAATTGACACCGGCTGCATTTTTGCAGTACCTGCAAAGGAAGGATGAGGAGGATAGAAAAGAACGAGCTAAAATGATAGAGTTACAGAGACTTGCATTTGAGGAGGAGAAGGAGCGGCATAGAGTGGCTGAAGAGAGGCTTTTGGCCAGGAGAGAAGAAGAGGAGCAAAGACGCCGGGAGGAGGATGAAACCCGACGCAGCGTGGAGGATGCACGGCGACGGAATGACCGACGTGAGGACAACCGTGCGAGAGAAAGACGTGAGCTGTTGCAGGAAAAGTTGAAAGGTTTGGGAATGTATAAGGAGGGTACAGAGTTAAGTGCATATTTGGAGAAATTTGAGAGAATAATGAGGATGGGAGAAGTCAGTATGGATAGTTGGGGTGATAGGTTATACCCTAAGTTGACGGAAGCCCTGTGTAAGAGGATGACAAAAGATCTAGAAGACGGAGAGAAGTATGATGTTATTAAGAAGGGATTATTAAAGGCTGTGGGGGAAACAGCCATCACATATGGAAACCAAATGTTGTGTGCAAATAGTGATGTATTTAAGAGTATGTCTGCCGGTGGTATAGCGGATTGGCTGGTTAGGGTGACCAGTGGCATGTTTCAGGAGTGTAACTCGGTAGAGGACTGTACTGTGGCTGCAGCATTGGCAGTCCTGAGGAGATGTCTGCCTGAGAGTGGCAAGACCTTTATTGATGCTAAGAAGATTGGGAAGTGGGGGGTATTGAGAGAGTCATTAGAAGACTGGATGTCTGGAAGACACCCGGGAAACTATTTTAGGAGTTTAGGCAGTGGGCCTGTAGAGAGTAGTAGTAGCAGAGGCTACAGGGGTTACAGAGAAAAGGAGAGTACGTATGGGCAGAGTGGTAAGTCCCAGAGTTTTGTTGGGGATCGAGTGGGGGGAAATACTAGGGATCGAGTGGGGGGAAATACCGGATTTGTAGTTACTTGCTATAGTTGTGGTGAGAAGGGCCATAGGGCGAGTGAATGTAAAAAGGATAAGTCAGGAGCTAGTTACGTGGCAAGAGTGCCAACGTGTTACACATGCGGGAAGAGTGGGCATAAGAGTCCGGAATGTACGAGCAAGAAGGGGGCAGTGGCTGTTAAGAAAGAGCCTCCCACTAAGTTATCTGTGCTTAGGCAGGCTAAGTCGGGGGTTCAGTTGAACGTGGCTGTAGGTAGTGTGAGTGGAGTCAAGACTGCGGTGTTGATCGACTCAGGAGCTGAGCTAGCCTCTGTTCCCAGGGCATTAGTCCCTGAAGGGGTTGTGTGGGAGAAAGATGTAATGGTGAGAGGTTATGGAGGTGTGGAGAGATTGCACAAGTGTTTTATGTGTGAGTTTGTTATTGGGGGGTTTAGGAAGGTAGTCAAGACGGTTGTAGATGAGAGTGAACCGTTAGGTGTATCGTGTTTAGTGCCGGTCTCTCTGGTAGATGACCAGGAGGCTGCGGCTTACAGGGAAGCTATCAGAGCTTACAGAGATGGGGAGAAAGCTGATGTCAATGTGTTGACAAGGAGCATGGCTAAGAGAGAGTCAGAGTTAGATGAGTGCGATGAGGAAGTCGATAGTTGTGAGGCTTGGGATGTGATTCCTCCAGAGGGTGAGTGTGCGCATGAGCCCAGTGATCCTGTGAGTAGCCAGTCTGAACCCTTAAATATGCCTGAAACTGTGAGTAAGGTGGGGGATGACCATGGGGTGGATGATGCGGAAGGTTCGCCTGAAGCTGAGCAGCCCCAGGCGAAAGCAGGGGAGGATGGAGACAAGGGGAGTGCTATTCCTCTTGAGAAGTTAGTCACTAGTGAGTCTGTGCATGGTAAGCTTGGGGAGATAGCCAGCGAGATTGGACCTGTTAGGGAAGGTCAGGAGAAGGAGAGTTTGGAGAGAGAGATTAAGGAAGATCCCAGTTTAAGGGAATGGAGGGAATTGGCAG
>WLWD01000019.1_pt1 | contig 39385 bp, 42 predicted proteins | sample 6712731 | NCBI WGS metagenome assembly WLWD01 (sample SAMN12718690, study PRJNA576275) | sponge metagenome | isolation source: marine sponge | host: Mycale hentscheli | place: New Zealand: South Island, Marlborough, Capsize Point | collected 2014-11-01
ATCCAAAGCCGCAGGTAATGAAAATGCCTTTTCACTTTTAATTGATGAGGGAATGGTTTCATCGATTAACTCATTCAGTGACGTTAAACCGAGTTTTTCCAGCATAATAGTGATGTGATCCGGATTCGAACCAATGTGTCTGGTTGTGAAATCGTCTGAGCGTGGCATGATTGGTCTCTATGGATGGTTGATATTCAGGTCAATTCAACGTGGCAACGTGGAGGGTTATTACGATGGATTAGCAGTCATATTGATCGATCATTCCTGTGACTCGACAAACTTTTTGTATTCGCCTTCATCTAGCAGGGAGTCAAGGTTTTCGCCTTCATTGATCGTTAGTTTGTAAAACCAGCCGGTGTCCATTGGATCGTCATTCACTTTTTCAGGAGAGTCAGCCAGTATTTCATTGATTGCCGTAACTGTTCCCCCTACGGGGCATTTGACTTCTCCAGCCGCCTTTACTGATTCAACAACGGCAGCTTCTTCACCGACGGTGATTTGCTGCCCCACTTCTGGCAGCTCCACGAACACAATTTCTCCTAATTGTTCTTGAGCAAAGTCCGTAATTCCAACAGTTACTTCTCCATTTTCCAGCTTGGCCCATTCATGATCTTCTGTGTATTTTATTGACATTGGTTTTTCTCGTCGGTTAATTGCCTTGGCTCGGCGTTGTTAATTTTCGAACTGTTACTTTTCTGTTTTAAAACGGTTGTATCAATACGTTTAGCGATAAAGTGTCTAACGATAGTAGCGATGAGGAACAAAAACAGAGTTGGAAACCGTTATCGGTAAATGTTTATTTCTCACTATCCCATGTAGTTCATTGCCTTTTTTCGCATACTCAATGTCGACATATCCCATGCTAATTGGACAACCCAAGCTAGGGCTAAAACCACCACTGGTAATCTGTCCAATGACGTTATGATCGTTGTCCACGATTTCCACTCCTTCTCGCATAGGAGCCCTACCCTGAGGCAGTAAGCCAACTAACAGACGCGAGACATTTTTCGGCATTTGGGACAGAATGATGTCAGCACCAGGGAAATTGCCAACCCGTTCACCGTTTGTTCTACGAGATGGGGATATGGCCCAATTGAGATTTGCTTCAATGGGGGTTGTGTCTTCATTAATATCGTGACCATATAGACATAGCCCGGCCTCCAGTCGGAGTGAATCCCGGGCACCCAGTCCAATTAGCTCTACTTCGGGTTTGTCGATCAGCGTTTCAGCAAGTTCTACGGACTGATCATTGGATACCGAAATTTCAAAACCATCTTCCCCGGTGTATCCAGAACGGGAGACCAGGCACGGAATTCCATTAAAGCTAATTTCCCTGACGTCCATAAACTTCATGTTAGACAGGTCTGTGTTTGTGAGGGATTGGGCAACTGAGCTGGCGAGGGGGCCCTGCAGCGCCAACAAGGCCTTGTCTTCCATTTTCTCAACGGATAACCTATCAGCCAGTCGTCCATGCAAATAGTCGAAATCCTCTTCTTTGCAGCCAGCATTGACGACCAGGATGATTTCGTCTCCGTGGTTGATAATCATTAGATCATCCAATATCCCACCTTGTTCATTGAGGAACATTCCATACTTTTGGCGACCGACTCCCAGAGATTGAATATCCACAGGAATGAGGCTCTCAAGCAATTGTGCGGCGTTGTTGCCTCTAACTGAAATCTGACCCATGTGTGATACGTCGAATAGACCGGCCTTCTCTCGAGTGTGGAGATGTTCCTTGATGATTCCCATTTCATAATTTACTGGCATTTCATAACCAGCAAATGGGACAATCCTGGCATTCGCCGATTTATGAAAGTCGAGAAGAGCGGTTTGTTTCAGCGATTTCTGGTCGTTCATCAGGGATCCAGGAGATAGTTCTAATTTGAGAGGATCATAAATCAAACTGATGCATATTAAAAATTAATTGATTAAATTTATGTATTTGTTTTTCAAATGACCTGAGGGGAGTCTGGTATGAAGGTAGGGTATGATGAGGAGTATCACCGAATTAAAAACTCATGTTTTGTAATTAGAACGAAGTGAGCAACTGATGGGTGTCTTCATGATATTTTTTGCACTGGGCGAGGTACCGTTGGGTACTCACTGGCATTGGTACTCTAACGTTTGCAATCCACGAAATAATGTCTTTTCCAGATCTCAGCAGCAAGACTCCCCGTTTTATGTGCCTTTCCAATTCAACACTGGCATCCCGAGGAATCTCAGCCAGAAATTCGGTGATTTTTTCTCCGTCTGCCACGAATTCTGGCCAGATTGAGAAGTAGTCAGGATCGCTTCTTAGGACTTCGCATTCATTTTTGGCAATCTTTATGAAATCATCAACTAATTCCGATGCGTTGCAAAACCAGGGTTGGTCGCATAAGGTTTTATGAATGGATCGCCCAATGTGATCGATTTCCCTCATCGCCAGCGCAATTTTTCTATATCTGCTCGAATAGTAATCTGCAATCGTTATGGTGAATACCTTTACTGGCTCACCCCAAAGCTCATCGACCCCTTCCTCCCCGCTATGATGTTTAACATTCTGGCTGAGGGAGAGTGCCTCTAAAAAGCACTCTGAGCACTGTCGCATCAGTTCATTTTGTCGAGTGATATGAATGCCGCTTTGTTCGAGATCAACAATGGCTGTGAAGATGTCTGTTGCGCGATTGAAGAGCGCTCCAGCGAGCATGGCGGCATTAATACGCTTTCGCTGGGGATCCTGTTCATTGTCAAACGCCATTCGTGCGTTTTCCAGTTTGCTACCAGGTGTATTAATTCCGGATTCTGTGTGATGAAATGTTCTTCTGGTTAGAGCGTCAAGGAGCTTTTTTTTCTCTGATAGGGTTTCTTCCGGAGGTTGATAATATCGAATCCAATAGTCGTCGTAGAAGATATGATCAACCCCATTGAACTTTCGAATCTCGCCGTTCTCGATTTCATTCGCCATAATCGTGCTCAGTTCCGTGGGTAAATCTATTCTAGTGAACTTTGTGAATTAGTGATAGAACGTTGCCTTGAGGATCTGAATTTATTTCTTAACCAGAACTCCCATTTGGGTCAAAATGTTATCAAAGTGTCATTGATGGCTTGTAATGAAATGACTTGTAATGATGCTCGTTGAGACAGCAATTCGATCAATCAGTATTCCTATCGATAGAGTCCATAAGACCTGCTGGCTGATTTCATTTAGACCAACCTTAACCAGGTATATTTCATAAAGTACCGGATAATTTAATCAGCGATTAGCTGAAACGGATTAGTTAAAACGGATTAGCTAAAACACATTGGCCGAAACGGATTAGTTAAACCAGTGTACGTTCGGCAGTGTCAAGGCTTTGTCTGATTTTAGACACCATTTCATCAATTTGTGGGCGGGTAATGACCAGTGGTGGGCATAGAATCATGGTATCACCAACGGCTCGCATTATCAGTCCATTTTCGCTACACGCATCCCGGCATGCGATTCCGGCACTGCCTTTATCATCAAATGTGTCTCTGGTTTCCTTATTCGCAACCAGCTCTATTGCCCCCAAAAATCCAATCCCCCGGATTTCCCCAATCAGGGCATGGTCACTGAGTGAACGGATCTGGTTCTGTAGATAATCCATGGTCTCCGCTCGAGCATTTTCAATAATCCGTTCATCGCGCATGATTTGCAGGTTCTTTAATGCCACCGCACAGGCCACAGGATGTCCTGAATAGGTGTATCCATGGGAGAATTCCTCGCCTTTTTCATCGAGTAATTCCGCAACGCGATCAGCAATCATTACCGCGCCAATAGGTTGATATCCGGAAGAAAGGCCTTTGGCCATGGTCATGATGTCAGCTTCGATACCAAAGGTTTCGCTGCCGAACCAATTTCCGGTTCTGCCAAATCCGCAGATTACTTCGTCAGCCACCAGCAGGATGTCATATTTTTTACAAATTCTCTGTATTTCTGGCCAATAACTTGCGGGGGGAACAATGACTCCTCCTGCTCCTTGTATTGGTTCTCCAATAAAAGCGGCGACACGGTCGGCACCGACCTTTAGAATTCGTTCTTCGAGCGCCTGTGCTGCCTTTATGCCAAAATCATGTTTGCTTAAACCGCCGCCTTCGCGGTAATGATAGGGTTGTTCGATATGTTCAATGTTGGGGATCGGCATGCCGCCCTGGGCATGCATGGCCTGCATTCCTCCAAGACTGGCGCCGGCCAGTGTACTGCCATGGTAAGCATTGTGGCGGCTGATAATAATGTTGCGATTTTCCTGGCCCTGGAGTTGCCAGTAATAGCGAACCAGTCTTACGACAGTGTCATTTCCATCAGACCCTGAACACCCAAAAAATACGCGATTGAACTGCGGAGGTGTTACCTCGGCAAGCATCTCTGCCAGCTCGATGGCGGGGAGTTGCGCGGTTTGGAAGAAACTATTGTAGTAGGGTAATTGCTCCATCTGAAGTTTGGCAACTTCAGCAAGTTCGGTTCGTCCATATCCGATGTTAACGCACCATAAACCAGACATGGCATCAAGGTATTTATTGCCATCGGTATCATAGATATAAACATTCTCTGCACCAGCAATTACCCGGGTACCTTTCTTATTCATCTCCTTATGATCGGTGAAAGGATGAAAGTGGTGTTTTCTATCCAGCGCTTGCAATTCCGCTGTGTTATAGGATCTTTCTTGAGCTAACATGGTAATTTGCTAATGCTAAGGTGATTGAGTTCCTGAAATGAGGAAAGCCAGGCTACCTCATCGTTTTCAGTGTCGATATCTGGCCAATGAAAAACATTCTGAGCGGATAATAACGACAACATGAGTGAATGGCAATATTTGTGATCACAAAAACTGGATTATGCTTTTTTTAGCTGATATCGTTTGTTTCCTGAATTGGCAATTATTCATACTTATTTATTGGTAATCTGATCGGCAGAGCCGCGTATTTGTGAAACTATAAACTGCCGTTTTTTGCTAATTATCTTCTGATTGGAAATGACTAAATCATTAAAAGATAAAACGTTACAGGAACAGGTTTATGAAAACCTGAAGCTTGGCCTCTTGAATGGAGAGTTCAAGCCCGGTGTCAGTGTAACAATTAGGGGGTTGGCAGAAGAATTGGGTGTTAGTGCGATGCCTATTAGGGAAGCGCTACGGAGACTGACAACTGAAAGGGCGTTGGTATTAACGCCGACAGGCCGGGTTAGGGTGCCTTGCATGACGAGGAAAAAGCTCAATCAACTGGTCAGTGCGAGAATCTGCCTGGAAAAGCAAGCCGCGATTGATGCCATTCCCTACATCGATGATGAGATGATCGAAGCCTTGTCATTATTGAACGATGAAATTGACCAGTGTATTGAGCGGAACGATTACCAGGCATACCTGCAAAAGCACCGACGGTTTCATTTCACACTTTATCAAGCAGCACCATCGGATGTTTTTATGCCTCTCATTGAAAGCGTGTGGCTACAGGTAAGTCCTTTCCTAAGCCTTACTCTCAGTTTAGAGCACCTGCAAAGTTACAATACCAATGACCGTCATGTAGAGATCATACAGGCACTTGGTGATCGGGATGCAACAGGACTGGGGTTTGCGATAGAAGCAGATATCCGCCACGGAATTGGATCTCTGTCAGAGAAGGATTGGCCTGGTGGTGGTTAAACCCGGAGAATAGGTGCTTTACAGCACTACATAATATAGTCCTTTAGTTCTTTCACACAGCCCTTTCACATTTTTCGTTCCGGCAATTTATACTAAAATCAAACCCATATTATTGTATTTTTACAAAGTTACCCTGATACCTAAACATCTGTTAGCAGGTACTAACATCGACTGACACAAGATCACAGAAACCAGGGACAAAGCACAGGGCTATACAGCATAGGCCTATAAAGCACAGGGTCGTAGAAGAAACGGGGTTATAGAAGAAAGTTTAGAGGAAATAATGAATGAAAATCAGAACAGATGTATCGAAATCCTATCACGCTAAAAGCGTCGAAGAGCAACGAGAAGCTTATGATAACTGGGCGGCACGGTATGAAGCTGATCTTTGTGCCATGGGGTATCGTATTCCTGCAATGATTGCCGCTGTGTTTGTCAGATACGTACCACAAGGTTGCTTTCCTATACTCGATGCTGGTTGCGGGGGTGGAATTCAGGCAGAACCATTAGCGATGCTGGGATACGGCCCTATCGTTGGAATAGATCTATCGGACAGTATGCTTGAGGTCGCAAGTTCAAAGAATTTCTACTCGGAGCTGAAACAGGCAACTTTAGGTGAGACCCTTGATTTCCCCGATAACTATTTTGGTGCCGTCATTTCCTCAGGAACCATTACCCCAAAACACGCTCCACCACACTCCTTTGAGGAATTAGTCAGAGTAACCAGGGCAGACGCTCCCATTATTTTCAGTATGCGCGACGATCCGTTGCAGGAACCAGAATACCCGGCAATGCTTGGCAAATTGGAGAATGAGGGTAAATGGGAGTCAGTATTTGAAGGACCAGGTTTCCACTCCATGCCTTACTCCGAACCAGAGATTACTCATCGAATTCATGTTTACAAAGTCCGGTAACATTACTTCGATAATATTATTCTGATGACACCATATAGTGAGAAAATATCGGCTAAAAAAGCACGTAATTTGGGCGCGGCGGAGTCATTGTAAAGCAGACTTTAGAGAGATGGGTAATTCTCGTTAACATTAGGCAATTCTGTAAAACCCGGTTCAGATTTTTGCAATTTGGGTCTTTACAATTTGAGTCTATGTTAACGGTTGTTTTAAGGGCTTAACCAAACCTTCTAGTCCTTCTGTTTTGATTGCCAGGGTTAATGCCATCTGTTCTCCAAGGCGACCGTTAGGAAACCCTTTGTTTGAAAACCAAAGTAAATAGGGCTCCGGTAAATCAATCAAACGCATGCCTTTGTATTTTCCAAATGGCATGGTTTCATTGGCAATTCTGATCAGGTCTTCTTTTTCAAACATGATTTTCTTCCGTGATTTTCTTCCATGATTTTCTTCTAAAAAAGGCATGACTATCATCTTTTTAGAATCCGGGATAGCTTGATGTCCTTGTAAAGAGGGGTCCCGTTTAATGAGGGATAGGGAGTAAAGCTAAAGTAATAGTTGATTTTTTAATGGCTTCGCTTTTAAGTAGTCCGTCCTGAAAAAAGGCGCGATGTCGTTAGCGATCATGCGTCATTTTCGACCTTCGGATCAGGACAACACCCAGACGACGATTAGCGGCGTCCCAAGGGGCTGACAACAGGCAATGGCGAGTAATGTTTGCTCTCCGCCGTTGGGTTTTTCAAACAAAAAGAAAGCGATCATCCACTTTCTCAAATTCCACGCGCAACCCGCCATCAGCAGATTGATACGGTCTCCTTCGGCTCCCTTCAGCCAGCTCCTCAATAAACGATGATCATGCTTCAAATGACCGATGATCGGTTCTATCGCACTTCGTTTGCGACACAGTATCCGTTTCTTCTGGCGTTGATAAGCATTGTCCCGTTTCAGCGGAGGACCCGGTAACAGCACCTCACAATCCACTTTATTCTTCGCTCCCCGATATCCCCGGTCAACCACCGCCAGCCTGATCGATGTCTCACGGTGGGTATGGGCTTCTGTCAGTGCTGCTTTCAGGGTCTTCGAATCATGATCATGTTCGTCATGACTCACCACCCCCACAATCACCTGTGACTCCTTCGTCGCCACCACTGACGCCTTGCGACCATACTCATACGCCTTGTGATCCTTCCCCTTGCCCACGCAGTACACAGCAGGATCATGCAGGGAGTAAACCTTGTTCCTGTCTTTGGGCTGTTGAGACAAAACACGTTCGTATAACGCAAAGTTCGCTTCCTGCGCCGTCAGAACATCGATCGGTAACTTCCGTTGGCATTCCCTGAGCAACACACCCGCAATGGTTCGTAATCGTTTCAACGCCTTGTTCGCCTTACGACGTCGTTTCACGTGACGGAAATGACGACATGCCAAACGAAGTGACCGCACTTCCTTTACGTACGTTCGTCGTTGTTGTATCCCGTGTAACTTCGACAGCTTGTTCAGGCGATTGATGATCCTTATCGCCAACTTGCTGTCTGTCGGGTACGTGATCGCCTTCTCCTGTACCGTGGTATCTACCAGTACTGTCCGCTCCTCTGCCAGCTTCCCATGCAGTTTTACCGACAGCGAAAAGATCTCCCTGACTCCCTCCGACCCAATCCGGTTGCGGAACTTCACCAGTTCCGTCGCATGGCACGGTACCTGCGTCTGGAAACTCACCTCACCACAGAACACCTGAAAGTACGGGTTCATCTTCCATTGATCCACCACCGATTCATCACTTAAGCTGTACAGCTGTTTGATCATCAGCAATCCGCTCATCAACCGGATCGGTTTCGCGGCCCGCCCCTTCGCGCTGTAGTACTGGCTCAGGGAGGCTTCAAGCGATGACCAGTCAAGGGTATTGCCAAGGGCAATCAGGGGATGGGACGTATCCAGCTGATCAACGATGTTGAAGAAACTGAGTTGATCGTCATTCACCGGGCTGTCAGGTAGCATATATACCTCGTGTTCGACCAGAAACTGAACGCCAGTTTAACAATTCCGGTCGATTCAAACCAGGACTATATCCAGTTTATACTGTATATGTAGCCTTTTCGGGTTCTTCAGGGACGACGAGCTATCAGTCTTCATCCGGGACCCACGCCTTTTTGTGACCCTCACTTTTTTACCACTTTCGGAGCAAAGAAAAACGATAGAATCGAGTCTTATAACTCTTCTCAAAATTAGTTCTTACAACTTTATAAAAAATGTGAGACAAAGTGAGGGATGATAAAGCTCGAGTGTAAGGATCAGCTCAACATAAGCACCCTTATTCATAGTTCATCTGTTGACATATTTTAGGGTTTCGAAAATGTTAACTTATGGAAAAAAGTTAACGTTAATGCCAAAATTGGCAATTATGCGATTGCCCGTTATATCCTCCGAACTGCCTTTCGCGAATATTGTGCGATAGTAGGTGAAAAAGTGTAAGCGGACATTCGGAGTAGCAACTTTCCATAACATCCCTTATGTGAAGTTGACATGACAAATACATATATTGGTAAAGACCCTTAGAAAGAGAGCTTTTCAGGTATTTTCTTGATTTTCCTCATTATTGTATCTTTCAATGTATGGGAGATAACTTTGTGATCATGACTAACATTCTCGGGAATGATCTTTTTAGCTATCTCGATAGATTGTTTTGCGGATATTTTAGAAAAATGTATTCCGTTAGGCACTAAAGCACAGAATTCCTGGTCACTTCGACAATAGAAATTAACGTTAAAGTCTGTATATCCTTTCTCCTTTATCTCCATGTTGATGTTGGATATCCTTGCCTTTATATTCTCCTTAGGCAAACTTGAAATTATCGGATAATAAAGACCCTGAGCTGCAAGGTTAAATATGTATACTACATAAATCAATGTAGAGATTAATATGCCAGTCCCAATGCTCCCCCAGATAAAGCGTTTTCCCCAGCGACGCTTTGAGTTCTTAGAGTATTCAACAGGCGTTTTCTTTGGTATGACTTCTAGTGATTCCTTTGTATGTCGGATTGGAAAGAAGCTTTTTTGTCGTACTATCGATACAAGATGGTAGGAAAAAATAATAAAAAGAAAGCTGAGTAAAATGAGAGATGATAAATAATATTTTCCTATAAATTCTACGGCGTTAAAAACATCACTAATAACACTAACAAAAATTAGCGGGGATAGTATAGTCGAGGTTGTGTTTATTGCCTTTGAGATAGCTAAGAAAACAGACTTGTTGCTTTGTTTTTGCATTTGTTATTCAGCAGCCTTGGCTATTTCAACTAATTGATTTATATCTTTTTGGATTCTATTTGAAAATAAAGGTAGAAGTAAAGAAATAGCGATAACACTAGCTGAAGCTAAAATTAATGGACTTCTTAAATCTGGAAGATTCGTATGTTCTAAATATATGCCTAGACCTAAAATACACAGAGGAAATATACTGCCTTCTATGTTTTTCTTTTTGCGATGCATCTCAAAAAAAGTTGATACCAAAGCTGAATTCTGACTATTTATCACATATCCCATCACCTGCCATTCTTTGCTCCACTTCTTAGGGCGAAGTATTTGAAAAATTAAATCTGATATCGTTGATATCAATACTCCAACTATGTATAAAAGGGCTAGAGTTGGAATTGCTGCAATGACACCAAAAGACTCGGTTTGCACGTAGATTTCGAAGAAGTGAAAAAATGTCGAATTTATCGAGTCCAAAATTAGAAACAAACCAAAGCAACATATAGATCCTATAGCAATTGAGGAAATAAGCTTTTCTATTTCAAAAGGGACATTATTCATAATAATTTCTTTAGCATTGAACGATCACCAAAAATAGCATAATCAAAACTTTACATAAAAACATTTATCAGTAGTTTTCTCTCATTACAATCAAATCCTGACGTTAACTTTTCGTAAAAAGTTAACATTGTTGTTTCTAACTTGAGAAGAATGAAAGAAATGCTATGATGGGAGTATGAATACACATCTGAAACAAACATTGCTAAATCAGATAGATCAGTCTGTAGATACTGGTGTTTACCCATCAGAAGAAGATGCTGTAACAGCGGCTTTGATGGGGCTTCGCAGTGAAGAAATAATGGAAAAGATTGAAGTCGGTCGCCAACAGGTTAAAGACGGTGATGTTTATTTACTTGATGAAAATTTCGCTGCAGATCTAAAAAGAGAAATCCAAGAGAGCTTAATTAGTAGCCAGAGCTAACATGAACTATCGTGTTCAGTTCACAGGGCAGGCTAGGTCTGAACTCAAGCAAGTTGGTCTTTTTATAGCCCGAGATAATCCAGTTAGAGCGGAAACATTTGTTGACGAACTAGTAAACCATTATAGGGAAATGCTTTCTCTTTTCCCAGAGACAGGCAGAAAGGTAGAGGGAACGGAGGTTCGACAACTCTCATATAAAGGCTATACTGCCTTTTATGAAATTGACGGGGAAAGGGAACTTATCAGTATTCTTCATTTAGTGAACTTAGAAAAGCCCCTTGATGCGAGAGGAATAGAGTTCTAGAGGGATCATTGAAACGTTAACTAATGGAAAAAAGTTAACGAAGTTAACCGAAATGCATCCTGTTTTTGCAGGAGACTCTAGTCAAGTAATGAAACTGCTGGGCTGTCGGCTGGATGTCAATTAGCAAGATCGACGATGTTGTCTGTCCATTTCTTCGCGATCTCTGTGCTATGTGTGACAAGAACAACGGCGATACTTTCGGTGCTACTGATCCTGGCGATTAGATCTAAAGTGTCTTTTTGCGTGATTGGGTCCAAGCGGCTAGTGGGCTCATCAGCAAGCAGTACTTTCGGATTGATGGTCAAAGCTCGAGCAATAGACAGTCGCTGCAACTCGCCTCCAGAAACTTCATCAGCTCGTCGTTGCAAAAGGTTCTGATGCAAACTTAGGGCGTCCAAATACGCCAAAACCCGTTCCCAAGGGACACGATGAAGATTCGCAACATCGCGCAAATTCCGTCCCAACGATATATATTTTGGGAAGGCCGTAGGCGGGTCTTGATAGAGTTTTTGTACGGAATACAACTCAAGTTCTTCAGCGCGTTTAATGTAGCCTCGTATGGGCTTAATTGACCCGGCAAACGTATCAAGTAGCGTGCTTTTACCGATGCCACTTGGTCCGCAAATGGCCACTCGTTCTCCCGCATGAAGTGTCAGAGAAAACTCGTCGACCAGTATTTGAGAGCCACGGCCAACAGCAATATTCTCTGCGATCAGCAAAATCTCTCCGTGCTCTACTGTTGGGGCCTTAGGCCATGCAGCGGGGTCTGCTGCCAGAAGCGATTTTGTATAATCGGCTTTTGGGTTGACTAGAACATTTTCTGTTTGGCCTCGTTCAACAACTTGACCCTGACGTAACACGATAATGTCACCATCAAGAGCCTTGGCCACAGAGGCATCGTGAGTAACTGTTAAAAGAGCACCACCTATACTTCGTTCATGTTCGAACAAATTCAATACACGGGCTTGGCGGTCACTGTCTAGTCCCTTTGTGGGTTCATCTGCCAGTAAGATAGGGGCCTGTCCGGCCGTAGCTGCTGCAAAAGCAACGCGCTGCGCCATTCCACCTGAAAGCTGCCCTGGTAGCCGGGGCTCGGCACTGTTCAGACCTAGCGCGAGAAACCGTTTTTCTGTCTCTGATCTTGCTGCACGAGAAGCTCTGTTCGCAACATATCTGTAGGTTTCGGCAACCTGCCGCCAGGATGCCATCAACGGGTTCAGTGCACACCAGGGCTCTTGGGGTAAACAGGCGATTTCACGCCCCCAGAGATTTGTTCGTTCAGCGTGAGCCAGGTCATCGATTCGACGACCATTAACGAAAATTTCGCCCTCGGCGCAGAGCGGTTCTGGTAGCGTTCCAAGAATAGCCTGGATAATCAGACTCTTGCCTGCACCGGTCTCCCCCATGACAATTAAAACCCCTCCAGACTGGATCTCAAAGCTAATTGGCCCCAAAAGACAATTGTTCTCTGCAAAGACATAAAGTGCTTTCACTTGTATTACAATCATGGTTTACGTAGCCCTCCGACGCTCAAATGGAGGGAAAGCACAGTGACAACGAGACAAATAATGGGCTGCAAAATCAAGAAAGGGGCTTCACGCCAATAGGGCAGAAGCTCTGTCATCATGACTCCCCATTCCGCAGTTGGCGGACGAACACCCACGCTAACAAAACCTAGCGCAGCCACAGCCGTTACAGCGGTCGCGGCACCGAAGGCAGCAACGGTTAGAAGCCCAGGACCAATCTCCGGTGCCAAATGCCGCAGAACAATTAGATGCCACGGGAGGCCTAGTAATCGTGAGGCTTCTATCGCGGGTTCGGACAAAGTAATTCGGGCTCGCTGACGGGTATATCGGAAGTATTCAACCCACAGTGTCAACGATATTCCAGCGTATAACGCCCACCATGACCCTGGCGATATTGCTGCTAACATTAACACTAGCAGCAGCCCAGGCAGCGCTAAAACCGCATCTGCGAAGCTGGTCAAAATACGATCCGTCAATCCACCAAACCAAGCTGCAAGAATACCTAGTAGAGTACCAGGGATGCCAGCTGTGAGTATGGATAATACTGCAAGAGACAGCGAAAGCTGAGCTCCGGATAAAAGCCGTGCAGCCATATCCCGCCCCAGATGATCGGTGCCGAGCAGATGATCGACGCTTGGTAGCTGCCTTGCTGCAAGAAGCGATTGCTTCGTTGGATCATGCCCAACCAAGCCTGGACCAAGTAGTGTACAGGTCGCTAAGATCCCAAGCAAAGCAAGTCCGACCCACTGAGCGCCCCCAATACTTAGCCACCTGCGCTTTTTTTGTAGAAAGGTGTTTGACTGGTCATGTCATTTGTGATCTTGGATCGATTCCGCGGCAAGTGATATCTATGACTAAGTTCAGCACGACGTAAATCAACCCGAGTGTCAATGCAGTGCCCTGAACCATAGCGATGTCTCGGGCGAAGATGGCGTGAACTAGCGCGTGCCCGATTCCAGGCCAGGCGAAGACAGTCTCCACAATCACGACTCCTTCGACAAGATAGGCCATCTGAACCCCAACATAAGTGACTACAGGTAGTGAGGCGTTTCTCAACACATGGCGCCGCATGGTTACATTTGCTGACAACCCTTTGGTTCGGGCAAAGAGGCGCCATTCTGTAGACATTGCTTCAACTACTGCATCTCGTACAACTCGGTTCGACACAGCCGCTAGTCCAAGGCCGAGCGTTAACGACGGCAAGATTAAATAGGAGAAGCCACGAAATCCAGCCACCGGGAATAACTTAAGCTGCACGGAAAAGATCAATACCAAGACAATTCCTAAAGCAAATGCAGGTATAGCACGCAGCAATATGGACACTGCGAGACTGATGCGGTCTATCACCCCGCCAGGGCTCAACCCTGCAGCGATGCCAATAGGCAAAGCGAACAAAAGCGAGGTAATAACTGCGCCAGCTGCTAGCAGAAGGGAAAACCCCAGTTGCGTCGCAATCTTTTGAGAAACCGGTCCACCGTAGACGAACGACTCACCCAAATCGAACTGGGCTAGCGTCCAAAGCCAATCCCGAAGCTGAACCAAAAAGGGTCGATTAAGACCCAACTCAAGTCGAACTGCTTCGGCCGCCGCAGCATCCATCATGTCATACCCATATCGCCCCGCAGCAATGCGAAATGCCGCATCACCTGGCAACGCCTGCATCATGGCAAAGCTAACGACACCGACGATTACGGCGACGAAGAATGCCTGCAGCCCTCGCTGTGCAAGAGCTATGAATAAGGACTTAAGCAACGCTACTCATCCCAGGATACTTTGCTGAGGTTATAGCTGCGTTGTAAAGGATCAATGATTACGCCTTTCAAACCAGATGCGATGGAAACCGTGTGCTGATACCAGACAATTGGGATGAGAGGTAGCTCCTCGTGGAGTACCCGAGCCACCTTAGCAATGTCTTCAGTTCGCGCCTTAGCATCTCCCGTTGCAGCAATTGAACCTAAAGCCTGAGCCACTTCAGCGTTTTCCCAGCCCATAGCGCCCCAATCTCCACCACCAACACCGAAGTCTTGGAATACCGTACCAATTGGGTCGGGCGTCAACCCGTAGTTTCTGGCATAGAGCGCAACGTGGAGGGTTCCGTCCTGATGACCAGCCGGGATCTCAGAGTAGTTGGCAACGCTGATTTCTAGTTCAATGCCTATTTCTCTCCAACTATTTTGCAAAACAGCTGCAATCAAAGGCAGCTCGGGGCGGTCCGGGAAGGTACGCAGCAATATCGAAAAGCGCTCTCCATCTCTTTCCAGAATCCCATCTGGGCCAGGAGCCCATCCAAGATCTGTCAGTAGCGCTTTAGCCGCCTCCATATCGTGAACGAGAGGGGGCAAAGAAGTATCGTGCCACGCATTCAACGCTGGTGGGAAAAGTTGACCCGCCGCTGCCTCTGGGAAACGGGTGATTGCAGTTGCAATACCATCTCGATCAATTGCGAGACTTAGCGCCTGTCGGGCACGGGGGGCATTAAAGAATGGATGACCTGAATTGACTTTCAGAGTCACAACGCGGGGGATTGGCACTGCAACAGTCTGAACTGAGTCGATATCAGCAAGACGCGAAAAACCTGATGGATCTAGCGTAAATACCATATCTGCATCTCCGCTTTCGGCTAACAGAGCCCGGGTCTCGGCCCGCCCTGCGGCAAGATAGCTTGCGGCCTCGATAAGCGGGGCATCACCCCAATAACCATCATTGCGCACCAATTCGATACTCTGCGGTGGCGTGAATTCGGTGACTTGGAAAGGGCCGGTGCCAATCAAAGCTGATGGGTTTCCTTCAGCGTCGAACGCAGACAGCGCGGGCACAATAGTGGTTGCGTGCGCCAAAATAGCAGGAAGAGCCGAAAAGCGTTTGTCCAACGTAAACACGACTGCATTATCGACTTTTACGATCCCAGTTATCGGTGCTTTAGCCAGAACACCAGGCTGTTGCCAAGCGCGGTTTAGAGCCAAGATAGCAGCATCAGCGCTAAAAGGCGTCCCATCATGAAAAGTTACACCGTCACGAAGCTCGAAAGTCCATGTCAACGCATCGTCCGATACTCTCCAAGATGTCGCGAGCCCTGGTCTTAGTTTTCCGGACTCATCTGCATCGACCAGATTCTCCATGATCTGAAGCTTCTGAATCGCAAAACCAGAAACCGCTGGATCATAGCTTGCGACTTCCCAAGGTGCCGCGATAGTGACTGATTTTCGAGCTTCCGCAATAGCGATCGTCGAAAAGAAGAGCGCAATCACGAAATAGACTGCGCGAGAATAGATATACATTTTTTAGCCCTCAGAGAGTAATGGTTTAAGTTATGTTATAACATAACTTAAATTGAAAACCTACAAAATTTGTTATTGGGAATAACTTAGCCTTTAACTGTCTGACCTGTTGTTGGAAAGGAACTTCCTTTTTTAGGCGTTATTTCTCACATTTCTTTGATCCTTCTTACTTAAAAATCGGAATTTGCAGACAGAACAATCAATTTAATATGAACCAAGCGATATCCGGCAGGGCAGCTATTAGCCCTATCTAATCTTTGCGCTATTCACTGTCTGGCAACGCCTCTGATTGTTACCTTTTAACCGCTTTGGCAGGACTACCACTACAAGATGAGGCGTTTCATCTGTGGCTTGTGATAGCTATAGTGCTATCAAATCTCTATACAATGACAATAGGATGTAAAAAAACACAAACACCTCTATGTATTACTCCTTGGTGGAATCGGTTTATTTATTTTAGTAGCGACCGTTGTTCTAGGACATGAGAAGTTGGGCGAAACCTGGGAGAAAACCCTGGCCGTTGTCGGATCAGGGTTTGTTGCTTTGGGGGATATATGGAATTATCGATTGTGCCAAAGCTATGGCAAGTGCCTGCTTTCGGAACACTCCCTGGAATAAGAAAGGGATTTGCAAGGCACTGATTTCAAGTGTTTGGAGCAGTGTGCCAACAGCATTTTTTGGCCTCCGTCTGAGTAGTCCCTCATTGGGAACAAAACGCTAATTTTTGCTAAGAAGTTAACATTAATATAGAATAGAGACTACTCGGCAGATCGTTGTATACTAAAAGAAGTTACTCAATTTTCTAAAAATAATGTGATTTTTAGTATTCATTCTTACCGTTTTTCAAGAGAGTTACTGAAAATTTTCCATGTGGTATCGCTATTAAATAGGCAGACAAGCAGTTATTAATTATGCTGGTAACTTACGAAACTCCGGACACTAAACTTACCCAATTTTATGAAACTACACTAGCTTCTGTGTCTCACAACGCTAGCTTTATTACTCTCCCCGCGCGGTCTGTTAAGAATCGATTAGCAATGCAGGACTTCGAGCAAGAAGTGCAGCTTTATAAAAGAACTATAGGCTATCCTCTGTCAGGTCAATTGGTACTAGAGGGAGATATATGGTTGGCAATGAGTAGATGCCTAAGTTTCGAAACCTATCTTGGAGATCAACATCAAATTGAAGTTCCCCACTTCGTAGAGAGATTATCAAGAGATAAAATAACCAGTGGTGCATTTAGGCGATGACAATTTTGAGATTATTGATGTGATTCCCATTGCGCTGATTGAACCATTGCATAAGAGTGAGTGCGGTGACCTTTGAAACGATGCGTGTGGTCAGTCCAGTAAAAGATTTGGCGTAATTTCTTCGGATCATAAATTGGTCGCATAACTGAGAGTAAAGAGTTTCAATTCGTTTCCTGGCCTTCCTCAAGATCGGATTGAAGGGCTCAAAGTTAGGCTGATTGCGTCGCTGCGGTGTGGCAAGCCGAATGGCTTTTTTCTCAAACAAGTCCTCCTGCCATTGCTGACTCAGATATCCTTTGTCACCGATCAACACACAGTGCGCAAACTGAGTCTTCACCTCTTCAAGGTAGTGGATATCATGGACAGAAGCTTGCGTAATATCAAAGGCTTGGAATACACCATCGGAAGAACAAACGGCATGAAACTTATAGCCAAAGTAGGTGGTTTTTTGTGCCGCGCAATAACCGTAGTCGGGAGAGACTTCAACCGTGTCACGGCAAATTCTAGATCGCTTAGCCCGGCTAAACCGACAAACTTCCAAGGGCATACTATCGATAATATGGTGCTGGCGATCTACTGTCATCTGGTTGGTTATCATCTGTCTGAATTGCTCGATCTTAAAGGCGAGCCTTCGCCGCCTGCGATTGTGCACGGAGCGTTCAATCTTCGCTTTGATAGCGTGGGGTATTCGCTTGAATAAATAGCGTTCTGAGTCGATCCCTAGGCTTTCAGCAGCGAGGCTAAACGCAATCAGTTGTTTGTCGGTGAGTCGAGGTAGTCGAATTTGGTTAAGGTAATAGTCTTGTGCATCCAATTCGTGCAATAGGGCTTCTATTTTGTTATAACTGCTGTGTAAGTTGCTCATATCATTATGTTTTTTGGTCGAAACGCAATGATAAACCAATACGGTTAATGAGCAGCTTACTTTTACTCCTTTTTTAATAATTCCCAAATGCACCACCCAAATGCACCACGGGTTAAAATAGTACCATTTGAAAGTTCCCCTGTTAGTGGTCAAGCACTAGTAGACATCATAAGAGGTGCCTCTGGTTCCGGGCTTGGGGCATGGACTGCATATACAGTAGTTGGACCATCACCACTTTTATTTATAGCAGTACCAGCGGGAATGATACTATTCGGTGCAACAATGGGCATTTCCAGAGCACTGGAAGAGGGCCTTCGAGAGAGACTTCTGGGTCTGATTTCAGGAAAAAAAGACGATCCTAGTGGAGGAGCGTCAATAGGGACTGATCCAGTAATATCCCCTAGTTTTCCGCCAGCGAGTCCATCTCGAACGCCCACTAAACTTGGACGTAGAAATTAAGTTATACGCTTTAATCACAGTTACTTAACGTTAACTTATAGTAAAAAGTTAGTATTAGGCTGTTTATCAATTTGACAAATATTGACAAATATTGACAAATATTGACAAATTGATAAGATGAATATATGAGCACAACAACGATGAATATTTCTTTACCTGAACAGCTAAAGAAAAAAATACAAAGCCGAATTACTAAAGGCGACTTTAGTACACCCAGTGATTACGTTCGGCATTTAGTACGAGAGGATTTATCCAAACAAGAAGAGCAGCTAGAACTGGCGAGGCTGATTCAAGAGGGGATAGATTCAGGTATGTCTGACAAAACAACTGAGCAATTGTTTTCTGAAATTAGAAACCGAATAAAACGTAAATCTACGTAATATGAGGGTTACCTATTCGGAGCTATCAATAAATGACCTTTCCGAGATAGCAGATCACTTGGTCGATACTGCAGGGGCAACGGTAGCCAATAAAGTTATAGGCGAAATCGAAAGAGTGATAGTAGAGGTATTATCGGAAAATCCCGATATCGGCACAGCCGTATTGCATGAGATAGAAGGGATCTTATTCTTTCCAGCAGGGCAATATCCTGTTTATCAGATTTTTTACAAAAAACGGAATGATGTGCTGGAGGTTTATCGTGTGCTACATGGTAAACGAGATATTAAAAGCCTTCTATAAAAAATGTTAACTTATGGAAAAAAGTTAACGACGGTTACCAAAATATGGGGTTTTCTCACATACCCAAGCTTGGATACTTGACTATTACCATTCCGCTGGCGCGTTTGCTAACTTGGTGTTAGATAACATAGACTATCAATCTACTATGCTCATTAACTTGCTTCACCTCCAGAATAGAACTCTCTCATTTTCCCGATATTAACGTAAGAACATAGATGTGGATAAGACTCAACAATAACCCGGTAGATTTAGGAGGTTGAATATGATTCGTTTTTTGACAGCGTTTCTCACAATGTTGATAATAGTAATTGCATTCTATGGCAATTCATCATCAAATAATCTCGGTTTTCTTCCGTCTGCATCTGAAGAGACACTGAAGATTTGCTTATCTGTTGTGGCCATGGTTATGGGAATTGTTTTCGGATCATTACATAGGCAATGGTCAGATCAAAAGGGGCCAGTATCCAGATCCAGTATTGTATCGGCTCTTAGGAGTCCAGATTTGTGGAGATCAATGCTGTTGTCGCCAATTGTATTTTCTGGTGTGTATATTTCTGCTAAAGAGCAACCAGACTATGTACTGGCGTTTGTCTTTGCTTTTCATACAGGCTTTTTTTGTGACAAAATACTAGAAAGCTGCAGAGAACCGTAAGATGTTGACGAGCAAAAACTCTCGTCTAGTCTTTTTTGTATTGGCCGTTCTAACCTCTGTCACAATCTTGAGAGTTTGGTTTCCAAGTTACCCGAATTCAGATCATCTCCTTGACTACTCTCCAGAGGCTTATTGGATCAACAAAGCCCAACATGCTCTATCTTTGCTAGGAGCCACAGAAGAATTCGTAACGATAAATCCCAGGAAAGAAACTTGGGGAATAAGGATATTTCTATTTGACTCTGAAATAAGCGATACATTCGTAAGTAAGTATAATTCTCGGTTGTGCGCCTATTTAGGGGATGGTAAAACTATAATTTGCGATATTGCTATGGTCAGGTTTTTGTCCAAGCACCTCGAACTTAGTAAGTCAGTAGAAAAGGTCGTGGAGCCAATGAGCATATCTGGAGATTATTATTACTCACATAGAATTGAATTCGGCGAAGAACTCAGTAGTGAAGAGTATGAAAATAACATCCTTTATCTTTTGACATGGGTACTTGGCCATGAGATTGGACATTTACTAGCGGGCCATAAAGGGGCTTTTCATTTCAACGATTCTTCAGTGCAACGCCTAACTGGTCGTTTAGATATACTCGAAATGATTGAAGATATGGAGAGTCAACGTCTTGAAACCGAGGCAGACACTTTTTTGGTTAGTTTGATTGATAAATCTGAAGTTGGGACACTAGTTGAGTTTCTGGAGCTCTCACAGGACCGCCTTAACGCCGGTAAAGAATACCGTTGTAGTATGGGAAACGCTAGTGATTACCGATGTAGTTCCGAAGGACGCCCACGACCTGCCGATTTAATGGAGTTTCTGGAAACAAAGACAGGCTCTCACCCTAGGGTTCCAGATAGACTATCCAATATGTCTCGGCTGGCAAAAATTATTCAAACGTTGCAACAAAGCCCCAGCTTTAAAGAGTTAGCCGAGGAAAAGTTTAAATGAGTTAGGCTCAAGTTGGCTATAAAAAAGCCTTTTTGTTGATTTTATAGTCAGCATTGTTTTAGTTGCTAATGGAGCGGTAGAGCGCCAAAACTAATGCCAACTTTTCGTAAAAAGTTAACATTAGGGTTATAACAAGTGAGCATTTTTACCGATAATTGATGGGTTATTGACGTGGTCGGGTGAGATCGACCAGACCAGTTAAGAGATAATACTCGTAATTGGAGACTGACATGACCACAAGAAAAAAGTATTCGAAAGAATTCAAATTAGACGCCATTAGTTTGGTGCAGGAGCAGGGTTACAGCTGCGCTGCAGCCGCCCGCAGCTTGGGCATTAACCCCAACCTGTTAGGCCGTTGGATCAAGGAACAGAAAGCAGAGAATGGACAGGCCTTTCGAGGTCAGGGCAAGCTGACTGAAGATCAATTGGAAATACGCCGCCTGAAGGAAGAAAATCGACAACTAAGGATGGAGAAAGAGATTTTAAAAAAGGCGACGGTCTTCTTTGCCAGAGAAACGACGTGAAGTACGCGTTTATCACCCAGCACAAGAAGACTTGGCCGATTAATCCGATGTGCCGGGTTTTGGGTGTTCACCGTCAAGGTTATTATCGCTATTGCTCACGTCAAGCCTTGCAGACAAAGGATCCTAAGCATCAGGCACAGCTTACTTTGGTGAAGGAATTGGCCCAGGCCAGTGGGGATAGTTATGGTTCCCGTCGAATGAGTGCGGCACTGAGTGTGTTGTCAGAACCCGTTGGACGCGACAAAGCCCGATCACTGATGAAAGAAGCTGACGTTTGTGTCAAGCAACGTAAGAAGTACAAGGCCACAACTAACAGCAATCACAAGAAGCCGATCTATTCGAATGTGCTCAATCGCGAATTTTCGGTCCGGAACCCGGATCAAGCTTATGTGGGTGACATTACCTATCTGTGGACTCAGGAGGGCTGGCTCTATCTGGCTGTCGTCATTGATCTGTATTCACGAAAGATCGTTGGCTGGAGTATGAGTTCACGCATGACCGCGACATTGGTTTGTGATGCCTTGACCATGGCGATCTGGCAAAGGCACCCCAAGGCGGGTTTGATTGTCCATTCAGATCGTGGCTCACAATATGCCAGTGACCGTTATCGACAATTAGTGTCAAAGTATGGCTTTGTCGGCAGCATGAGCCGTAAAGGCAACTGCTGGGACAACGCGGTCGCTGAAAGCTTTTTTGGAAGTTTGAAGCAAGAACGGGTTCGATGGCGGCATTATCAAACACGTTATGAAGCTCAACAGGATGTGTTGAATTACATCACTCTGTTTTACAATGATGGCCGCCTGCATTCAACTTTGGGGTATCAAAGCCCTAATCAGTTTGAAGCGCAGGCAGTGAAACTAAAGAATGCCTCTTAACTGGACTGGTGCGTTTGGCCCGACCACGTCATATGAACCAGAAAAACGTTTTCTTACGAAATAAGGAGAGGAAAAAATAGAGTAGGGAACTCGTTCATAAAGGCGTATAATGACAGTGAATATTTCTTTCTTTGTCCACTATGGCAGCGAATACCCAAAAGCTAGAACTCAGAGAAGACCAACAGACAATAGTGTTTGAGGTTGCTGAGCGGCTTCACCAAGACCCACAAGCGGTACTTGATAGTGTGATTGAAGAGTTGGAAGAGTCAGCGATATTGACACAGTCAGAAGCAGAAATAGATGAAGGGCAGGGGATTGATCAGGAGAGTATGAATATATTTTTTCAGGAAATGATCGATAAAGCACAGCAACGAATTGCCACTCAATCCACTACGTGAAAAAAACCGTTGTCTGGTCACCGACGGCAAAAGCAAAGCTCACGGAGCAATACAATTACCTTCTTGAACGGAACCCCAAGGCAGCCGTCGAGGTTGTGCAGTTCATTCAAGAAAAATCTAACCTGCTTGGCGCTTTGCCAAAGCTCGGCAGAAAGCATAAGGGGGAATTGATACGGAAACTCACCATCAGAAGATATCCGTATTCATTGATTTACCGTATTACAGATACAGAGATACGAATACTCCATTTCAAGCATCATCGGCAGCTGAATCCAAAGATATAGAGAAGCTCTAAACCCCCAACATTGTCGGGGAGGCTGGTGAGGCTTAATGTTAACTAATGGAAAAAAGTTAACATTGGGATGGAAGGATAGGTAATAACGCTGGGCATAAATGCCGATTGGTAAAACTAGCTGAATATCCGTTAAGTGCAGTAGAAGCCGTTCATGCCAGGTTTGTGAACATTCCGGGAGGGGAGGAAGGTCTCCTCTATCCGCTGTGCCAGGATAGCAAAAACCCATGGGGACAATGGCAATTTGTTCCTTATCATAAAAAGTATCTTTTCCTATTCCCATCCACTCTCTGAGTCGGTCACCACTGGGGTCATTGAAGGGAATGGATGTTTTATGGACTCTAATGCCTGGCGCCTGACCTGCGATTAGAATTCTTGATTGGGGGCTTGCCTGAAAAACGGGGTTTGGACCCATGGGAAGCTTATCCTTGCAAAGGCTGCAGGCTCTAATTTCATCGCATAGAGATTCAAAACTCATGTTTTATCCAAGTACTCAATGGTTAAGGTTGAACCAGGTTGATGTTGGCGCAACAACAATTGTAGGTCTATCACCGTGGTTCATGATTACGGTGTATATCTCTGATTCATGGCTCTGTTATTAATGCCATCAGCGCCATCAATGCCATGGGCATTAACGTTACTAATTTGGGCGGTCGAGATAATTTTCCATCGCTAGAAGCCCCTCATCCATTGCCATTCGCCTGAATCCTATGCGAAACCGATCCATGGGAGTATCCCCTAATGCAGAGGAATAGACACTGGATGGCAGCAATAAAACACCGGCTTTTTCGATTAACTGTTGGGTGAAGTGCTCCACCCCATCTTTGCCCTTATATCGTGGAAACGCCATACAGGAACCCTCGGAACCTTGCCAGTCAAACAGGTCATTGTGCTTTGAAAAAAACCTGTCCAGTTTGACCAGGTTATCGTCAATGATGCGACAGTTTCGCGCGAGAATCTGCGATCGGTTTCTGATCGCGATTTTTGTTAATCGCTCACTTGGCGCTGAATTACAGATAGAAAGATAATGTTTTGTTCTTTCCATATTGGTAAGGATGTCACGGTCGGCAGAAGCGATCCACCCGAGACGTAAGCCCGGAAGTCCGTATGCCTTTGACATAACGTTCAATGATAGCCCCCGTTCGTAGATGTCCGTGACATAGGGCAGGTGTTCCGTACCTGTTCGACCGAGTCCATTAAAGATTTCATCGCTCAGAATGTAGATGCCATGTTTACGACAGATGGATACCAGGCTATCCAATCGATCCCTTGGTAGGATTGCCCCGGTTGGATTATGGGGAAAGTTGATCGTGAGCAATCGGGTGTTGGGTTTAATAGCTGCGGCGACTCGATCAATATCCAATGACCAATTATCGTTGGGGTCAAGGGGTATGCCAGTGGTCTCGCAGACCGACAGTGGAAGTGATTCGTGAGACTGGTAGTTTGGAGTGATAACAATGGCGTGGCTATCGCGGTTCAGTAAGACGGTGTTTGCTGCGAAAATTCCTTCGCTAGCCCCAGCAAAACACAATATGTCATCGCTACTCCTGTGCTGATAAAGCTCCGAAATGGTTTGTCGGAGGTCTGGCGCACCGAATGTTTCCGTGTATCCTAGCCAAAGCCCCTCAAAATCTTCTCGTTCTTCCGTAGTGGCCATGGCCAACAAGTCCCGTAAAGACATGCTTTCGGCGTCAGATGCCGTCATGTGGTGTTGCGCTTTGAATTCCCATTTTGAAAAATGGGTTTCCAGTTTAAATTCAGGAAGGGTTTTCATTTATTATGGTTTAGGAGTCTCTGCATCAATCCAGGTGAGGCAGATTGATATGAAAAACTATCAAAGTCAAGGTGCGTAACCCGGATAATAGTGGACCGTCGCAAAGCTTGGCAATCCAGAGATTGGTTATTTCTCGCTCAACAATCTGTCTGTCGGGTACGTGATCGCCTTCTCCTGTACCGTGGTATCTACCAGTACTGTCCGCTCCTCTGCCAGCTTCCCATGCAGTTTTACCGACAGCGAAAAGATCTCCCTGACTCCCTCCGACCCAATCCGGTTGCGGAACTTCACCAGTTCCGTCGCATGGCACGGTACCTGCGTCTGGAAACTCACCTCACCACAGAACACCTGAAAGTACGGGTTCATCTTCCATTGATCCACCACCGATTCATCACTTAAGCTGTACAGCTGTTTGATCATCAGCAATCCGCTCATCAACCGGATCGGTTTCGCGGCCCGCCCCTTCGCGCTGTAGTACTGGCTCAGGGAGGCTTCAAGCGATGACCAGTCAAGGGTATTGCCAAGGGCAATCAGGGGATGGGACGTATCCAGCTGATCAACGATGTTGAAGAAACTGAGTTGATCGTCATTCACCGGGCTGTCAGGTAGCATATATACCTCGTGTTCGACCAGAAACTGAACGCCAGTTTAACAATTCCGGTCGATTCAAACCAGGACTATATCCAGTTTATACTGTATATGTAGCCTTTTCGGGTTCTTCAGGGACGACTACGTACCTGGCAAGCCATATTCATGGTGTTAGGAAAACCGGGAAGCAGGAAAAAGTAAACAATGGCATCAATCATGGACATGTCCGTATTTCAATGGATCATCATGATCACGGGTATCACGGCTATCGGGTTGACTCAACAGCCCTGGTGGCCAAAGGCGGAGCGTCTGGCTCCCTTTGTCGGATTGGCCAGTCAACCCGTTTGGCTATACGAGACTTACACGTCAATGCAGATGGGAATGTTCATCAACAGTTGTGCCTTTACGCTGGTATGGCTACTTGGGATTTATAAGCAGGTGAAGATGAGGCGGGTATCATGTCGTGTGTCTGGATTTACGGGAGAAAAGTTATGAACCAAAAACCAGCTCTGGTGTGCTTCGCTTCCTTCTAATCGATTCCAGATAATTGAAACTGCTGTTTGTTAAGTTTTGGCCTTATAGCACTAAAACTTAACATTTTAAAATTCCTTTTCTCTCAGAAAAAACGCAAAAATCGCCGAAATCCCAATGAAATCAAGGGTTTCAGCGATTTAGGTCGATGTTAACTTTTAGTAATTAGTTAACATTACACTAAATCGCTGAGACCCGCATGGTTATTGGGCTTTTAGCGATTTTTCATGACGGACTAGAAAAGCAGTGGCCGTTGGGCTTCAAACCCATTATCCACAAAACAAAATTTGCATTAGTACCCAAATGTAGTACTATTTGTCTACTAATCAAAATATTATGACAATGAGTAAAAGTACGAGTATTAAGTTGGGAAGCCATTTTGAGTCCTATGTGGCAAATAAAGTAAAAGCTGGTCGCTACAGTTCTGTTAGCGATGTTGTCCGAGAAGGGTTAAGAAGGCTGGAAACTGACGATGTAAAACTAGAGGCGTTACGAACTCTGTTAGAGGAAAGAGAGCAACAAGTTAAGGAGGGGAGGGTTGTAAAAAATTTCTCCTATGATTCATTGATGAAAAAAATCGATGAAAAAGTGGCCTTTAACAAAAGCTAGATGTATGCTGAATTTAATAATTGCTGAAGATGTAGAACTTGATTTAATTGACATTGGTAACTACACAGAAAGTAGGTGGGGAATAGAGCAACGAGAAAAATATATAGCTGGACTTGTTGATCGTTTCTATTGGTTGATTGAAAACCCAAACGATGGAAAAAAACAGAATGAAATTAAAGAGGGGTATTATTCATATCATCAAGGGAGGCATGAGATTTTCTATACTTTTGACCAGATAGAATTAACCGTACTTGCTGTACTTCACGAGCGAATGGATTTTAAGAGGCATTTATAACTGGAGTCATAATACGTGTAAATTTGGTGGCTGATGCTAATGCTAATGCTAACTTATGGAAAAAAGTTAACATTAGAGCAAAATGAGAAATTTAGCGATGGGCGTTGTATACTCATAGCTGACATTGACACAACCAAAGAACAAAATAATTTAGTATCGCGCCCCCTGAACTCTTCCCTGAGCTCCTCCTATTGTTCGAGCCAGCCTAAATTAGTCGTGGTTTTTCTAAGTCACTTAGAATAGTCCGTCCTGAAAAAAGGCGCGATGTCGTTAGCGATCATGCGTCATTTTCGACCTTCGGATCAGGACAACACCCAGACGACGATTAGCGGCGTCCCAAGGGGCTGACAACAGGCAATGGCGAGTAATGTTTGCTCTCCGCCGTTGGGTTTTTCAAACAAAAAGAAAGCGATCATCCACTTTCTCAAATTCCACGCGCAACCCGCCATCAGCAGATTGATACGGTCTCCTTCGGCTCCCTTCAGCCAGCTCCTCAATAAACGATGATCATGCTTCAAATGACCGATGATCGGTTCTATCGCACTTCGTTTGCGACACAGTATCCGTTTCTTCTGGCGTTGATAAGCATTGTCCCGTTTCAGCGGAGGACCCGGTAACAGCACCTCACAATCCACTTTATTCTTCGCTCCCCGATATCCCCGGTCAACCACCGCCAGCCTGATCGATGTCTCACGGTGGGTATGGGCTTCTGTCAGTGCTGCTTTCAGGGTCTTCGAATCATGATCATGTTCGTCATGACTCACCACCCCCACAATCACCTGTGACTCCTTCGTCGCCACCACTGACGCCTTGCGACCATACTCATACGCCTTGTGATCCTTCCCCTTGCCCACGCAGTACACAGCAGGATCATGCAGGGAGTAAACCTTGTTCCTGTCTTTGGGCTGTTGAGACAAAACACGTTCGTATAACGCAAAGTTCGCTTCCTGCGCCGTCAGAACATCGATCGGTAACTTCCGTTGGCATTCCCTGAGCAACACACCCGCAATGGTTCGTAATCGTTTCAACGCCTTGTTCGCCTTACGACGTCGTTTCACGTGACGGAAATGACGACATGCCAAACGAAGTGACCGCACTTCCTTTACGTACGTTCGTCGTTGTTGTATCCCGTGTAACTTCGACAGCTTGTTCAGGCGATTGATGATCCTTATCGCCAACTTGCTGTCTGTCGGGTACGTGATCGCCTTCTCCTGTACCGTGGTATCTACCAGTACTGTCCGCTCCTCTGCCAGCTTCCCATGCAGTTTTACCGACAGCGAAAAGATCTCCCTGACTCCCTCCGACCCAATCCGGTTGCGGAACTTCACCAGTTCCGTCGCATGGCACGGTACCTGCGTCTGGAAACTCACCTCACCACAGAACACCTGAAAGTACGGGTTCATCTTCCATTGATCCACCACCGATTCATCACTTAAGCTGTACAGCTGTTTGATCATCAGCAATCCGCTCATCAACCGGATCGGTTTCGCGGCCCGCCCCTTCGCGCTGTAGTACTGGCTCAGGGAGGCTTCAAGCGATGACCAGTCAAGGGTATTGCCAAGGGCAATCAGGGGATGGGACGTATCCAGCTGATCAACGATGTTGAAGAAACTGAGTTGATCGTCATTCACCGGGCTGTCAGGTAGCATATATACCTCGTGTTCGACCAGAAACTGAACGCCAGTTTAACAATTCCGGTCGATTCAAACCAGGACTATATCCAGTTTATACTGTATATGTAGCCTTTTCGGGTTCTTCAGGGACGACTATGTAGAGTCGTTAAATGCAGAAGCCATCCAATTTCTGGCTGACAGCGGCTTTAATACGGTTTCCAGTGCCTATGTGGGAAGCGACCTCCATCCATTAATGCGCTCGAACGCAGTACGGTGCCATCGCCAGCGCCGAATTCAGTGACTTCGATTTGACCTGTTATCGAATCCACTAACATCTGTTTTTCTGTCTTCTTTGCATCACCAATTACCGAAAATATTTCCATGTTGTCAGGCATTGTTGAGGGTTTATCCATAACTCGATGAAAACGCTCCGCATTTTTCAAAAGCATTGACTGTAGTTTTAATGCGGTATTTCGCCGCTCATTCTGACTACTCGAATCGGGAAGCATTATCCCTAAGAATTCGGTAGTGTTACCTTTTTCGGACGCTAGCCCCCATCTAAATCTCTCCCAAACGGAAGGGTCGTAAATGTCAAAAGGCTGCGACTCGCTACCCAACATAATCCTGCGATGCCTAGGACGGGGTAACAATTCGTAGACTGAGGGGAAAGTCCCGATCAAAGACGGGGGATAGTAAGGCAATACAGGACGGCCAGTATCATAACCATCGATCAACCGGGTAAATGCATCCAGCGATCCACCATTGGGGGGGCAACCAAAATCAGCCGACCAATGTCACTTTTACCCAACCAAGGCACTGGGTCCTCATCACGAATCTCATCCAGCTTTGTGTCGCCGTAGCGTAAGAAATATCTCGCGATTAATCCCCCCATGGAATGCGCCACAATATCAAATTTAATATCGTCTACGTCCAAATCATACCGAGCTTTATAGGCGGCTCTAACATACTCTCGCTTTTCATCAATAAAGACCTTTAAGCGTTGTGCATTGTCTACGTTACTCAAGCGCCAATCGTAATCAAACTGAAAGCAGGTAAAATGATCGTCGCCATAATCGATGCTATTTAGGCCCAAATCCTGGTCTCGATATCCACCGACGCCGAGGGTCGCCAAAATTCCGGCATAAGCACGAACAACTAAAGGTATACCAAATAGCTTGATCTTGATTTTATCTAGCACGCCATCTGGCTCGATGTTATCTTTTAGTGAACTCAAATCCTTATCGTCACTAATCGTTAACGACATCAACCTGGCGCCTTCATCTGTCTGAGGGTCTGCTGCTTTCGCGTCGAACGCGCCCCATACAGTTTGACCAGAATCAATATCCACCAGCCTACTACCCATTAGTCCCGGAATTACGATAACCGGATTTCTATCGGGCTGATGGTATTGCGCGGATCGGCGATAGATAATATTTACCTCCGCGTCGGTTGCGCCAATATGACTACATCCACTCAGAAGAGTTGCCAATAAGGCGAACTCCACTATCAAATAACGCTTTGTCCAAAACTTCAGATATATCATAAGTATTTGTGACCTTTGTCATGAGTAAGCCTGAGCAATGTTAGCACTAAACTAGTAAAGAGAAGTGCTGGATATCTGCTAATGACTACATTGGTCGTAGGTTCACCCAAGGGCATTTCACAGGTCCTGCCGGGCCCACCATGTTTTCCCTATTTTCAATAAATTACGTCTATTTCGAATTTTCTAAATTTTACGTATACCCTGTTCTTTTTTATGTGGGATTTACACCCTACCCAATAAACTCTTGATTTGCCTGGATAGTGCAATGGAGAACTAATCATTTGTTCTATAGATAAAATAACAACCTCCGCTGCATTGGAAAGAAATAGCTGTCGAGATAGACAATGATGTAAGTTGGTCTCAGTCGCTAAAATAAATCCGCCCCCGATTTTTACGATCCTTTTGTGCAAAACCACGAAAACGAGGTCGGCCACCGTCGAACAAAGACTACTTAAATTGTGGTCTGTCCCCAATTGCGCGAATAATCAGATCTGTCCCCATTTCTCCGAGTGCAAACTTCGATTCTAGACTCAATAGTGCAGAAACCTAGAGGTGGGTGGAGTTGGTTAAATAAGATTGCCGCTGGTGGAGTACTTCAGGTGATGAGATTTGCCCATGCCAAAAGTCGTCTTTATTTCTCTCGATTGGCTCGATGTTCCATTTCTTAAGATATGACATGATCTCAAATTAGTAAAATGTTAGTTCTTGTCAAGTAAGAGGTAATAAGTATCGGAGTCACTTGGTTATCGACAAGACCTTGTTTCTTGAATTGGTATTGGGCTTGGCATAGAATAAATGTAAGCAACTTACTTACATTTAGAGATTTGTCTTATGACACGAACTATGACAATAGACACTGGAGATGAACTACGCGGTTTTGTAGAGTCTCTGGTTGAAACGGGAGATTACAAAAGCCGAAGCGAAGTGGTTCGTGAAGGCTTACGGTTACTGAAAGAACAACGGGCGAAATCAACCCTTGAGACACTGCGTAGTCTTATCGATGAAGGTGAGAATAGCGGTGATTTAGTAAACTGGGACGTCGATGTTTTTTTGACGCGCGTTCGATCTATGTAAGAGTAGTAGATTGTGAAAGGCCGCGTTCAACTTCGCCCCGCAGCGGAACTAGATTTAAAACAGATCTATTGGTACAGCGATAAAAAGTTTGGACGAGATAGAGCCGAAAGATATATTCGAGACTTAGATCGAGCGCTCCAGTGCTTGGCAGATGATCCTCAACTAGGGAGAGATGGTAGCGAAATAAAACCTGGGCTGATGATATATCAAGTTGTGTCTCACATCGTCTTTTTCAGAATTGTTGAAGAGGGTATAGCTATTATCAGAGTACTACATAAATCAATGGATTATAAAAGGCACCTGTGAGATCAGGGTTACGTAAAATAGATCCACAAATTATTGATATTCCGAGGGCTAAACTCACGATTTACGTAAAATGATCAGCTGTAAGTCATTGATCCATAGAAATAATAGCCGTTCCTCATAATCCATTGGTCGTACGACTCCATGGATGGAGGAGGTAGTGCGGTAAAAGGTGTCGGGTAAAAGGTGTCGGAGGGATTAAGAATTAAGCAGCGGGTTCGCTTGGGTAGAACACTAATTTCGGGAGCCATTAGTACGAAAAAAATTGAGATTTCTTTTGTTAATAAAGTGAATTAAATTTTATTTAGTCTACAATATTTTAGAAATGGGAGGCAGGATGCCAAGATGAGAAGGGAGCTATGTATGTGGGCAGCCGTATCATATTGTCTGATGGGGAAACAACACGACAACTAGTCTGACTGAGAGAGCCAATGACACAATTGCTTAAGTTGTTGTTTCGAAAATTGAACTAGATTTATCTTGTATCAACGTTAAATCGCTTCAAAGAGCAAGACCAGTACCAGGTTTGTACGTAAAATAAAACTGCAACCTATTGATACTTCAAGCTCAAAACTTCCTGTTTAAGCAAAAATATCGGCTGTAACTCACTGATCTATAGAAACAATATCCGTTTTTATAATTCATGGATTTATTGTTCATGAGAAGGTAGGTCCTTTCCCTGAATTGGTTACATGAGAATTGTGATAGGGGAGGTATTTTGCTCCAGTGTGTCCACCGTTGGGGCCTTTGTTGGCCTGATGTTTTTTTCTGGGTGTCTGATTACCGTTAAATGTGATAGTTTCTCTTTGCATGGCAGGCTTAAAATTATGGTGTACAGCAAATAGTTTTGATCGTTATTCACAATCGATGGGAACAAACTAAAAGATGTTTAGTGAATTCATATTGGGTAGTAATACGCTGTTATTGATTGGTATGGCAATTGCGGGCGTAACATTGATTCATGCTGCTATTGGCGTGTTTGCCGCCTTCCGCCAGCACCGCCTCGGGACCCGACGTCAGTTGCTGGAGCTTGACTTGTTAATGGAAACCGTTAGGACCAAGCGTATTCATAGGGAAGCAGAGTTAACCCGGGTTGAGAATGTCTGGTCAGGATTCAGAAAATTTCGCATTAGTAAGAAACAGCAAGAAGGAGGGGGGATCTGTTCATTCTACCTGGTTCCCCATGATGGGAAGCCCATGCCGGGCTTTGCTCCAGGGCAATATTTAACGTTTCGCATCAGGGCTCACGGCTCGGATAAACCCACCATTCGCTGCTACTCACTTTCCGATTCTTCTCAAAAGGTCAGTGACCATTATCGGGTAAGCATAAAAAAATTCCCCCACCTCGGGATCAACCTGATCTTCCATCAGGTCTGTCCTCAAGTTTTTTCCACGATCAACTTGGAGTGGGAGATATTGTCGATGCTAGAGCTCCATCGGGAAATTTCGTGATGGATGTCAGTGAAAATACGCCAGTTGTGTTAATTGGAGGTGGCGTGGGAATTACTCCTGTGCTCTGTATGTTGAACACGTTATGCGACTCCCGTTCCAAGCGGGAAATCTGGTTTTTCTATGGTGTGCGAAACAGGTCTGAACACATTATGGCAGAGCATCTGAAGCGAATTGAGATGGAATATGAAAATGTACATATACAGGTCTGCTATAGCCAGCCTGAATCGGGGAAAGATGAACCGGGGCCGGATTACCATCATGGCGAAATGGTGAGCGTCGATTTATTCAAACGGGTTTTACCCTCTAATAATTTTGAGTTCTATATCTGTGGACCGCCACCCATGATGGAGGCATTAGTAAGTGGTCTTGGTGAATGGGGAGTCCCCGAGAAAGATATTCATTTTGAAGCCTTTGGTCCTGCCAGTGTTAAAAAGCCAGTTCTGGATCAATCCAGTGCCACTGAAAGTTTGCATAAAGTGAATTTTGCAAAGAGTGGAAAAGTGCTTGAGTGGAAGCAGGGCGAGGGGACCCTGTTAGAGTTAGCGGAGGCCAGGGGTATTCACATTGATTCCGGTTGCCGCGCGGGAAGCTGTGGGACATGCATGACTGCGATTAAGGCCGGAGAGGTGAGTTACCTCGATCAGCCCAGCGCCAGTCTGGAGTCCGGCTCCTGTTTGCCTTGCATTGCGGTTCCCAGGACTGCGGTGACGATTGATGCCTAACAGTATTGGAATCTAGTGGGATAAAAAGAGTGTTAGCTGGTCAACCAATAAGCAGACCCAAGCGTTGGGATAATCCCTTTGATTCGGATTTAACTGATGAAGATCTCGCTCGCATTCTAGAGCTACCATTGTTTAACCAGATGGATCCAGGCAGATTTCCTGCCCATTTACCCCTCACGGGCATTGTAAGAAATGACATGCGCATTGGTGTTTGTGAACGGGGTGACATTCTGGTTCGGGAGGGTGATTACGGGAATTCAGCATTTTTGGTTCTCGAAGGAAGTGTTGCCGTCATTCTGCCCCCGGGTCTTTCCGATCAGGCACGTGGCAATACTGTGCCGGATAAACTCGGCTGGTTAGAGGCTGCCAGGCACTATTTTCAAAGGGCTCGTTATCCTGAAGTAAGGCCTCCAGGAGGAAAATTTAATACTCAGGGCACTGCATTACGAGGGAAGGATTCAAAAACTCGCGTCTACCTGAAAGACCCGGATGCGATAAAGCGCTTACACAGTGTAGTTATTTTACAGGCTGGTGAGTTATTCGGAGAGGTGGCTGCGCTAGCACGGACCCCTCGTAATAGCACCATTTTCGCAGAGGAACCGGTAAAGGTGCTTGAAATTAGGTGGCAGGGATTAAGGGACCTCCGACGGTATGTAGAAAGTTTTCGTCAACAAATTGACGGACTCTATCGGGAAAGAAACCTGGTTACCCATTTGAAAGAAATTAACCTTTTCAGCCACCTGAGCGATACCCAACTGCAAAAGGTTGCCCAAAGTACATTGTTCGAATCCTATGGGAACTTTGACTGGCATACAGAATTTAATATCGGCAGAACAAATAGTCAGCAAAACATGGCTATGGAGCATGTGATTGCAGAGCAGGGAAGTTACCCTGATGGGTTACTTTTTATTCGATCAGGGTTTGCAGTTGTTGCGCACAAAATTAATAACGGTAAGAAAACAATTTCTGTGGCCTCGAACGGTGATATTTTTGGATTGGAAGAACTTCTACATAATAGCGAGAGTGACAAGGAGATACCTTACCAAAATGAATTGGGTGCATTGGGGTACGCTGATGTTCTTCGTGTTCCGACCCTGATCGTTGAAGAGTATGTATTGCCCTATTTGTCAAATGTTAGAAAAAGAGCATTAAGGGATAATCTGAAGCAGTTTCAGAATACGAAACTGATTACCAAACCTTCGAACTATTCTGACTTTATGGAGTTTTCAGTGGATCATCGTTATATCAACGGTACCGCTACCATGTTGATAGATAGCGATCGATGCACACGTTGTGATGAATGTGTTCACGCCTGCGCGAATAGCCATGGCGGCAACCCAAGGTTTGTTCGCCACGGCAAGCAACACGAACACTATATCGTGGCGAATGCCTGTATGCATTGTGTTGATCCCGTTTGCATGATTGGCTGTCCTACTGGTGCCATCCATCGCTCTCAGCGAAATGGCGAAGTTGTGATCAACGATGCCTCCTGTATTGGTTGTGCGACCTGTGCTAACTCCTGCCCTTACGACAACATTCGTATGGTTGAAGTACGCGATGTCAAGGGCGATGTCCTGGTGGATGACTCAAGCCAGGCTCCGATTATGAAAGCCACAAAATGTGATTTGTGTTTCAATCTCCCCGGCGGCCCTGCTTGCGAACGGGCATGTCCTCATGACGCCCTTAAACGAGTGGACATGGCCGACAGTGAAGCACTTATGAAGTGGTTAAATCGATGAAGTTTTTCGCTGCCCGAAGAGTCATTGCGTTAAGCTTTTGTATTGCAGTCTCCATTGCCACTCTTTATCTGCTCGAACTCTCCGAATTGGCTTTTCATGACAAACAGTGGTTATCAGGTTGGTTGATGGTGGTTATGGTATGTCCGTTGATGGCATATAACCTCCGTAAGAAACTATCGTTCCTCCCTCTGGTAAGCAGCGCTGTGTGGTTCCAATGGCACGTTTATGCTGGTCTATTTGTATTGATTATTTTTGTTAGTCATATTAGCGGCAAAATGGCAGAGGGCTTCTTCGCCAGTATTTTAACTGTGGCGTTTCTGACGATTTGTCTTACCGGGTTCATCGGAGTATGGTTGTCCCGGGTGCTGTCCAAACGGTTGAGTCGCTATGGAGAACAACTGATTTTTGAGCGTATTCCAGGATTCGCCCAACAGCTGAAATCACGCGCTGAGACTGTGATATTGGAATCCGTTGACAGTACTCTTTCGCCGACTCTGGCAGAAATCTACTCCTCAATTTTGTTTAAGCATTTTTCCCTACCGCCTGCTTCCTTTTTTTATCTCTTCCGTTCCGAACGATATATGTTCGATCTGAAAAACGAATTGGATGCACAAAAGCGCTTCATGAACGAAACTGAGAGGAAGTATGCGGATCAAATTTGGGATCTGGTGATCCAGCGACACCAGCTTAATGGCCAATATGCAATTCAGTCATTACTAAAGGGGTGGCTTTTTATACATATTCCACTTGCCTATAGCGTTGTATTGATGATTATCGTTCATGTCACACTGGTTTACGCTTTCGGGGTTACCTCGTGACAGAAATACTGCAAAAGTTCGGCTTTACCGGGAGTCCCTACGAACGTCCGGATAAGCAGTGGGTTTGCGGTGGTTTGAAAAATGGTAAATCCTGTCAAATTGGGCCGGATGGCAAGGGCCGATGTCGCGCCAGATTCGAATGTCACCCGATTCGTTCCGGGGATCGTTGGATGTGTACCCGCTCTGCTATGGCCGGGGGCCGGTGTAGTACTGGACCGGACACAAAGGGCCAATGTTGTAACAGTATCGAGAAATGCCAGCCCACCAGAAGTTGGAGAGGGAAAAAGAGGGGCGCTGACCAAGTGGTGGGTATCCCTGACTATTGCCGCTTTGGTGATCATGTTGACGACCCTGAATAAACTGGATCTGGTTTCTCCTGGCCCACTGTCTTCCTATCATGGTGCCATTGAAATGTCTTCCTATCATGGTGCCATTGAAAGCTGTAGCAATTGCCACGATTCTGTAGAGGGTGGCATTCGAATGTGGCTAAGTGCTTTCAACCGATCTGATTTGCATCAGAAGAACGATGAAAACTGCCAGGTGTGTCACGACCTGGGTAGTTCTCCTCTGACAGCTCATAGCATTGCTGACGACGACTGGAACAAAAAAGTATTTTCCCAGCTTGAAACAGATCCAATTGGCGAAGATAAAAACGTAAAAGGCATGCACCATGAAGCTTCATCAAAGGGGGGGATTTCAGTCAGGTTTGCAACTCAACTTTTATCAGGCCAGGTAAATGAAGGGAAGGTTTGCACTGCTACAGTTGTCACAAGGAGCACGATGGAATTCAAGGCAGTATTATCAACGTTAAAGAACAACAGTGCCATCTTTGTCATCAAACTCAATTCAGGAAATTTGACCTTGATCATCCCCAGTTTGACAACTACCCATCCACACGTCGGACTCGCATTATTTTTGATCATGTGAGTCATATCGAAAACTATTTCAAGGAAGACGAGTATCAGGATATGACGTTGGGTTGTAATCGGTGCCATGTTCTGGATTCAAAAAATGAAACTATGCTGGTTAATGGTTTCGAGAACTCCTGTCAAAGTTGCCATGAACAACAAATCATCGGAGAAAATCGGGCCACGGAAAAAGGGGTACCGGTCCTTGTTGTTCCGGATATTGATGTTGATACATTAAGGGAAAAAGGGATGATGATTGGCCAATGGCCTGATTTTACCGATGCCGGGATTACCCCCTTTATGATGCTGTTTCTTAATGCAGACCCTAAATTTAATGAAATCAGTGAGACCATTAACCTTTTGGATCTAGCCGATCTCACCCACGCTTCAGAGGAAGAGCTGAATCACATCGTTACGTTTATCTGGATGGTTAAGAAGTTCTACTTCAATTTGGAAAAGGACGGTACTGGCCATCTCAAAGAGATTCTCGAAGAGACGCCAGTAGTTTTACAGGAGGTTTCGCAGGACACTCATCAATCCGTTGACTTTATTGGCCTCCTGGCGGCTATGTCCCCTGGCGTGATTGAGTCAGCGAATAAGAGCTGGTTTCCATCCTTAATGACTGAAATACCGATGTACCTGGAAGGCCAACAGATTCCTTCAGGCCTGGATGATCATGGCCTGGAGCACAAAGACGATGGAGACGATAATGGCCATGATCATGCAGTGGATAATGATCTCGTTAGTAACGAGGATATTCTAGGTGGTGATGATCTTCTTATCGAAGACGAAGATATTCTAAGTGATGATGATATTCTCATCGAAGACGAAGATATTTTAAGCGATGAAGATATTCTTAGCGGCGATGAGGAAATTATTTTGGATGATAACGAGGATCCTGATCATGAACTTTTAGTTCACGGTCATGTTCACAGTGACTATGAACAAAAGCCCTCAGAAGATCGTGCGGCAGCAGGAGGTTGGTATCGCGATGAATATCAAATCTATTATCGTCCAACGGATCATCAGGATCGCTTTATGAAAGGTTGGTTAGATTTCGGACGTCAAATGTCGGATTCCATTTCTACCGCTGTCTTCAGCAGGTTGAAAGTAGAAAAAGGACCCGGTATGTGTGTGAAATGCCATAGTATCGATGAGTCCGAAAATCAAATTACCATTAACTGGCAGGCGAAAAAACCACGCCAGCATCGAAAGAACTTTGTTCGATTTTCTCATGTGGCCCATATTAATCTGGTGGGTGGAAAGGGCTGCGTTACTTGTCATGCTATCGACAGGGAGGTAGACTACATATCCGCTTTCGAGGACATGAATCTCCAGATGTTTCAGGGTAACTTTAAGGATATTAATAAGTCGACTTGCGCCGACTGCCATACAGAAGGAAAAACTAACCAGGATTGCCTAACTTGCCACAATTACCATGTCGGTGATTTTGTTCCTGATTATAGTGATATTAGTAATCCCTGAATTTGGTTTCTCCTTTTCCATAGGAACAGAACTAAAAACATGTGAACTAAGAACATCTGAAATAAGAACATGTAATTAGTTTCCTCTGAGCCTCAACGGCGCTGCTGGATCTGGTTCTCATAGAGATGGTTCTGATAGGGCAGCGAACGATTTTGACTGATATCGTATAATTCTGATTTTATCTTTGGAAAACACTTATGGCTGGTGGGTGGGCTCGAGACGGAGCAGTACAGGAGCAGATTGACGCAAGTGTTGCTGATGCGGTGAGGCTGGCAAGAGAGCAGCTACCGGAAGGGGAGAGTTTGCTTTGTTGTCAAGAATGTGACGAAGACATACCGGAACTTCGCGGGCAGGCTATGCCTGGAGTGCGTTATTGTGTGCAGTGCCAAAGCGAGCTGGAAAAATTGATGTCTCATTCAATGGGGTTTAATCGTAAGGGGAGTAAGGACAGTCAACTTAAATAAATTGAAGTCCCAGTGCTCTTTTGTCATTGTATCGAAGTATGCAATTTTGAAGTGAGCAATTTTAATGTCAGTGTTGATCCGTGTTGAAGTAAATACTGACTTGAAGGGTTTGGATATAAGGCCGGTATGTGTTCCAGGAAGCGCGGCTTAACCGTAGGCTTGACCATAGATAATGGCCGCCCGTATAGTCACAGGCGGGAAACCGATTAACGAAGTTTGTTATTGAGGAATCTATTTGGCAGTCTGAATAGCTCATTTGGTCGCAGAATAGTTTGTCGAGGTTTTCTAATAATAGCGACCACTAGATCCATCTTTAGATCCATCTTTGTTATCCATTTTTTGTTTATGAATCAGCAGCAGTCGATCGCCATATTTGGTTTGGGTTCCATGGGATATGGAATCGCCAGCTCCCTCGTTAGACCTGTGACTCCTTCGTCGCCACCACTGACGCCTTGCGACCATACTCATACGCCTTGTGATCCTTCCCCTTGCCCACGCAGTACACAGCAGGATCATGCAGGGAGTAAACCTTGTTCCTGTCTTTGGGCTGTTGAGACAAAACACGTTCGTATAACGCAAAGTTCGCTTCCTGCGCCGTCAGAACATCGATCGGTAACTTCCGTTGGCATTC
>WLWD01004452.1_pt1:0-5000 | contig 39379 bp, 32 predicted proteins | sample 6712731 | NCBI WGS metagenome assembly WLWD01 (sample SAMN12718690, study PRJNA576275) | sponge metagenome | isolation source: marine sponge | host: Mycale hentscheli | place: New Zealand: South Island, Marlborough, Capsize Point | collected 2014-11-01
TACAAAGCTGGACATGCTGACCACACCCACTACCCCTCCCCCCAACTCCACAGAGTCCTGTCATATTACTAACTACGCCCACTACTAACCACACCCACCTAGACATGGCGTGTGTAAATGCATTGTCCTTCAAACTCGTGTTCCGTAGTATCGTTTACTCCAGAGTCCTGTCATATTACTAACTACACCCACTACTAATCACACCCACCTAGACATGGCATGTGTCAATGCGTTGTCCTTCAAACTCGTGTTCCTCAGTATCATTTGCTTCACAGCATCGTACGTTGTCAGATCTAATACCACACGAGACATCAGAACACTCAATTATCACCTCTCAACAACAAACAATACCCCCAAGATACAGACCATCACAATCATAGACAGAAGATTATATACGGATGCTATCAACGACGTACGATAACAGCCACACCCACTCTGACACATGTCTACCCAGGGCTTTCTTTTGGCCTTTTAAGTGACATTTTGCTCACCACACCCCTAAAATTGATTTTGCCCCCCTTCCCTCCCCCTTCCTCCCGAAAATTAATTATTATCATTCATGGTGACATTTGTCACAAGTTGTTCATTATTTCATGCAATGAGAAACCCGTTCTCTGAAATTTCAATAATGTCAATCAGAGTTTGGTTCCAAAAATACCTGCCTACATGAGATGTATTGGAATCTGATCGCAGCTCTCTCTCTCTCTCACTCACCTCCCAGACACACGAACGCTGCCCTCTGGCAGTTGGGGGCCCAGCCTTTCCACAATCCTCTGACACCATCTTGCTGGACTATAGATCTAAAGGCATCCCACGTCCCTTTGTGTCTAAAAATAGAACAAACACAATTACACAACGTAAGTCCAGATGATTAGATAATACCATCTCATAATACCATCTATAAATAGATATGTGAGTGCTTATATGTGTACCACTCTCCCCAACTCCTCCTTTACTAATGTCTACCCTTATAAGGTGTGATAGCCAGGCTAGGCTCACAGCCATACCTGGAAATGGGGTTTTCCCCCAAAGCTGAGGGATTTCCCTTATAGGTAAGTTGCCGCCATGTGTATGCGCCAATGCCCAGCAGCATGCAATGGGTGGGGCTAGCCCGGCCTCCTCCAAACAATAGTGTAGTAAGATGGTGTAAGGGTTGTTCAATCAGTGACCACAGTTAAGGTTCTGGAAGTGTGTTAGCTAATGAATATTCATGAGCTAAAGTATCATCATTTTTGCAAGCAGAGTTTATATCAAACTATATTTTTCTGTAAATAACAAAGTAATACATTAAAGTACCTCTACAGAAACTATATGAAATAGTCGCATATGCAAAATACGAAGAAGAAATTTCCCAGAATAACCTTCCGAGTTTCTTCACTTCATATGCCGCCAGCTAGACTACATACGGGCAACCTATGCCACTGTCGGGGCTTCTTGGAAAGTTCTACTCCCAATGAAGAGCCAGTCACTTAGAAATGGTTCCAGAGTCATATGCAGCAGCAACTACGTACCGATAAACTGGCAAGTTTTCAAAAAATGGCCGCCCAAACTTGAACAGGCGATCTTGTTGACCTAAGCCAACGCTTTTTTCAAACTTACTCTATGACTGGCTCCACCCCTTGTTTCACTGAATTAGAGTGCCGTGTGTTTAAAGCCTCTTCCTGCATACAGAGTGGAAAAACTGGCGGCGAAGTTCTGGTAGTCAGGGGAAGCCATAGTAGTGGTTCTCTGGTACACCGGCGCGGGAGAAAGCCCACGCAGTGTGTCTGATTCTCGCGGGAAATTTTGATTGCGATGGGAAATAAGAAGAATCAGAGGGAGAGCTACAACAAGCACCACAGGCATGTTTACAGAACAACAAGCACCACAGGCATGTTTACAGAACAACAAGCACCACAGGCATGTTTACAGAACAACAAGCACCACAGGCATGTTTACAGAACAACAAGCACCACAGGCATGTTTACAGAACAACAAGCACCACAGGCATGTTTACAGAACAACAAGCACAACAGGCATGTTTACAGAACAACAAGCACCAAAGGGATGTTTACAGACAACAAGCACCCACAGGCATGTTTACCAGAACAACAAGCACCACAGGCAGGTTTACAGAACCAACAAGCACCACAGGCATGTTTAAGAACAACAAAGCACCACAGGCATTGGTACAGAACAACAAGCACCACAGGCATGTTTACAGAACAACAAGAACCCCAGGCATGTTTACCAGAACAACAAGCACACAGGATGTTACAGAACAACAAGCCACACAGGCATGTACGAAACAACAAGCACCAGGATGTTAAAGAACAAAAGCAACACAGGCATGTTTACAGAAAACAACAAGCACCAACGCATGTTACAGAACAACAAGCACCACAGGCATGTTGACAGAACAACAAGCACCACAGGCATGTTTACAGAACAACAAGCACCACAGGCATGTTTACAGAACAACAAGCACCACAGGCATGTTTACAGAACAACAAGCACCACAGGCATGTTTACAGAACAACAAGCACCACAGGCATGTTTCAGAACAACAAGCACCACAGGCATGTTTACAGAACAACAAGCACCACAGGCATGTTTACAGAACAACAAGCACCACAGGCATGTTTACAGAACAACAAGCACCACAGGCATGTTTATAGAAGGAAAAAGGTACCATCCCAGAAAGCTAGAGTTAGAGGGAGCAAAGAGTATTGAACACAAACAGCTAGAAAGTTTAGATGGGAGTAGAATTGTTAATTTAGACCAGCTGCAGCAATACATAGATGGCTCAGTAAGTCATGCTAGACAATGCCAAGGCTCCATTACACTAAATGGAGAGACTAGAAATGGTTTGGCCTCAATTTTGTCCAGTTATTGCACCTCTTGCGGTCATAGAGTTGTACTGCAAACTTCTAAAAAAGTGAAGGGACCTAATGGTTATCAGAGATGGGAATGCAATCTTGCGGCTGTTTGGGGTCAAATGAGTACAGGTGGAGGACACAGTGTGTTGCAAGAATCTATGAGTACCCTAGGTGTCCCAGTTATGACCAAGTCAAGAATCTATGAGTACCCTAGGTGTCCCAGTTATGACCAAGTCAAGGATCTATGAGTACCCTAGGTGTCCCAGTTATGACCAAGTCAAGTTTTATACACACTGAGCATGACATTGGGGAGTGTTGGTGTGCGCAACTCAGAAAGTCGATGACAGAAGCTGGGAAAGAGGAGAGCAAGTTAGCCATAGAAAGAAATGATTACCATCAGGGTGTTCCTGCTATTACTGTGTATGTGGATGGAGGGGAGGGTGGTCCAAGCGATCACATAAGCATAGTTACAATGCTAATTCAGGTGTAGCAATTATAATTGGAAAGGCTACTGGTAAACTACTTTATTTAGGAGTGCGAAATAAGTATTGTGCAGCCTGTGCTCAAGGTGTCTCCACAGAAAAGCACCAGTGTTACAAGAATTGGACATCATCTTCTTCTGAAATGGAGACCGATATACTTCTGGAAGGTTTCTGTGCAGCGGAGAGTACACATGGGGTACGTTACATGAGAATGGTAGGGGGTGGTGATAGTTCAGTTTATACCACTCTTTTGCTGAGTGTTCCGGTTTGGGGCCGAGACATACAGAAGATTGAATGTGCGAACCACGCCTGTAAGTGTTACAGGAGTGGGCTGGAGCGATTAGCTCAAGACAACTCGGCTTATAGAGGTGCAGCAGGTGGGCTTACAAAACGAATGCGCTCGCGACTGGTTAGTGCTGCATGTAGTGCAATTCGAATGCGGAGTAAAGAAACTGATCACAAGAAGGCTATCAAGTTGTTGGAGAGGGATTTAATTAATGGCCCCTTACATTGCTTTGGACAGCACAGGCACTGTAGTCCGGATTTTTGTACCACTGCTAGAGAGAAAACCCTGCCTAATTTATCAAACCCATCCCCAACTGAAATTTTCATTGATGATGATGACAAGTCCAATAATGATCCAGAGGTACTTGAAGGAGCAGAAGACACCTGTATAATTGGTAAGTACTGAAAAATCTAACAGTGAAATATATAAAGTTAAATACTGTATTTCCTGAAGTAACTTTTGCAAAGCCAATTTTTTCAGTTATTTGTTTCAAGTGTTTTACAGTATGATCCCATACCTAATAACATGTACTACTAACAATTACTTCAACCAACAAGGAAGTGACCTTTGGAAGAAGCAACAAGAGATCAAGCAGGAAGTGACCTTTGGAAGAAGAAAAGGTTGAAACGTATTATTGCATCGAAAGTGGGAAGCATAGTGAAGATGAAGAAAACTACCAAGAGGAGCAGCAAAGTCAAGGAGATTCTTTACCATACTGTTTGCGGAAATCAGGCCACAAGATATGGTATTTTAACGGAAGATGTGGCACGAATGGACTACATTGCTAACCAAAAAGAGAAGAAAAGTTAAGTTGTGTTGGTTACTAAATGTGGTTTGTGTGTTTCAGTTGATAATCCGTGGCTAGCTGCAAGCCCTGATGGATTGGTTCAAGATCCAACTGAACCATCTGTGGGATTGCTGGAGTTGAAGTATAGTAAGCGAAATAGGACTTTAGTTGAGGCATGTAATCCATCATTTTGTTTGAAAGAGGAGAGTGGCACAACAACAGCATATACAGTGAAGATTCAGCACGACTATTACTTTCAAGTTCAGTGTCAGTTATATTGTGCAGACAAAGAATGGTGCGATTTCGTGGTACGAACAGAGAAGGATTTACATGTTCAAAGGATTTACTGAAATCGAGTGTGGTGGAGCAAACAATCACCAAAGTTAACCAAGTTTTATGAAGAAGCTCTTTTACCTGAACTTGCTTGCCCACGATTTGGAAAAGGACCTATCAGAGACAAGTAACTCATTTTTAGTATCAGATCACTCTGTTCACTGTATGATATACAAGTTTAGTAACAATAATATGCTTTGAATTTACTATACACATCTACTAGAAACTAAATGTTAGTAGGCAATTATGATAAT